>Ga0182012_10006844_pt1 | contig 11534 bp, 10 predicted proteins | sample 612S2SmetaG_FD_120486 | JGI IMG/M metagenome (GOLD analysis project Ga0182012, IMG submission 120486) | Permafrost microbial communities from Stordalen Mire, Sweden - 612S2S metaG | ecosystem: Environmental > Terrestrial > Soil > Wetlands > Permafrost | place: Sweden: Stordalen | collected...
CTCTGCACCAACCCGGACAACGGAAGCGTTTACGGAATCTCTGTGCCTTCCATCAGCGGCGACTGGAGCGGCTCGATCCCGCTTGCCTCCGGTCAATCCACGTATGGCGTCACGGCGAACATTACCCAGCAGTCGGCAGTCTCGGACCCGCACCTGGGAGATGTCTTCCCGCTGAGCGGAACCTTGGCTCTCAATGGCTATTCATGCTTCTCTTCGGGTGCTATCTGCAACGCCCAATCGCCGTGCTCCGACGGCAGCACCAGCTATATCCAAGGCGAGATCGTGGTACTGAATGCCGAATCGAGCGACGGTACCTTGCTCAAGTTTCCGCCCACGGGCTTTTTACCGAACCCCAGCACGGCAACAGACATGCAGTTTTCGGGAGCGAATTTCAGCGTCTCCGGCGGAACAGGCAAGTGCTCATTCAATTTCATTAAGGCTGGGACCTTTGATTTGACGCAGACGCAGTAGGCAAAGCGATGCGAGAGCGCGCCCTGTTGCCAGCTTGCGTCTCCGTGCGGACCACGGCGCAAAACAAGCGTTTGCGCCCTCATGGCAATCCGCGGTTAGCAGGCTTTTCGAACTCACCGGGAAGATAACTCACTTTTATGGATCACAAATGCACCGCGGCCAGCTTACCGATTGAGCCCACCCAGGCAGCGGCCGAATTCGGCCCGTGGCCATTCTTTGGCGCGGAAGAAATCGAAGCCTGCGCTCGCGTGTTGCGATCCGGAAGAGTCAACTACTGGACGGGCGAAGAGGGGCGGCGCTTCGAGACGGAGTTTGCCGCCTACACGCAGTGCAGACACGCCGTTGCGGTTGCCAACGGGACGGTCGCCCTGGAACTGGCATTGCGCGCCCTTGGTGTTGGACCGGGCGACGAGGTGATCACCTCCAGCCGGACATTTATTGCTTCCGCCAGCTGTGCCGTCGCAGTCGGCGCGCGTCCGGTATTCGCCGATGTAGATCGCGAATCGCAGAACGTTACCGTGGAGACGCTTCGCGCGGCGCTGTCATCAGCGACGAAGGCCATCATCGCTGTTCATCTTGCGGGTTGGCCATGCGAGATGGATGCAATTCTGGCTTTTGCGCGCGAGCACGGTCTGAAGGTGATCGAGGACTGCGCTCAGGCGCATGGGGCCACCTATCGGGGCAAGCCGGTTGGTTCGTTCGGCGACGTTGCTGCATTCTCCTTCTGCCAGGACAAGATCATGACCACGGCAGGCGAGGGAGGAATGGTGACGACGGATTCGAGCGATCTGTGGCGACGGATGTGGTCTTACAAGGATCACGGCAAGGACTACGAAAGCGTGTTTCATAAGCAGCATCCCTGGGGATTTCGCTGGCTGCATGAGTCCTTCGGCACCAACTGGCGCCTGAGTGAGGTGCAGTCCGCCGTGGGAAGGGTGGCGCTGCGCAAACTTCCTGAGTGGTTACAAACGCGACGTCGCCATGCCGCGCACATGATCGGCAGGCTCTCCGGTGTTTCCGGGCTTCGCATTGCCGAGCCTGCCGACCATATACGGCACTCCTACTACAAGTTTTACGCTTTCGTCGAAGCCGGCGAACTTGCCGGGGGATGGAACCGTGACCGCGTGGCCCAGGCGATTGCCGCAGAGGGCGTGCCGTGCTCGGTGGGCAGTTGCAGCGAAATCTATTTGGAAGCGGCCTTTCCACGCCAATGGCGCCCTCGCAAACGCCTGGCCATCGCCCGGGAACTCGGCGAATGCAGCCTGATGTTCCCGGTTCATCCCACACTTACCGACGCGAATGTTGAAAGAATTTGCGACGCCGTCGAAAAGGTTATATCGAAGGCCGTTCGCAAAAGATTTGTTTCCGGAACGGATGGCTCGATTGCCGCCGTTCTGCCACCAGCCTAGCTTCCTGAGGACGTCTCAGGGATATTGAGAGAGACAAAGAATGTTTTCTCGGCGTACATGGATCACATACGTCATTCAGTCGGTCATCGTCTGCATGGCTTTGGCGCTGGCCTGGGTTCTGCATTTTGAGTTTGCGCGTCCCCGTGTGACGCTCTTGCTCTTGGCGGCTCCGCTTCTGGTCGCCATTCGCGGATCTGTCATGCATCGCTTTCAGCTCACTCACAGTTATTGGCGATACACGGGGATAGGGGATTTGAAGGATCTCTCGATTGCCACCACCGTTGGTTCGGTCATCTTCCTGGTTCTGACTCGGTGGATCTTAGGGCTGCGCTCGTTTCCATACTCCATCTACGTCCTGGAATGGCTGCTTTCCTTGGTGATGCTTGCCGCCCTTCGCGTTGGTGCGCGGACCATGCTGCAGGCGAGGGAATCCCGCCACGCCGGCGAGCGTACTCCCGTGCTGATCGTCGGTGCCGGCTCGGCTGCGGCTTTGCTGTTGCGGGCATTGAAGCATCAGGACCTTCCCGTGGTGGGCCTGGTCGATGACGATCCCGCCAAGCAGAAAACGAAGCTGTACGGCCTCCCCGTGCTTGGCATGATCGACCAGTTGCCCGAGGTGGCGCGGCGTTCCGGCGCACGGGAGATATTGATCGCGATTCCTTCAGCCAATGGCGGGCAGATGCTTCGCATCTCCGATTTTTGCGCGCGCTCGGGCCTGCCCTATCGGGCCGTGCCGAGCCTGGCCGATCTCATCGGAGGCAAAGTTGCCATCTCTCAACTCCACCAGGTGAACCTCGATGACCTGCTGGGACGGGACCCGGTATATTTCGAACCGGATGAGGTTCGCGCAAGGCTCGCGGACCGGGTGGTGATGGTTACGGGTGCGGCCGGCTCGATTGGCTCTGAGTTGTGCAAGCAGATCGTTCGATGCTCGCCCGCCAAGCTCATTTGCGTGGACCAGGCCGAGACCCCGCTGTTTGATTTGCAGCAGCGCATTCTTGCCCATGATCCCCAAAAGGTTGTTTTTTCGGTGGCGGATATAACCGACAGCCGGCGTATGCGCCAGTTGCTCAACAAGCATAGCGTGCGTGTCATCTTCCATGCGGCGGCTTACAAGCATGTGCCGCTGACGGAGACAAATCCATACGAGGCAATCAAGAACAACGTCTTCGGCCTTATGGAATTGGTGGAAAGCGCGGAAGCAAGCGGCTGCGAGGATTTTGTCCTGATCTCGTCGGACAAGGCGGTCAAGCCGAGCAGCCTGATGGGCTGCACGAAGCGGCTGGGCGAAATGATCGCCGGTTCGCGTCCCACCAGGGGCATGCGCTGTGTTTCCGTGAGATTTGGGAATGTCCTTGGCTCGCAGGGCAGCGTCGTTCCCATCTTTCAGGAGCAGATTCACACCCGCGGACGCGTGACCGTGACGCACCCGCAAATGACCCGCTATTTCATGACCATTCCCGAGGCGGTCGCGCTGGTCTTGCGGGCGTTTACAGTAGGCGGCCACGGCAGCATCCTGGTGCTGGATATGGGGCAGCCTGTTCGCATCGTCGACCTTGCTAAAACACTGATTCGAATATCGGGAAAGAGCGAGACCCAGGTTCCGATCGTCTACACCGGCATGCGCCCCGGAGAAAAGCTGCACGAGGAGCTCTTCTATGACTCGGAGCAACGCTTACCCACATCGATGTCCAAGGTGATGCGTGCACAGGGTGACCTCCCCAACTGGACCGAACTCGAGGCACTCTTGCAGCAACTGCAACTGGCAGCCCAAAGCCATGATCCCGAATGCATTCGAGCACGGATCAAGGACATCATCCCGGAGTATCTGTGGGAGCCGGCCGCACCATCCAACCTCGCGGCAAGGGCAGCTACGGAAGCTTCAGCGATGGCCAACGCTCTCCTCTCGCCGATTGCGGTGAATACTTCCCTGTTGGGTAGCCGCGCAGGTGCGCGATCGGCGAATCCGCAGTGTCGCGCCGGGCACGCGCCGCGAAGTTAGATAGACAGGTGGCAAGCGCTGCCGATGTAGCAACCTCTGCTCATCGCAATCAGCCGAGCCGTTTTCACCCCCAACAATCAAGGAAAGGAAATGAGAAAACCATGAAAAAGAGCCTCGTGGCACTGCTTTCGCTTTGCATCTTAGCCGCCTTGCCGCTTAGCGCTCAGACTGCCGGACTGGCCTCGACGGCTCCGGCCGGGGACGCGCCCAACGCTTCCTCGGAAGCTGTTTCCGCGGGATTGAAAACGTCCGGAAACGCTCCGAAAGACAGCCTCGCTGCTGCATCTCAGCCGGTCACGGCCAGTGTTGCGGCAACTCAGAGCGTCGTCTATCGCCCCAAGCTGATGCTGGTGGATCTGGATAGCTCGCAGCCTGCCGCTGGCAACACCGTGCAGAAAGCGCCGCGGAGCGCTGTTGCCACCACTGGTCCGTGGTTCTGGACTGTGAACCTTGCGTTGCTCGGCGCGTCGGTGGCCAACGTGGAAACTCTGCACAACTGCGTCAACTGCACCTTTGTTCCAACGAATCTGCACGACCGTGCTGTGCTCTATGGGATCGGTCTGCCGCTGGATGCGGGTATCGCATACCTCGGTTATCATCTCAAGAAGAACGGGCATCGCTGGTGGTATGTGCCCGCGGTTGCGCTTACCGGAGTGAATGCGGGCCTGGCCGCGCACTGGGCGGCGAGCACGAAATAATCCAGACGCTGCCATACTGCGCGCCGCACACCCCACCAGCCAGGATTTTCGAGTATCGGTCTGTCAGAAGCGAATATACGAAACTGTAATATCTGCTCGTTTATAGTGAAACTTATATGTGTGGAATAGCGGGCTTCGTAAGCAAAACCGGCGCGAATCGGGATTCCTTCGCGCCATCGGTTTCGCGCTGTATGCACCATAGGGGGCCAGACGATCATGGCTGGCTGCGCTACAGCCGTTTCGGGATCGAGCGTGGCCGCGAATGGAAATCTCCAACCCATGAGCACGAGGTTCTGTTACTCCATCGCCGTCTGTCCATTCTGGATACTTCGGATGCAGGCTGGCAGCCGATGTCTTCTGCGGACGGCCGCTATCACGTGGTATACAACGGCGAAATCTATAACTATCTGGAGTTGCGAGAGGAACTGGAACGGATCGGTCACCGCTTCCATACTCAGTGCGATACGGAAGTCCTGCTGGCGGCTTTCGCAGAGTGGGGCACAGAGGCACTGCGCCGGTTCGTCGGCATGTTCGCCTTCGCTATACTCGACACTCAGCGGCGGGTTCTCCTGCTGGCGCGCGACTTCTTTGGCATCAAGCCCCTCTATTTTTCCTTTGACGATGGTGAATTGTTCTTTGGTTCCGAGATTAAAGCAATACTTAACTTCGGCGTGAGCCGCCGAGAGGTGAATGCCGAGCGGCTGCTCTACTACCTGAGGTACGGGATCACCGATTTTGGCTCGGAGACGCTACTGACGGGAATTCGGCAACTTCCCCCGGCGCATTTCATGGAGATCTCGGTGGACGATGTTCGTCCGGTCGAGCCGCAGTGCTACTGGCGGGTGGAGTCGGGCGAGATTCTAGACATTTCCTTCGACGAAGCCGCGCAGCGTGTTCAGGAGATTTTTCTCCGCAGTGTGGCCATGCACCTTCGCAGCGACGTTCCGGTCGGCGCGGCGCTCTCCGGTGGCGTTGATTCTTCCGCCATCGTCATGGCGGTACGCCATCTGTGTCCCAAGGCAGAGATTCATTGCTTCAGTTACATTGCCGAAGATGAGAGCATCAGCGAGGATCGATGGGTGGACATCGTTGCCAAAGCGTCGGGGGCGCACGTGCACAAGGTACGGGTGAGCGCCGCTGAACTGGCCAGAGACTTTGAAGCCATGATGGGCTTCCACGATGAGCCGAGCGGAGGTACAAATCTGTACGCCGGCTACTCGGTCTTTCGTGCCGCGCGAGACGCGGGCATTACCGTGATGCTGGATGGCCAGGGCGCGGATGAAATGCTCGGCGGCTACCCGCACTATCGGGGAGCGCGACTGGGCTCCCTCGTTCGCCAGCACCGCTGGAAAGAAGCGGCGACATTCCTCGGCGCGTGCTCTCGTCTCAAGGATCAGGGCGCCATCCGGAGCCTGGCCTCCTGCGCAGACTATCTATTGCCGCCCGGATTGCAGGGTGCGGCGCGGCACTTCATATCCAAAGATGCCTTTCCGGGATGGCTCGATGCGCGCTGGTTCGCGGAACGAGGCGTTGGACCGAAGTTCATCAACTACACGGCAGGGAAGTCGGTCCTGAGAAAAAGCCTTGCCCGAAGTCTCCAGGATACGCTTCCAACGCTGTTACGTTACGAAGACAGGAATTCCATGGCGTTCTCCGTAGAAAGCCGCGTACCCTTCCTGGTTCCCGAACTGGTGACGTTTCTGGGCCGGCTGCCAGAGGAGTACATCATCGCGGCTGACGGCACAACGAAGGCAGTGTTTCGCAAAGCCATGCGGGGCATCGTGCCCGACGCCATCCTGGACAGACGAGACAAGATCGGTTATGCCACGCCCGAAAAGCGATGGTTGCATCTACTGGATCCCTGGGTCCGCCAGGCCCTGGGCAGCGCAGCCGCGCGCTCCATCCCCTGTCTTTCAATCGATATCGCCCGGCTCCAATGGGACGCCATCCAGAACGGCAAGGGCCGCTTTGATTCCCGTATTTGGAGGTGGATTGATTTGATTCGATGGACGGGAGAATTCTCGGTCGTTTACGACTGAGTCCGAAGCTTAGGAGGGTGAAAGATGAGCAGCTCAACCGGATCGCCTCAAAGGGTACGGCGGTCCGGTGGCTGTTGCACGCCGGACTAAGATTCGAGGCTGGGGCGTACCCATTGCTTCCGGAGCGACTTTCGTTAGGCGCTCGTTTTACTCCGTTGGCCTCAATTTCCATCTGTTACATTTTTGCAGTTTTTGCTTCGATCTGACTGACAATTGCTCGGACGCTCACCAACTCGCCGGTTTCCCTGGCGCTGAAGTAGAGTCCGAACTCTTCCTCGATTGAGAGGACCAATCTTATCTGAGCCACAGAGTCCCATGTGATTAGCTGGGCTTGAGTCGTTTGCAGACTAATGGTCAAGCTATCATCCTCCAGGACTTCTCGGAAGATTCTCTGTACGCGATCAAGCACAGGGTTTCGAGTTTCAGACATAATCACCGCCCGTTCGCAGCGCATTGGGAATTCTGCGCTTCCGTGGATCGAATAAAGTGCTTGAACGATAGGTCAAGAGTCAGTTCAAGCACCCATTTACTACCGGTTTCTTCCTCAGACTGAAGGGTGAACCCGAGTCTCTTGTAAAGGTCTGCGACGGGCCTGTTCTTCGCCGTCGGTTTGTAAATTCCAACGATGCGCTTGGCGCCCAACTCACGCGCAGCGCAAGTCATCTGTTCCAGGATGAACTCTTCCAGTCCGCGCGAAAACACACGACAGCTCATGGCCCACGTGCTGATGAAAAGCGACTCGAACTGATCGGGAATCTCAGGCTGAAGGATGGCGACGCTGATCAGGCCGTGATCCCCGAACTTGTCGCGCAAGGAGACCCTGCGCAGCCAAACCGAGGGCGAGGCGTCCAGGGCCCGTAATTCGGCCGCAGTCAGCCGGGTGGTGGTCACATGAAACTGATTCGTCTTCGCGAGCAGTTGCGCCATGCGAGGCAAATGAAAAGAGTCCGCGCGTCCGATGGTCGCTTCCATTTCAAGATCCCGCAAGAAACTGTGCAGGTCAGTAGCCGTGCCGAGAGCGATCTCGCGCTGCGCATTCTCTCTGTAGAGCCGAACGCGAGCGATATCTTCGGCGGAGAATGATGTCGTCTCGAAATAGCAACCTGCGGAAAGCGCAGCCGCATATCCGGAAGGATCCTCGGGAAGGGAAACCACGGTAACTTCGGGCACCTCAGAGCGAATCAGAGCGCGCTCGCTCGGGTTGTCATCGACAAAGACCAGTGCATCGAGCCCCACGTTCAGCTGTGTCGCAATCTTCCGGATGTTATCGGCTTTGTTCTCCCAGTTGGCGACGAAGCAGGAAATATCATCCAGCTTGAGCCGCATGTCCGGGTGTTTCCGAAACGCTTCTTCCGCGACCGCCTGGTCGTTCTTGCTGCAAACAGCCAGCAGGATTCCTCGTTGAAGCAATTGCTTCAAGTAGTCCTGGAAGGAGGCGTAGGCTTCCCCTTCGATGCCTTCTCCCAGCCGAATACCTTCAATCCCATCGTCGCCAAGCACGCCTCCCCAGAGCGTGTTATCCAAATCGAGAACAACGCACTTCTTCGCGCTTCCCTGAATCGAGCCGACGAGCCTTGCAAAGTGAAATGCGATTGTGCCGTATGCGTCCGGATTGAACGGCTGCTTTGACTGATGCCAGTGGCGTTCCTCACACCAGCGGGTGAGTCCGAAGCCGGAGGCCACGTAGTTCAAATCGAAGATCGTTACAGTTTCCTTCCGCGCGTATTCAGCGAGATCTTCGTTGAACTGATGAATGAGGCTGCTTCGGCTCCAGGGCGCCATGGCCTCGAAATGACCGAAGACGCGCCGCGAGGGCTCGTCGATGTTGTTCTGAATGATCGTGAAGGGGGCCACACTGCGGAGCTGGCGCCAGCAGCTATGCCATTGTTCCACCGCCGCGGCAACGGCCTTTTTGCACAGGTCAACGGTGGCGCCAGTCGCGACATTCTCAAACGCCATGTCCCGTTGGCTTGCCAGCAACCAGACTATGTCCGGCTTGAATCCATAAAACGCGCTACTCGGGTCAAGGATCTCCTGGTGAAAGGAGTTGTATGAGCAGAGATAGATCTCGGCAGCAAATCCTTCCAATCCAAGCCACAGACTGACTGCATCCGCCAGATACTCCAGAGTTCCGTTACCCATGATAGCGACCCGAAGCGGCCTGAGCGATTGGAGGTGCGGCCGCAGTGATTTCCAATGCCGGAGCCATCCCAATTGCTTGGCATAAGAAGCACTCGGGATGACCATGTCGCGCAGTTTTTCGAGTTGCTTTCCAGGTTGATCAGGCGCGGCTAAATTCGACATTGATTCACACCCCAAATCGTTTCATGCGGAGTACTTGTAGTAAACAATTCCGCGGTCTCTTAGCTTGAGCAGTTCTGCGGCGAGAATCGGCAACGGATATATGCAAATCCAAATTCCGTAAAACCTGATTTGTTTCATCGCCTCCGGACTTAAGTTCCGTGCGACACGTTCAGCCTGCATGACTTGCCCGCCCACCCGGCGATAGAAAGGCCGCCGCAGTTCTTGTCCATTGTGGTCGCGCAAAACGCACTGGTGCGGACCATCATGCGCCGTGGTTGGGTGCTTCTCCGGTTCGATGTCCTCCAGCCAGTGGACAAAGGATGTGAATCCGGGCGTCAGACCCAGACAGACGGACTGAGCACCCGCTCTTTGGAGCCGATCAAACGGGGAGTCTTGTCCGTCTGCATAAACACAATTCTCGTGGCCCTCCAGCAGTTCTTGCGCACGCGGCCCGATGCCGCACAGCGAGTGACGCGGATGCAAACTTCTGAACACGCCTTCTTCACGACGAAAAAGTTCCGCTGCAATGCCCGTGTAGGTCGGCTCCCGGCGAACGTCGAATGGACGGCAAGGAGTCTGCTGCATGTTCTCGGTGTATGCGGGCATCAGCAGCGTCCCCTTAGGGCCGACTAGCTCGCGCAGCCCGCAAACGAGCTCGTAGGGGCTGCCCGAATACGTATGCAGATCGTTATAGGAACACTGAACAAACAAAATACCGTCTTGTTCGATTCCTGCTTCATGAAGCAGCTGAATCAGCTGCTGGGTCGTAAAAGTGCCATATTTCCGAAGCAACGCATCCCGAGTGCGCGAACGCCTGCGAGCTTCGACCTGTGTAAGCTTGCGGCGAACCCATCGAATGGCTGGAGTGGGGACATGCTCTCGGATCAGCGCTCGGAAATTCATCAGATACCAACAGGCTGGATTGGTGAAGCAAGGCTCTCAAATGGATTATCGTATTCATTATCCCATTCACAGATGAATGTTTGATTACAGTCGCAATTGGCCAACGCAACCGACGACTTCGGGTGGGAGAATGTCTCTGGATTGTGATCGTAACGTTGTTCCATCATCCGGCCTGAATTGCCCGGTCACCACTGAAAGGATGCTCTTCGCATGAGTACGAACCAGACGGACATGGTTTCATTGATAGCCGCCCGGGCTTTTCGTCTTTGCGATCAAAAGCGATTTGCGGACTTTTCCGGCGACCGGAACCCGATGCACTTGAGCGAATTGGCAGCCAGAAGAACGATGGCGGGCACTCCGGCGGTTCACGGAATGCACCAGGTACTCTGGGCATTGGAGAACAGTGAAAGCCTTATTCCTGAAGGCACAGTCATTCGCCGCATCTGCGTCCGCTTCCCGCAATTCCTTCCGATTGAGGAGACGTCCGAACTGGAGGTTGTGCACCGGGGGCCAGAGGCGCTACGTCTGAAGATCGCGGCCGACGGTTTAGCGAGGAGTACTCTGACTCTCCACTTTGGGCAGGGCCGCTATCCGGCGCGGAGTCTTCAGGAGCCCGACCAGAGAGAAAGAGCGCCGGAGCGATGCACGGAGTTGGGGATTGAACAACTCACCGGACTCTCGGGCGATTTGCCAGTGCGTGTAAGCGAAGAAGGTGCCCAGCTGTTCTTTCCCACGGCGATGAAAATGATCGGCGGATATAGAGTGCACGCCATCGCCGCTCTTTCGCGACTGGTTGGAATGGTGTGCCCCGGCTTGCACTCGATTTTTTCCAGCCTTGATATTCGTTTGAACGATGAAGCAGACCCGAACCTGCACTACGAGGTCATCTCGGCAGACAAGCGTTTCTCTCTGTTGAGGGTGCGCGTGAAGGGCGGCGGAATCGAGGGCCAGATCGAGGCGTTCGTTCGAACTCCGCCAGTCAGCCAACTTGCGGTGCGTGGGTTCCAGGAGTTCATTCAGCCGGGAGAATTCGCCGGTTCGGACGCGCTCGTCATCGGCGCGTCGCGCGGCCTCGGCGAGTTCGTAGCAAAGGCAATTGGCGCAGGCGGCGGAAATGTGATCGCAACTTATAAATCGGGGAAGCTGGAATGCGAACAGCTTGTCCACCAGATTCGATCGGTGGGACGAGGACGTTGCGAGATGATGCAGTATGACACTTGCAAGCCCGCCGCAGGACAGCTTGCGGCACTTCCATTCAAGCCGACGAGCATGTACTACTTCGCCACGCCCAAGATCATGGGGCGAACCAGCGAGCTTTACGATGCGAAGCGTTTCCTCGAATTCGAAGGGGTATACGTAAGAGGATTCTTCGATCTATGTTCGCAATTGCGGAAACTCGGTGCGCTAGAGTTGTCTGTCTTCTATCCCTCTTCCGCTGCTGTGCAGTCGCGGCCGCGGGATATGACGACCTACGCGATGGCGAAAGCGGCGGGAGAGGTGTTGTGCGACGAATTGAGCCGGTCCTGGCCGGAGTGCCGGCTGATTGTCCGCAGATTACCCCGCTTGCCTACCGACCAGACCTCGACCCTTCTGAGCGTTGAAACCTCGTCCATTCAAGAGGTGATGCTTCCAATTGTTCGTGAAGTCGAGCGTCGCGCCAGCTCCACCACGGTGAGTTAACGAAAAAATCACAGAATCATTGCCTGTC
>Ga0182012_10006848_pt1 | contig 11529 bp, 8 predicted proteins | sample 612S2SmetaG_FD_120486 | JGI IMG/M metagenome (GOLD analysis project Ga0182012, IMG submission 120486) | Permafrost microbial communities from Stordalen Mire, Sweden - 612S2S metaG | ecosystem: Environmental > Terrestrial > Soil > Wetlands > Permafrost | place: Sweden: Stordalen | collected...
CTGGCAAAACGAATTTGGGAGGATCAGTTCGGGAGATGGATGAAAAAGGGAGAAGGGTTGTGTTGTCGCGATGGACGAAGTCGTAGATGCCGTGTTCGTCGGGCGAAAGACCTGTGGTGAAAGTAGACCAAGCGACCGGGCTTTGAGGAGGAGTGGTTGTGGCAAGGCGTCCGAAGTAACCTTGGTCGCGGAGGGCTCGGAGGTTCGGGAGTTCATCCCAATGGCGCTCGACGAAATTAGGATCCATACCGTCGATGCCTAAGACGATGAGTTTGGGACCTTGGTGGCCACAAGCCAGCGTGAGGCATAGAATACCCGCAACAACGGGGATTCGAATGGGGACGAATGTCGCCAGGATTGCACCAACGACAGAACCCAACGAGAACCAGATGAGCCAATGCGCGTGGAAAATGGTGGCCGGGCGATAGCTAATTTCGGAGGCTGCAAATGGCAACACCAGATATGGGCTGATCGGCTTGGTCGCGCGGACCCGGTAAACGATTTGATCCTCAATAGGGATGTAAACGGGCGGCGAATCAACCTCCATGCCTGGAGGGATTGCGGAGAGGACGTTGGGCGCATTTTTGCTTCGGAGAACTAGTAACGCCGTTTCACCGGGACGCAAGGGGGCGTGTCCGAAAAATGACTCCGTGATGGCCATGAGCAATGCAACTGGCAACAGGAGAATCAAGCAAGGCAAGGCAATTTGTTTGAGGACTTGCACATTGGCGATGATGAGATCGCGTTGCGCACGCAGAACTAGGCGCGGCTCGTCGCCAAAAAGTTGGATTGCGAGCAGATAGGACACGACCCGGTTGGCAGCTTGTCTAAGAAGTTTTGGATCGGTGAAACGGCGGAAAACGGCAAACGAAATCACGCCAGACAGGCAGCCCAATACAGTTACCCAGGCGAATGCCGGTGCGCCCAAGTCACTCGAAATCACTTCAGATATCCTAAGCCTTTTAGCTTACGAACCAACTCTTCTTTCGAATCGGAGGTTTCAAGACGCGCGAGATCTCGCTCCATGGCGTGTTCGATAAATTCTTCGAGGGAACTGTAGCCGGCACGTTCAACAATTATCCGCGCGCGATCACATAAGGCCGAACTCAATTTGACCGTAGTTTTTGATTTCATGACGCAGAGGCCAAGATGCGGCCGTCCATCCACGCGGGCGGTTGAATGCCGAACAAATTGAGAATTGTTGGAGCCATATCTTCTATGCCGGCGCCTTCAGCATCCCACTTTTGATTTGTGAAAAGAACGCCGGGCACCGCGTCTGGGTCGACGCAATGATCTCCGCTCCAACACTTATTATTGTCTTCGAAGATAGCTTTAGGTACCTTGCCGACAGCCGCGCTCCACGAAGCGCGGTAACCTGGCGCATAACCAATGATCAGATCCGGAGCGGCGTCAAGGTACGGGCCATGGTAAATCGCTTGGGCATCGTAGACCTTCTCAATGGCAACTTGACCGTCACCCGGATCGATGAGTCCACTCAGCTTGGCAAGCAACTCCGCGCGTAGAATTGGCGCTTCGGAGGGGCTAACGATGCCCTGGGCTTCACGGCCTTGCAAGTTGAGGTAAAGGCCGCTGAGGCCGAAAGTGTAAGCGCGTGTGCGGCTCCAATCAATGCCATCAAAGTACTCGCCGCCTTCGCTGCGGCCCTCGGCAAGCGTTAGGTAGCCATTCTCCAGAAGCCAGGCATTGAGGTTAATGCCGCGACGAAATGCACAGAAGCCGTGATCGGAAAGTACGACGAAAGTTGTGTTCTTATCGACGTACTTCAAAGTGTGGCCGACGATGCGGTCCATGTCGCAATAGAGATCTTCGATGACGTTCGAGTGGCTGGGACCACCCGCATAAAACATATGTTGAACGCGATCAGTAGTATCGAACACGCAGGCGGCGACTCCACTTTTCGTCTGATCGAGCGCGTTGAAAAACATAGCTTCCCGTTCGGCCTGGATCAGCTTGGATTGCCGCAGGAAGGCGTCTTGATCAATAGCACCTTCGTTCAGGGCCCAGGTATCCTCGGCCATCCCTAGGGTGGCAAAAGAGCCGAGAAGTTTGGCGAGATAGATCGCGTAGTGTGCCGGATGACTGATAGGAAGGGCGGGATCTTCAGGATCGATCTCGATAGGAGTTACATAGAGAGAGATGGCAGGGTCTGTTTGGGTGAGGAGAAATCGAACGATGCCATGGGCGCGTCCGAAAGTGAGCCGCATCCAATCGGAGTACTCACCACGTACGAGTTGAACTGTTTTATCGCCCAAGAGTAATTTGTACGAGGGCGTGATAGTGAAAGGCAAAGAGCAGCTCTCAGGGCCCGGAAGACTTCCCGCCCAACCGTTCTTAATGGTCTCGAGAGGGAGCCTGAGCCCACCTTCGACTTGTGACTGCGCCGTATCAGAGGAAAACCAGGAGAAGCTGCCCTGGGTGCCGCGGAGATCTGGAGTTGACATGGCCGAAAGCAGGCGTCCTTGAAACGGCACGGGAGGGAAAGTGACAGGCAAGCGCAAGATGGTACTGCCAATGCCGTGGCTGCTGAGAATCTCCCAGAACGGTTTGCTCTTACGACGAAGCTCAACCAGTGGCTTCGAAAGCGGTATTGCCCATCTGCCAATTCGTAAATACCGCTTGGATTCGCTCACTCGGGCAGACGAGAGTTCGGGAGCATAAGTTCTGAGGTTGCGGTTCAGGAAGTCGAAAATATTGTGGCCAGCGGGATTAACTCCGGTGGCAAATGTCGACCAAGCGACCGGAGAAAGTGGCGGACAAGTTGTCCGCAGACGGCCGTAGAATCCTTGCTCACCCAGCGAGTGGAGATTGGGAAGCTTACCTTCGGACATCAAGCGCTCAGTGAGTCTAGGATCGAGGCCGTCGAGTCCGAGTACGATCACTTTCTTAGTTGGGCGCTTTCCAAGACGCAGGCGCCAGAGCACGCGGAACGGCCAAATCAGCAGCGAAACAAGACTGGCGCATAACGACACCAGGATTGCAAGGAATGAGCCGAGGAAGGCAAAGCCAGCGCCGGGTCCGATGTACATGCTTACCTTAATTTACCTTCTACAAAGGGCACTTCGAGGACCTTTGGGTGTTGAATTGGTCCGTGGCCGAAGTAACCGTCTTCTCCAAAGAGTTCACCGTGGTCGGCAGTAATGGTGACGTAGGTGTTAGCGGGCAGACAATCGAACAGTTCTTCAACGACCCGGTCAAGATACTTGACGGCCCCGATTTGGCGGCTCTGCAACTCGGCTAACTTGGCCTGATTGAAAGTCCGGGCGCGCGACTTTTTGAGTTTGCCTCCAACAATATGATCATCGAGATGCTTGAACACGCCATGGACACCGCTGATCTTAGGCCACGTGTCGGGCGATTCGTCGGGCAATGCATACGGATAATGAGTTTCACCAACATTCAAGAGATAGAAAAACGGTTGATCTTTACCAAAATCCATTTGTTGAATCATGGCTCGCATGTCATTGTGACGGTCCATCAGCTTATAGGTATCGAAGCCGCTGTTGAGAATCGTCAGGGGGTTGAGAACCGGAAGCGACACCATGGCATGGGTGCGGTAGCCGAGGCTTTGCAAGAGCACCGGCAAATACAAGCGAGGCAAGAAACGTTTGAACTCCAAACCTTCTGCGCCCAGTCGTTCGTTGAATTTGAGGAAGTCGCGCTGGTAATAGTCTGAAGCGAAGACGCCTTTAGGGCTGGAATGGGGCATCAGACCGGTGAGCAAGTTGAAATGAGATGGGCCGGTCCAAGAGGCGTAGGCCCAGCGTTGTTCAACTTTTCCAAGTTTGCGGATTGTCTTCGGGCGAGCGCGCTGAAAGACGTCGTAACGGCAGCTATCGAAGATGATCAGGACGTAGTTGTTGAACGGCATCTCAGATAATGGCTCGTAAAACCTTTTTGCACGAATCTTCGATCTCTTCGATGTCTGTCCGGCATTCGACGTCGGGGTTACCGGGCGGCTCGTAGGGGTCAGATATTCCAGTGAAGTTGGAGATGAGGCCAGCGCGGGCTTTACCATAGAGCCCTTTCGGATCGCGCTGCTCGCAAACGCCGAGCGGAGCATTTACGAAAACTTCGATAAAACGGGCATGGGAGCGGCGGATCTCCTGGCGAACCTCCTGGTAAGGCGCGATGGCAGCAACTAAGACAATTACATCTTGTTCAGCCAGCAGTTTGGCAACATAACTAATGCGGAGAAGGTTCAGTTTCCGGTCGGCAGCGGTGTAGCCCAAGTCTTGGCAGAGATTCTTTCTCACTTCGTCGGCGTCCAGAATGGCAACGCGAGCCCCTTGTTTGAGAAGTTCTTCACGAACCGCTCGGCAGATGGTTGATTTTCCAGAACCGGAGAGGCCGGTAAGCCAAACTACTGGGGCCATGGTATTGGTGGGGTTTCCTTGAAGAAAGTAGAGGTAACGACATTAATTGAGAAGCGCGGCTGAAATTCGATTTCGTTTGCGGCAAGAGACCGCCAACCTATATCTTTTATTAGCTCAACCTCAGTTTACTGGACAGGCTGAGAAAACCTTGGCTTTGCCAGACGGTGTCGCGTGTGTGGCAGCGCTGCGAGGGTCGGAGTTCGAGGCGAAGGTTATCGATATTGCAGAACAGATAATGGTTCACCGATTTCCGCTCTTGGGCACAGCGCTGGAAACCGGGCCGCAAATTGACTGGCGGCGCGACTATGCGCACAACAAAACGTCTGAGGCGAAATATTTCCGTTTAGTGAAGTACTTGAACTTCGCGGCAGTGGGCGACCATAAGTTCATTTGGGAACTGAACCGGCATCAGCATTTGGTGCTTTTGGCTCAGGCGCATTTGTTTAACGGCAAGGCTGAGTATATGACCGAGATCAACGCCGAGTTGGAATCGTGGTTTGAGCAGAATCCTTTTCAACGCGGTATCAACTGGGCGAGCGCGTTAGAGGTGGCGTTTCGGGCGCTGTCGTGGATTTGGCTTTGGCACTTTTGTGGCGATTCCCTACCCCGGTGGTTCTTGACGTCGCTCTACCAACATGGGCGGCACCTTTATGAGAACCTTTCGGTTTACTTTTCACCAAATACCCATTTGCTGGGAGAGGCAGTGGCGCTGCACGCGCTAGGAACTTTATTCTCAGCATTTCCAGATGCCGCGGAATGGCAACGGCGAGGAGCGGAGGTGGTAGAAAAACAGCTCAAGTTCCAGGTAAAAGCAGACGGCTCACATTTTGAGCAATCCACTTACTATCACGTTTACGCGCTGGATTTTTTCGTTTTTTACTACCTGCTGGCGGGCAAGCCTGAGCGGATGAAGCCGACGCTGATTCGGATGGCAGAATATTTGTTTGCACTGTTAGGGCCAGCGCGCCGCATTGCTTACTTTGGCGATGACGACGGCGGCCGGTTATTTCATCCGCAAGGCGAGCGCGATGCGTTTGGACGAGCAACGCTCGCTACTTGTGGTGTTTTGTTAAATCGTGAGAAATGGTTGGGCAACGGCGAAGAATTGGCGGAGCAAGCTGTCTGGTGGCTCGGAGCGGACGCATTGGCACGAGCGCGCCCAGAGCCACGTTTACCGGAGGGATCGAAAGTCTTCCCGGACGCCGGTACGGTGTTTTTACAGTCGGATGAAGTGTATGTGCAGTTCGATGCAGGACCGTTTGGCTGGGGTGGCGCGGGGCATAGCCACGCTGACTCACTCAGCCTTGTGGTTTGGCATCAAGGCAAAGCTGTTTTTACCGATCCAGGGACGTTTACTTACATGGCTGATCCTGAGGAAAGAGATCGGTTTCGCGGGACCCGGGCCCACAACACGGTTACGATTGACGGCTTGAATCAAGCGCAGACGGCAGGGCCATTCCGTTGGAACGAGAAGCCGAAGGTTCAGTTGGAATCTTTCGTGCCAAGCCCGTGTGGCGGATTCATCGATGCGACATGCACGTTCGGACAATTTCAGCATCGACGCAGGCTCCTACTCAATCAGAAGCGGATTTTTCTCCTCGATGAGATAAACGGACCACCGGGCGACCACACGATTGAGCAGGTTTGGAACCTTGGGGAGGCAGCGGACAAGGTTCATTTATCTTTCTCACACGCCACAGAAGTGGCCAAGGCCGAGCATTCCAAGGCGTATGGGGCGAAGACGGAGACTTCAGCCATTGTAGTGCGGGTCAATGGCGCCTTGCCGGTTGCCATCGCCATGTGTCTGGATACACACGACAAGACTGAGATAGCGGTTCGAGATTTAACGGCGATGTTTAATAATGAGGTGACATGAGCAATAGTTTCGAACCGAGTAACATAGCGGTGATTGGTCTCGGTTATGTGGGCTGTGTTACAGCCGCCTGTTTGAGCAGCTTAGGACACACGGTTACCGGTGTCGACCGCGACGAACACAAAGTAAGCAGCGTGCTTGGCGGGGTTGCGCCCTTTTTCGAACCCGGCTTGCCGGAGATGGTGAAGACCAGTGTGGCGGCTGGCCGTTTAAATGCGAACACATCGTTAGCTCCCGCACTGAAGAACGCCGATATCGCCTTGATTTGCGTTGGCACGCCATCGGAAAAAAGCGGCAACTTAGGTTTGGATCAATTGCGTCGCGTGGTGGCCGAAATTGCGCAGAGCCTGCCGGGACTAAGCAAGCCGCTCATTGTGGCGGTTCGCAGTACCGTGTTTCCGGGCACGTGCGAAGACATCGTGATTCCTGCGTTGGGCGGCGGGGCGGAAGTGGTTTCGAATCCGGAATTCCTGCGCGAAGGCGTGGCGGTCAGAGATTTCATGGAGCCGTCGTTGGTGGTAGTTGGCGGCAAGAATCAGGCGGCGGTGGAGAAGGTGGCTTCCGCTTATCAGCCACTCGGTTTCGAGGCGTGCCTGGTAACGCTGCGGACGGCAGAGATGATTAAGTATGCCTGTAATGCATTTCATGCAGTGAAGATAGCGTTCGCGAATGAGATCGGCGTTCTCAGCGCAAGCCTCGGCGTGGATGGCCGCGAAGTAATGGAGACGGTTTGTAAGGACGTGAAACTGAACGCGTCGGCAGCCTACTTAAAGCCAGGTTTCGCGTTTGGTGGTTCCTGTTTGCCAAAGGACTTGCGGGCGCTGGTTTATCGAGCCAGCCGGCTGGATTTGAAGCTGCCGTTGCTGGAGTCGGCACTGCCGAGCAATGAGAGCCATTTGGCGCGGGCGATTCATGATGTTCTCGATCTTCCAGGACAGAGGCTAGGCGTGATCGGGCTAGCGTTTAAGGAGAATACCGACGATTTGCGGGAGAGCCCAGTAGTCTCGCTCTTGGAGCAGCTAATTGGCAAGGGGCGCGATTTACGGGTGTTCGATCCGCATATCCGGCTAGAAGAGATTTACGGCACCAATAAGAACTTCATTTTGCAGCAGATTCCGCATATTGGGCGTCTGTTGCAGCCGGGGATTGAACAGGTGCTGGATTGGGCCGACCATTTAATCGTGGCGCAAAAGCCTAGCGCGGAGATCGCGCGGAAGATTGTGGAATCGGGTCTGCCAGTGTTGGATTTGGTGGGCGCGGGGATGGGGAAGAGCGTGCCGGTGCCGGTAGCGGTGGGGTAGACGAGCCTATTGCGCGAGGCTGTTTGAAATTTGGTATCGTCCTGTAATGGATTTCCGTGTCGCGTTGTTAGCAGCGGCAGCCAGTCTTGCGATATTTTTTGCCAGCGTGGACGCGCGGTCCGTAGCTGAGACGAACTCTAGTTCCCCGACGATCAGCCCTTCCAGTGGCTAGCCAAGCTCAGCGACGCCTTCGTTCAAGACGTGCGGGCAGGTGAATTGCCTGACAAATGGATAGCAGTAGTTCAAGCGGGTGGGCGACCAAGCTTCAAAGCCAATAAATCACTTTATTAAGTTGCACATTCCGGCAGATTAGGTAGCTAATTCGACCCACTATTGAACGTAATCTTTGATTCGGCTTCGAATTTCCGATAATCGCGAAACTCTACCTTATTCAAGATATTTCGCCGTCCAGTATCAAGCCAAATACTCGCGGTCACTGGCAATACAAAATGCCGTGGACCGATGTCCACCGGACCGTAATCAATCGTCGTCGTGATTGATTTCGTTGCCACGGAGTCAGGAATGTCGAATGGCGTGTTGGTAATGCGCCAAACTTCCCCAGTCGTCGGATCAGCGTAAATCAGACCTCGGTAAGGCACGAATTGCTGGCCCAGCGCGCCGAGCGTCAAAGACAAAGTGGAATGCCTTAAATCCACCACGTATTCGAAAACAGCCATGCGTCGGCCGCGCAAATCTTCCCAATGGCTCCAGGAAAGCTGGGATCCCGTATTGCCGTCTAGCACGTTGCTGATCAAAATGCCAAATTCGCCCTCGGTTTCAAGCGGGCGCGCTATGTATCGGCCGGGCTTGATTGCCTTACCGTTGACTAGTTCCAGAGTCTGATCTTCCCTGCCCTGGTTGTAGACGAGCTTAGCCGTGAGCGTATCGCCCTGCTTCCAATGATCGGGCTTCTTACCGGATTCAAACTGTTGCGTAACGCGCGCACAAATAAAGCTGGGAAGGCTCTCCAGATAGCGGCTGGCGTAGTGATGGATGTGTTCGAGAATGACCTGCTGCTCGGCAGAGCTAGGGGAATCGGCGGCTGACAGTGCGACCGTCATCATTAAACCGAAGATCAAACTACGGCTAGATGGTTTCAACAATGCGACAAGGCTCCGTATTGTTTTATCACAATCGACATGGAAAGTGGAAGCGCAAAGGGCGCCGATTTGCGCCGCAGCACCGCGGAGAAACTTCGCACAGGTTCGGGCGGCGCGTGTGATGCCGCGCCTGTTTTGCGCGAGTTCCCCTAAAGGCCTTAGTCCTATTCCGCGGGACCTGCTAAGGACGGTACTGGTAACAAAAGTGGGACCTAGACCGCTTGAGCGCAGGCGGTTTGAGGGGCACACTAGGCGTATGGAAATGAGAAACATCATTGCATTGCAGGAAGCCTGGCAGCGGGCTGTCAGAGATCATGCTGCTTTTATGCGCGACGCAAGGGCGGCGAAACTGAGCGCGAACGAAATACACAAGCGCGGCCGTATCTATTTGCTCCGGATTGACACCACATTCTCAAAACTCAAAGCAGCGGAGCAGTACGGCCGCGAAGTAAGTCAGTAGTCGCCTTTACTGGCCGCCGCCAGGAGGCGTTTTTGCCAAACTCCCGACATTTGCCTTGTCGACCACAAACGTCCCTGTATCCACGAACGTCGGAATGGGCGAGAAGATATTTTTGTTCCAATCGCCGGCCAGCGGGCTTGGTGGATGGTGGTGAATGTCGTCCAGGAGCTTCGCACCGTAGTAGGCCATCGTGTAAGGCTTCTGGGCAATAGTGGCGGAGATGACGCCTTTGTTGATCCAATCCAGAGTCAGCGGATCGGTGTCCATACCCACAACGATCACTTTGCCCGCCATGTTCGCGCGATTGACTACGTCCGCAATGGCGGGGCAAGAGATGGCTTCCAGGCAAACAAATGCGTCCACTTTCTCCTTCGAGTCGATCAGCTTCTTGGCGTTATCGAAGGCGGTGTCCGAATTTCCGTTCATGTCGACAACGTGAGTCACTTTGATCTCGCCATGTTCGGCGAATGCACTCTGATAACCCTGCAATCGATCTTTCAGATTCGATTGTCCGGGGATGGTGAAGATCACGACATTGCCTTTCCCGCCCAAAAGTTTTGAAGTCATACGGCCGCCAATCATTCCGGCGCTGTAGTTGTCTGTTCCCACAAAAAACAGGCGCTTGCTCTCAGGCGCATCGGAATCGAGGGTAATCACCGGGATATTTTGATCGAGCGCGGAATTGATGTCAGGAGTGAGAATACTGGCATCAGCGGCAGAAACGAGGATGCCGGAAGGCTTCATGGAAACGGCGCGTTTGAAAGCGTCGTGTTCTGCCTGAGGGTCGTGGCCATCGGGCCCATAGACGTCCGATTTGACTTTCATTTCAACGGCCGCGTGGGCGAGGCCTTGGGCAGCTAACTGCCAATAAGGGATTTTAGTGTTGTCAGCGACGAGGATGTATTTTTCTTCGGGTGCGTGGCCATTACCAGCGCAACTATTCAACAAAAGCAAGACTGCCGGAATGCCGGCTAGGGTGAGTGAAGACTTTACCGTTCTCATCAGAGTTCCTTTGCGGGATGATATCACGTTGTAGCACTTATACTTATGCGGGTAGCTGCCGGACCAATTAGGAGCGGCGAATTTCTATGATGTGGCCGGGCACCTTGGCCGGGTTGAGTTCGACATAATTCTGGCGCCCGTTCCAGATGTATTGCTCTCCAACGAGAATTTCGTTGGCCAAGTAGCGGGAACCTTCGGGGATACCAAAGCGATCAACGGGAAGATCGACGATGCCGGCTTGCGTGCGGGTGGGGTCGAGATTCATCACCATCAAAAGATTGTTCAGACCGTCTTCAGAGCGCTTGCTGTAGCAAAGAAGATTGTCGTTATTAACGGAGTGGAACTCCAGACCCCAATCGCTCTGTAAAGCCGGATTGTTGCGGCGAATGCGATTTACAACGCTAATGAGGCGGCGGAGGCTTTCGGGCCGATTCAAGTCCCATTGGCGGATTTGATATTTTTCTGAGTTCAAATATTCTTCGCTACCAGGGCGGAGCGGTTTACTTTCAAGCAATTCAAAAGCGGGGCCGTAGATGCCGTAATTGGCGCCGAGAGTAGCCGCTAAGAGATAACGAAGCATAAAGGCCGCGCGGTTCCCGCTTTGCAAAAACTCAGTGAGAATATCAGGGGTGTTGGGCCATTGATTTGCCCGGAAAAACTCACGGACGCGGGTCGTGGCTAGCTCAGTGAGATAAGACGTAAGCTCCGCTTTGCCGGTGCGCCAAGGAAAGTAAGTGTACGACTGGCTGAAGCCAAGCTTTGCCAGCCGGTACATTACCTTGGGACGCGTGAAAGCTTCAGATAAAAACAAGGCTTGCGGGCACTCCCGTTTGAGTTCGCCGATGCACCACTCCCAAAACGGAAAGGCTTTGGTGTGCGGATTGTCAACACGGAAGATGGTGACACCTTGCTCAATCCAGAAACTGAAGACGCTCTTCAACTCTTGCCATAATTCGAACCACTTCGGAGTGTCGAATTCGAATGGGTAGATGTCCTGATACTTCTTCGGCGGATTTTCCGCATATTGAATGGCGCCGTCAGGGCGCTTCTTAAACCATTCCTCGTGGTCTTTCACGTAGGGATGATCGGGCGACACTTGAAAGGCGATATCGAGAGCGATTTGAATGCCGAGCGAATCGGCTTTTTTCACTAGACTACGAAACTGTTCCAGCGTGCCCAGGTCTGGGTTGATCGCTTTGTGACCGCCTTCTTTGGAGCCAATTGCCCAAGGGCTGCCCACGTCGCCATGTTCGGCTTGAACCGCGTTATTTTTCCCTTTACGGAAGGTGAGGCCAATTGGGTGTATGGGTGGCAAATACAGTACGTCAAAGCCCAACTCGGCCACGTATGGCAAGCGCGCTTCACAGTCGGCGAAGGTGCCGTGCTTCGCTGCAAGCTC
>Ga0182012_10006850_pt1 | contig 11524 bp, 11 predicted proteins | sample 612S2SmetaG_FD_120486 | JGI IMG/M metagenome (GOLD analysis project Ga0182012, IMG submission 120486) | Permafrost microbial communities from Stordalen Mire, Sweden - 612S2S metaG | ecosystem: Environmental > Terrestrial > Soil > Wetlands > Permafrost | place: Sweden: Stordalen | collected...
CACCCGACTATTGGGGTGTAGGCCTCCGCCCACCACCCGTCCAGTTCAGAGATATTTAGACCTCCATTGGCAAGTACCTTCATGCCGCTCGTCCCACAGGCCTCCCACGGGCGCCGCGGCGTATTGATCCAAAGGTCCATGCCTTGAACCATCTCCTGCGCCATCTGCATGTCATAGTCGCTCAGGAAGACAACATGGCCCCGAACCTCGGGCCGCTTAATGAAGTCATTCCACTGCTTGATAAGCGCCTGTCCCGGCAAATCTTCAGGATGTGCTTTGCCGGCGAGGATGAGCTGAACCGGGTGCTGCGAATCCGTCAATAGACGAATCAGCCGCTCAGGATCATGCAGCAAGAGGTCAGGGCGCTTGTAGGTTGCGAAGCGTCGCGCGAACCCAACCGTAAGCGCGTCTTCCTTGAAGATTTCAGGGATGTCCAAATGAGGAGCACCTTCGGCTGAGAGCTGCCGTGCATAGCGATCTCGCACCTGGGTGAGCATCATCTTCCGCGCCTCCGTTCGCATCTGCCACAGCTCGCCGGTCGTCAAGCGACGGACATCGTCTGCTAAAGGACCCTCGCCCCGCCAGCGATCCGCTCCGCATACCTTCGTCCAGAGTCCATCCGCCTCAGTTGAATCCCAGGTCGGTACATGAATCCCATTTGTGACGGAACCCACCGGGACCTCCGCCTGAGGCCATCGTGGGAAGAGAGGCTGAAATATCTGCCTGCTTACTTCGCCATGCAGCTTGCTAACACCGCTGACTTGGCCGCTACCGCGAAGCGCAAGGTAGGCCATGTTGAAAGGCTCCGCGCCGTCAGCGTTGTTCTGCCTCCCCAAAGCGAGAAATTTATCCATGGAGATTGCCAGTTCATCCTTCGCATAGTGGCTCAGATATTTGCAGCAGAGCCCCGGGTCGAACCGATCAAACCCGGCTGGGACAGCCGTATGAGTTGTGAACAGGTTTCCTGCCCTGGTAATCGTCAGCGCCAAATCGAAGGGGACGCGATGGTCCGCCATGTAGTATCGGGCACGTTCAAGCACAGCGAACGCTGCATGACCTTCGTTGAGGTGGCACACCTCTGGGTGCAGACCGAGTTCCCGCAGCAGCCGCCAGCCGCCAATGCCCAAAACGATCTCTTGTTTCAGCCGCATCTCGGCATCACCGCCGTACAACTCACTCGTGATCCCGCGATGAGCGGCGGTATTGGCGAAGTCGTTCGCGTCCAACAGAAAGAGCTTTGCTCTGCCGACGAGCACCTGCCAGCAGCGCAGCCAGATCTTTGCCCCAGGAAGGAGAATCTGGATACGCAGCCACTCTCCGTTGGCACGACGAAGTGGTTGAATGGGTAGTTGCCCCGGATCGTTGACGGGATAGAGCACACGCTGATTTCCATCCGCGTCGAAGTCCTGGCGGAAGTAGCCTTGCCCCCACAGCAAGCCGACTCCAACAACCGGAACACCAAGGTCGCTCGCCGCCTTCATCTGGTCGCCTGCGACGTTGCCCAGCCCGCCGGAGTAGATGGGCAGCGCCTCTGTCAGCATGAACTCCATGCTGAAGTAAGCAATCGCTGAGAGTGCAGCCTTGGGATGTGTCTTCTGAAACCACGCATCCGCCGAGAAGAACTTGCGTTTATGTTGCAGCAAACTCGACAACAGTTCCTGAAAGTCGGGCGTCGCCAGAAGAGTCTTGACCTTGTCCTCTGAGACCGTTTGAAGAATCACCCAAGGGTTCTGCGTGGTCTCCCACAGGTAGTTGTCCAGCGCCTCCCAAAGGGCGTCTGCCCTGTGGCTCCATGACCAATGCAGGTTCAGCGCCAACTCATTGAGTGCGTCAAGACCCAAGGCCGGTGTCGTCTTTGCATCTGGAAGCTTGCTTTCTGACTTGTTGGATTTCGGATCGCTCACTTTGTCTCCTGCAGCTCTGGACTCTTCGTCGCTAGTGCGGCAAATGCCTGATTTACGACGGTCTGTGCTTCGGCCTCGATCAGAGCGAGATGTTCTTCCCCGCAGAAGCTTTCCGCATAAATCTTGTAGATGGCTTCCGTCCCCGAAGGCCGAGCAGCGAACCATCCGTTTGCAGCCGCAACCTTGATGCCACCAATGGCGTTGCCATCTCCAGCGGCTTTTGTAGTGATCGTGATCGGCTTCTCGCCGACAAGATCGGCTGCGCGAATATCTTTAGCGGTGATATGTTCCAGAGCGGTCTTTTGTTCCTCGGTCGCGGCTGCTTCGGACCGGCGGTAGACCGGCTCGCCAAGTTCGGACGAAAGTTCCGCATAGAGTTCGCCGGGGTCTTTCTTGCAGACCGCCGTGACCTCTGCTGCCAGCAATGCAGCAATGATGCCGTCCTTGTCCGTGGTCCAGACGGAACCATCCTTGCGCGCAAACGAAGAACCTGCGCTCTCCTCACCAGCAAATCCGAGACGGCCGTGAAGCAGCCCGTCGACGAAGTATTTGAAGCCAACGGGAACCTCGTATAGCTTTCGGCCTCGGTGCCCGGCAACGCGATCAATCATGCTGCTGCTAACCACGGTCTTGCCGACCGCCATCTCCTTAGTCCAATGCGGACGATGGCTGAACAGATAGTCGGCGCACACGGCCAGGTAGTGATTGGGCGGCAACAACCCAACGCTGCGAGTCACGATGCCATGCCGATCATGATCCGTATCGCACGCCACGGCCAGATCGAATCTGTCCTTCAAGGCAATCAGAGGCTGCATCGCATACTCTGAAGACGGGTCCATGCGAATCTTGCCGTCCCAGTCCAAAGTCATAAACCGGAACGTAGGATCGACGATCTCATTCACCACCGTGAGGTTCAAGCCATAGCGCTTGGCGATTGGTTCCCAATAATGCACACCAGCCCCACCGAGCGGATTCACCCCGATGTGGATGCCAGATGCTCGGATCGCGTCCATATCGACGACTGTGTGCAGGTCATCGACATAGGCCGTCAGAAAATCGTGGCGATGCGTAGTCGGAGCCGCTAAAGCTTGATCGAGGGCGATTCGCAGCACGCCCCTGAGACTATCGACAAGGAACTGGTTGGCCTGCGTTTCAATCCACGCAGTGATCGCCTCTTCTGCCGGGCCACCATGAGGCGGATTGTACTTAAAGCCTCCGGTGTCAGGAGGATTATGCGATGGCGTAATCACGATGCCATCCGCAAGATCTGTGACCCGTCCCCGATTGTAGGTAAGGATGGCGTGCGAGATCACAGGAGTTGGCGTGTACTCCTCTCGCCCGGCCAACATCACGTCGATACCATTCGCGGCAAGGACTTCGAGCGCGCTGTCCACCGCAGGCTGTGACAACGCATGGGTGTCGATTCCAAGAAAAAGCGGGCCGTCGATCTTGTGCTGCTTCCGGTAGAGACAGATCGCCTGCGTAATCGCCAGGATGTGCCATTCGTTGAAGGTCTTAGTGAAAGAGGAACCGCGATGTCCAGACGTACCGAAAACCACACGTTGCGCGGGAATCTCTGGATTGGGCTGCTCCTCAAAGTAAGCCGCAATCAGCTTCGGCACATCGACGAGATCGCTCGCAATCGCTTGTTGTCCTGCCCTGGGATCAATCTCCATTGAACGACTCATTTCTAACCAATGACTTGCTTGGTCCGAGCCCTGGTCTGCTAAATAGCTTCAGAATTCTGATGTCCTAGCACTTGCCAGCTGAAACTCATTTCCAGCTTCACCAAACAGGCACTAAACGCACCTTCTCTTGAGTATCTTCTTGCTTGCTCAGTCAACGCTGTCTTCAATTGCTCTCGGAAAACACTGCTCGGCAGCATCCAACCACAAATAGCGGTACCTCTATAAGGAACAGCGCGACGATGTCCAATCGACGGAGACCCTGTGGATGAGAATTGGAATTGCAGCAGATCATGGAGCATTTGCTTTGAAATGTCAGTTGCAGGACTCTTTGCGCACCTCAGGCCATGAGGTCCTTGATTTTGGTGCACATGCCTTGGATATGCAAGACGACTACCCCGACTTCGTTATCCCGCTCGCCAGATCCGTTGCTGTTGGAGAGGTTGAGCGCGGAATAGCACTTTGTGGAAGTGGTGTTGGCGCATCCATCGCCGCGAACAAAGTCCCTGGTGTTCGCGCCGGGCTCATTCACGATGTATTCTCCGCCCATCAAGGTGTGGAAGACGACGACATGAACGTCTGCTGTCTAGGTGGTAAAGTCATTGGTACCGCGCTCGCAGGGGAACTCGTCCAAACCTTTCTTGCCTCCAGATTCAGCGGGGCCGAACGATTCCGAAGGCGCCTGGCGAAGATTGAGGCAATCGAAGTCAGATAGGAGCGGTAAGCTTCGCCGGCTCACATCCACTTCTTGTTTCCGGATGTCGAAGGTCGACTTCAACTCCGTCATGCTACTTGGTGACGGAGCCTAACCTTTCCCGAGAGTTCTTCTTGGTGAGCGCCTCGAACCCGGCAAGCACGTCAAAGAGCTCTTCATCGATGCCTTCCTGCCGGAGGCGGTGAAACTTGCGATTGAGATCGTCAAGCATGCCATCGATGCTCTTTTCGGCACGTTGCATGGACGCGAGGCGACTTGCGTTTTCGCTTGCGAGAGACTCCGCGCAGGCCTGGAACAACAACACAAACAAGTAATCCTGAATGAATGCTGGCAGAGCCGACGATATGTCGTCGATTACCTGAGGAGATGTCTTTGTCGGCCATGGTGTGGCGTGAAGTCTCTCTTGCCATGATTGGTCCAGAGGAAGCATACGCTTGCCCACGGGCTCGTATGCTGAACTCTGTTTCGGGTGATTGTGAAAGACCTGAATCTCCCACACCTCACCTTTTTCACGGGCCGATTGGATTTCCAGCAGAATCTGGCCGACGAGTGGTGTGATCGCATCGAGAGAACTTGGCACCTCCAGTCCTCTTACTGGACTTGGTGTGCTCTGAGCCAGCAGAGCCTTCGCGCGCTCCCCGACTACCCAGATCTGAGTCACCTTCCCTGGGAGCGCACGTAAGGCCTGCAAGCTGAACTCAACAATGACGTCATTGAAGCTGCCGACAAGACCCTGATCGGAACCGAAGATCACGGCACCGATCTGTTGCGTATGCCGCTGCTTGATCTCCCCAGCACGCAGGCTCTGGGCGTCTCCGTGCATACATGCAATCAAGCCGAGTTCGACCGTTCTCAGATAGTCGTCAAGAGATTCGACCGCCCTCTCGTATTGTCCGACGCTCGAAGCAGCGAGAGCCTTCATCGCCCGCACGACCCCACCGAGATCCCTGGCCCCACTGATCTTCCGACTCAGTTGTTCCGTGGAACCGCTCATGCGCCGCCCTTTGCCGGCGAGCTTGGTTCTGGCTTCGGCTGAAAGCTTGCAAGCGCCGCTGTCGCGAGGTTGATAATGGCTTTGTGGTCCCCGTCGTTGAGCTTTTCCTCGGATATAAGTCGTGCGGCAATATCCTGCGGTAGCGTTGCGAGCGCCTTCTCAAGGGCGAGCTCTCCGTCTGCCACCTTGTCCAGAGACACCCTATCGAACAGGCCAGCTTGTAGTGCCATCAGCACGATGATCTGCTCCGAGACCGGAATAGGCTTGGATTCCGGCTGCTTGAGGCAGGCTCGTATTCGCTGACCATGATCGATAGTCTTGCGCGTCGCGTCGTCCAGGTGAGTGCCAAACTTTGCGAAGGCCTCCAGCTCCTCAAACTGCGAGTAGGCAAGCTTCAGATCCCCTGCGACCGCCCGATAAGCGGGTTTCTGCGCCTGGCTGCCCACGCGTGAGACAGACTGCGCGACATCCACCGCCGGTAGTACACCAAGCTCAAAGAGCGTTGGCGACAGGTACACCTGACCGTCGGTGATCGAGATCAGATTGGTTGGAATGTAAGCGGAGATGTCCTGCGCGTCGGTCTCGATGATCGGAAGGGCGGTCAAAGAACCGCCGCCAAGTTCCTTAATCAGGTGAGTGGAGCGCTCCAGCATACGGGAGTGGATGTAAAAGATGTCGCCGGGGTACGCCTCTCGGCCGGGCGGCCTGCGGAGCAGAAGAGACAGCTCGCGATATGCCTGCGCGTGCTGCGTGAGATCGTCATAGACGATCAATACATCGCGCCCTTGTTCCATGAAGTACTCGGCGATAGTGGTCGCCGCGTAAGGCGTGATGTAAACCAGACCCGGCGCGTCATTGCCTTCCGCAACAACGATGACCGTGTACTCCATCGCCCCGTTTTCCTGCAAGTTGGCAATTACCTTGGCCACCGAAGAGGCTCTCTGGCCAATCGCACAGTAGACGCAGATTACATTCTGCCCGCGCTGATTCAGAATGGCGTCGATCGCGATCGCGGTCTTGCCCGTCTGGCGGTCGCCGAGTATGAGTTCGCGCTGACCTCGGCCGATCGGGATCATCGCATCGACGACCTTCAGCCCCGTTTGCAGAGGCACACTGACCGCGGCACGATCCATAATCGCGGGTGCCGGTCGCTCTACGGGCAGGCGGCGCTCAACGATAACGGGTGGCTTGCCATCGATGGGCCTGCCGAGCGGGTCTAGGACACGGCCCAGCAAAGCGTTTCCTACGCCGACATCCATCACGCGCCGGGTGCGCCGCACCTCGTCGCCGACATGGAGGTCCTGGTAATTGCAGAGCAGGATGAGCCCTACCTCGTCTTCATCCACGTTTAAGGCCATGCCGAGGCGACCGCCTGGGAATCTGACCAGTTCCTCATTCCCAAGATTCGGTAAGCCAGAGATCGTGGCAATGCCGGTCGAAAGACTGATGATGGTCCCGATCTCTTCTGGAACCAAGCTTGGCGAATATGTGATGCAAGCATCTCTTATTCCATCGAAGGCGCTATCGATCGCCGTCATCAGGGCTCCCGCTGGCTCACTCATTTGGCCTCGGTATCTGACTTCGCCGGCTGCGTTAGCGCTTCGGCGAGGCTTCGATCGAAGGAATCGAGATAACTGGAGATGCTCCAGGACAGCTTCTGCCCCTGAGCTGTAAGTTCAATTCCGCTCACCATGTCCGCATTCATCTCGTAACGAACTCGAATGACCGCAGAAAAGGTTTCGTTCAAAGCATTCTGGATTGCGGCTTTCTGCTCGTCGGGAAGGTTGAACGCGCTGCGAATGAGAGACGCTTCAGGTGAAGCTTTGAGCGCTTCGCCCATCTCGTTTTTGTCCTTCGCGCTCATCAACTGTAGCCGACGAGTGAAGACTTCTCCGACCCTCTCCTCCAGACTGACTGTGGCCAGATCGGACAGTGTTTTCCTAGTGATCGCGAAGACTTGGTCCTGAGCCATGCGTCTGATGGCGACGGCCTGATGCGCCTGGTCGTCTTTTAGCGCGGTGGCCTCAGAGGCGCGATTGTCATCGGCTTGCTTGTGTGCCGCTTCGATCAACCGATCATGCTCTGCCTTGGCGTCTGTCCCGGCCTTAGCCATCATCGCATCCCGTTGTTCGTCAAAGGTCTTGTTCTTAGCTTCGAAGTCTGCCTGCTGCTTCTGCGCATCGCTCACTTTCGCTTCAGCGTCCGCGAGCTTCGACGCGATGCCCTTTTCGCGCGTATCGATCGCAGTAAGAATCGGTTGATACAGAAAACGCTTCAAGAGCCATACAAGAATCAGGAAATTGAGCATCTGTGCGATGACAGTGAACCAGTCGATGAGCATAGGTCATTTACCCTGGACAGCGTGCGCGATGATGTACTTCCAGAACGGGTTTGCGAAGATCAGAATCATGGAGACGACGAAACAGTAGATCGCCAGTGATTCAATCATTGCCAGTCCAACAAAGAGCGTCCTAGTGATGGTGGCAGAAGCATCCGGCTGCTGCGCAAGAGATGTCAGGGCGGTCGACACGGACTTTCCTTCGCCGAGTGCGGGCGCGAGACACCCGATGCCGATGGTCATGCCGGCGGTGACAATCGATGCGATTGCAATTGCGGTTGTGCTATCCATGAAGACTCCTCAATGGTGCTTGCTCAGGATGTTGCTTTCGGTGAAGGGATGGCGGCGCTTGGACGCTTCGGAACCAACGTGGCCGCCGCGATGTAAACACCGGCGAGGATCGTGAAGATGTAAGCCTGAACCATCCCAGTAAGCAACCCCAGCGCGGTCATGACGATGGGAAAAAGGAATGGAACGATCGTAAGCAGGATGCCCACGATCATGACGCCGCTCATCATGTTGCCGAACAAACGCACCGCTAACGCGAGGGTGCGGGATAGCTCGCTGATGATGTTGAAGGGGAGCATGATAATGGTTGGCTGGGTGTACGTCTTCAGATAACCGCCCAGTCCCTGCTCCTTGATGCCGTAGAGAGGCACGGCGATGAAGACGCAGAGCGCAAGCGCCGCCGTGGTCGAGAGGGATCCGGTCGGCGGCTTGAAGCCTGGGATGATGATGCATAGCGCGCAAGTCGCTACGAAGACGAACAAGGTTCCAAGAAACGCAAGGTATTTGCGCGGCTCCGCTAGGCCAACATCCTTGATCTGCCCTTCGAGCGTCGTGATGATGATTTCAAGGGCGCCCTGCCAGCGAGAGATTTTGCCTTCCGTCGCGAGGTGGCGCGTGATAAGCATGGCACCGAACGCCATCAGCAACATCATGACCCAAGTCGTGACGATGGTCTGGTTCAGCTTGATGAACCCATGCTGCCAGAAGATCAGTTGATCGGAGGTCAGATTCATTGTGGCCCTCCAAGCGGTGAGGGTGCCTGTGGCAAAAAACTCGTGTTCTTCGTGACCGGCAAACGTATGACCATAAAGCGCGCGAGACTGAAACCGATCAGACTGCCGACTAGATTCCGCCAGTCGCCGCGGCTGAGATAGTAAAAGCCGCCCATGACCACCAGCGTTCGAAGAAGCATACTTCCGAGAAAGATGACCGCGGGCTGTGCGGAAGCAACTCCTCTGCGCACAGTCCACCATAGCCCGATGAAGAAGAATGCTCCGAGAGCAAAGCCCCCCAGCGCGGCGCCACCGACGTTCAAAATTTCACTCATGGTTGTCCTTATCGCGCATTGACGCGTTTTGCTGCGCAACCCAGCGCCACGCGTTGAAACATCCGAGGATCAGGCCTGCGAAGAGGAGAGTAAGTGTCCAGGAAAACGCCTGCGGATGCCGAGTGTCCAGCCAGACACCGACAACTGCGCCGAGCACCGTCGGTACCGCGACAGACCAGCCGATGAGACCGGACATGCCCAGACCAAACCAGACCCCCTGGTCTCCGGCGCGCTGCGCCCTCTGCTTTCTCGCTGCGTTCGCACCTACGCGGGCGGCAAAGACGTCTTCACCGTGCTTATCGGCTCTATCGCTCATGGGAGAACTCCGCAAGTCTGCCGGCGAATGTGCTCTCGATCTTCGCGAGCGCCTCGCGAACCTGCCGTTCTTGATCGTTCAGGGTCAGGAACTGCCGTTTGACCGCATCGTGCAGTTGACCCAGATCAGCACCTCCCACAGCACGCCGAACCGAGACCAACACCTGCGCACCGACTTTGACCAGTACACCTTCATCTACGGCGAGATAGACCGGCGCGCTGTTGCCGGTCTGATAGGTCAGGATACCCGGCGCAAGTGCCGCAACGCAGTCACGCCTGTGCGGAAGAATGCCGAACGAACCATCGCGGGTTTCAGCCACAATGCGTTCCACATCGTTCTTGTCGAAGAAAACTCCAGAAGGCAGGAGAACCTTAAGTTGCATGCGCAGGCTCCTTGATTACCGGCGGCGGCACTGCGGCGGGACCCGCCTTACCCTGCTGCTTCGCTTGCGGCGGTGCTTGCTTTACTTCGCCGATAGCCCCGATCATGTACAGCGCACTCTCCGGGACGTCCTTGAACTCGTCCCGCAAGATACGCTCGCAGCCGTCGAGCGCATCGCTCAGGCTAACCTGCTTTCCCTTCAAGCCGCTGAACTGCTCGGTTGCGAAAAACGGTTGCGTAAGAAAGCGTTCGAGTCGCCGCGCTCTTCCAACCGTCAGCCGGTCCGCTGGGGAGAGTTGATCCAATCCGAGCATGGCCACAATATCCTTCAGCGCTTCATATTCCGCAAGCGTCTTGCGGATCTGCTGCGCGACCCCATAGTGGCGTTCGCCGACGATGGCCGAGGTTGCCATGGCAGAGTTCGACTGCAGCAGGTCGATCGCGGGATAAAGTCCCTCGCTTGCCCGTTTTCGCGAAAGCACGAGCGATGCCGACAGGTGACCGAAGACGTGCTCCGCCGCAGGATCGGTAAGGTCGTCCGCTGGCACATAGACGGCTTGAATGGAAGTGATCGCGCCTGCGCGCGTGTTAGCGATGCGCTCCTCCAGTCCGGACAACTCTGTGCCCATCGTGGACTGATAGCCAAGCCGCGATGGCATCTGACCGAGCAAACCAGAAATCTCCATGCCTGCTTGAATAAAGCGGAAGATGTTGTCTACCAGGAAGAGAACATCCCGATGCTCGTCATCTCTGAAGTATTCGGCCATAGTAAGCCCTGCATGGCCCACTCGGAAGCGAGCCCCGGGTGGCTCGTTCATCTGACCGTAGACCATCACCATGTCCTTTAGGACACCGGCATCCTTCATGCCGCTGTAGAGCTCTTCCCCTTCACGACAACGTTCGCCGATGCCGCAGAAGATACTCATGCCTTTCTGACGCCCAATCATGTTGTGGATCATCTCAGTCAGCAACACGGTCTTTCCTACACCGGCCCCGCCGAAGAGACCCGCCTTGCCTCCACGCTCAAGTGGGACAAGCACATCGATTGCCTTGATGCCAGTCTCGAAGATCTCGGATTTGGTCAAGCGGTCAGACAATGAGGGCGGAGCCCGATGCACACTGCGCCACTCGGTATCCAGAGGCTCTGCCTGACGATCAATGGGGTGACCGAAAACATCGAACATTCGTGAAATGATTGTCTTACCTACCGGAACTTGCAGCGGCTTACCCGTATCTCTGACCGTCATTCCACGAGCAATCCCTTGGGTGGCTGTGAGCGCAATTCCCCGCACGCGATGATGATCGATTTGCTCCATCACCTCGATCACCGTGGAATCATCCACGCCACAGCGCAGGATGGAGAATACAGACGGGAGCCGTACAGAAAACTGGACATCGACGACACTGCCCCTTATAGAGACGACGACACCAACGTTGAAGGTCGTTTGTTCGTGGGACATCTTTTCTCCAAAATGGCGGGCGATGTACTTCACGGACCATGCGCGGGGCGAATATACCTCGTGTATCTGACCATATCTCCCGCGAGAGTAGAGACGCTGTGCCCTTTTGCTCAGACTCTTAGTTGAGCTGAGACGAAGAGATGTTCGTTTAATCGCTACTGGCCGTTACTTGACCGAGATCACAGCGGGCCTCATCCTCATCCGACGAGGGAGAGCTCAAGCGACAGGAAGCTGCCCCGCGCCAGGCATTGTGCAATTGGAGACAGTGCCAGAAAACGGCAGCACACATAATGGAACTGTGTGCTTCTTCCCCTTTTGCACTCACCACTTATCTTCAGGAGACGACACGATGAAAAGTCCAATATCCACTGAACGGGCAACTTTCAACACTGCCA
>Ga0182012_10006853_pt1 | contig 11520 bp, 13 predicted proteins | sample 612S2SmetaG_FD_120486 | JGI IMG/M metagenome (GOLD analysis project Ga0182012, IMG submission 120486) | Permafrost microbial communities from Stordalen Mire, Sweden - 612S2S metaG | ecosystem: Environmental > Terrestrial > Soil > Wetlands > Permafrost | place: Sweden: Stordalen | collected...
CACAAAGATCCGGACATCCATTTGAAGATGCTGGCGCACAACTATCCCTTTGACACCGTGCAGATGCCGTTAAATGCTCTAGATTCCACATATGATCGGAGCTTCGAACACTTAGTTCTGCCCATTGTCGTAAACCGCGGAATGGCGGCATTAGGGATGAAGAGTCTGGGCGGCAGCGGCGAAATGATTCTTAACGGTGCGCTAAGAGTGGAAGATGCACTGGCATATGCGATGAGTCTACCGGTGGCCACGACGATTAGCGGCATGGACCGGGTGGAGGTTTTGCAACAAAATTTGGCAGTGGCACGGGGCTTTAAAGCGCTTCCTGAATCGGCACTCGATAAGATTCGAGAGTCCGCACGATCGTTCAGTGGAGATGGGCGCTTCGAGTTATATAAAACCACCAAAAAATATGACGGTAAAGTTGGTCGCGAACAGCATGGCTTTCCGACGGTGGAAAAACTGCCAGCCTAGGCCAAAACACTTGTTGACATTTGTTGATACTCACTTGTGAACCGCAAGTTCGCTCCTAACGTTCGGCCGTGAGGCTAATTCCGGCCACCACGAATGGCAGCGATGCTAACAGTTGAACTGATTCCGTTATATCGGTTGGAGTCTTGAAGAATCCGTTCGGCGCGGGCCTCCATCTTTTTGCCCTCCCCCTTGTGCCCCATTTTCTTGAGCAGACTGGCATAGTTTATGAGGACTCCACCGTAAGTAGGATGATTCTCCCCAAGTGTTTCGGCGCAAAGATTGACAGACTCCTGAAAAGTTAGAGCGGCTTCGTCAAAACGATTCAAATCCGCGTAAAGGATGGCTAAATTGTTCAACGGTACTACTAACATTGGATGTTGGTTTCCCCAAGCAACTTTTAGTAGCCGGATCGATTCAATATCCGCCATTACTGCTTCTTCAAACCTATGTTGAGAGTGGCGCACCACCGCAAGATCGTTCAATAACTCAGCGGCTGAGTCCGGATCGCCAGCTTTGAGCCTGGTAAAGCTCGGTTGCAAATCGGCTAAAACCAAATCGGCTTCCTTATATCTTTTTTCGCTCAGTAGCATCACGATTAAAAGGTCGCACGCCATAAAGCGAGATCTGCTGAAGTCGGTTTGTGGGGAGAGGGCAATGGCATGCCGGAGCAACTCTATGGCTTCTGTCTTGCTGCCGGATTCGGTGGGCAGAAGAGAGGTATTCGCGAGGAGTACTGCATACTTAAGGGAGTTGCGACCTTGAGTTTTCGCAATTAAGTCAAGCGCGCGATGGAATTCGTAATTGGAGTCGGCAAAACGTCCAGCGAGAGCATAGGCGGAAGCTAGAGATGTGTAAATCTCGATTAACTTTTGGGCTCCGGCTTGAGATCGCTCGGCAATTGTCGAAGCGGTAGCAAAAGCCTGGGTGGCATCCGAGTATTTGCCGGCGTTCATGAGTTTATCGCCCTTTGCCTGCCACTGGTCACACACATCGAGAGGTTTGCTTATGTCGGCGCTCATTAGAAGTGGTGGCACCGCCAGCAGTGCAACGATAAGTTGGAGAGGTACTGAGATAGATAGTCGTGTTAAAGACTGCGAGTAAATAGCCTGCAAGAGCGTACGAGACAAACAATCTTTTAGTTCTGGATTGAAGGAGCAAGTCCGCATAAAAGTAGTACCTATTTCGATATCTACCCGGTAGACGTGTTGCTTAGCCGAATTGTTTTATTTCAAAACGATGGTAGTTAGTTCGGGAGTTATACTTGCCTTGTCACTCAACCCCATTAAACTGATTGACGATTCACAAATGATTGTCTCGAGGACGTGAAGGGGATTGGTAGAATCACTGCGCGCTGCAGATGCGGGTTACCTCATGAATGAGCGAACTGGTCTTGCGATTGCGCATTCTGTCGGAAGAGTTCCCGCCGATAGTGGCGTGGGCATTCGGACGATTAGGCATCTCGATGTCTCAGAGGGCATCTTACCCCCATTCAAGGGCGACCCGAAATTCTTCTATGTCGCCTCCCCCTCCGGCGTCCAGTCTAATGGGCATGAAGATACAAATGCGCACTGTGCGATTTTTTACGATCGCCAGCATACTTATGTTCTCGTCCATGGCAGTCCTCGCTGACGACGTGAAGACCGACCACGACAAAGATGCAGATTTTTCCCGCATCCACACCTACTCATGGGGTCAGGTCAAGACCAGCAATCCGATGTATCAAACCCGCATCAAAGAGGCCGTCGATAAAGACCTCCAAGCCAAAGGCTGGCAAATGGTCGAATCCGGTGGCGATGCTACCGTCTTTGCGACCGGCGAAGTCCACAATCAAACAGAACTCCAGACCACTTACGATAACTTTGGTCCCGGTTGGGGCGGAGGCTGGGGCTGGCGTCGTTGGGGCTGGGGCGCTGGCGGTGGTTTCGGCGAAGCGGAAACAACCACTACTCAGCAACCCGTTGCTCACTTAGTCTTAGATATCTTTCAGTCGGGGGACAAGACGCTTCTGTTTCGCGGCATCATCACCCGCGACGTGTCCGGCAAGTCCGACAAGAATATAAAGAGCCTCGATAAGGACATCGACAAAGCACTTAAAGATTTCCCCCCGAAGAAGTAGTCAGCAAAGAAATGGAGGCTCGTATCTCCCGAGCCTCCATTTTTATGTTTAGACCTCGGCGTACCCGGCTAGCTTGTTTTTTCTCCCATACTATGCCGACCAAGCCCTGCGCAACTGCGACGATTCCAGCTTTTGCCGAACGGCGAAAGTTGCCACAGTGATGTAAGACGTTTTACTGCCCCCGGAGGCTAAGTGCGCTGTCCGTAAACGGCTGCGAGGCAACGCGATAACAGTGAAGCGCTGGTTAATAAGTAAGATGTTTCGCTGGATCCGCGAAAAACATCCGGAAGAGCAGTAGTGTACCTGGAGGGTAGAGTTTACTTTGGCAAACGTATTGAGGTGACTGACGCGATCGTTTGAATGTTGCGCTGACGAAGATCCGATTGGGGATGAAATCATCCACGACGGTTGGCGACCCTATAGAGTTCCTTGGGGTCACAAACCGGGAAAGCTCCAGCGTTCTCGGGATCATCGTAGCGAGCAGCCCAAAGACGGGTACCCACGAGCGGGCTACCGCGCCAAACGCTGAGGTAAATTTCGCCTGTCGCCGAACAGGCGCGAAATGTATTCTTGGAATGATTGCCATCCAAATCAGCTTCTACGTTGTTGTTATCGATCGTGAAGCCCGCGGCGGTGGGTGGACCGGCGTAGAGAATAAAGGGCGTTAGCTTGGTTAAGGGGGGCGATGACTTAGGAAAAGAAATTTGGTAACTCGTAAAACCTCTGCTGGTGTTCGCGGAGACAGGGCACGGATCAGAACTAGGAGCGGAAACTTCGGCCGTAGTGAAAGTTTGCGGCGTTTGCGGTTGGATCAAAGTAATTGGGCTGCCCTGCGACAGAGACTGATTCTTGATGGCCACGCATGTTCGAGATGCCGTGCGCACTGCGACCCCAAAGCGATTAGAAAAATCAACTTGCGCCGTCTCGACAGTGCTTGCTTCAGAGTTGGTTTCCGTTGGTCTCGGCGTGCAGCCGGCGAAAATCGTAATCATGCCAACGAGGATAAAAGCCGTTCGTAACGAAAACATATATGTCTCCGTGCTGTAGACTCTACGACAGACAAGTTGTGTACCTAGAAAAACTTGCGGCGCGTTGCAAACCGCAGACCATTCTAGAAGAGTTCCAACTCAGCATGATCTTTTCAAATCGTGCCTCCGCGGCGTCCCGCAACATGTTTTTACCCGGACCGAACCTTGAAGGAAACAAACGGGTATTGCGAGGCTTCTAAATAAGCGGAAGGAGCGGTTTACATAGTGACAAAGACCCAAGTAGAATCTGCCGTTCAAGTGCTTTGGGCAGATTTATTTTCGGCGCTAAGCGAGGAGCTAGTTGGTTTGCCATGGCAAGTGATTCAGACAAATGTCACTGAAATCAAAGTTATGAGGGCAGGATCACTTGACCCCGAATTGATAGTAACGGTAGGGCAAGAAAGCAACGGTCTTGTCGCTCACTATGAGAATTCTCACGGTCAAGAGCAATCATTCGAGATTACCTTCCTTGAAAATGGCGACAGCGCGAATTTCAAATCCTCTGCGAATAGGCTATTGCTCCCGACTGCGGTTGCCCAAGAATTGTTGAAACCGCTATTGAAATGATACGAGCGAATTCGGCCCGCTGCCCGCGGCGGATCGTGAAGTAGAGTTAGTTTAATCACTCGGGGAAAGGGTACCCAACCGAAACTCTCACAACGATCCCGGCGAATCTGAAGAAGCTTGTTGGGTCCGAGTCGCGCCCTGTTCCTACAGCTGACAGAACTGCTTCACAATCAGTTCTCAATCTTTTGAAAACGAAATAGTTATGGAAACCTACTCTACAATCCACCGGAATATCCGCGAAATCTGCAGAATGGAGGACGACGAATTGCGAAGCCGTTCGGCTGCCGAGAGGTTTGGCGACTTCGTGACCCAACTAGCCGGCAAAATTTGGTTCATAGAGTTACACATGGTTTGGTTTGGAATTTGGGTCGTTATAAACTCGGGGCTAGTGACTTCAGTCAGGCCGTTTGATAGGTTTCCGTACCCGTTTCTTACACTAATTGTTTCTTTGGAGGCTATCTTCCTGTCGCTCTTCATCTTGATGAGCCAGAATCGCGCTTCGGCCCAAGCTGACCGTCGTGCGCACTTGGATCTTCAAATCAATCTCCTAGCCGAAATCGAATCGTCGAAGACTCTTGAACTCCTGAAGGCTCTTTGCGAACATCAGAATCTTGCCTGTTCGCGGGATCCGGAACTTGCCGAATTAATTTCTCGTACAAAACCCTCCGAAATCCTGCACATTTTACGGAGCAGCTTGCCCGCCGATCGAGACGGAGAGCCGCCACCGCTTGTCGTTTCGTAGGCGCCACGAAACCTTCCGTGAAAGACGGCCCTCTAATAGCCGAGGAGAAGGAACAGCTATGGCGCTTTTAAAGGATGTGCTAGTGGACGAAATGAAAGACCTGCTGCACGCTGAAGGGCAACTGGTCAAGGCGCTGCCTAAAATGGCCCGCGCCGCAAAGTCGGCCAAACTCAAGACTGCCTTTCAAAATCATCTCGAGGAAACCAAAAGTCATGTCGAGCGGCTCCAGGAGGCCTTTGAACTTCTTGGTATAAAGCCAAAAGCCAAGCCTTGTAGAGCGATGATGGGACTCGTTGAAGAAGGCCAGGAAACGATTACGGAGGGGAAGGAAAAAGAGTCGGTGGTCGCCGATATTGAATTGATCGCGGCGGCCCAAAAAGTTGAGCACTATGAAATGTCTGGCTACGGTACTGTTCGAGCGATTGCTGAACAGCTCGGCGAAACTAAGGTGGCTCGACTCCTCAGCCAGACTCTGGCTGAAGAAGAGAAGGCTGACAAATTACTCACCAGCCTCTGTGGGCCCCTGTTTGTGGAGGCAGGGAACGGCGATCGACATGAAGAATAGGCATTCCATCGCCGTTTTTGCGGACTGCGTAGGCGCGTAACTTGGATCATGGGCTGGTGGTGCTTAGCGAGATAGGTAGCAAATATTAAAATGAGACGGCAGCGATGAATGACCATATTCGGTCAGGCAGGATTTGTTTCCCCCGTCACGCAAGAAGAATTCCGGGCCGAGGGTGAGTGACGTTATACGGTCAGATGAGTAATTCTTGTCACTAAATAGCAGCTTGGCTGGGTCATTCGGAGTTGGATACCACGCCTTTTTGTGGGGTACCGTTGCTCTGGCTGCTATATTCGCCTCAGATGCGCAACTGACCCACTCAAATCTGGCCTTAGGACAGGGATTTGACCAAAATCTCGGCACCTCTTATGGCGACTTCGTGGTTGGCGATCGAAAAGCTTGGCCTTCAATTGGCGGTAGATTCGGCGTCTAATGTCATTAAAGAATTGTGGCCCGATGTCAGCCGACGGTTCTCCAGCAAACGCTTCCTCAAGAGTGATTCGGCCAATGACTTGCAACCATAACCCGGTGCGCAACCCAAGAAAATTTGAGGTGAGGAATGGCCGTTTCGTTTCAGGGCTTTCGTTCTTTGATTGAAAATAATCCCGATGCAATTTCGCTAATTGATCGGCGGGGCGAAATACTCTATGGGAGCGCTTCTAGTACCAGGATGTTCGGGTACCAACCAGAGGAAATCGTTGGGCGGAACTGCCTCGATTTGCTTCATCCGGAAGACCGCAGTCATGGGCACGTTGCTCTACAAGAAGTACTTGCTTCGCCACCTGGGCCCTTGCAATGGGACGCCAGGGTGAGGCACAAGGACGGGACCTTTTGCTGGGTTGAAAGCACCCTTTCGAATCTTCTTTTCGAACCGGAAGTCAAGGCGATTGTTATGCAGCAAAGGGATATAAACGCGCGCAGAGTGGTGGAGGCCCAGAGGCAGGCGTATGCGGAAGAATTGACTCGTTCCAATTTGCGTTTGGAGGAGTTTGCGCGCATTGCGGCGCATGATCTACGAGAACCTCTTTTGACTATTTCTTTGTACTCGGAAATGATGCTGAAGCGCGCGCAGATTGACGCGACAACCAAACAAATGTCGCAGATTGTCGTCGAGAGCGCAAAACGGATGGCTATTCTGATTGACGGACTACTTTCTTTTGCCAGTAGCGGAGAGCATGAAGCACTAAGATTCGTGGATCTGAGACACGCAGTGGGGCAGGCTATTCAAAATCTTGTAACCCCTATTAATACGAGCGGCGCGACGATAACTGTGGGACGCTTGCCCATAGTTAGAAGCAGCGAACTTCACTTGATCAGCCTCTTCCAGAATCTACTTAGCAACGCTGTGAAATATCGAGCGGAGCGCCCACTCGAAATAAATATAAATGCTGAGCGTCGGGGCCCAGACTGGGTTGTGAGAATTCAGGACAACGGGATAGGAATAGGGGCGGAACATCAAGCTCGTATATTCATGCCGTTTGTTCGTCTGGCAAGTCGAACCGTGCCGGGTTGCGGTCTCGGGCTCGCGGTTTGTAAGAAGATCGTAGAAGAATTGGGCGGCGTTATATGGATTGAATCACAACTCGGCGTTGGATCGACTTTTTGTTTTACACTGATGGGCAAGGACGCGGGTATGGTTCCCTTGCCCACTAATGGCGAACTTGTTTAAGTGGCCTGAAAAGTCGGGAATGGCTGCGGCATTTAATCTGTTGAAGAAAGTTGCCGAAGCGTGGAGTGCCGACGATGCCACGAGTTGGAGCGCTTCCATTGCGTTTTACACATTGCTTTCTCTCGCGCCACTTTTGATTCTGATGGTTGCCATTGCTGGGTTCGTCTACGGCGAGGACGCGGCGCAAGGCGCGTTGTTTCGGGGTGTACAGCATCTTGTTAGCCCTGAAATAAGTCCAGCTATTCGCATCATGCTAACGCGCCCGCGCGAAGGATCAACGGGTTTGATCACGTTTGTCTTTGGCGGGTTTGTTCTATTTTTTGGGGCATCTTCCGCACTGACACAGATTCATGACTCTTTGAATTCGATCTGGCATGTGGCTGGTCGTCCGAATGCCACAGGTGCGGCCACGGTGTATCGTTTGGTTAAGGAACGTGTGTATTCGTTTGGCGTAATTATTGGTTGTGGATTGCTTCTACTTGTTTCTATTTTGCTGCAAAACTGGATCAGCGACTTGGAGACGATCTTCCACTGGCGCATTACGACGTCCGGCAATTGGTTTCGCCTAGTTGTATTTGTGGCTTCGTTTCTGGTAATTGCATTTGTATTTTCCGTCATCTACAAATTCATTCCAGAAGTGCGCCTAAACTGGAGCGATGTGGCGGTGGGCGGACTCGCGACTTCACTCCTGTTTGCCGGCGGCAAGCAATTGATCTCGCTGTATATTGGCAAAACCGACTTGGGCTCCGCTTACGGCGCGGCTGGATCGCTGATCGTTTTTCTGGTCTGGGTTTATTACTCGGCGCAGGTCTTTCTCCTCGGAGCTGAGTTCACTAAGGTATATGCTGAAACGTTCGGATCGCGTAAAGACACGCCAAAACAAGTCACTTCACCTTGATTTGAATCAGATCTCCAAAGTCTTGCGCAGCCAGAGCCGATTTCGCCCTATATGCGCGGGCATCTCCGTAGGGCAGCATGTGAGCATCTCTAGAATGCGATTGTAAACTCCGACGGGCGTGCTTGATCGGACAGAAGTGCTGTTCTGTGCGAGCGGCAATTTCCATTATGTAGGCCAGTAATCCATTGGCGTAAGAACAATAAATGCAAGCAACTTTTTCGATCGCGTTTAAATACGCGAGATGCCCACGATCATAAACCAGATAGTCGGAGCGCTCAACTCTTGGGATTCTGTAGATGGGAAAGCAGACAGCTTGGTATATGGCTACAGCGAGATCGAGAAGCAAGAATGGCGCCACGCAGACATAGATCAGGGGTGAAGTTAGGATCACCAAGATGGGCGTACTTCGCATGTGTTGCCACATAGAAATCTTGTGCAAAAGATGTTCCGCTCGCGTTTCTAGGCTGAACGGCGCTGGGTTTTCGGTAAGTTTCTGGGGGTTCACGTTTGGTTGTATTGCAGGAAGATGGCCTTCGGACTTTGGCACTCCGGTTGCATCCCTTGAGATAAGGAGTAAACAAATATGAAAAGCGTTTTGGATGAACCAGTCGCCAAGGGCAGCACGGTGACACAAAAGGGCAGCAACTGTGGTACGGACGAAGTGGAGGCGGAAATTGCCAGAAAGATTGACGAAGGCATAAATGAGGCGAAAGCCGCCCTTTACCAGAAGCTTGAGGATGGCCGGTTTCAGGCGGAACGTCTTTTAAAGCACGGCCAGTACGCTATTGAAGACGGAGTAAGCGAACTAACGCACAACATCAAGAAACACCCGATTAGTTTTCTAGGAATCTCGTTTGCCGTAGGCACCGCCTTCGGTGTCATGCTGTCGCTTTTTTCCCAAAGGCAGAATACGGACTGACCGCGGTAAGTCACCTGACCGGATGTTGTCAGTAATGCGATAACGTAGAGGAACACAGCATTGGAAGTAAGGTGGCTCCGCTGCTCTTGCCCTTCTGGATGAGCTTCGCCGCGTCCTTGCATTTCAAGATCTGGTTGAACGGCTCCTAAGACCCGTAAGCATCTTTGGATTGGTTCGCCGTTTTTAAAGAGTCGGCGTCAAGCCGTGATAACGATTCACGCTTCATCCACCGATTCCGCACTTCCGTGCGAGCCCTGAAGAGACGGGATTTAACTGCGAACTCGGAGACGCCGAGGCAATCTGCCACCTCGGCTATTGAAGTTTCATGGACGTCGCGCAGCACTAAAACATTGCGCAAAAGCGGAGGAAGTCCAGTAATCTCGTTTCTCAGCACTTCAGCCAGCTGTCTTAACGATAAAGCTTCTTCGGGCGTTCTATCTGAATCGGCAATCTCGAGCCGGCGCTTCTGCTCTTCGTCTTTGTAATCGTCAAGGTAGACAAACGTCTTTCCCCGCAGCTGGCGCAGTCGCATAAGACATTGGTTTGTAACAATTCGCAAGATCCACGTTGAAAATTTCGATTGTCGTTGGAACTGTTCAATGTGTAGCCAAGCTTTTAGATAGGCGTTCTGGACCTGGTCTTCTGCCTCCTCCAAATCGGCCAGGATACCGCGCGCCATTTTCAAAGATCCACAATAAGTGCGCTGCATCAGTTCACTGAATGCTTCGCGATCATGCTCCTGCGCCCTGATGACCAGCATCTCGTCTGTGAAGCTGTCGATTGTGAGGCAAACCTGAGTCATTGAGCGCCCTCCACTCTTGAGTGACCTAGATTTCCTTGCACGTCTTGGCCCTTTTCCAGTGTTCAACGAAGTGGACTCCAGAATGCTCAGCACAAGGTGGAAATACCATGAATATCCCGTCTATCAGTACGCAACTCACTGAGCAAAAGACTGAACTACAGCGCTATGGAACGGTTGCTAACCGCCCGCTAGCGCTAGACAAGAAAGTTCGTCTAAACAGCGTCACCGGTCTCAATCAGATTCTTGCTGACACCATGACCTTACGTGACATGTATAAGAAGCACCACTGGCAGGCCGCTGGTCCTACTTTCTACCAACTGCATCTGCTTTTCGATAAGCATTGGGCAGAACAGGTCGAGCTTGTGGACGCACTCGCCGAGCGCATTCAGACCCTTGGCGGAGTCGCTATCGCCATGGCTCCTGATGTGGCAGAGACAACAAGAATCACCCGTCCACCCCGAGGGCCCGAAAATGCCTCCATTCAGCTGTTTCGCTTGTTACAAGCTCACGAACTGATCATTGCTGAAACCCGCGAATTGGCACATGCAGCTGCAAACGAAGGCGACGATGGAACGAACGACTTATTTGTAAGCCAAGTTCTACGTCAGAACGAATTCCAAGTTTGGTTCGTGTCGGAGCAGCTTGCGGGGACCGGCATCAGCGAAAAGGATGTAGAGGCTGACAGATTTGCTGTGGCCTCCAGAGCCTAGGAATCAAGACGCCCACCCTATATCTCGGGAGGTCTCTACACTCTTGTTTCCGGCAAGTTTGCAATTCCTCCCGACGGTAGCACCTCTGGCAAATCAAGCGTGGCGACGCCGATGCGATTGTCAGCCATGCCATAGTAAACGTCAAAACGGTCAGGCATTCCAAGATCGTCTCGTCTATCAATGCCGCTGGGGAATACGACATTTGCCACAGTGCCGTGGCACTCTTGCGGAAGCGATGGAGTCAAGACCGGTTCGACAGACCGATAACGGATGATTTGTGGATGCTCTTTCGTGAGCACCATAACACCGGCGGAATAACAGAGTTTGTGGGCGGCTGTGCCCGCGTGCGGCATGTCGCTCACTCCGTGGTAAACAATGAGCCAGCCATGCCGAGTTAAGATTGGCGGCGTACCACCGCCGATTTTCAGTCGTTCCCACGGCGATATTGGAGTTGCTAATCGGTGATGAGAAGTGAAACGGCCTATGTCCCCAGGTTCAGGACCGGCCAAAGACATTGGGCAATATGAAATCCAAATACTTTCCCGATCAATATCTAATCGTCGCTTGGCGGGCTGGGAGGCGGTTTCTTCAGGACGCGTACCTGGGAAAAGCGGTCTGTGAATGATGGCTAATTCACGGTGACCCGATGGATTCGGAATAGCAATGGGAAAGAGGCTGGCATCCTTATCATCGACGTCACTGAATTCCAGGTCCTTATATGGACCAAAAGTCGCCAGCCCTATTCGCTGCCAGTGAAATAGATCTTTTGAAGCTGCTATTGCGATGCGAGGGCCATGACTCGAAAAGGCGGTATAAGTCATTATGTAGCTTTGCAGCGGCTCAACGAACGTAATTCGCGGGTCTTCGCATCCCCCGCCGTCAGGTCGCTTCTCGTAGTCGGCCTCTGGCTCTAAAGCAATTCCTAGCCGCTCAACTCCTTCAGGATCTCCGTCAGCGTTGAAACGGACCCGAGCAATGCCGATGCGCGAATAGTTGCCTTTAGCCACGAGCCGGGGAAAAATGTAAAGTTCAC
>Ga0182012_10006854_pt1 | contig 11520 bp, 7 predicted proteins | sample 612S2SmetaG_FD_120486 | JGI IMG/M metagenome (GOLD analysis project Ga0182012, IMG submission 120486) | Permafrost microbial communities from Stordalen Mire, Sweden - 612S2S metaG | ecosystem: Environmental > Terrestrial > Soil > Wetlands > Permafrost | place: Sweden: Stordalen | collected...
CTGCCGCGCCTTCGCCCCGGACCGGACCCAGGCCAGCTCCTCGGTCAATCGCTTCTGCAGCTTGACGTCCTTGCGCCCTTGCACGGAGAGCCGCTCGGCCTTTTTCTCCAGGTAGGTCGAGTAGTTGCCTTCGTAGGGATAGGCACGGCCGCGGTCGAGTTCGAGTATCCACTCGGCGACGTTGTCCAGGAAGTACCGGTCGTGGGTGACCGCCAAGATCGCGCCGGCGTAGCTGGCGAGGTGCGCTTCGAGCCATTGCACGCTTTCGGCGTCCAGGTGGTTGGTCGGCTCGTCGAGCAACAGCAGGTCAGGTTTGGACAGCAGCAGCTTGCACAACGCGACGCGGCGGCGCTCGCCGCCCGACAAATTCGTGACCGGCTCGTCGGGCGGCGGGCACCGCAGCGCGTCCATGGCCTGCTCCAACTGCGAGTCGAGGTCCCACGCGTCGGCGTGGTCCAGGTCCTCTTGCAGTCGGCCCATTTCTTCCATCAGTTCATCGGAGTAGTCAGTGGCCATCAATTCGGCGACCTCGTTGAAGCGGTCGAGCTTGACCTTGATCTCTCCCAGGCCCTCTTCGACGTTGCCGCGAACGGTCTTCTCCTCGTTGAGCGGCGGCTCCTGTTGCAGGAAGCCGACGGTCGCGTCGTTGGCCAGGAAGGCGTCGCCGTTGTTCGGCTTGTCCAGACCAGCCATGATCCGCAAGACGCTCGACTTGCCGGCGCCATTGGGGCCGACGACACCGATCTTGGCGCCCGGGAAGAAGCTCAAGGTGACGTCGTCCAGGATCACCTTGTCGCCGTGCGCCTTGCGGACCTTCTTCATCGTGTAGATGAACTCAGCCATGCCGGAGTGTTGCCTTTCTGGTATTGCGGAACTCCCCCGCGACCATCCTAGGCATCACCCGGCAGCGCTAAGCCGGGACCGGCAGTGCGCTGACGGCTTCGGTGGCATCTTCCGGCGCGTCCGCAGCCGTGGCGGAGTTCGCTTCGGCGTCCTGAATTGCGCTTGGCGCGGGGTGCGGCGGAGGTGTCAGGATGCGCACGATTGCGCGCGACAGGTCCGGGCCAACCGAGATCGCCCGCATTTCGGTCGAGGAGCGGCGGTTGCCGTCCCGGTCGTCGTACTCGCTGGTGTACACGTGGCCGTGCGCGATGACCGGCGAACCCTTACTCAGGGCAGCGCCCACGCCGGTGACCAATTTTCCCCAGCAGTTGACGGTGATGAACAGCGAGTTTCCGGCCTCCCATTCGCCATCTGGGGTACGGCGACGCGAATTGCTGGCCAGCCGGAACTTGATCAGCTCCTGATCGCCGACCTTGCGGCGCTGAGGGTCATTGACGATGTGACCGATGACGGTGAGCGGGGTTTCGAACATTGACTCAATCCTTTCGTGGTGGCTTGTTCTGGCGCCCATTCAGCCCCCGGCCGCCGACAACTCGAATGGATCGCAACGAACTTCGATCGAGGCCTGTGGATGAAGCCGCGACTGTGGAGTCCGTAACCCGGGCTCCTACCTATGGGCGACAGAGACTCCTACGAAGACTCCGAGATCCAGACAGAAACGAGACGCTCATGACCCTGCTCGAACACGCCGCGGACGCGGACGCACTGCTGCCGCCGCCGGCCAATCAGAGGAGATCGCTGCAACGGCTCTTGCAGTGGCTTTTCAATCCACCGACAGGTGGACCCAAGGCAAGCATCCTCATCCGCCTGATGGCGGGCGGCGTGTTCTTGTGGGAGGGCATCCTGAAGTTCGTCTACCACAATCAGGGCGGAGGACGGTTCGCCCTGATCGGCATTCCCCTCCCGGAGACGATGGCGACGTTCACTGCGGTCCTCGAGATCGTGGGAGGCATCCTGCTGATCACCGGGCTGTTCACCCGGCTGATTTCGATACCGTTCATCGTCGAGATGTTGGTGGCGATGCTGACGACGAAGATCGCGATGTACTTGGGGACGTCGCCGTTGCCGTTGCCGCCGGCACCACCGCGGACCGGCCTGTGGGCGGTCCTGCATGAGATCCGCTCGGAGTATGCGCAGCTGATGAGCGCGATCTTCTTGATGATCGCGGGGCCCGGGCCGTGGTCGATAGACGCGCTGCTGGCACGAAAGCGCCGAGCGCGTGCTGTGGATCAGTCCGCTGGTTGAGGGGAGCGCTCCGGCGGGTCGCGACGCGACATTTCGGCCAGCATCGCGTTGTAGGCGACCAGCTCGGCGTCATCGTCCAGGTCAGCTGCACGGTCCAGCCGCCGCGCGATCCGGTCATCACTGCGCGCCCACTGTACGAGCAGGGCCAGCATCACGATCACCAGGGGAAGTTCCCCTGCGGCCCAGGCGATTCCGCCGCCCAGCCGCTGATCGCCCAGCAGATCCGTGTGCCAGCTGAGTCCCAGCGACCGGTAGTAGCCGGCGCCGATCACCTCTTTGGTGCCCATCAGCAGCACCCCGAAGAAGGCATGCAGCGGCAGCGACGCGAAGATGACAGCCACCTTGGCCAGTGGCGGGATCGGCCGTGGTGTCGGGTCCACGCCGATCACCACCCAGTAAAACAGGTAGCCGGTGAACAGAAAGTGCACATTCATCGCCAAATGGCCTGCGTGACTGCCCACCGCGGAATCGAAAATGCCACCGAAATACAGCCCATAGAACCCCGCGACGAACAGCACGGTAGCGGCCACCGGGTTGGTGAGCAACCGCGACAACGGACTGTGCAGTGCGGCCAACAGCCATTCCCGCATACCCGGCGGAGCGGCCCGGCCGGCGGCGGGCAGAGCCCTTAAGGCCAGGCTGACCGGGGCGCCGAGCACCAGCAGGATCGGGACCAGCATCGAGAGCCCCATATGGGCGGCCATGTGCATGCTGAACATAGCGGGCATGTAGCGACCCACTCCGGATGACGTCACGAACAGCAGACCCGCGCAGCCCAGCAGCCACGCAACGATGCGGCCCGGCGGCCACTGGTCGCCGCGGCGGCGCAGCCGCAGCACACCCGCCACATACAGCCCCGCGATGACGATTGCGGCTGTGCCGAAGATCAGGTCGAAACGCCAATCGAACAGAATGCGGACCAGGGTGGGCGGCCCGTCGAAGCCATAGCCGATTTCGGCCTCGGGGATCGAGGGCCGCAAGATGGGCGGCGGTGGCGGCGGCGTCCGGCCCAGCCCGACGGCAACGCCGAAAGTGAGCCCAAAAACCGCGGCCTCGATCAGCGCCAGCCGGATCAGCACCCGGTGCGCACCGGGCTTTCCCGAATACGCCTGCAGCGCAGCAACTCCGCTGAGCCGCTGGCGCCAGCCAACGACGCCCAGCACGCACAGCGCGGCGAATTTAGCCAGCACCAGCCTTCCGTAAGCCGTGGTCAGCAGGTCGGCCGGTAGCACCCGCACCAGGGCATTCACCACACCGCTGATCCCCATCGCGACCCAGCAGCACAATGCGATCGCGGAAAAGCGCCGTGCCGCCAAGTCGGTGTGCTCAGCGCGGCGCAGCGCGTGGGCCAGCAGCGCCAGCAGACCACCGGCCCACAGGCTGGCCGCGACCAGATGGATCAGCAGGCTGTTGGTGGCCAGGTCGTGCGAGCCGCCGGCCGACGAGTGACCGGTCAACCCGAGCGGAACGAGCGTCACCAGCGATCCAACCAACAGCAGCGGGGTCCACGACCAGCGCAGTACCGCCAGACTCGCCAGCGTCACCAGTGCAGCCAGGACCGCGGTCCAGCGCCATGCGGAGGCGGTATTGACCAGGCCGGCCACCGACCAGAGTTGCACCGGGTTCAGGTGATCGGCCAATGGGTGACCGGACACGTCGGAAATGGTCAGCGGGACCAGTAAGGCGGCACACACCGCCCACGCCCCAGACGCCACCGTCCCCAGCCGAAGCGCACGGTAGCCGCCGACGTCCAGTACTCCGTCGCGTTGCGGCGGCACCAGAAAAGCCGCGAACAGAAACGACCCGACGGCCAGCACCGCGGCGATCTCACTCGCCGCCCGGACGAACGGCAGGCCAAGCGTGGTTGCCGGGCCGGGATCGGGCAAACCGGTGGCGGTCAGCGCGTCTGCCAGCGACAACGCCCCGATTCCGGCCGCCGTGCAGCCGGCCAGCACCGCGACGCCGATGAGCAGCGGCCACACCAGGGTGCGGCGCTCGGGCAGGCCCTGTCCAGGACCCGTTTCCGAGTCCTTACTGGCAGGCCGGGTAACCGTCACTTACACAGGGTATGGCCGACCGCGCTACCCGGCTTCGTGCGCAGGCCGGGCTTGGCGCGCTGCGAACTCGCGGGCGAAGAACTGATCGCGCGCGATCTGCTCGACATAGTCGAAATCCCGCAGAATGCTCCGCAATTCCCGGCGGAACGCGATTCGCCGTTCGGCGAGGTCGGCCGCGGGTGCCACCAGACCCTGGTCGACGACGACCTGATAAGCCGTGGCGAACAATAACGTCGAGACCGGTTCGCTGGTGCGGACCCGCGCCTGCGCCACGTATTGGCGTCCGAGGCCTAGCGCCAAATCGGTCAGTTCCTGCTGTCCGATATCGGCCGGGGCGTCTCGCAACACGTCGGCGACGATCTCATACGCTTCGAAGAACACCCGCAGCATCGAATCCGCCATCAGCGGGCGCTTCCCCAACAACATCGCGTCGATCTCGTCACCCCCGGCGGCGACGTGGGCTTCCCAATCTTGGTTCCATGCCAGCTCTTCGGCGATGTTGCCCCGAAACGCCGCGGAGTCGGCAAAGTAGAAATCGAACTTCAGCAGATCGCGCAACCGCATCGCCTGGTCCCAGAAAGCCTGCACCCGGTCACCTCGAGAATCCTGGGTTTGCCGGGCATGCGCCAGCGCAAGTTCGACAATCGAGGTCTCCAAGAACGCATGGATTACCGAGTTTCGGTAGAAGGCCGCGGCATGTTCATTCTTGGATTCGATGCGCCACACCGGCTCCCGGCCGCCGTCGACGCGAGTGATCGGGTGCCCGTTGGACAGCGCATCCACCGCGGCACGCACACCATCGCGCGTGCGCAACCGCAGCGCACTGGTTGAAACCGGGGTTTGCTTACGCTCGAGGTAATCGAGTGAGCCCTGCATGGTGTGGTGCAGCTGACCCAGAGTGAGCGCCGCACCGCGAGTGGTGAGCAGCAACGCCGACGCCAAACCCGTCGCGGTCACCGGTGTCGCCCGCAGAATCCGCCAGGCAACCTGGAACGACATCTTTTGCAGCGCAAGCCGTTTAGCGCCTTCGTCCTGGGCCAGCGGACCGTGGGGTGTACCGAGGTATTCGCGCATCGAGACCGCCTCGGGAAAACGGACGTAAATCTTGCCGTAGCTGCGCTCGCCTTGGGCCTTGATGAAGTTGTACAGCCAACCGACGCCCTCGGGTGTCTTCTCACCACCCTGTGCGTAGGCGGCGTATTCATCGGTCTCGTGCAGCTGATCGAAACTAATCGACACCGGCTGCAGCAAGATATCTTCGCTGCGGCCATCCAGGTAAGCGTCGGCCACATAGGCCAGCAGACCAAGCTTGGGTGGCAGCATCTTGCCGGTACGCGAACGAGTGCCCTCGATGGACCAGCTCAGGTTGAACCGCTTCTCGACGATGTAGCCGACGAATTCGCGCAGGACGTACTTGTAGATCGGGTCACCGCCGATGTTGCGGCGGATGAAGATAACGCCGGAACGGCGCAGTAGTGGACCCATCAACCCGAATGACAGGTTGATGCCGGCGAATACATGCACCGGAGGCAGCCGGTTCTCCTGCATCGCCACCGGCACCACGGCGCCATCGATGTAGGACCGATGCGAGAACAGCAGCACCGCCGGATGAGCTTCCAGCCGCGAACGCATCGCCGCGACTTGAAACTCCTCGTAGTCGATCTCTGGATCGAACCCGCGGCTGAGCATCCTGCCAAGAACTGAAACGATGTCGACGGATGCCCGGCTCCACCCGGTGGCGAGTTCGTCGAGCATCTTCCCGGCCTCTTCGACGGTCGCGCCCGGGATCTTTTTCAGGCCGGCGCGAAAGCGAGTGGACGCCAGGATCTCCGGCTTAATCAGCCGCGGAGACTTGTACTGCGGCCCGAGGATTCGGTACTCGGCACGTTCCATCGCCAAAATGGCTCGGCGGATGACGAACTGGGCGAAATCGCGCTCGTCCTCTCCGACAGTGGTATCGCGCCACTGCTGGCGCAGCTCGGAGACCTTGGCCGCCTCACCAGCCACGATCCGCGCACGGGTGGGATCGTTGCGCAGGATGTGGCGCTGCTGACGTTGGTTGGGGTGGTAAGGGTCCCGGCCCGGGATGAGCCCGGCCAGCTTGGCGACTCTGCCGCGATCGGGAGCCGGCAGCCAGAACACCCGCACCGGCACCACCGAACGGTCGTCACCGGATTCCGGGCCGGATTGGAGCTCCTTAACCAGCGCGGTCAGTTCTGTCGGGGCCACTCCGGAAGCGAAGCCGGAGGGCAGTTCGGGAAGTTTTGACAGGTCGAACTGCACCTCCGGATTTTGGGCCCGCTGCTGGCCCAGCCAATCCATCACCAGCTGCATTTCGACCGGAGTTTCCATGGACGCAAGTACCAGCGAGTCGTGCGCGGTGAGGATTGCGGCGGTGTCCGGACCCAGTTCGCTCACGACAGTCCCCCGGTCCGCGTTTCGCCATCGAGGTTCGATCTAGCCGCGTTCTTCGCGGGGGCTTTCCGGGCGACCGTTTTCGCGGCCTTCTTCGCGGCGGCCTTGGGCGCGGCCTTTTTCGCAGGCTTTTTCGCCGCAGCCTTGGGCGCAGTCTTTTTCGCGGTCTTCTTCGCCACCGCCTTGGGCAGCTCGGCCGGAATCTCATCGGGCCAGTCGGCCAGGGCGTCCAGATAGAGCTGACGCACTGCGGCGATGCGCTCGGGCAGATCGTCGAGGGTCCAGTCGTGGACCGGAATCGGCGGAAACACCGCGACGTCAACGGTGCCGGGATTGATCGTGGTGGAGTTTCGAGCGGCGACGATCTCCGCATTGCGGATCACGATCGGGACGATCGGGATCCCCACCGCCATCGCGATGCGGAAGGGCCCCTTCTTGAATGGCCCGACTCCGGTGGTGTCCAGCCGGGTGCCTTCCGGCGCCATCATGATCGAAAGCCCGTTCCTGGCCCGGTCTTCGACCGTGTGCAGCGTCTCCACCGCGGCCACCGGATCGTCCCGGTCGATGAACACACCGTCCAGCAACTTGCCGAGCGTGCCCATGATCGGGTCCTTTTGTAGCTCCTTCTTGCCCACGGCCACCCAGTTATCGCGCAGCAGCGCACCGCTGATGATCGGGTCAACCTGATTGCGGTGGTTGAAGATGAAGACCGCTGGACGCTGCGCTGTCAGATTCTCTTTCCCGATGACATTCAGCCGCACCCCGGTGGCCGCGAGCACCGAGTTGGAGAAGTTGGAAGTAAAGAAGTTCACGCCCCGACGCCGGCTGCCGGTCAGCAGACCCATTCCCAAAGCGGCGGCGCCAACCGGGAACATTGAACCGAAGCCCGCGAGTGTGCGCAGTTGCCGGCGCAGGCCCACACCGCCGCGGCTGTTGAATTCTAAAACCGGCCAGCCGCGCCGCTTGGCGACGGTGGCCATCTTGCCCTCGGGATTGGTCGGGCGCGGATTGCCGACCAGGTACATCAGGGCGACGTCCTCGTCGCCGTCGGCGTAGAAGTAGCTGTCCTTGAGATCGATGTTGTGCGCGGCGGCAAACCGTTGCACCGCAGCCGCTTTGCCCGGCCCCCACAAGATCGGCCGCTCCACTTCGCCGGTGAGGAGCCCGTCTTCGTTGGTCTCGAACTTGTTGGTGAGCAGGTTGGTGATTCCCAGAAAACGTGCGACGGGGTCGACTTGGATGGTCAGCGCCGACGAGCTGAGCACCACCGTGTGGCCGCGAGCCACGTGGGCCCGCACCAGCTCACGCATTTCCGGATAGATCCGGGACTCGATCCGCTGGACGAACAGCCGCTCGCCGATCTCGTCCAGGTCGCTCAGCATGCGCCCGCGCAGTGCCGACGCCGCCTTGCCGATGAGATCTTCGAACTCGATGCGCCCGAGCGTGTGGTTCAGACCGGCTTGTACCATGCTGAGCAGCTCCCCGACGCCAATGTCACGGCGGCGCAAGCGCTCCTGGGTGAGGATGACGGCAGTGAAGCCCGCGACCAACGTCCCATCCAGGTCGAAAAACGCGCCGATCTTGGGTCCGGCAATACTGGCGCGGATCTCCGCGACAGAGCCCGGCAACCGCAGATCCGGCGACGGCTGCTGCTCTCGCGAGGCGCTCATGAACCCGACACCGATCGCGTCGCCGAAGCGTCGGGCCCGCCGCCGAACGACGCGGGAGTTGCGTGCGGCGGTGGGTCACCGGCCAGCGCCAGGATCTCGTCAAAACCCTCCACCAGGCAGTGCGCGAACAACGCCTCGTCTCGCACCGCCGCCCTGTCGTACCGCACGGTGATGGTGCACCAGCCACCCCGGGAAATCAGGACCACCATCATCGCGACACCGGGTAGCGGGCCGATACCGTACTGGCGCAATACCTTTGCACCGGCGATGTAGGTGTCTCCGGGGTACACCGGGACGTTGCTGGCCTGCACGTCGGAGCCGATCACCGACCCGGTGATCCCCTCCAATACGGCTGTCGGCAAAACACTGAGCACCGGCGCAAAAGAACCGATGATGTTCATCGCTGGTTCGTCGCGGCGCTGCGTCATCTGCGCTCGGATTTTCTTGATCCGGGCTACGGGGTCGACGGTGCCCACCGGGGCCGCCAGGTTGACGCCGGTGAATTGATTGCCGCCGGTCGCGTCGTCTGAGACCCGCAGGCTTACCGGGACCGCCAGCGGCAACGTGCTGATCGGCACACCGAGCGCCTGGTGGTATCGCCGCAACGCGCCGCATAGGCCAGCGAGATAGGCATCGTTGATCGACCCTCCGCCGGCCTTTGCGGCCTTGTGCAAATCCGAGAGCGGAATGTCGATTGCTTCGGAGCGGGTGGCCAGGCTGCGGCGGCGCAGGAGCGGCGACGGTTCCGCCGCCCGGTTCAACACCCGAATGCCCGACAACGTGTAGCTCAGGATGCTCGAAGCGGTGGATGCGGGGTCCAGTACGGCTCGACCGGCCGCCGATGCCGCCCCGGACACCGCGCCCAAAAGACCGCTGACGATTGCCATCGGCAGGTGGTTGATGCCCTCGCGCATCAAATCGTTGGGCGACAGATCCTGCGGAATCGGTTGCGGGGGCGTCGCCCTTGCCGGCGGATCGCGTTCGAGGTCATAGATTTCGGCGAACATCTCCACGCTGCCGACACCGTCGGTGACCGCGTGGCTGACATGCAGCAGGGTCGCGGCCTTGCCGTCGGGCAGGCCCTCGACCAATGTGGCGGTCCACAACGGTCGCGAGATGTCCAACGGTGACTGCAGGATCAGCTCGGCGAGATCGAATACTTCACGCAGCGTTCCTGGTTCCGAAACACGCATCCGCCGCACATGGAAATCCAGGTTGAAATCGGGGTCGATCACCCAACGCGGCGACGCCGTCGGCAAGGTCGGCACGACAACCTTCTGGCGCAGCCGCAGCACCCGTCGGGAAGCGTTTTCGAACCGGGTCCTGAACCGCTCCCAGTCCGGTGTGGAGTCAAGGAGTTCCACTGCCATGATCCCCGACCGGGTCCGGGGATTTGCTTCGCCCCGATGTAGCAGATAGTCGACCGGTCCGAGTTCGTCGGACCGTCCAGCGGCCTCGACGGACTCAGTCATTTTCATCACCCCAAGCTGGCCGGTGGTCCCCACGGATAACTCGACGCATCAACCCTGTCACCGCCGATCAAGCCTCCTGTGTTCAGAACTGCGGCCCCAACGCTAGTCGGGTTCACGCGCTGGTGAAAGCCACGATTCACGCACAACGACAGGGTGGAACTCGCGAAACGTCGCGTTCTCAGCTGGCCGACGTCGCCGACAGCGGCAATGAACCCATTCGCGAGCTCGCACGCCGCCCATAGACGACGCCCAGGAAGTCGGCGACAGCGTCGGCGGCCAGTCCCGAGCGGACTGTGGGGGTGATGTCGAAAGCATGGTGTGCATTTTCGAGTTCGGCGTGCGACACCGTCGCGGCTCCGGCTTCCCGCAGCGCCGCGCAGAATGCCTGGGCCTGACGGCAGGGAACCAGTTCATCTTTCTCACCGTGCAACACGAAGAACGGCGGAGCGTCGCTGTGCACGTAGGAAATCGGCGAGGCCGCGCTGAATTGCTCGGGGGCGTCGGTGTAGCGGGCCTTCATCACGAATTGCTCGAGGAACGGCAGCATCATCTTGTGCATGTTTTCGGCGTTGGTGAAGTCGTAGACGCCGTAATACGGCACCGCCGCGTCAACCGTCGTATCTGAGTTCTCGAACCCGGGCTGAAACGTCGGATCGTTGGGGGTAAGTGCCGCCAAGGAAGCCAGGTGCCCACCGGCCGAGCCGCCGGTGATTGCGATGAAATCGGGGTCGCCGCCGTAGTCGGCGATGTTCTCGCGCACCCACGCGATCGCCCTCTTTACGTCGATGATGTGCGCCGGGAACCTGCTGCGGGGGCTCTTGCTGTAGTTGATCGAGACGCAGATCCAGCCGAGTTCTACCATCCGGCTCATCAGCGTGTACGCCTGCGGGCGTTTGCCGTTGAGGGCCCACGCGCCTCCGGGGACCTGGATCAGCACCGGCGCGCGGCGGCCGGGCGCCAGATCGTGGCGCCGCCACACGTCCAGCAGGTGTTCAGTGCCACCGGGACCGTAGGAGATGTCGGACGTTTGCGCCGCGTACCGACGGTGCGGCCCGGCCATGCGCAACAGCCCGTTGCGGGGCGCGCCCTCGGACTGATCGCAGGTCGGGTGGCGCACCTGATCGCGAAAGTCCGGCCCGAAGGACTCCTCGAGCGCCGCGGTGAGGATTCGGTCCGCCCGCTGCGCGGCCCAAGCCGTGCCAACTCGTGGCGATACCCGGGACAACGCGTGCCCGGTCACGACATGCGGAGGAAATTCGGTGGTCAGCCAGCCCGCAACCCAGCCCACAGCAAACGGCGAACCACGCAGCAACAGGGCACCTGCCCGATACTTGTCTTTGGCGTCCGTTGCCAGGCGGAGGGCATCTGCGCTGGCTTTCGAGCGCAGCGAGGTGACGTTCATGGTCATGCTCATAGCAAACGTCCCCACCCCTCGACGTCAGGTACCCGCCCCGTTGCGGTTAACGGCCGATTACCGACCGGTGTTGTACGTGTGTCGAGGGACCTCACGATAGCCGATATTGACGCTGGGGGAAGACGTTTCGCGCGGGTCGCGTCCGTGTCGCCTCTCCGGGGGGTGACGTTGGATAGACTGACCTGCGCATTGCCTCCGTAGCTCAGGTGGATAGAGCAAGGGCCTTCTAATCCCTAGGTCGCACGTTCGAGTCGTGCCGGGGGCGCTGGTCAGGTGTATTACTTCGGCTGATGCGTGACATTTCGTCTTCGGGTGATGCCTGACAGTGTTTCGGCTGATGCCTC
>Ga0182012_10006857_pt1 | contig 11518 bp, 9 predicted proteins | sample 612S2SmetaG_FD_120486 | JGI IMG/M metagenome (GOLD analysis project Ga0182012, IMG submission 120486) | Permafrost microbial communities from Stordalen Mire, Sweden - 612S2S metaG | ecosystem: Environmental > Terrestrial > Soil > Wetlands > Permafrost | place: Sweden: Stordalen | collected...
AACATTGACAAGGCGTACTCCAACTTCAACTCGCTCCAGGCACAGATCACCAAGCGCATGAGCCATGGCGTGAGCTTCAACTTCAACTACGTCTGGTCGCACTTCCTTGACGAGCAGGATTCGTCCGGGTGGGGCAATCGCGAGGGACCGCAGGCCGTGCAGAGCTCGTACAACCTGAGGGCCAACTACGGACCTTCGAACTTTGACGTGCGTAATGCCTTCAAGGGCAATACGGTTTATGAACTGCCCTTCGGCAAAGGCAAGCAGTTCCTGAACAACAGCAGGGTCCTCGACGAACTCGTAGGCGGATGGCAGGCGTCGGGAACGATCGTGCTGTCCACCGGTAACCCGTTCACGCTAAGTGCAAACCAGAATCCCAATGCCAACGGCAGCGGCGCCTTCCCCAACCGGGTTCCCGGTGTTGCGCTCTATCCCTCCAAGAGGACCATCCAGAACTGGTACAACCCCGGCGCCTTCTCGCGGCCGATGGATGGAACATTTGGCAATGTGGGCAGAAACTCGCTCTACGGTCCCGGACTTGAGATTGTGAACCTCGGCGCTCACAAGGATTTCGCACTCCTTGAAGCCTGGAATCACACATTCAAGTTCGAATTCAGGGCCGATGCCACCAACGCGTTCAACCATCCCAGCTTTGGCCCTCCCAACTCGACCCTGGCTGGGGACAACGGTCCCGGTACACCGTATACGACCACGGGTAACGGCACCGGAGCGCAGATCAACTCCGTTACCGAGGGCGGGCGCGATATGCAGCTCGGACTGCGCGTCACCTTCTAACTCCTGGTCGGATTTCGACCCGAACCGAGAGACGGCCTGCGGGCCGTCTCTCCTTTTTATGCGGCCTTTCACCAAGTCGAGTTGCATTAAGATGGAGAGATGATGAGGTTGAAGCGCGGCCTGGTGTGGATTGGAGCAAGCCTCGTATTGAGTGCGTGCGCGTGCCTTGCACAGGGGGCGGGCGACACGCAGCAGCAGATCGCCGAACACAATCGCAAGCTGAAGCAGTATCTCCAGGAGCGGAAGCCGGAGCTGGCCATCCCCGAGTTGCAGGCGCTTGCCCAGCTGGATCCCAACAATCCGGACGTGCGCGGTAATCTCGGCGTACTCTTGTTTTTCAAGGGCGATTGTGCGAACGCCGTGCCGCAACTGCGCACGGCAACCACCCTGCGCACCGGGCTGTGGCGCATACAGGTTCTGCTCAGCATCTGCGAACTGCGCCAGGGCGATCCCGCTGCAGCGCGTGCCGATCTTGAGAGTGCGTTTCCGCATCTCGAGGAGGAAAAGATGCGCACCGACGCGGGGATGGAACTGATCAACATTTACATGAGCAGCGGCGACCTGGATAAGGCCGCTGGAGTGGTAGCCGTGCTGCGGGAGCACAACCCCGCCGATCCCGCGGTGCTCTACACCGCATATCGCGTTTACAGCCAGCTCGCCGGCGAAGCGGAGCTGAGCCTTTCGGTGGCAGCGCCTGACTCCGCCCAGATGCACCAGGTGATTGCCGACGCACTCAACAAGCAGGGAAACACGAGCGGCGCCATCGCCAACTACCGCGAGGCAATTTCGATCGATCCCAAATTGCCAGGCATTCACTTTGAACTGGCGGAACTGTTGCAGAGCTCACCCGACGTGAATCTCAAAAGGGAGGCTGAAGGGGAATTCCAGAAAGCCTATGAGCAAGATCCGAACGATGTTGCGGTGTTGTTGCGGCTTGCCGACATCGACCTGGAGAAAGGGAACACGCAACAGGCGTTTGATAAGTTCACCAGGGCTGTTCAGATCGCACCCACCAACTCCGACGCCAAGCTGGGCCTGGCCAAAGTTCTCACGGACATGAACCAGTTGGACAAGGCGCAGGCGTTGCTCGAGGATACAGTCAAGCTCGATCCCACCAACGCCGTGGCGCACTACCGGCTGGGCACGCTCTATCGCAAGCTGGGCCGCGTGGAGGACGCCAAACGCGAGATCGATCTCTACAAGAAATACAGGGAAATGAAGGACAAGCTGCGGGCAATCTACAAGCAGCTGCAAATTCAGCGCGACGAAGCTCCCGCGGACGAGAAGGATGACAATTAGCGCCGCAGCGCGATGGATGGCGGCGGCTGCCACGGCAAAGAGAGCCGCGATATGCGCCCTATCCGGGGCGCTTGCAATGCTGTGTATGTGCCCGGTGGCGTGGGCGCAGATGGGAACTGCCGGAACCGCTACGCCCTTGCCTGCGTCCGAACGCCAGAAGGCCGAGGCGGAGAGCAAGTTGCCCGCCGCTCCCATCGACTATCCCAAGCTGGTGGATATCACCGATTCGACCGGCATTCACTTCGATCATCTTTCCAGTCCCGATGCAAAATTCATTGTGGAGTCGATGAGTGGCGGCGTTGCGTTGATTGATTACGATGGCGATGGCTGGCTCGACATCTACTTCACCAATGCGCCCAGCCTGGACATGGCGCAACACGGCGTAAAGGCGAGAAGCGCCCTGTTTCACAATAACCACGATGGGACGTTTTCCGATGTCACCGACAAGGCGGGCGTCGGTTACCCCTGCCGCGCCATGGGCGCATCCGTGGGCGACTACAACAACGACGGCCGCCCCGACTTGCTCGTCACCTGCGTCGGCGGTGTGGTGCTCTACCGCAACAATGGCGACGGCACTTTTACCGACGTGACCAGGGCCGCCGGCCTCGCCAGTGACGCGGGCTGGGCCACCGGCGCGGCCTTTGGCGACTACGACAACGACGGCTGGGCCGATCTTTTTGTCTCCCACTACGTGGACTTTCATCCCGAGGAGATGCCGCAATTCGGCACAGGAAAGTCGTGCAAGTACCTGGGAATCGAGGTGCAGTGCGGCCCGCGCGGCTTGAAGGGAACATCTGACAATCTCTACCACAACAACGGCGATGGAACCTTTACCGATGTCTCGAAGAAGTCCGGCGTCGACGATCCGGATAAGCGGTTTGGGCTGACGGCAATCTGGTCGGACTTCGACAACGATGGCAAGCTCGATCTGTTCGTCACCAATGACGGCCAGGCGAACTATCTCTACAAGGGCGACGGCACGGGCAAGTTTGAAGACGTGGCTCTTGCTTCCGGCGTCGCGGCCAACGAAGACGGATTCGAGCAGGCCAACATGGGCATCGCTCTGGGCGACTATCTGCACACCGGGCGCATGTCTCTGCTGATTTCGCACTTCGACATCGAGTACGCCGCGCTCTATCGCAATGAGGGAGAGATGAACTTCACCGATGTCTCCATCGCGTCGGGCATCGCGCGCGGCACGCAGGGTTACGTGGGCTGGGGCGATGCGTTCGTCGATTTCTCCAACAGCGGCTGGCTGGATTACTTTCTCGTCAATGGCCACGTTTATCCGCAGATCGATCAGGCCCACACCGCCTCCACATATCTCGAACCCAAGCTGCTGTTTCTCAACCAGCGCGATGGCGCCTTCCGCAACGTGAGCAAGTTGGCGGGTGATGCGCTCCAGGTGAAGCAGGTGAGCCGTGGCATGGCGGTGGGCGACCTCTTCAACGACGGTAGGATCGAGGCAGTGGTGGAGAACCTGGTTGGCAAGCCGATGATCCTGCGCCCCGAAGGCGGCCCGAGGAATCATTGGATCAGCTTTCAGTTGGAAGGCGTGAAGAGCAATCGGCTGGCGTTGAATGCGCGCGTTCGGGCGACCGCGGGGGACCTGGTGCAACTGGGAGAAGTAATCAGCAGCGGAAGCTATATCTCCCAGAACGACCTCCGCATTCATTTTGGATTGGGAAGCCACGACCAACTCGATCGCGCCGAAGTGTTATGGCCGGACGGAACGAAGGAGACACTTGGCAACCTCGCCGCCGACCGGTTTTATACCGTGCGCGAAGGACAGGGCGTTGTCCTGAGCAAACCAGCAGAACACAGCGTGAAGCTGCCTTAACGCATGACGCGGGTATTCATTTCGGCAGCGAGCATGGATTGTAAACGCGGTGCGCATCCGCGCCGTTTAGATGGAGTCAGCATCATGAAGTCGCGGCAAAAGAACGGAAGGGGCAGCAAGGGCTGGCTGAGCGCGGCAAGCGTTATATGGCTTTCGGTGTTGCTGATGTTTCTCTCCAATGCAGTTGCGCAGACGCAGGCCCCGGCGCGGCCGGCAGAGTCTCCGCAGATGCGTCAAGTGCATCAGGCACTGGCTCTGGCCGAGCGCGGCGATGCCGCGGCAGCGATGAACATCGTACGTGGTTTGCTTGAGCAGAATCAAAAATTTGTTCCGGCGCTCAAGCTGGAAGGCATGTTGCTTGAAGAGAGCGGTCGCGGCGCGGAGGCTGGGCAGGTCTTTGAGCAGGGCCTGCAATTTGCACCGAACGATCCCGACTTACTCTTGAAGACCGGCATTTACAAGCTTGCGCAGCACCATCTGGATGACGCCATCAAGCTGCTGGAGCATTGCGCAAGATTGCAGCCCGGCGATGGCGACACGCAATTTTATCTCGCGCAGGCCTATCACCTTCAGGGCAAAGATGCGCTGGCGCTCGCTGCCATTCGCCGCAGCGTCAAGGCATCGCCGGACAATCCCTCGGTGGTGCAAAAGTACGGTGAGCTGCTTTCGAGTTCCGGCGATTATCAGGAGGGTTTGCGCTGGCTTCTCAAAGCGCAGAAGGCAGACTCGACGCTGCCGCATCTGGACTATGAGATCGGGCTGGCCGATTTCAAATTGATGGATGTGGACGGCGCTGCGGCGAACCTCGCCAAGGATGTGCAGGCGCATCCGGACGATGTTGCTGCCCTGGACTTGCTGGCTGAGGCGCAGTTGAAACTGACGCACTGGCCCGAGGCAAAGGACGCGTTTGCGCGCCTCGCCGCTCTAAAGCCCGGAGATGCGACCGTGCTGCTGGGCCTCGGCCACTGCCAGGTGGAGATGCAGGATTTTCAGGCCGCGGTGGATACGCTCAATCAGGCGCTGCGTCTCAACCCGACGCTGCTGCTGGCGCACTTCTACCTGGCGCGCGCGTACGCCGGACTTGGCAATGCGGATGAAGCGCAACATGAGGCCGCATTGCATCGGCTGATGATGGACCAGGAGTCGTTCGTCAGGGCCGAGGAAAGCAACCAGCGGGAGAGCGCCATCAAGCCGCAGGCCAGGCAACTGCTCACCGACGCGCGCGAGGATGATGTGCTCAAACTCTATCGGGAACGATTCAAGGGCTCGTCGGCCACCGACGCCGACGCCTATGTGTTCATCGGCAAGTTATACCTCTTCATGGGAAAGACAGACGATGGATTGCGCTGTCTCCATCATGCGCTTGCACTGGACCCATCCGTACGCGGCGCCCACACCTACGAAGGAATTCTGAAACTCAAGCAGGGCGAGTTGGACAAGGCTGAAAGCGACTTCAAGGCCGACCTGGCCAACGATCCCAACTATCAAACGGCGATCGCTGAGATGGGGGAGATTCGCTATCGGCAGAGTCGGTGGCAGGAGGCTGCCGACCTGCTCGCCAAGTCCAGAACCATGACGCCCGAATTGCTGTACATGCTATGCGACGCCTATTTTCATCTGGGAAAAACAGCGGATGCCGCATTGAATGCTGAAGCAACTGCGGCTTATGGACGCAATGATCCGCAACTCATGAACGACCTGCTCGACCTTCTCAGGCGCAACGGTCAGTCAGCGCTGGCTGACAGCCTGGCCGCCAATGCCAAGCCGTGAGCGCTTCACTGTGCGCTTTCCGTAACGGTGAGAACCTGGTCCGCCTTCACGTTGGTCAACAACTGCTTGATTCCGCTCGGCCATGCCAGTTCGATGCGATCAATCGTCGTCGCCGCACCGAGCCCGAAGTGAACCCGCTTGTCGCTGGAAGAGTTCAGGCCCACCGCTGTCGTGGCCTGATTGTACTGTTCGCCGAGCGCGGTGACGATTTTCACCCGGGTTCCCAGACCATCGCGGTTTGATTTCACGCCGACCAACTTCAGCAGGATCCAGTGGTTCTTGTTGCTCGTGCGATTCATCCAGATCTCGGGTGGGCCATTGAGCACGGCCACAACGGCGTCGATCTTGCCGTCATTGTTCAGATCGCCGAATGCGGCGCCACGATGCGCCGCCGGCACGGCAAACCCCTTGCCGGCCTTCTCGCCGACGTCCTCGAATGTGAGATTGCCCTTGTTGCGAAACAGTCCGTTGGGCAGTGCATAAGGCCGATGCGCCAGCACCATCGAGTTATCCAGAATGTCGGAGTCCGCCGTGAACAGGTCCTTCCACCCATCGTTGTCGAAATCAAATGCTCCCGCTCCCCAGGCGGTGAGACGGCTGGTGAATTTCGTCAGGCCGGAGGGACCGGTGACGTCCTGGAACTGACCTCCGCCCATGTTTCGATAGAGTGGAAATCCTTCCCCAAACATCGCGGTCTCGAAGATATCCGGACGGCCATCGTTGTCCAGGTCTCGGAAATCGGTTCCCATCCCTGCAACCGCATTTCCAAAAGCTGTATAGGCTACGCCCGCCAGCAGCGCCATTTCAGTGAAAGTTCCGTCGCGATTGTTATGCAGCAGGTAATTCTGAAATGTGTCGTTGGAGATGAAAATGTCGGTGAACCCATCGTTGTCGTAGTCGGCAAACGCAACACCCATTCCCTTGCCGACGTACTGCGCGATGTGCGACTGCTGAGAGACATCGGTGAACGTGCCATCGCCATTGTTGCGGTAGAGAATGTTGGGCGTGCCGAGAAAATCCACTGGCGAACAGTAAGCCGGCTGCCCCTCAGCCGCGCAAAGCTTCGCAGTCTTCATGTTGTAGTCCAGATAGTTGACCACCAGCAGGTCGAGCAACCCGTCGTTGTTGTAGTCGAACCACCCGGCGGTAATACTCCAGGCCTTGCCGTAACCGGGAATGACACCAGCCACTCCGGCCTTCTCGGTCACATCGGTAAACGTGCCGTCGCCGTTGTTATGGAAGAGCTGGTTGTGATTGACGCCGGCGACATAAAGATCGACAAAGCCGTCGTTGTCGTAGTCCCCGGCAGCCACGCCCATCGAGTAGCCGATGCCTTTCAGGCCGGCGTGCTCGGTTACATCGGTGAAGGTCCCGTCGCCATTATTGTGGAACAGCCGGTTGGCATACGTGGGGCCGGTCTTTTCCAGCGAAGGGATCTGCGCACCGTTGGTGAAGAAGATGTCGAGGAACCCGTCGTTATCGTAATCGAACAGCGCAACCCCGCCGGCCATGGTTTCAAAGGTGTAGCGCTGGGGGCTGATGCTGTTGTTGAGTGTGAACTTGATCTTCGACGAGGCAAGGATGTTTTCAAACTCAATCGCCGCGTGCGCCGGAACAACGGGATCCCCGGGTTTCCTGGTAGCGGAAGCATGCTGCGCCTGCGGCTTGTGCGTGGCTGCTGGAACCTGCGCATCCGCCTGAACGATCAGCAGCAACATCGCCGCGAGAAAGCAAAGCACGGCGCCGGAAACTGGCGATCGGCGTGCAGTCGGCAGGCAGGTGCGGTGGGAGCGTTGTAGGTTTGCCATGGAACAGGCTTCGCGGGGAATCACCCAATTCAGTATCGCATGGCCGGTTTTGCACGGCCCGATTTCTAATGAACCGTTTTAGTAAGATCACAGTCCATCAAAACGTCAGATGCCGTGAGATCTCCCACCTTTTGACACCGTGCGCAAAGATCAACCTTCTCCTGTTTCCCATCACTCCAGCAGCCTGCCCGGACGCATTGCTGCTGTTATCGCAATAAGTTCCCTCTGGCGTCAGAAATACGCGTGATTGCTGGTTATTGTGATGTATTCGTTGAATTTATAGGTAGAATGATGGGTGCGGCAGACTACAACAAAACAGGACTTGTGAGCGAGACGGCGAATGAAAGAGTCAGAGGGCGATAAGCGGCAAAAGGAGACTTCAAGACCGCTGGTCCACCATCCGGTAAGTCTGAAGCAGCTTGCGGCTCATCTGGGGTTGAATCCTGCCACGGTTTCCGTCGTCCTGAACGATGTTCCGGGGCGTTCGATTCCGCAGGTGACGCGCGACCGGATCAAGGCCGCGGCGAAGGAGATGAACTACCAGCCGAGCCTGCTGGCGCGATCGCTGCGCAATCGCCGCACTCTCACCATTGGCATCCTGGTCCCCGAACTGAGCGATGGCTATCACACCCAGGTGATGAGCGGCATCGGCGATCAGCTCATTGGCGCAGGCTACTTTTACTTCACCGCGCATCACCGTCACCAGAAAAGCCTGGTGGAGGAGTACACGCGGATGTTCATCGGCCGTGGCGCGCAGGGCATCATCGCCATTGATACGCTGCTGGAGCATCCGATCCCTATCCCCGTGGTCGCTGTCGCAGGCCATCGTCACATTGAGGGCGTCACCAACGTGCTGCTCGATCACGCGCGCGCCGCGGAACTCACTCTCATGCACCTTTACCAACTCGGCCATCGCAAAATTGCCTTCATGCGCGGACAGCCGTTCAGCTCTGACTCGGATGAGCGCTGGAAGGGCCTCACCGCGGTTGCCAATCGCCTCGGTCTTGAAATCAACCCCCAGCTTGTGGTCAGCCTCGATCGCGATATGTCGTCACCGGAGCTTGGTTATCCGGTGGTGGAGAAGCTGCTTGACAGCAAACAGCCCTTTACCGCGCTCGTCGCATTCAACGACATCTCCGCCATCGGCTCCATCCGCGCCCTCCAGGATGCGAATCTGCGCGTGCCCGCGGATATCTCCGTCATCGGATTCGACGACATCCGCGCCGCTGCCTACACGCTGCCGCGCCTCACCACCATCAGCCAGCCGCTCGCCGAGATCGGCAAAATCGCCACCCAGAGCCTGCTCAATCGCATCCATGGCACGGTTACCCCGCGCGACGAAATCACCGTGGAACCCAAGCTGGTCGTGCGCGAATCCACCGGCCCCGTGCGCGCCTGATTGGCCCGCGCAACATCCTCTTCTGACTCGCTGAGGTGCCGGTTGCTGCGTCAATCGCAGGTTCCATGCTGTTCCGTGAATGGGCTGTGAACGGCCATCGCGCAGCCGATTCGTTGCCATTCCCTGGGGAACTTTGTTCGATTCAGGATGGCCTGCGCGTCCCTTGACAGTGCGAAGTTGCCCCGCTACCATCGGCAACGAGTTGCAGATTGATCTGGCTCGCAAAACAACCAGGCTGCTTCCCGGAATCGAATCCGCCGGAAACAGCGACAATTCAGTTCCTGCATACAACAACTTCCCTGACGATCAACGAAGGAGCGAACGATGGCTGAATCGTATATCGGCGAAATACGAATGGTCGGTTTCAATTTTGCCATCGAGGGCTGGGCCATCTGCGATGGTTCGCTGCTTCCCATCAGCGAGTACTCAGCTCTGTTCAATCTGATTGGCACCACCTACGGCGGTGACGGAGTAAACACCTTTGGCATCCCTGACATGCGCGGTCGCATCCCGATTCACCAGGGCAACGGCTACGTCCAGGGACAGACCGGCGGGACCGAGACTGTCACGTTGAATAAAAATCAGATCCCCGCGCATACGCACACGCTGAACGCATCTTCCGGCACCGGCACGCAGTCCAGTCCCGCCAGCGGGGTGTGGGCCGCATCGTCGCTCGAGCAGTTCTCCCCAGCGGCGGGATCGACTCCAATGTCGGTCTATGCGCTTTCCAGCATGGGCGGATCGCAGCCGCACAACAACCTGCCGCCGTTCCTTTGCGTCAATTTCATCATCTCGCTCTTCGGCGTTTATCCAAGCCAGAATTAAGGCCGGGCCAATGGCTGTCTGGCTTCGGGAAGGGAGTCCGCATGGCAACACCGTACATATCCGAGATCAAGCTTGTGGCATTCAACTTCGCTCCCAAGGGTTGGGCGCTGTGCAATGGCCAGTTGCTCTCCATTCAGCAGAACCAGGTACTCTTCTCATTGATTGGAACGCTCTACGGCGGCGACGGCGTTCACACTTTTGCGTTGCCCAACCTGCAGGGCGTTTCCTGCGTAAGCTTTGGTAGCGGCTATACCCAGGGCCAGACCGGCGGAGCTGCGCAGGTCACGCTCAACCAGTCGCAGTTGCCGCAGCATACCCATCCTTCGATCGGCGTCCCCAACACCGCAAATCTTGAGGCTGCATCCAACAGTACCTGGGCTGCATCCTCGGCCAATCCCTATGCAGCTTCCCCCAATACCTCAATGAACCCCAATGCGGTCGCAACGGTGGGCGGCAACCAGCCGCATAGCAACCTTCCGCCGTACACGGTGCTGAACTTCGTCATCGCGCTGTCAGGCATCTTCCCCACGAGCAACTAGAAAGGAGCTTCAGCCATGTCCAATCCCTACGTCGGAGAGATCCGGGTCTTCGCCACCAACTTCGCCCCGGCTGGCTGGGCGCTCTGCGACGGCTCGATCCTGCCCATCAAACAAAACACGGCACTGTTCTCACTACTCGGCACCTCGTACGGTGGCGACGGATCTACCACCTTTGCCCTTCCCAATCTGCGGGGAGTCTTTCCGCTTGGTCAGGGGGCAGGCCTGGGATTGACCACACGAACGATCGGCGAAACCGGCGGCGAGGCCAGCGTCACCCTGGTAAACAGTCAACTCCCCTCGCATACGCACACCGTGAACGCAGCTTCGGTGAGCGGCGCACCGGGCCCCGGCGGAAATAACTTCGGGTCCATCGAGGGCCGTGGCAAGGCCGGAGCCTACGCGCCATACGGGTCGAGTCATGTAGCAATGTCGCTCTCTGCCGTCTCTATCGCGGGTGCAAATCAGCCGCACGAAAATCGCCCCCCATTTCTTGTACTGAATTTCTGCATTGCCTTGCAGGGCGTTTTCCCGCCCAGGCCCTGAGAAGCCATGGCAGAATCCCTGCACCTGCGCGAGGCGCATGACGGCGACCTTCCCTTCCTGTTGACTTTGTATTGCGATGTGCGCGGCCCGGAAGTGGCTGCATGGGGCTGGCCCGCAAGCCAGCGAGATGCGTTTCTGCGCATGCAGTTCGATGCCCAGCGCCGCTCCTACCAGTCGGCCTTCCCGCAAGCCGTCCACCACATTGTGCTTCGCGACGGCCAACCGGTCGGCCGCAGGCTCGTTGCTCGCGCCAGCAATGGCCTGCTGCTTGTGGACATCGCCCTGCTTGCCACGCACCGCAACCTTGGCTTCGGTACCCAACTGATGCGGAAACTGATGGACGAATGCGCCGCGGAGTGCAGGTCACTCCACCTGCACGTGCTGCGCGGCAATCCCGCCATGCGCCTCTACCGTCGCCTGGGATTCAACGAGACCTCCACCGGCGACCTGTATATTCAGATGGAATGGACGCCGGGAGCGGCGCCAAGCCCCTGACCGGGGGAGGCGGATTTTCTCCCTGGCGGGAGTGAAACAAGAGAGGACGTTGATGCCGGCCCTGTTGGGAAGCAAGGATTTTGCATCGCACCTGCACACCACCTTTCGCGTGGAAGAGCCCTTTGCGCTCGACCTGGAGCTGGTTGAGGTCAACGACCTATCCAGCGGGCAGTTCGAACAGTTCTCGGTGTGTTTTGCAGGGCCT
>Ga0182012_10006858_pt1 | contig 11517 bp, 7 predicted proteins | sample 612S2SmetaG_FD_120486 | JGI IMG/M metagenome (GOLD analysis project Ga0182012, IMG submission 120486) | Permafrost microbial communities from Stordalen Mire, Sweden - 612S2S metaG | ecosystem: Environmental > Terrestrial > Soil > Wetlands > Permafrost | place: Sweden: Stordalen | collected...
GTGCGGTGGGCCAAATCCCCGAAGCGATCGCGTAGTTGCCGTTGACGATCGAGAAATCCACGCTATCGAGAGTTCGCGGCAGCTGGGCCGCTTCGAGGGGTTGAATGTTTAGATGCTTCGGGTTTTCGGCTACGTCTTTTTCCGACGCCTTGGCGGCATCGATGTTCGCTGCGATCTTGATCAATCCGAGCGTTTGAAGATAACGCAACGCGCGTGCAAGGTTCGTCGGATCGTTGGCAATCGTCACAGTGGCGCCATCTTTGATCTCCGACAGCGACTTGAATCTCTTGGAGTACACACCCAGCGATGCTGTTGGGATGGTGATCACCGGCGACAGTTTCAGTCCTTTGTCGGCGGCAAATTTCTCCAGGTAAACGCGGTGCTGAAATACGTTGACGTCGATTGATTTATTTGCAAGCGCGATATTGGGCTGGACATAGTCGCTGAATTCCTTCACTTCGACCGTGTAGTGCCTCTTTTCCAGTCCGGGCTGGATCGCGAGTCTTACCAAATCGCCGTACGGACCCGGCGCGACACCAAAGACGAGTTTCTGGCCTTCCGCGAAACTCCCGGATGCAAGAGACAGCACTGCCAGGAGCCCAATGATGGCTCCGATGCCAAATACTCGCAATTTACTCTGTGAAAACACTCCGTTATCGCTTTCTAGCAAAGATGAACAAAGGTTGAAGCAATAAGCTTCGCTCTTTGCGGCTGCAAATCGATTAGTGACGGCTAGCGGTCGATAAAAAAGCCCTCTGCCGTATCGGCAGAGGGCTTCACGCTGCGCCTCCAGGGAATGGCGATTATGCGCGCAACAATCTCTCCCGAAGCGGCAGAGAGTAACGACAACAGTGCGACGTCCGAGCGAGAGCGCGATTACCCATGACAGATAGGACTGTAGCACTCGATCGCATGGATTGTCAAGGTTCGTGGAAGGGAGCGCTCGACTTTTCAACCATTGACCGCCGCACGGCGCACAAACACGTTCGCGTCAAGGACGACCGCACGGGCCTGTGCGTCTCCGACCACATCATCTACAGTCCCAAGCATCGGAGGTTCGCGCACTGAACGCGGCGCAAACGCCGCGTTCACTCAACGATCTCGGCACGCTGCCCATCAACGGCGACTACGCCAGAACGGCCGGACTCGGGCCGAGCCCCGACGCGCAATTTGCCGAGGGCCGCGGCGTAGGCGAAGCTCGCGCTCGTTCCACAACAATATCATCGCCCTGCGCAGCGGCGACTAAGGGCAACGTGGCGAATTCGTCGCCATCTACGATTCGAGCAGCTATCGGCGGATTCATCATCCGACATTTCGGAAGCCCTTTGCTCCGCTGGCGATAGAATGTACGACGATCTCGAGCTACTTGACAGCCCTTTGCCTCGCGATTATGATCGATTGTAATGCCCACGAACACCGCCGATTTCACCCGCTCGCATCACTGTTGTCGCGACTCTTTCGCGGGTCGGAGTCGTTCGGTCGTGGCTTAGCTCCTTCGCAGTCATAAGCGACGAAAGCTCTTCAGCCGTTCGGCTGAAGAGCTTTTCCTTTTTGAAAACGGTCGCTGACGCAAGTCGCGCACCGCTGGTCAACGTCGCGTCGCTTCAATTTCTCATGTGCTCGTGCACCGGAGTCGTTATCTTGAGAGAACTTCGCCTCAATGCATTCGATATGAACTGCGTGGTCCACCAGTCCGCTGGATTGTGGACCCATCCGCGCGACCGTGCAGCAACGTACACCGACCTCGACTATTGGACGAATCTGGCGCGAATTCTCGAAGCTGGGAAATTCGATGCGATTTTTCTAGCGGACGTTCTCGGCGTCTACGATGTCTACGGAGGCAACAATAACGCCGCGCTCGCCCGCGCCGCGCAAATTCCGCTCAACGATCCGGCCCTGGTCATTCCGGCAATGGCATACGTCACGCAAGATCTTGGATTCGGACTCACGGGAACGCTCTCGTTCGAACCTCCGTATCAGTTCGCGCGCCGGCTATCGACCCTCGACCACCTGACAAAAGGTCGAACGGCCTGGAATGTCGTCACCGGCTATCTCAACAGCGCAGCCAAAGGGACAGGCCGAGACGAACAGACCGCCCACGATACACGCTATGAGATCGCCGAAGAGTACATGGAGGTTGTCTACAAGCTCTGGGAAGGAAGCTGGGAAGACGACGCGGTCGTGCGAGATCGGTCGAGCGGTATCTTCACCCGTCCCGAAAAAGTGCATCGCATCCTTCACGAAGGCGCGAACTATCGCGTCGACGCCGTTCATTTGAGCGAGCCGTCTCCGCAGCGAACGCCGCTGCTCTTTCAAGCCGGCGCCTCGACGAAAGGCCGGGACTTCGCCGCGCGGCATGCCGAGTGCGTTTTTCTGGCAGCGCCCACCAAGCAAGTTATCGCGCCGCGCGTCAAGGACATTCGCGACCGCGCGCTGCGGTACGGGCGAAAACCCGATGACGTTCTCATCTTCGCGCTCATGACGATCGTCGTCGGCCGCACCGATGAAGAGGCGCGGGGGAAATTCGACGACTACCGGTCCTACGTGAACCATGAAGGCGCACTCACGCTCTTCTCCGGCTGGACCGGCATCGACTTTTCGCAATACGCGCTGGACGATCCGATCGAGTTCATCCGAAACGAGGCCGTTCATTCGGCCGTCGAGGCCTTTACCGTCGCCGATCCGGACAAGGTCTGGACCGTTCGCGAAGTGGCCGAGTTCGTCGGCATCGGCGGTATCGGTCCGATCCTCGTTGGGTCACCGCAGACAGTCGCCGACGAACTCGTCGCCTGGGTAGAAGCGACGGACCTCGACGGCTTCAACCTCGCCTATGCGGTAACGCCGGAGACGTTCTCGGACATCGTCGAGTTGCTGATACCGGAACTGCAGCGACGGGGACTTTTCAAAAAGGAATACCGCTCCGGTACGCTGCGCGAGAAGCTCTTCGCGAAGGGCCCTCGACTGGGCACCACGCACCCCGCGCACGCCTACCGGACTTGGGCCCAGGTGCCGGCATGACGGCCTCGTCGAATGGCCCGGTTGTGGGCCCAATTTCCGCGGCAACCGGCGATCGCGAACGCCACAAGGCGGCTATCCCCGCCCACGGCCGGCCCGCTCCCCATATACCGCCCCGCTCGAAAGCGGCGCACCGTATTTCGACCGACGCCGAGGCCATCGAAATCGCGCAGCGGCTCGCCGACGAGTTCGCGGTCGGCTCGGCCGAGCGCGATCGCGAGCGGCGCCTGCCGATCGATGAGATCGAAGGCTTCTCGCAGAGCGGCCTCTGGGGCATCAGCGTACCCAAGGCATATGGCGGCGCCGGCGTTTCGGCCGTCACGCTCGCGGAAGTCACCGCGATCATCTCGAGCGCGGACGCCAGCATCGGTCAAATACCGCAAAACCACTTCTACATGCTCGAGGCCTTGCGTCTCGGGGGTAGCGAAGAGCAGAAGCGTCACTATTTCGAGCGCGTTCTCAACGGTGACCGGCTCGGAAACGCGTTCACCGAAGTGGGAACCCGGCATGCAGCCGATTTTCAAACGACGATCCGGCGAACGGGCGGCACGTTTGCTCTCAACGGACAAAAGTTTTACTCGACCGGCGCGTTGTTCGCGCACCTCATCCTCGTCGTGGCCGCCGATGAGGAGCAGCGCTCGCATATCGTCTTCCTCGAGCGCGATACGCCGGGTCTGACGCTCATCGACGATTGGTCGAGCTTCGGTCAGCGCACGACGGGCAGCGGCTCAACCTTCCTCGACGAGATTGACGTTCAGCCGTTCCGGCTCATTCCGCATCAAGACGTCTTCGATCGGCCGACCCCGATGGGCCCTCTGGGACAGATCCTCCACACCGCAGTCGATGTCGGCATCGCGCGCGGCGCCCTTGCCGATACGATCGCGTTCGTCCGAAAGTACGCCCGGCCGTGGCTCGACACGCCGTACGAGCGCGGAACCGACGATCCGCATCTCGTGCACGCGGTGGGCGATCTCGCAATCAAGGTCGATGCTGCAAGCGCTCTGCTCGAGCGCGGCAGCCGATACGTCGACGCGGCGACCGCAGAGCCAACCGAACAGAGCGTTGCGGAGGCCTCGATCGCAGTCGCCGAAGCAAAAGCTCTTGCGTCGGAAACAGCCCTCCATGTAACAAACAAACTGTTCGAGCTCGCCGGCTCCCGCTCGACCTTGGCGGAGTTCGGTTTGGATCGTCATTGGCGCAACGCACGCACCCATACGCTGCACGATCCGGTACGCTGGAAATACCACCGCATTGGCGACTTCTTTCTGAACGGAACGAATCCACCGCGCAACGGTGCTATCTAATCTTGCTTTTTATGGACATGCGATAAATGACGCTCAACGTAGCCCCGACAAATGCGGCCCCGTCCGGACCGCCGGTTTTCAATCGTGCTCCCCGCGCGCATGTCATCACATCGAACGCTGAGGCGATCGAGGTGGCCCGAGCGCTGGCTGCCGATTTCGCCCAAGACGCGGCCGTTCGCGATCGTGAGCGCCGGCTGCCGGGCGCCGAGCTCGATCGGTTCTCCGGGAGCGGCCTTTGGGGTATCACGGTACCAAGCGCATACGGCGGCGCCGGCGTTTCGGTCGCGACCGTTAGCGAGGTGATCGAAACCATCGCGGCGGCCGATCCGTCGATCGGACAGATACCGCAGAATCACCTCGGTGTCGTCGACGTGATTCGCCTGACCGGAACGGAAGAACAGAAGCGCTTTTGGTTCGGCAAAGTTCTCGCCGGGTATCGCTTCGGCAACGCCTTTTCCGAAGCCAAGAGCAAACACGCCGGGATCTTCGAGACCAGCATTTCCCTCGACGGCAACGGCTTCCGCATCAACGGCGAGAAGTTCTACTCGACCGGCGCGCTGTTTGCCCACTACGTGCCGGTCGTAGCGACCGATCCGAGCGGGAACGCTCAGCTTGCAATCGTGCCCAGCGCCACGCCGGGTCTGACGGTTATCGACGACTGGTCGAGTTTCGGTCAGCGCACGACCGCAAGCGGCACGGTCGTGATCGACAACGTGTACGTCGACGCGGCGAACGTCGTACCGGCGCACCTCGCGTACGACGCACCCACGTCCAATGGACCGATCTCGCAGATCATCCAAGCGGCAATCGATGCCGGGATCGCGCGCGGAACGATCGCGGACACCATCGCGTTCGTGCGCACGTACACCCGGCCGTGGATCGACAGCAACCAGGATCACGGGTATGAGGACAATTTCACGATCGCCCAAATCGGCGATCTCGAGATCAAGCTTCACGCCGCGGAAGCGCTCCTAGCTCGCGCGGGCCGCGCGGTCGATCTCGCCGTTGCCGATCCGAACGAGGAGACGGTCGCGCAGGCTTCGATCGCGGTTGCGAAGGCAAAGGTACTGACCACGGAAATCGCGATTCTCTCGACCAACAAACTGCACGAGCTGGGCGGCACGCGCTCAACGCTCGCAAAATACAATCTCGATCGCCATTGGCGGAATGCTCGGACGCACACGCTGCACGACCCCGTGCGCTGGAAGTACTTTCATATCGGAAACTACGTTCTGAACGGCGTTAACCCGCCGCGTCACGCATGGAGCTAGGTGGATTCGGCTTCGCCGAATCCTTCGCGTTTGCGGCTGCGCCGCAAGCCGCCTTGGCGTTTGGCGCTTCGCGCCAAGGCGCGCGTGGCGTTTTCGGCCTCGCCGAGATCCCATCGCCGGCGTCGGCTCCCGGCAATTCGGTCGTTGCGATGAAGCCGGAACCGTTCCGATGTCGCCGGAAACCCGCCATCGAGCATTAGCGCCGCTTCGCCCAGCCGTCGCGACCCGCGTTTCCCTATAGCACGGTAAGCTTTTTTGTCTTTTTATCGACGCTCGCGATCCAAGCACGCGCAGCGAACACTAGAGGAGCTCTCTACCTTGAAAACCCTCACCTTCGGCACGATGCTCAAGCGGCTCATCGTGGTCAGCGCATGCGCCGCTATCGTCGGCGGCGTTGCCGTCACGGGTATGCGAAGCGCAGCGGCCACCGACCAAACCTCGGCCAAATCGGATGCCACGGCCGGTCTGTCCCTCAAGGGAAAGCGTATCGGTATCACAGTGATCGGCACGGATCACTACTGGGATATTCGCGCGTACCAGGGCCAAATCGACGAAGTGAAACGCCTCGGCGGCACGCCGATCGCACTCGATGCCGGACGTAACGACAGCCGTCAGATCGCCCAGATCCAAACCCTCATTTCGCAGAAACCTGACGCCATCATCGAGCAACTGGGCACGCTCAGCGTCCTGGAGCCCTGGCTCAAGAAAGTCCGCACAGCTTCCATCCCGCTCTTCACCGTCGACACCGCGGCATCCGAAAGTATCAACGATACGACATCCGACAACTTTTTCATCGGTGAGCAGCTCGCGCAGCAGCTCGCAACGGACATTCACGGCGAAGGTAACGTCTTGGTGTTCAATGGATTCTACGGCGTGCCGGTCTGCGCGATCCGCTACGATCAGCTCCGAGCCGTGCTCAAGTACTACCCGAAAATTCATATCATCCAGCCCGAGTTGCGCGACGTCATTCCCAACACCGTCCAAAGCGCGTATGCCCAAACCTCGGCGTTGCTCAGCAAGTATCCCGCAAAAGGCTCGATTGCCGCTATCTGGGCCGCCTGGGACGTGCCGCAAGTCGGTTTCACCCAAGCGGTCGACACCGCGCACCGCTCCGAGATCAAAACGTACGGGGTCGACGGCAGCCCGGACGTCGTGGAGTTGGTCAAGCAGCCGAAGAGTGCAGCCGCCGCGGTCGTTGCACAACAACCCTATCTGATCGGGAAAACGGCCGTCGACAACGTGGCTCGTTATCTGGGCGGCGAACACGATCTGCCCGGGTACACCTTCGTTCCCGCGGTGCTCGTGACGAAGCAGAACGCCGCCCAACAGCAGAAGTTTCTCGGCCAGCGCCCATAGAATGCCGTTGGAGGACGGCGGCGATACAGTCTTCTCGCTGCAAAATCTGGTAAAGCACTTCGGGGGCGTTCGCGCCCTCGAAGGTGCCAGTCTTGTGGTGCGCAAGGGAACCGTCCACGGCCTCGTCGGCCAAAACGGCGCGGGAAAATCAACGCTCATCAAAGTACTCGCGGGCTTGCATCGGCCCGACGCCGGAAGCATCACGATCGCCGGGCGTTCTTATGCCGCATTGACGCCGCGACAGGTCGAACATCTGCGTTTGCACTTCATTCATCAGGACCGGCTTCTGGTCCCCACATTTACCGTCGGCGAGGCTCTGTTCTTGGGCCGCGAGCCGCGCGCGGGGTGGCTGCCCTTGCTGAGCCGCGGCAAAATGAAGGACGCAGCCCGCGCGCTTGTCCGCCGATACTTCGACGTCGAGTTGCCCCTCGATCGAGTCGTCGCGGAACTCACTCCTGCGCAAGCGCAGATCGTGCAAATCACGCGCGCGCTCTTGCGGGATCCCATGCTGCTGGTTCTCGACGAACCGACCGCGGCGCTGGCGAGGCGCGAGACCGACCATCTGTTCACCGTGCTTCGCCGTTTGCGTGCCGACGGGCTCAGCATCGTTTACATCTCGCACTACCTGCAAGAGATCGAGGCGTTATGCGATACGGTAACCGTGCTCCGAAACGGCCGCGACGTCGCCACGGTCGAACCGAAGAGCACGCCACAGCGAACGATCGTCTCGATGATGGTCGCCGGTGAGATCGAGGACCTCTATCCGAAAACCTCGGTGCCGCTTGGCGCTGCCCTTCTATCGGTCGAGCACCTTCGTGCGGCCAACGCCTTCACGGACGTGTCTTTCGACGTGCACAGCGGTGAGATTCTCGGGCTGGCGGGGCTCGTTGGATCGGGCAGCAAAGACGTGTTGCGAGCGCTTTTCGGCTTGGCGCGTGCGGACAGCGGCCTCGTGCGCGTCGACGACGACGAGGTGCAGACGCATTCCCCAAGCACCGCGGTGAAACGGCGCATCGCGCTTGTGCCCGAAGACCGCCGGGGACAAGGCGTCGCGATGAATATGAGCGTTCGCGAAAACGTGACGCTCGCCAGTTTGCGAAAGTACACGCGAAACGGGTTGCTGCGCGGCGCCGACGAGCGGCGCGATGTCGCGGCGCTCATCGAACGGCTGCTCATTCGCACGCCGTCGCAGGAAACGATCGTGCGCGACCTCAGCGGCGGAAACCAACAGAAAGTCGTGTTGGCAAAGTGGCTGAGCCGCCACTCCAAGCTCTATCTTCTGGACGAACCGACCGTCGGGATCGATGTCGGAGCGCGGATCGAAATCTATCGGCTCATCGGAGAGCTGGCTTCGAGGGGCGCCGGCGTACTCGTCTTGTCGAACGATACCGCCGAACTCGTCGGTTTGAGCGATCGAATTCTGGTGATGTATCGCGGCCGGCTGACAGCGGAATTCGTCACTTCGCAAACGACGGAAGCGGAAGTCGTCGCGGCTGTCACCGGCACGGTTGAGACGGGCGCCTCGACGGTTGAGGCGGGCGCCTCGCATGCACAAGCAGAGAGCGTCACGCGCAAACGCGGCCGCGCCGGCAGCATCGTGCGACTGGGATCCTTCGTGGCGTTTGCCGCGCTCATGGCATACTTCACCGCCGCCGCGCCCGGTTTCTTGAGCTTCGCGAATGTCGCGAATGTCTTCGAACAGTCCGCGATTCTCGGCGTCCTCGCGTTCGGGATGACCATCGTGATTATCGGCGGCGGCGCGGCGGTCGTCTCGGGCGGAATCGATCTTTCCGTCGCGGCGACCCTCGGTTTGTGCGCCGCCCTGTACGCCGTGCTCCTCCGCGAAGGTCAGACGGACGCCGTCGCGCTGCCCGCTACGCTGTTGCTCGGCATGCTCGTCGGCTCGCTCAACGCGTTCGCCGTAGTCTGGCTCGGCATGGTTCCCCTCCTGGCAACGTTGGCGATTATGAACGTTTGTGCCGGTTTCGAACTCGTGCTCACGCAGAACACCGTGGTTCCGGCCGCGAGCCCGGTGTTGACGTTTCTCGCCGGCAGCGGTCCATTCGGCATCCCGCTCCTCGCAATTGCGCTGATCGGCGTTGCGGCAGTGCTCCTCGTCGGCGTGCAGTTCTCGGCCGTCGGCCTGCGCCTGTACGCGGTCGGCGGTCATCCGGAGGCTGCGCGCGCAGCCGGCTTGCCTTTGGCGCGCTACATCGCGGGCACGTACGTGCTTTCGGGACTCTGCGCGGCGATGGCGGCAGTCCTCTCCGTGGCACTGCTCAACGGCAGCACCACGGGTTCGGGAGAACTCTTGCTCTCCGTCGTGTTGACCGCGCTGCTGGGCGTCGTCTTCTCGGCTCGGCTAGTGCCGACGATCTCCGGCACGCTGTTGAGCGTGTTGTTCGTCGGCTTCCTCATCAATGGCTTCCAGCTCACGAACGTTTCGAGCTACTGGGTCAACGGAGTCGAAGGCGTCCTGATCGTGCTCGTCGTCGCCGCGACGTCGCTGGTCCGGCGCACGACGGCCTGACGATGCGTCTCGACCGCGCGAACGTGCTGCGCGCGATACCTTTTCTCGCCTTCGCGGCGGTATTCACGTTCTTCGCGGCGAGCGCGCCGTCGTTTCTCGCGCCGGCGAATCTGGTCAGCATGCTGGTGAACAACTTCGCGTTGCTCGCCATGGTGGCGCTGGGCATGACTGCGGTTCTGTGGTCGGGCGGAATCGATCTCTCGGTCGGCACGTCGATCGACGTTGCGAGCCTGGTTTGCATTGCGCTGCTGGCGAATCGCACGAACGTTGGGCTCGCCATTCTCGGCGGAATCGGTGCGGCATTGATCGTCGGCGCGGTCAATGCATTCTTGATTGCACGGCTTAATATTACACCGTTTCTCGCCACGCTCGGCACGCTTTTCATCGGCCAAAGCGTTCAGCAGCTCGCCACGAACGGCGGTCAGCCGATCTACCTCATTACGGGAAATCTTCCGGTGGTGTTCACCACCATCGGCCAAGGCCATATTCTCGGTATACCGATACCGCTGTGCATCGTAGCGCTCAGCGCAACGGTCTTCTCCTTTTTGCTTAATGCGACGGGCTTTGGACGCTCGGTGCTCGCTCTTGGAGCTCAACCGTTGGTCGCCTGGTACTCCGGTCTGAACGTGCGGCGCGATACGGCGATCGTCTACTTCTTGAGCGCCGGCATCTGCGGTGTCGCAGGAATCACCTTGTCGGCGACGATCAAGGCGTACGTCCCGCTTTCCGGCAACGCGTACATGCTCGATGCGATCGGCGCGTCGTTCATTGGGACGACGCTGAGCGCGCAGGGCCGGCCAAGCATCCTCGGTACGCTCCTCGGCGTACTTTTTCTGAGCGTGATCAGCAACGGACTATTGCTCATCGGCTGGACCTTCCCGTGGCAGAACGTTGGGACGGGCGTCGTCATCTTTCTGGTCCTGGCGCTGAGCTATTCGAGCCGACGTCTCGCTGCGGCTCGGTGAACCCATCGCGCCGGCCATACCCCCGGTAACGAACGTGCTCGAACAAATCCGTGGTTCAGCGAGCGGAACGTCGGCTTTGGCGCACTTCGGGATCAGCGTATCGAGGCGCGGGCCGACGGTAAACGGAGCGCGCAGAACCCGCGTTGACAGCGCGATGAGTGCCTGCTATAGTCGGCCTAACGTGAAGCCGTCGGTTTGTTGTTGTCGCAACATCTCGTGTTCCGTCGCCCTTCGGGCGCGGGTGAGATTTTTTGTTGTGGTAAGCATCGCTTGATCGCGTTTCCCCCAAAACATCTAACTCGCCGGCCCCAATCGGGACCGGTTTTTTTTTATCCGCCGCGGCGGTTATCGCGTGTTGCGTTTGTCTAAAAGGAAAGGCTGAGTATGTCCTCCGGTTCCAGGCTCGGTGCCGTTATTACGGCGCTTCTGCTCGCATTTGTACTGGCGTCGGGGTGTTTGCCGGCCGTCGCCGGCACGACCGGCGGCTTCGCGGGGACCATAACCGTCGACACGACCCGCGCGCCGCTCGCGGGCGCGAAGGTCACCCTTGCCAGCCCATCCCAGACGAGCAAAACGACGACCGACGCACGCGGGCATTTTGCGTTCGTCTCGTTGGAGCCGGACACGTACATGCTGTCTATTGAAGCAACCGGTTATGAGACCGTCGTACAAAGCGGCTTGACGATCACGGCCGATCAGTTTCCGGTGCTGGCATTCAGCGCACATCCGCTGCTGCGCGAGATTGGAAGGACGGTCGCGCGGAGCGCCGCCGACATCGTGCGGCCCGGTCAAACCGCCGACGTCTACAGCGTCAGCGGTCAGCTCGTGCAGAATGCGCAGGGGCTCGGCGGCGGCGGCGCTCTGTTTCAGACCTACGCGGCGCTATCGTCCGTTCCCGGCGTTTACGTCCCGCAAAACGGCACGAACCAAGGGCAGAACAACTCGGGACCGTACATTCGCGGCGGCAACTTCACTCAGGTCGGCCAAGAGTACGACGGTATCCCGATCACCCGTGCGTACGACAGCTACGTGGGCAATACCCAAGGCATCACCGGACAACAAGAGCTGCAGGTGTA
>Ga0182012_10006860_pt1 | contig 11516 bp, 9 predicted proteins | sample 612S2SmetaG_FD_120486 | JGI IMG/M metagenome (GOLD analysis project Ga0182012, IMG submission 120486) | Permafrost microbial communities from Stordalen Mire, Sweden - 612S2S metaG | ecosystem: Environmental > Terrestrial > Soil > Wetlands > Permafrost | place: Sweden: Stordalen | collected...
CATCTGCTTCACCGAGTTGAAGGCGACAAACAACGTATCCAACGGGCCAAGTGCCTCAGGGGCGTCACGTACAGCGGCTGTAAGGGCTTGGCAAAAAGCCGCTTCGCCATCGAAAAGCACCTCTCGCTTGTCCGGAAAATGGCGAAAAAATGTCCGCTCCGTGACCCCCGCTTTAGCGGCAATTTCAGCCGCTGTCGTCTCCTCATACCCGCGCTCGCGGAACAACTCCAGTGCCGCCCACTGAAGACGCTTTCGTATTTCTTCTTTGTTTCTTGGCACGAATCTCCGCGTATTGTCAGTCACTGACGATATGTGGTACTTTAGGGTAGAGTGTCAGTCACTGACAATTCTAGCTCAGTGCCGGCCTTGTATGACCGCCGATCCTCACTGAGCCGCATCTCGACTTTATCGCCGATATCAAACGAAGAACTCTATGAACAATTCCAAACCAACCGAAATGAAAGCACTTCATCTGGAGACCTATGGCAAGCCACTCGAGGTGTTGCGTCTGAAGAATGTTGCTATCCCTAACCCTAGCGCCGGTCAGATCCGTGTGAGAGTCCACGCTTGCGCACTCAACCCGGCGGATTGGGCCGTCTGCGAGGGCTTCTTGCCCATGCCTCCTCCCAGAGGAATTGGGTTCGATGTTTCCGGAACTGTGGATGCTCTCGGCGAGGGAGTTGCGAACGTCAACCTTGGCGACCGCGTTTTCGGTGTCCCCGACTACATTGGTTGCCAAACTGCTGGAGCGGCTGAGTATGCGATCCTAAAGGTCTTTTTACCTGTGCCACAGGGATTAGACTTTACTGACGCTGCAGCTCTACCGATGGCGGTCGAAACGGCAGCCCGTAGCATTGATCTGCTCGGTGTGGCCGCCGGCCAAACCTTGATGGTCAACGGCGGCGGGACGATGACTGGGTTCGCTGCCGTTCAAATGGCGTTGCTCCGCGGCGCGCATGTGGTCGCCTCTGCGGGTGAGACGTTGGCCGGTCGCCTGCGGGAACTTGGAGCGAAGGTCACGCCCTACGGTGAAGGAATGGTCGAGCGCGTTCGCGAACTCGCGGGCGGAACGACTGACTTCGCACTGCACACGGCTCAGGTCAAGGGAATACTACCTGATCTCGTCAAAATTGTGGGCGGTGATCCTAAGCGTGTGTTGAGCTGTGCCGATTTTGACGAAGAAGGCATCGGCGTCCGGACCACAGGGCGGGAGAAAGGCGGAGTTCATCGGTATGACATGCTCGGTCATTACGCCCAACTTGCAGCCGAAGGACGCTTCTCCATTCCGATAGCGCACATCTTTGCTCTGGAAGATTGGCGTGAAGCGGCAGAGATAAGCATGAGCAAGCAGGCTCATGGCAAGCTATTGCTCCTTCCTGGCCAATAACTGGTAGCGCTCGCAAGCATCCCCTTTATTGCAGGCGTTGCCAATGCATGGGTGCTCATCGAGATTCTCAGATGGTCAAGCGCCGCAAACGGCGTTGTAGTCCATGACCACCCGGCGGCGGACGGCATGATCTCTTATAATGCGACTTCCGCCCACGTAGCAAAGTTTAAGCGCTAATGTCCTTTATCGTTCACCATTAAGTAGCAGGTGGCCCGAAAGCTTTTGGGGCTACTTTTCCAAAGAACGAGCGGATCTCGGGTGCTTGAATTGGAATGGCAGATTTCACTATGCCAGACTTGGACCGCCAACCTGAAATCGCCGGATTCAGCGGCGTTGGCGGGATCGATTTTCTAGGCAGATGCATGCGTCCTCGTCTTCATGGTTTGTTGCAAGCCGTTTCCATGAAAAGTGCCACCTTTTCGGTTTGGGTTGTTAAGAGTGGCTCGCCCAGATAAGATTGAAGCTGCTAATCAACGCTGTAAGATTAACGAACATGTTGTTCTAATGATATCGGAGAGTGGAAGCTCGACGCGATGCGATAGAAGGCTAGGGCATCGCCGAAGATAGCCCTTGGCGACTCGGGCCGGATCAGCGACACTTACTTGTATGCCAAAAGACCCATTCAACATCGAGCAACTCGAAGAGTGGGCCCGGGCTGACGAAGCGCGTGGGGCGTTTCACGAGGCGCGTAACATTTGGGCCGAGGCATTCCGTTTGCGAAATATTGAAAGAGATCCGGTCAAATATGTTGGCACGGCTACGAGCTTTGCGACCGTCTTGATCGTGATTGGAGAGTATGGTACGGCCGATTCGGTGCTGGATGCAGCGCGAGAACTCTTCCGGCTAGGTCTCGACAAACGAAGCCAGCTCTTTCTAGACTATCTCGTGGTTCAGACTCTTCTCGCAAAGGTTCAGGGCAATCGGTTAGAAGCCTATACGCTTCAAAATGTGGGTTTGGAGATTGCCAGACAGCTTTACGGCGCCGCGCATCCCTTGACCGTTTGGAAATCGGTGGAAAAAGCACGTATCGAAATAGATGGCGGCCATCTCGACATGGCGGAACAAACGCTCAGAGAAGCGACGACAGATTTGCAGAGTTCCCCCATCACTGATCCAGACGTACTAACCGAATTGAACCGAGCCCGCGCGCTTATTCACTTGAGCCGGCACGAGTATGAAGCAGCCATACCGCTACTAGAAAGTTGTTGGATGGAAGTTTCAAAAACCACGAAGGAGCCGTTAGCACTAACTTCCGTTTTAGATCCTCTGGCGACCGCTTATATGGGGAGCGGGCGGTTGAACTTGGCAGAGTCCGTTTTTGAGGAAGTGTTGCGCCTGCATGATTCGTCAACGGATGCACGGTTGATCATTACTTCGATGCCGCTGGATGACCTAGCAATTATAAGCGCCGCGCTTAACAAATGGGATCTAGCAGTCAGGTATGCCAAAGAAGCTGAGACTTTGTTGCTCGATCATGCCGCCTGCGCTTTTCTAGTGGCAACTGACGAAACGCGCGGATCCTTTGCGGACGCGATGCGCGGACTTGCTGCTCCTGGATTGGCCGTTCTGCTGGCGCGAGCCTTGCAGGATGCAGATGCGGCGCGCGAATGTTTAGAAACCGCTTGGCGCAGAAAGGGTCTGGCCACCCGCTGGCTGGCCTTTGAACGGCAAATGCTTTGTGAAGGACTCAACTCAAAAGCAAACGAGCTTTTTGAGGAGTTGCGGCGCACGAAAACGGCGGTTGCTCAATGTTGGCTCGAAGAACGCCGAGCATCCGACAAAAAGAACGGCGGCGGTAGTGACATCTATCGGCTGGTTGAATTGTCCGCTCAGTTAGAGAAGCAGATCGCCGCGAGCCTCGGACTTCCGCGGGTACCTTGGCCTGACCATAATGTCGGACAAGTCTCTGACGCATTGCCAATCGGAACGGTGTTAGTGGAATATCTACGCGGATATCGTCTTGATCTGGAAGCCTGCCGCGAACGGTTTAGCGGTGGCGAGGCTTATTTCGCTTTTATAGTGCGCTCTGGAGTTCCGGGCGCGATTCATTGCCTGGATTTAGGCGATGCCGGCGAGATAGACGAACGGATTGCATTATTAGACCAACGGATTTTGCCCAGTTACCAACCTAAGGCCGCCACTGATAGTTTGGCAAACTCACTTCAATGGCTTCATCAAAACATATGGGAACCGATCACATCCCAGATCGGCGACGCCGGGCGGATTCTGATTGCCTTAGACGGCGAGCTGGCTCGAGTACCGTTTGCTGCGTTGCACGATCGCCGTGGAGAGTATTTGGTCGATCAGAAAGTATTGAGTTTCCTAAATTCCGGCAGCGAACTATTACGGAATGGTAAGGCGACAGAGTCAGGCCCAAGCGTCGTCATGGCTGCGGCTGATTTCGCGCCCGAAGCCAGTAGTGGCTTGCCCTTCACGTTCGGGCCCCTGACGCATACACCGCGCGAGGCGGAGATCGTCACGGCGGCTCTCGGCTTGACGACGCAGCTCTTTAAAGGCCCTGCCGCTTCGAAGGAACGTTTGCTCTCTTGCAGCAACCCGCGGGTGCTGCACTTGGCGACGCACGCTTTCATTTTGCCCGATCCCGAAGAAGCGTTCGAGATTCCCTTCTCCGAGCGCGATTCATCTTTGCTTCGTTCAGGCGTTGTGCTGCACGATGGCGTAGTGAGCGCTCTTGAGATTGCGATGATGAATCTGCGAACTACAGAGATGGTTGTGTTGTCTGCGTGCAAGTCGGGGTTGGGCGTGGTGCGCGCTGGGGAGTCGGTGTATGGTTTGAGGCGATCTTTTTTTGTTGCCGGGGCGCGACGATTGCTCCTGTCCCTTTGGAGCGTAAGCGACAGCCACACCACCGACTTCATGGAGTTGTTTTACCGAGCTTTGCAGGCTGGCAAGGCGCCAGCCGACGCTGTGCAAGCCGCCAGCATTGAATTCCGGCAAATTGCTCCCCATCCTTTTTACTGGGCGGGCTTCGTCCTGCTAGGCGATCCGCAACATTTTTAGAAAGATTTGTTGAAATTCGGCCGGGCTGACGCGTTAAGTCTTTGCAGTGGCAGCAAGGTTGCAACTGAAGCCGCCATGCCGACACCGGCCGAGCTACAAAAGAACGAAAGCGATATCCAAAACGTCTACAGCAGCGAGGTGGAAAGGCTCTATCGCTACTGCTTCAAATTCACACAAAACCAGGAAGACGCGCAAGACGCATTGCAGACCGTCTTTCTGAAAGCAAGCCAAGCCGAACGAAGACCCGAGAGGCGCTTTGAGATCACGCCTTGGTTGAACACGATCGCCCGCAACACCTGTCTTGACCTAGTTAGGGCGCGTCGCGGACACTTGATCAAAGACTTAGACGAGAACACGGACTCAGACCAGCCATCCGGTTGGGACCGCATTACAGACCGGACCGTTAATGTGGAGGATCGTTTGGGCTGGCAACAGCTGCTGCGCGTTGCAGCGGCGGACCTAACACCGCAAGAACGGATGGCCGTTGAATTAGTGCATGGCGACGGCTTTACCAGGCGCGAGGCCGGATTGCTTCTACGAATCCAAAAGCCATATCCGTTTGTGGCAACCGCCGAGCGCAAGTTAATCAAAAGGATAACCAGGCTGGCAGGGGAAGGAGACCGCAACGCAAGAAGTCTTCTTCTCCTGCTGCCCGAAGACCATGCGTCTTACTCCGAAGCTGACGAAAATGAACCCACTCAAGCTAAGTGACATCATCCGCGAAAGCATGGGCGCGGAGAGCTCCGCGCCCGCGCCCGAACTCGATCCGGCCATAGCCCAGATACTGACGGCGCAAATGCAAATGCTGTTTCCCAGCTTTCATCGGCCGGAAACGGAGGGCAAAGAATCGCTCGTCGAAGCGCTTGGTAACGCTCGCTGGCGCAATTGGCAAAAGCGTTTGCTGGGAGCTTTGCGTGTGACCGTGCGGCCGATTGCGGGAGCGCGAATTGTGGCTGAGCAGGCGCTCGAAAGCTTTGTTGGAACTCCGGCTGAATGGAATTTTGCCGTCGCTGGAGGACTGCGCGGAGAAGCCGGATCCGCTGCCGACCCGGGTTGGATAGAGACGCGCAATGAAGCGGGTCAGCCGCACTTAAGCGTCACCGTGTCAGGCGAAGGCACGCGGCGCACACTGGTGGCGGTCATTCGCGGTGTACCCGTAGAAGCCGCTACTCCGTTAATGCTAGCGAGCCGGCTTGACGACCCGCTGGCGACGCCGGTGGTGTTGAAGCCCTTGCCTGTGGGCAGGCCAGGAGTTTGGCAATACCGGCTAGATCTTCAGGAAGGCGATTACGCGGTTGTGTTTGGACCACAGTAGATAACTCATTTCAATCGGCACTCCTTTGTTGGACGGCGAATTGCTTTGATTTCGCGATTTCTAAAAATTCAGGTTCTCAGCCACGTTAGCTGAGTAGCGGCATTGGCCGTAGCTGCGAGGTGATTGGGGAAAATGACACAAACCGCTGAAGACTACGATGTTTACTACAAAATTCTTAGTTTAAAGCCGGGCGCGGGAAAGGATGCGATCAAGACCGCGCGCGCGACTTTGGCCAAGAAAATTCATCCCGACAAATGCAATGGCTCGGCCGAATCCAACCGGCGGATGGCCGACCTCAATCACGCTTTTGAGGTTCTGACCGATTACTGGGACGAGAACGGTGCGGCGCCGCCGAGTGCGAAGGCACAAGCGGAACAGCGCGCCAGAGAACAAGCTGCGCGCGCAGCCGAGGAAAACGCCAGAAGGGAACAAGCCGCGCGGGAAGCGCGTGCGGCGGCGGAACGCGAACAAAGGAGAAAAGAAGAAGCGGCCCAGGCGCAAGAGTTAAGGCGCAGGGCCGAGCTGCCATTCGCCGTGCCAACCATGAAAAGCACGCTGGCGACCGAGTTGATCGATTTTCTGAACGAAAAAGAGGACGCCTGGGTTTGGGTGGCGATCGGCTCGGGGCTTGCCTGCCTGATTGCGGCGGCGATCGTCTCGCACAACACGCTTGGCCTATTTGATTTTCAAACCGGCTGGGCGACATTTCTGATTTGGGTCGCGCTGCTGTATTTGGTAGTTTATGGCGGCTGGTCTTATCGCGATTTGTATTCGCTCTTGCGAGCGCGCGCTACCACAACTCGCGGCATGGATACGGCCGCTCTCCGGCAAAAGCTGCAAGGCATTCTTCAAAAACCTCTAGGCGGCCAGTCTTGGCTAGTGGAGCATTGGGGGCCAGTTGAGGCTGATGGCTCGCAGACGATTTCGGCAAAGCTTTTCTTTACGGGCAAAATTTTGAGGCTCATCAACGTTCACTATACGGTGAGCTTTTCCGCCAAATGCAAACCGGCAAGCAACCCGGCTGAAAGCAGATTCACCTATTGGTTCGAATATACCGGCACCATGCCGTGGGCGCCACCGCTCAATGATGTGGTGCGGGAAATGCTCACAGTCTTGCAAGCAATCTAAAAAAGGAGTTTTCAGAATGGCAAGTGATTTAGCGGTTTTCTTTAAGAAACTGACGGCAAAAGGTTCGGCCTATGTGGCGCTCCAAATGAGGAAGAGCACGGCATCTAAAGCGGAAAAAGAGCTCAACGCAATAGCTTGGCAAATGTACAGCAAAGAGTATTTAGGGGATTACTATCGCGCCCCTTTGAATGAAGTGGTTGGCCACTTACAGAGCTACGTTCAGAACCAGATGTACGGGTGGAAAACGCTTCCCAGCAATGTCAGCAGCGACGGAAAATACATTGAGCTAACGTTCGTCAACGAGTTTCGAGAAACGTTTCATCTGGGTACTTGGGGCTGCAAGCTTGAGCCTGTAACGGTCGCGGCTGGCATAAAGAGGAACTTGATGGAGAACCAAAACCAGCAGGAAGCGGTCTCCGTGCCGTACCAGATCTGGTTCCGGATGAAAGTGAAGCAGTATAACGGGTTCGTGGCTGTGGAGACATCGCTCGATGAACGGATTGATCCACACAACGAAGTTGGCTATCTGCGGAGCGGCCACTTTCGCGCGCCTTCCTTGCTGGATGTCCGCGTATCGGTGTCGCAAGCAACTCTACGCGAACATCTTCACGCCCATTGCCGCGAAAACATCCCAACCTTCCAACAATGGTTCGATAGCGCCGTGACCCAAGCCGTGCCACAAATTGCCGCGGCCGTCAGCAAGTTGCGCGCGGCGCAAAGCGAGCTGCAACGCGTGAGCGGCGAATTGCAACAACTTGGCTAAACATGATTCGACTGATTGACGGTGTGCGCCAGACAACCAATTTCTTAACCACGCACGGCCTGCTCTTGCCCTATGAGAGAACAGGCCGCTACCGGCCGCAAATGATAAACTCCCGGCCCTTCCTGCAGCGCGAACAAATGGAAGCTTTACAAAAAGCGGAACTGAGAGGCGAACTTTACCAGAGCCGCCATCACTGGCAGATGTATTACGAGATCACACGCAGCTTTTTGCAGAGGCGGCGGCAGGGCACGGCTTGCATCTTCGATGGCATGTTTGGCGAACTAGCGGCCCCTTTACAAGATGTGGCCGATGTACTGCCCAGCGCGATGGCTCTGCAGAACTTTCAGTTGATCAACGCGGCTAAAAGCTCCAGGCAGTTTCTTTTCAGGGCTTCGGAGCAATGCTCGGTTGAAGACCTGCCCGAGCCGTACGGTAACTGGCTGCAGCATAACAAGCTTGATCCGCGCTGGCAGAAGAATGAGCAGCTTGATTTATCAATGCTGATCAAGCTTTCCAGTCCCAAGGCCGGTGCCACCCGGCTTCACATTGAATCCAGCACGTTTGCGATAGCCAACGTCGTGCGGCTGGGATGGGGACTCAATGAAGAGTTAGCGCTTACGCCCAAGGCGGAGGTGGGCATCCGCTACCTCCAAAAGGAAGTCCGATTTCTGATCGGCGGGCGCGAGGTAGATTTGTCGATTTTGAATTAGTTAGAAGGAGGGATAAGCATGGATATTTTGTTACAACACTTGGAACGGACCGGTGAACACATGCCTGGGCCGCTCCGCAAGAGTTTCGTGCAAAGTTTCTTTTATCAGGCAGCGCCGGATGGCGATGAATTCGTATTCGCAACGCCGGCGCGTGAAGATCTTGTGCTGGACAAGGCCGCCCGCATTCTGACGAGTCAGGGATTTCAAGTTAACTTGCAGCCGGATCACGCGAGCGGAGTGGTAAAGGCGGAGTTTCAGAAAAGCTACGGCTGCAATGACGGGTTTCTGGCAACGGTGGACCGCCTCTCTGGCGCGCCGATTCACCTCTCTTTCGGTGTTGAAGTGTGGTCCACAAGGGACGCGAAGAACCAGACGCGCTTGCGAACCACTCGTAAATTGCCCTCTTGGACGTACGATTTTCGCGCACAGCTTTTGCAGGAACTGGCGACGGTGCAGCCGCATGTCGCCGAGGAGCATAAAGTGGATACCGACGTGATTCTCGGGCCGGGAGAAACGCTGAAAACGGCATTCTCCGGCAGCCTTCTGGATTACTCAGGATTCGCGACAAAAAACGATGTCGCCGCATTAGTGAAAAAGCCGGGCGACGGGAAGTCGCTTTTGCTGGGAGTCTACGCTTTCGATCCAAAACCCGAATTAGCCGCGCCCGAGCAGCTATTGAGCTTGGGGCACTTCGGCGACAAGCCTATGGAGTTCAACGGGACGCTCATTGTGGCGCCGCAAAACTCGGGGAAAACTAGACTCATCTTACGCTGGGCAGCGGAAGCGAACCGGCACGGCTACAATCTTTTTCTGATCGACGTCAAAGGAAACATGGTGCCGGAGTTGCGGAGCCGCGGGCTTAAGGGGAAGGTGCATGTTTTCACCACCGATCCCGCCGCCGCCGATACGGACGAGCACGGTTCTGTCTGCGCGCGTTTCAACGTATTGGAGGATTTGGATCCCACTACGGCGATGGGCCGGAACGAGATCGGAACGCTTTGCCAAGCCATTCTTCCCAAGTTCGTCGGCGATGACGACCGCTTTTGGCCGATTCGCGTGAAGTGGCTTCGCGCGATGATTTGCCTGCGCCGGTTGCACGATCTGCATTACCGGCGCCTTTCCGACCTTGGAGACATTTATGAGATGGCGACCAATGAAAGCAGCCTCTATGACTGTATCTTAGACGTTACCAAGGCAGAAGCATACCAGCGCCGGCTGAATCCCAACGTTCAGTTACCGGAACCACCCTGTAAGTTCTGGACAAACGAACTCGCCGAATTGATCGACCGCGATCACAAAGAGATGGTGGGAGGCCAACGCGAGCCGCGTTACACATACTCGTCATTGACGGTGATGATTGGCACGGCGTTAGCGCCCTTTTATCGATACGGTTCGCTGCACACACGAACCCACGGAAATAGCGATTTTCGCTTAAGCGATCTTGATGGCGCTGAACAGACCACAATCGTTCTGGCAGCGCGCGAACATGACGGAGAGGAGGCTCAGACCGTTGTTTCTATCTTCGTCAAAAGGTTGGAACAAATTCTGAAACGCCGATTCTCATGCCAAAATCCAGAAAGGCGAATTCTCCTTTTGCTTGATGAAACCCGGCGGATTCGCGGTTTCTCCCCAGGTCAATACATCACTTTCGCGCGCGAAGCTAAGGCTGGCTGTGTGCTGGTCTATCAATCTATCGATCAGATTGCCAACCCAAAAGAAGTTACCGAAATCCTGGAAAATGTCGGTACCCAAATCTATCTGCGCTCTGTAACGGGCAGTACGGCCGAGGGCCTCCTTAAAATACTGCCAAAGCGCTTTCGGCCCGCCTATTCAAAAGGCGTTTCCTCAGGGGCAAGCTATAGCGTTTCGAGTCAAGTCAACCAGGAACTTATCCCGTGCGTAGGTCAAACGGAATTGTATAAGTTGCCGGCAGGTAGTTACCCTGCGGTTGTGTTCATAAAGGATTTTGGATTGGGGAAACCAATCCTAGTCGACATGTCGGAAGAGCGCCTGGCTCGCTTTGAGCGGGCCATGAAGAACTAACTAGCAAAAGGAGCCATATATGGACGAGAAAAAACAACACAAGATCTTTCATCTTTACGCAGCGAAATCCGACCAAGGCTTAATCTCAGGCCAATTTGAGACGGCCAATAGCGATCCCGGAACGGTATCGCCGGGCAAGCTGCATAATGGCGCGCCGGATCCGGGCGGCATTTCGTACGGAACGTATCAATTTACCAGTCAGGACATCGATCGTCATCACCACGTGGTTCACAATGGCGGCACGGTGGAGAGGTTTCTCAATAGCGCGGAAGGCCGGCCATTTCGCGATGAGTTCAAAGATGCCAAGGGCCAGGCGCTCGATCCGCAGAGCAAGGAATTCGGTGAGAAGTGGAAGGAAGTAGCCAATAACCAACGGGACGAGTTTGCCGCGGCGCAGCAGAGTTTTGTAGGTACGCACTATTACAACCCGCAGGCAGACCGTCTACAGGGGGCCGGCGTAGATCTCGAAAACCGCTCAACCACTCTTCAGAACGTTGTCTGGTCTACCTCTGTTCAACATGGGGCTTCTAATCCCCTCATGGCCGACGCCGTACGCGAGAAAGCCGAGAATCTCCACATGCCAGTCTCCAAATTGAGCGACGAGCAATGCATAGACGCTATTTATGACAAACGTATGGAAGCGTACCCAACGGACGCACGCCGCTACCGGGACGAAAAAACCTACGCCAAGCATATGCTTCACGCCGAAGAAGCGCAGAGCCACCAATTGAGTCCCCACATGCACGGAGCCGAACAATCGCTGGCCCCAGCGCCGCCCAGCATGTCGCGCGTCGCGGCGGGCGAAGCGATGGATTTCACCAATGCCGCCGCTCAAACGGTGGCCGGCGCTCCTTTCTCATTCGCGCAAGTCCCGGAGGAAATTTCCAAGGTCTTGAGCCCTGAACTAAAAGATGCCGATTCAACGGCCAAAAAAGCGGACCTGACGCCGGAACACCATTTCGCGAAATTGGAGGAAGAGACGACAGGCAGGCCGCAAGACACTCTCTATCAATTCAACCCATTGCCGTTTCGCGTGGGTAACAGCTAATTTACCGTCAAGCCTCACCACAAAATTGGAGACTCAGAATGACATATACAAAATGCGCGACAGCCAACAGTCCGGCTTTACTTGTGTACCTGATTGATGTC
>Ga0182012_10006861_pt1 | contig 11515 bp, 8 predicted proteins | sample 612S2SmetaG_FD_120486 | JGI IMG/M metagenome (GOLD analysis project Ga0182012, IMG submission 120486) | Permafrost microbial communities from Stordalen Mire, Sweden - 612S2S metaG | ecosystem: Environmental > Terrestrial > Soil > Wetlands > Permafrost | place: Sweden: Stordalen | collected...
CAGCACCGCGAAGGATGGACACTGCGGGCCAGGATGAGCAAATCCGCCCTCCTACGCCGCGACGACCCCATCGTCCTGGTCACCTTCGAAAACCTCACCGAACGCCTCTGGACGGACGAGCGATAGCGCTTCCCGTGGACGTGACTCGATTGGGCAGCAGCGTTTTCCCAGGAAGGCGCGAATATGCCCAGCTCAACGGGTGAGAATAGTGCCGGCTGTCGACCGGCGCCGGCTACGCGCTGGTGTGCCGACAATCGGTTTCAGCATGCAAGTAACCATCGCGGCGCCCGAGCCGTGTGTTGTTCCGCGGTCTGTCGATCCGCCTATATGCCGGGTTTACGTATGTCTTGCATCCATATCGACAACTCATAGTTTGATAAAACGTTGTCGTCGGGACGCTTAGTATGTACACTACTAATTCAGGCCATCATCGGTATATCACGGTCGCACCTAGCGCCGCCGTCAAGGTGGCCGGCCTCTGGGTTGGGCTGTTTCCGTTAGGAGGAGCACATGTCGTTCGTGACTACGCAGCCGGAGATGCTGGCGTCCACGGCCGGAGACCTGCAATGCATCGGCTCTGCAGTGGCCGCCGGGAATATGGCGGCGGCGGCCCCGACGACCGGGGTGGTTCCCGCCGCTGCTGACGAAGTGTCAGCGCTTGCGGCGGCGCAGTTCGCCGCACACGCCGCCCTCTACCAGCAGCTCAGCGCCCAAGCCACCGCGATTCATGAGCTATTTGTGCACACCCTCGGGACCAGCGCGGGTTCGTACGCGGCCACCGAGGCCGCCAACGCCATCGCGGCCCGCTGAGCTCGCAGAGGCTTCAGCATGGACTTTGGGGGTTTACCGCCGGAGATCAACTCCGCGCGGATGTATGCCGGTCCGGGTTCGGGGCCGATGCTGGCCGCCGCAGCGGCCTGGGCCTCGTTGGGTGCCGAGTTGAATTCCGCGGCTTCCTCGTACGGATCGTCGATCTCGGCACTCACCAGCGGGCCGTGGGTGGGACCTTCGTCATTGGCGATGGCAGCTGCGGTGACGCCCTACGTGGAGTGGATGAGCGCGACCGGCGAGCAGGCTGAACTTGCGGCCAGCCAGGCCTATGCGACGACCGCCGCGTATGAGGCGGCGTTCGCGATGACGGTGCCTCCACCGGTGATCGCGGCGAACCGCGCTCAGCTGTTGATGCTGGTTGCGACCAACCTTTTCGGTCAGAACACACCGGCGATCGCGGCCACCGAGGCCGAATACGCCGAAATGTGGGCCCAAGACGCCGGGGCGATGTACAGCTACGCCGCGAATACGGCGGCGGCCACCGCGCAGATGACGCCGTTCACTGCGGCACCGGAGACCGCCAGCCCGGTCGCCGCAGCCACCCAAGGTGCCGCGGTCGCTCAAGCCGCCGGCAGCGTGGCCGGCTCCGCGCAGTCAACGCTGTCACAGCTGATGTCCGCGATCACCTCGTCGCTGCAGAGCCTCGCGTCGCCGTCGGGACTGTTGGGAAACCTGAGTGGGCTGCTCAGTGGGTCTTCCTCCGCGGTGAGCACGTCAGGGCTAGGAGGTCTTACGTCCACGTCCGGTTTCTCGGCCGGATCGCTGCTTGAGGAATACCTTTATCTCCCGGGGTTTTTTGGCGCATTCGCGGGCCTCGACGCGCTCCAGCCCGCTTTGACCGGCCAGCTAGGGTCGGGCGCCGCAGCCGCCGCAGCTGGCGCAGCCGATGGTGCGGCGGCCGATGGCGCCGCAGCTGCGGCCGCGGGAGCGGCCGATGGCGCGATGGGGTCAGGGTTGGCAGACTTGGGCGGTTTGGCGGGCCTGGGTCAAGCGGCCTCGTTGGGGGGTTTGTCGGTGCCGCCCACCTGGGGCTGGGCCGCCGCAGCTCCGGCCGCGCTGATGGGGTCGGCTCCGCTCGGGATGCTGACTTCCGCGGCTGTGCCGTTGGATGTTGGCGGCGGATTAGGGTTCCCGTTCATGTTCCCCGGGATGGGTCGGGGGGCCGCGGTAGCGGCGGGTGCCGGCGCGATTGCGGGCGCTGCTGCTGCCAACCACGGATCGAAACTCAGGGTGGTGGCGCGCCCGCCGGCCGCTGGATACCCGGCCGAAGAGCCGAGAGTCGCCGCGTCAAACCCGAAATACCCGCCGCCGCAGGTGCCCGCGGGATTTCCGACGAACGGACACGCGCCCCCCGGATACCAGGCGGCGGTCATTTATGTGCCGACCAACGGACACGCGCCGGCCGACAAATGACACGCAGGGGGGTACGCAATACGACATCCGTCTTATCCGAGCGCGCCGCACGCACGCTCGCTCGATCAGGCGTCTCGAATCCATCTGCGGTTATCGACGCCGATCCGATGGCTGTGAAAAAGAAGTGATGGCCTGATGGCGGGCGTTGACCTTGTTGGACCTCTATCTAATGGCAGTCATCTATCTAATGGCAGCCAGATTGATGATCTCTGGCCAGACGGTGGCACACCGGATCCAGTGCAACAGCAAGCCCATAATGGCATCCCCGACGCTCTGCTGGTCGCTGCAACGGGGGTTTTACTCGTCGCGCTCGCCTACGCCCGCGCTAGAGAAAGTTTAAGTTTCGCCGAACCCTTGTTCTGGACCGGGCAAGTACTGATCTTCGCTTTCGTCGTCTTTCGCGTGCTTAATCCGTCCACATCGCCTCGCGACCGCGAATTCTTGCTGTTTCTTTACGCTGGTGCTCAGTCCATGATCAGGTGGGCATACAGCCCAGTTATGTACCAGTGGTACGACGAATTGCAGCATTTGCGGTCAATTCTCAATATTCTCGAAACGCACCATCTCTTCCATACGAATTATAATTTGCCGATCAGCCCTCTATACCCGGGCATGGAGAATGTCACTGCTGAGCTGGCCCAGGTGTCCTCGACCGGGCCATTCGTTGCCGGCGTTCTCATCGCGACTGCCTCGCACCTATTGCTCATAGGTGCTGTCCTGCTGCTCTTCCGAGAGGTGTCACAGTCGTCACGCGTTGCGTGTATAGCCGTACTGTTCTATCTACTGAGCCCTCAGCTTCATTATTTTGATACATCATTCATCTATGAAAGTGTGGCATTGCCGTTTTTGGCTCTGGCCATTTTCTTTGCAATCCGCTTCGCAAGGCGTGAGCAACGCTATCAGAGCTTCGCCGGTGTGCTGGCTTGTGTCGTGATTGCCGTGATGACGCACCACTTGACGGCACTGGCGACAGTCGGGGTTCTCTCCGGCATCGCACTCGCGACGTGGGTGTTCCCCGGCACCCGCAATCTTGCAGCGCCTCTTGCGATCTGTGCCGCGGCGGCGGCAGTGATCGACGTATGCTGGGTGTTATTCGTCGCACCCGCGACCCTCGACTACCTCGGCGGCGCCGGCCCGCAAATTCTCAATGGCATAAGCCAGCTTGGGAAGGTCGAAGGAAAGAGCAAGCTCCCAACGGGTGTCGGGATCCCACTTATCGACCGCTTGTGCAACCCCGGCGGCGTTGCGCTCATGCTGGTACTGCTGGCTGTGAGCATCCGCCTTGCGCGCTCACTGCCGCCGTTGCAGCGGTTATTCATCTGGGTGGCACCCGGACTGTACGGAATGATGATATCGATACGCTTATTTGTTGGTTCTTCACCGAACGGTGAGCACCCGGACGGAGCTGAGCTGGCGATCCGCTCGCTCACGTACAGTTCGCTCTTCACCGCGATAGCGGTTGCTGTGGTTTTAGATCGCCTTGTATCGACTGCTGGTCCCCGCCTTCGTAGGCCGGTCCCCGTGTCGAGCGGGCTCGTGGGTGCAACAGCTATCGCCGTCGCTCTCTTTTTGCACTCAACCACCACCGGTCTGCCGCAGTGGTGGCAGCGGCTTCCAGGTCCGTTTCGAGTCGACGGTTACGTCAGTGGAATAGACGCCGTAGGCGTGAGCAGAGCCGAATGGGCGGGAACACACCTTCCAGCCGGTTCCCGTTACTTTGGCGATCTCACATCAATGGTTCTCGTGTCAGCAATGTCGCAGCTGGATCCCGTCGGCAACCCGGGATCGATTTTCGACACCACCCGCCTCATCCCGGAGGACTCTGCGCTTATCGGCGGCCTTGAAGGCACATACCTCGATGTGGACACGCGAATGGCTCAACAGTCTCCTATCACTCATTACTTTTTCAAAGCCGACGTCATGGTTGGCAAGAGGGAAGCACCTATATACGCGGCCAACCTGGCAAAGTTCGACGATCTTCCCGGAATATCTCGAATCTACGATTCAGGCTATGACCATTTCTACGACCTCCGAGGCATGCAGGATATTTATGGAAGCTAAGTTGTGCAAACTCGATTGTGTCGCAATCGCCGCTCTGGCTTGCTACGTTGTCTCCGTATTGCCGTTCATTCCACGTGAAGTGTCGAATGTGACGGGATCAGTTCTCTGTTTCATTCTGGTGGGAGTCGCTGGGGCGAGCGCGATTTTGCCCGGCCACGTGAGCGGCGCGGCGCGGTTCACCGCAATATTTGCCTGCTCCTTGGGGGCGGGGATTGTTGGTGGCCTGATTCTCAATTACCTTCCGTCAGGCCTGGTGCAGTTCACTTGGGTGACATATGCGTTGGCCGTGACGCTCATCGCCTACGCCGTGGCGCGTGCGCGTGGCGCAGGCGCTCCACTGGAGCTGAAACTCCCCGATTTTCGGAACCTGTCCTGGGTTTCTGCCGCCAAGATTTCTGCCTCAGTCCTCGCCGTAGCCGCAGCAATCGTCATCTCCATCAGTAGCTCGCGTCACGTGCAAACGCCTTTCACCGAAGTGTGGTTTGTCCCGGATGGCGCAGCACATTCTCCTGTGGGTGCGACGGCCGCGGTCTTCGGCATCAAAAGCCATGAGTTGGCGAAGGAAGATTTCATCGTCGTCATGGACACGGGTGCGCAGGTGACGACGCATCGAGTGACACTCGCCCCGAACCAGGAGTGGACTCAGGACTTCTCGGTGCAGGGCGAGAAACCAGTAGCCAATGTGTATCGAGGCCGCGTCGCAGACCCTCCGTATCGGACGGTGTGGTTTGTCCGGAAGTGAAAACGCTGGCGCTCGCCGTCGCGCGGGCCAGAGCTTACGCAAGCGGTGGGGTGGCCTTGGGCTTGAGCCTGGCAACGCTTCGGACTCCAGTGGGCGTCGTGTCATCGCGATTGCGCTGTCGCTCTTCAGCACGACCGTCGTGACCTCAGGGCTGGGCTTCGTGTTTTGGGCTGTCGCCGCCCACATGACCACCACCGAAGTCGTCGGTCGCGCGTCTGCGGTGATCTCCGCAATGCAACTCATTGCGACCTTCTGCACGCTGGGCCTTCACATACTGCTGATCGCCGAACTTCCGAGGCGCGACGGAGCGGAGATCAAGCGTCTCGTCGTTACCAGTCTGGGGATCGCCGGCAGCTTGGCGTTCGCGATCGCGGCCGGATACGCGGTGGTCGATCACCAGGTGACGAAGACCGGTGAGTGGATTTACGCGACGCCGATCGGCATAGCGCTCTTCGGTGTCGGCACAGCCATCACCACGGTGACTGCTCTTGTGGATGGCGCGCTGGTTGGCGTTCAGCAGGGCGGCCGGCAGGCGGCACGCAATATGGTTTTCGCGCTCGTCAAGCTGATTGCGCTTCCCGTCGCGGCATTCGCCATTGGCCTGTCACCGCAAGTCGTCTTTTCGGTATGGCTGCTCGGGAACCTTGTCTCGCTGCTGATGCTCGGACTGCGAACCAAGACACCGCGTGAATGGTTGACGACAATTCCATCCCTGCGAGGTTTTTCTCCGCTATGGCGTACTGCAGCAGGTGGTTATCACTGGGTCAACGTCGCTACCCACGCGCCGGCACTGGTCCTGCCGATCATGGTTGCCGCCCAGCTGGGCGCTCGGGCCAACGCGGGTTTCTATGCGGCTCTTCTGATAGTGGGCGTTGTCTGGATTATTCCGTACCACCTGTGTTTCGCGATGCTGACACTCGACCGTGGGAACGCGGAGCACTTCGGTCGTGGGCTCAGCACCGCACTCCGGCTATGTGGATTGGTGTCAGTTCTCGCTGCCGCGGGAGCTCCGATCTTGGCCCGTCCGGTCCTGGCAATCTTCGGACCCGGGTATGAACAGGCTCGCTACTGCCTTATCGCGTTCGCCGCGTGCACATTCGCAGTCGCAGTGAAAGCGATCTACATCCCGGTGCGGAGATCACAGGGAGCATTGGGCACCGCCGCCCTGACGGTATCTCTTGGCGTGGCGCTGGAACTCGGCGGTGCCGAGATCGGACTCAAGCTCGGTGCCGTAACTGGTGTTGGAATAGGGTTCGCCGTGGCGATGCTGTTAGAAGCACTATGCTTCTGGCCGACTATTGCGAAGGCGCGAAAGTCGGCTGATCAGCATGTCCCGGCCGCGGAGCCCGATCGTGGCGGCCAGGAACGAGAGATTCCTGACATAAAACGATCTGTTATCAAGGGGTAGGACGTGCGCTTGGGAACTACGGTGCCTGAGGGAAAGGTTTTACCTCACTCTCTACGCTGCCGTCGATGGAGTACGCCGTGCGACATCTGCGCCTGACCGTGGCCGGTTTCGTTGTCCTTACTGCTGCGATCGTGGCCACGTTTGCGTACCCGGTCATGCTGACGAGGCCCAGTGAGCAGAGCGTCGTCTCGGTCGAGCAGCGCGGACTCGTGCTGCCGACGTGGCAGATACACGGTTACGACGGCAGGGCCACCGCGCAAGCGACAAGTGACATCGCCAGGCTCGGCGCGACCTGGATTCAATTCACGCCGACATGGAAGATGGCCAAAGTAACGTCCAGCACGATCGATGGCGCCCAGAGCGTCACCGACGCCTCTTTGCTGGCGGCGATCGACCTCGCCCGCAGCAAGGGCCTCAAAATTATGTTGAAGCCGCATGTCGATCCGCAAGACGGCACAAATCGCTGGGAGATCAACCCGTCCAACCGCGCGGCATGGTTCAACTCCTACCAATCGATGATGACCCACTACGCCACTATCGCCCAGCAGAAAGGCGTCGAGGAGTTCTCGGTCGGCTGCGAACTGACCACCATGTCGGGTTCCGCAGATCGCAGCGCGTGGCTGACGATCATCGACGCAATAAAAGCCATCTACAGCGGTCCGCTCGTCTATGCGGCCACCGTCGACGAATACCCCAACGTGTCGTTTTGGGATCAGCTCAATTTTATCGGGATCGACGCCTACTTCCCGTTGAGCACCACGCCGACAACGGATGTGTCGGCGCTCGAGGCGGCGTGGATTCCGATACGGGACCAAATGTCGGCGTTCGCGGACAGTGTCGGGCGGCGAATTCTGTTCACCGAGGCGGGCTATCCCAGCCTGGTGGGTGCGGCGGTGGAGCCTTGGAACAACCAATACAGCAGTACGCCTTCTGAGCAGGAGCAGGCGGTCGCGTATGAGGCGTTGCTCTCGACGTTCAGCGGCCAGCCCTGGTGGGCCGGGGCGTTCTGGTGGTCGTGGTGGACCGACAATGGCCTTTACGCCCGACTTGATCACGCGATCGGGGGCAAGCTCGCTGAGTCCGTTCTCCGGAAGTGGTGGGCTTCGACCCCGTCGGTCTATGCGGGCGTGTGCCGGATCCCAACGTCATCCGGATGGCACACAGCGGCTTTCTGTCACGATCCGACGTCTCGGAAAGGACGAGATTAGATGGCCGATTCCCGGCTGACTGAGCCGCCCACGGCGTCGCGGGGCCATACCCTCGGGTTCGGCTGCGCAAGCCTGTATGGACTGCCCGGAAGGCGGGACCGGCGTGCAGTATTGGAGTCCGCCTACGATCTTGGGATCAGGCATTTCGACGTCGCGCCCATCTACGGTTTGGGGCTGGCGGAAGCCGAGTTGGCGGATTTTGCGAAAACGCGTAGCGACATACGGATCGCGACGAAATTTGGCCTCAAGCCGACCGTAGTCGGTCGCCTCGCCGGGTTCGTCCAGCCCCCGATCCGCCGACTACTGACGATGTCCTCCGCGGTGAAATCCAAAGTGAAGCAATCCGGTGCCGCGCCAGACGCCGGGGCTGTTGGCCGTGTCCTGTATTCTCGCCGGGGCTATTCCGCGGCGAGCGCCCGGCGCGCGCTCGTTTCGAGCCTCCGGGCGCTCCGCACGGAGCGAATCGACTACTTCCTGCTGCACGAACCGGCCGAACTGCTGGCCGATGACCACAGCGATCTCGCCGACTATCTGGAGACCGAGCGCAGCCGGGGCGTGATCGGATACTGGGGCCCGGCGGGTGATCTATCCCGCATGGACGAAGCGGAGGCGGCTGCCTTGGGCGCGCGGGCTACCGCGCTTCAGTTTCCGTACGACCTGATCGGTGGGTATGGGGGACCGCGGCCGGAGCCGGACCGGCTCAACATCACCTTCGGCTTCCTCTCCGGAACGCTACCGCGCGTGCAGGGGATCCTGAGTCGCGAGCCGGAATTCCGGGAGCAGTGCAGCGTACTGCTCGACGCCGATCTCTCGGATACGAGAACCGTGGTCAAGCTGCTCGTGCGTGACGCGGTGACGCATAACCAGGGCGGAACGGTGCTGCTGTCGTCGACTAAGACCAAGAACCTCGAGATGGCGTGTGCGGCCGCGGACGTCGCTCTTCGCAATGAGGCCGAGGTGGCCAGCATGATCCGGGAGAAGTGCCTCGGTGCGAGCTGAGCGATGATCTGGGTGGCACGTCACAGCCCTGAAAACCCGCCAGACCCGCAACAGTGATAAAAGTCAGGAAGAATCGTGAGATGGCGTGCGCGGCCGCGGACGCCGCTCTTCGCAACGAGGCCGAGGTGGCGAGCATGATCCGGGAGAAGTGCCTCGGTGAGAGCTGACCGATGATCATCTCCGGGAACGATATTTCGCACGGCGCCCGCCTGCAGGCGGGTCTCGTTGTCATCGGGGCTGGGCCGGCGGGCATCGTCTCCGCGCTGGAGGCGGCGAGGAGAGGCGTCGACGTCGTCCTGATCGAGACCGGGAATAGGAAACAGAGCCCGCAGAATCAGAAGCTCTCCGTAGCGCATCGGCAGCACCCAGACGTACACGCACCGGTTGAACTGGCGATCAGCCGCCAGCTAGGCGGTACATCGTCGATTTGGGGTGGACGGTGCGTTCCCTACGACCGTGTCGACTTCGCCGAGCGCGACATCGCGCCGGATTCTGTGTGGCCGGTCACCTACGAGGACGTGCAGTGCTACTTCGAACGAGCCTGCCAGTGGATGCTCTGCGGTCGCTCCATTTTCGACGCCAACGAGCTGGACCATCTGCCCCGACACATGATCGCGGGCCTGGAAGACGGAGCAGTTTCCACGTCATCGCTCGAGCGATGGTCACTCCCAACCGATTTCGGCAAGGTGTACCTAGACGATCTCAGCGAAACGGCCGGCCTGAGGGTGATCACTGACGCGACCTGTGTCCGGATCAACCTCGATGACGACAGAACACGTGCGACGGACATCGAATGCAGGACCCTCTCGGGGCGCTCGTTCACCATTGCCGTCGAGGAGATCATCGTGGCAGCGGGCGGGTTGGAGAGCACCCGATTACTGATGTGTTCACCGGGCCGGGGCGACAGAAGCCTCGGCGACCATTCCGGCCAGTTGGGCCACTGGTACATGGCCCATCTCGAGGGTGTGATCGCTGATTTGGTGTTGTCCACCCCTGCCAAGGACACGATCTACCGGTACGAGCGCGATATCGATGGTTCCTATGTCCGGCGGAGATTTGCCTTTGCCGAAAGCTATCTGCTCGAGAACGGCCTACCCAACATCTCGGGATGGATCGCCAATCCTGAGCTGGCTGATGCATCACACCACAATGCGCAGCTGTCGTTGACGTATCTGGCCCTGATCTCGCCGCTCGGCGTCTTCTTCGCGCCGACAGCCCAGCGACTTTCACTGACCGGTTCCACGATCCCCGGAACGCCCTACGGCATGGCGGAGAGATCGTCGGTGTGGGCACATATTCGTAACCTGCTGCGGCAGCCGATCGAAACGATACGATTCTTCGCCGACTTCGGCATCAGACGGGTGTTCGCCCGGGGCCGTAAACCGCCGGGCTTTTTCGTGGGGAATCCCGCGAATCGCTACCCGTTTCAATACCACGCTGAGCATCTACCCCACTACGACAGTTGCGTCAGGCTTGCCGAGGACGTCGATGACCTCGGCATGCGGAAACTCGACATCGACATCCTGTTCACGGACGAAGACATCGAAGGTGTCCTGGCGGCACACAGACACTGGGATAGCTACTTGCGTGCCAGCGGCGTGGGGCACCTTGAATATCTCGCGGACGATCTTGTGGCGGCAGTGCGCGCGCGCACCGGCGGCGGTTTTCACCAGGTGGGAACCACCCGTATGTCAAAAGATCCGGAGAAGGGCGTGGTCGACGAGAATCTCGCCGTCCATGGTGTTCCGAATGTCCACGTCGTGAGCAGTTCGGTATTCGTGACGTCCGGCCAGGCCAACTCCACCTTCATGGTGGTCGTGTTCGCCATCCGTCTCATCGAGCGGTTGTACAGCGCCCGGTAGATCGCCGGCCCGGGACTAGCCGGCAGCCCACAATGTCGTACCTAGTCCCACACTTTCCACGGCGGGTTTCCGCTGTTCCAGAGCTTGTTCAGCACCCGTGATTCGTGGAAGGTATCCATCGGCTGCCAGAAACCGTGGTGAGCGAACGCGCAGATCTGGCCGTCTTTAGCCAGCTTGAGTAGCGGCTGGTCCTCGAGCACGGTGTCGTCGCCCTCCAGGTAGTCGAACACTTCGGGCTCGAAAATGAAGTAGCCGATGTTGATCCAATCTTCGCTCTTCGGCTTCTCCCGGAAGGTGCCAACTACACCGTCCTTCTCCATGTCGATGACCCCGAACCGGCCCATCGGCTGGGTGGCCGTCACAGTGGCGAGCTTGCCGTGCGAGCGGTGGAACTCCAGCAATTCGGAAATGCTGACGTCGGCGATGCCGTCGCCGTACGTGCACAGGAAAGGCTCATCGCCCACGTACTTCCGGACGCGTTTGATCCGGCCGCCCGTCATCGTGTCCGGGCCGGTGTCGGCGACGGTCACCCGCCAGTGGGATTCGTCGTGCGACCCGTGGTGGCGGATGCTCGACTGGTCGCCGAGGGTGAGGGTGAAGTCCAGGTTGGACACCCCGTAGTTGCAGAAGTAGCTCTTGATGTACTCGCTCTTGTAACCCGTGCACACCACGAAGTCGGAAATACCATGGTGTCCAAGGATTTTCATGATGTGCCAGAGCACCGGCCGGCCACCCACCTCCACCATCGGCTTCGGGCGGAACTCGGTCTCCTCACGCATTCGCGTGCCGAGACCACCCGCTAGGAGCACTGCTTTCATGACGAGCCTTCCAATCTCGAGGGTGCCGGTGAGTGCCTGAGGTCGATGGCGGTGGTTGTCATGCGGTGGCCTGTGTGGTGAGGGGTTGGGGTCGTCCTGCGGCGTGGCGTGCGGCCTGGTAGACGTGGCCGGAGACACCGTTGCGGTGATCGCGTAGCACGGTGCGTAGCACG
>Ga0182012_10006863_pt1 | contig 11513 bp, 7 predicted proteins | sample 612S2SmetaG_FD_120486 | JGI IMG/M metagenome (GOLD analysis project Ga0182012, IMG submission 120486) | Permafrost microbial communities from Stordalen Mire, Sweden - 612S2S metaG | ecosystem: Environmental > Terrestrial > Soil > Wetlands > Permafrost | place: Sweden: Stordalen | collected...
AGTACTGAGCGACATCGCTCACGACGCCGATAACCGTCCGCCACTGCAAATCTGAATAGGTGCGAATGCGCTTGCCGATGGCACTCTCATTCGGCCAGAAGCGTTTGGCAGTAGACTGGCTGATGAGGACCACGAGGCCAGACCCTCGGCGGTCGGAGTTGCTAAAGAGCCTACCCGTTTGCAGCTTTATACCGAGAGCGGAGAAATAACCAGGAGTTGCCAGCGTCCTCCAAAGTACATAGGCCGGTGCCCCAACCGGTTTGGGATGATCTTGAACTTCACTGGCAACGGCTGCGATCTGTTGATCGAGGGGTGCGGCGTCGGCCCAGTTAACGCTGCGAACAGCGGGCGTGGCCAGCAGCGATTGATTGATTTCTTCCAAGAGAGCCAAACACTTTTCAGGCATGGCACAACGGCTTGGGCCAGCCGAAATTCGCGCAGAAACCACATTGGTTGAGCCAATTCCAGAGTTGACGTTCGCTAGTCCCCAAAGTGTCCGACCCATAAGTCCAGCCCCGATGAGAAGCGTGGTAGCCAAGGCCAATTCCGCTCCGATCAACGTCAGTGAAAGCCGGGATGTCCGCTTTGAAGACGCGACAGCCCTGCCTGCTACTGATTCACGCCGCAGCCGAAGCAGAAGTACCATGGGAGCAAGGCTGAATAAGACCACGGTAAGGAGCATGCTAGCGCCGGCCGCTAGGAACAGCAGCGGATCTGGGGAAATCTCTGTTAAGCGGGGTGTGTCTTTGGGCAACAGCAATGGCAGGGACCTTAGAATCAAAACGGCAGCCATCAATCCGACAGTGCCTCCCAACACAACTAAGACAAGATTTTCTGTCATCAACTGCCTGATTAATCGGCCCCAGCGCGCGCCAAGGGCTTCCCGCATGGCGAATTCGCGCTCACGGCGAATGGCTCTAGTTAAAAGCAGGTTCGCCACGTTGCCGCAAGCAATCAGCAATAACAGTAGTGCCGCGGTAGACAGAGCAAAGAGTTTCGGCTGCACGTCTTTTACGAGTGATCGACTGTGCAAAATGGATTTCGCGTCTGCTGACCACGCGTCGGGCATCCGCCAGGGAAACATGGACCGGATTCGATTGATCGAGGGTTTCAGTTCCGCCTGGGCGGCGGCCAGACTCGCACCATGATGCAGTCGCCCAATCGGCCAGAGGTTGGCGTCGCCCCACATATAGCCAATATCGCGGGGGTCGCGGTGACTTGGAATCCATAATTCGGTCTCTGGGGAGGGGAACTTGAAACTTGCCGGCATCACACCCACAATTTCGAACGGTTCTTCGTTGAGCATAAAGCGGCGGCCGATTACGCCGGGATCTGCGCCGAACCTGGTGCGCCACATGCGATCGCTTAAAACAGCAAAGCGATTCATACCCTCATATTCCTCGTCTTGTGTGAACCAGCGTCCGCGCGCTGGGCCAACTTGCAAAACGCGGAGGAGATTGAAAGTTACGTTTGCGGCCCGAATCTTCGATGCCTCGCCCGCCATTTGCAGATTCACGTCGACATCCGGCAAATAGCCCGCATAGTCCACTACGCGCGAAAGATCGCGCATAGCGATCACCGGACCCACTCCCGCAATGCCATCGTCCATATCCACCAGCCGTTCTGGCTCTAGGTAGGGCAATGGCTTGAACAGGATTCCGTATGCTGTGGTGAAGAATGCCGTGTTCGCGCCGATCCCCAACGCCAGCGTCAACATTGCCACCACGGTAAATGTGGGCGCTTTGGCAAAACTGCGAATGGCAAACTGTACGTCTTGGAAGAAGTCTTCTAGCCAGCGAGTACGGCGTTCGTCCCGGCATTGCTCTCGTAAAGCGGAGATGGGTCCAAATAAGCGCCGGGCCGCAGAGTCAGCTTCACTCTCACTCATGCCCTGGGCCAGATACTCCGCCTTTTGCTCCGCAAGATGAAACTGCAATTCCTGGTTCAATTCCTCATCCAACTTTCGATGCTGAAAAAGCGTGCGAATCCGGCGTTTGAATTTTGTTAGCAAGAGCATAGTGTTGTTCCTACGAATGCTTCAGGACTAGGCCGATTGCGCCCGATAACCGATCCCACTGGCCGAGTTCTTTGGCGAGTTGGTCCTTTCCGTCCTTTGTCAACGAATAGAACTTTGCCATGCGGCCAGATTCTGAGGCTTTAGTCTCAGCCTCGATCCATCCCTGTTGTTCGAGTCGGTGCAGGGCTGGGTAGAGCGAGCCTTGCTGCACCTGAAGGATGTCATTTGACATTTGCTGTATGCGCTTGGCGATAGCCCAGCCGTGGACCGGGCCCGTAGAAATCGTTTTCAGGATCAATAGATCGAGTGTGCCTTGAATCAGGTCCGACGGTTTACCCACACTATGATTATCTACAATTATTGTAGATAGTCAAGGTGTCAACGGATTTTTATTCTTCGCGCAGTGCCGCTGCGGGATCTGTTCGAATCGCCAGCCAACTTGGAAAGAGGGCAGCCAAGGCTGAACATAAAAGCACCGCCGCGGTGGCTGCGGCAAATGAAAGTTGATCGATGGGTTCCACTCCGAAGAGAAATGCGCGCGCCAAACGCAAGGTCACGGTGGCTATTGCGAGGCCTGTTGCTAAACCTATTGCAACGGCCCACGTCATCCGCCCGCAAACCGTTCCAATGATGTCGCGTACGCGTGCACCAATTGCCAAGCGGATTCCGAGTTCGCGTTTGCGGCGCGAAACTGAATACGCCAAAGTGCCGTATAGACCAATGCCCGCCAGGAGCAACGCGATAACACTGAAAAAACTGGCGAGTCTGGCCACCAGACGCTCCTGCCAAAGTGAGTTTTGTACTTCCTGTTCTAATGGGGCCATTTCAATCAACGGCACCCCGCTGGCTGAAGCTCGAATCGCATCTTCCGCTGGACGAATTAGACTCGATGGGTCACCTATGGTCCGAAGGTAAAGCACGAGTTGATAATCTTCGTCCGTTAAGAGACTGTAGTAGGTTGGCGTGGCTGACTCTTGCATGGTGCGAAACTTAGCCGTTTCAACCATGCCGACAATGATCGCCGTCGGCGCCTTGGTGCCGTCCGCCCCCTGCACTAAGAACTTCCCGATCGGATTAACGTGTGGAAACAGCAGACTGGCAAGTGCGCGGTTAATCACTATTGGTTTGGGCCTCATTTGTGAGTCGAAAGGCTCGAGCACTCGTCCGCTCAACAAAGGTATACCCAGCGTTTCGAAATATGTAGGTGAAACTGAGACGACTGTAGTATTCAAGTACACGCTGGCAGGTTGGTTCACCCCAGGTGTAGTCACGATCGTCTTCACTCCCGCACCGCGCATAACTCCGTGGTTCGAAAACGCGGCTGCTCGGATCCCGGGCAATTGCTCAACGCGGTGCAGCAACTCTGCCATGTAACTACTCGTTTGTTCGGGTGTAAAGTTGGCATCCTTTATCCCTAGAGTGAAGCTGAGCACGTGCATGCGATCGAAACCTGGATTCAAATTTTCCAAATTCCAGTAGCTGTGCAGCATAAGCCCACTGGCCGCCAACAGCAGCACGCTTAGCGCAATCTGCACAGTAACTGGAATCAGCGCCGCCACGGAGTGGGCTTCAATCGTTGACGTGCCTTTCAGTTCTGCGTTCAGATCTAATCGCGAGCCGCGCCATGCCGGAAATAAACCGAAGAAACAAATGCTCACTATTAGAGCCAACCAGGCAAACAGCAGAACTCGGAGGTTGGGAGTTGCCGTTAGAATCTGCGGACTGGCGTATTGGTCAAGGCTGCGTACCGGGGGCAGAATATGCAATAGCCACGGTGCTAGCAAATAAGCCAACAATATTCCGAGCAGGGCACCCGGAATTGCCAGACAGAGGTTTTCGCACATTAACTGCCGGAGCATACGCCAATGTCCCGCGCCGATCGATAGCCGTACTGCCAGTTCTTTGCGCCGCTCCTCGCCGCGCGCCAGCAACAGACCCGCCACATTTGCACAAACGCTGATGAGCAGCACCACTACTCCTGACATCAGGATCTGTAACGCACGTGCAAATTGGGTTCGTAATCGCGATATGCCCCGCCCAGCCGGTTCCAGGACCAAGTGCTCATCGTGAATCCAGCGAAGGTCATAATCCACAACACTAGCTGGCAGCGGTGGATTGAGCGAGGCGTTGCGCAGCAGAAATTCGGCCTCAAGTTCACGCCGCAATGTTTCGCCTAATGCTTGTTCAATCGAGCCTGCAAAGACTCCTGGCCGCAGTCGAACTAATATCCGGTAGGCTTGCCGCGGCACGCTGCCGCGCGGATCGTCAACTGGCTGCCCTTCCAAAATCGGCGCGGCGGAGATCGGCAGTCTGACATCTGGCGCTCGCTCTATATCAAGGCTGTGAAAATCCTGCGGGAGGACACCGACAATCGTGAAAGGATACTTCTTGATGCGAATGGTTTTTCCTACTACATCGCTCCGGCCGCCGTATCTCGCTAGCCAAAACTGGTAGCTGATTACTGCCGGTATACTTGCCGGCAAATTGGTGTCCGACTCCGTCAACAATCGGCCTAGCTCAGGCTTTACGCCTAGCTCCGTAAAGTAGTTGGGCGCTAGGATTTGCGTCATCACCATCTGCAAGTTTCCCGCCTCGTCGGAAGGATATGCTGACGTGCCACCCCAGTCCTGTTCCGCAGTCACGCCGCTGAATAGATTGGTATGCTTTTCTAACTCTTCAAACTGCCCATACGTAAAGCTATAACTGGGTCCAATCTGCTTCTGCCTAACGCCTTCCATGACCCAGAGATTGTCGGCATCGTGAACGGGCAGGGGTTTCAGAAGCAAAGTGTCGACAAACCCAAATATCAGCACGTTTGCGCCTATGCCGATGGCGAGTAGCAAAACCGCTAGAGCACAGAATAATGGTTTAGTTAGAAATTGACGGAAACCAGATTGCAGGTCGCGAATCATTTTCCCGTAGCTGCTGGCGCAACGGCCACCGTGACCCAATTCGATTCAAATCCAGACGGAATAGAATAGCCCTTTCTGATATTTGGCAAAGTAAAGAATCCAACCCCGGGCTCGTCCGGTCGAACATTAGACAGAATTTCGGGTAGGCGTTCTCGCATAGTCCGCCGGCCGCCGACGAAATCGACCGGTAGATTTGCCGAGCTCGAGTCGACCGTTTTCAACTCAAGGGATAAGGGATGACTAACGCCATCCCATTCAATGCTTTCCCACTTCATTCCAAACTCAAGTGATGTTACTGGCCCATAGCTCGTTCGTAGTTGATAAATGCGACCATTCAACTTAGCTCCTTTCGGAATTAACAAGCCGGTTTCTGCATCTTTTACGGTACGAACCAATTTCCCAACAATCGGGTCGCCCGCCGCTGCCGTCGCTAGATTGATGTTCTGCACCAATGCAGTCGACAACTTCAGTCCATTTCTAAAATTAACGACTTTAGCCTTACCGTCGCCCGTAGCCTCTGTTGGGCCCTTATCGTCGAAAATAAGTTTCGATTCGCCCAGGAACTGATGGCAACCCTTAAACACGGTGTGGTTATGGCTCTCGGTTCCATTCGTGTTCACGATGACCGTATCCACCTGCGATGGCAGCAGGAAATCTGCATCGTTCATTCGCATCGCGAAGTAATTAAGCGTAGTGGTCGCTTGGCACATGTCCGATTTTACAGGTAGCAGTGGAGTCTGGATTTCTAAAGTTAGTAAGTCTAGGGTTTTCGAATCGACGCTGAAGACACCACTATAGCCAGTAAGCCAGTTACTTCCTCTATTACCGACGACATAACCCGACTTTGCAAGTGGCACGCGAAACGTGTATTGCAAAACTGGGCGGCCACTCACTTGCGATTCGCCTTTGAATGCAAACTCAGCGTTGTTAGCCACGAAAATCGAATCAAGAAACGAACCGAATGCGCCGGTTGCGGTGGCGCCTTCTTTGACCAGTTGCGACAACTCTTGATCCCCAAACTGCCCCTCGCCGACCCAGGAATACATTTCGCTTCTGTCGCCAATCGCCACGTCCAGGCGTAAGCGGTCGGCGGTGAACAACTCCATTTTCTTTTCGTCACCGGCGGCGCCGATAAGCGTCAAACAGGAGGGCGAACCCTTCCAGGTGTCTATCCCGGCCAGTCTTAGCGCCTTCCGGTCAACCGTCTGCGTACACATGTAGTTAGGTAGGCGCTTTATGGTGTCGCCTATCTTTTCGCGGATCTGGCCCAACAGTTCTAGCGGATCTTGGGCGTATGAAATCGCTGCTAGGCCGATCCAAGAAAGAACGATATTCAGACCCATTAAGAGCAGGATACCGCTATAGATTTGTCAATTTCAGGCACTTTGCTGCGGGACTAGTTGTGGAGCATGATGATGGCTGCGTACCGGCCGCACGAGTAGCGTTAGCACAAATCCAACTGCCAGAAGTCCAGCTAAGAGGGCCAGCGGAGTGTCATAGATATGCACCTTACTAACCCCTGGTTTGAGCGTTGCCTTTGCCATATTTGATAATTCCGTTATGATCAGGGGTCCAACCACAGCCGCTGCGCTCCAGGCAGTCAGGACCGCCCCGTGAATGGCGCCAACATTTTCCGAACCGAAAAGATCTGCCAGGAATGCCGGAATCGTCGCGAAGCCTCCACCATACATGGTGAACACGATGAAAAGGCTTGTCTCAAACAGTATCCATTGGCCCCGAGCCGCAAAACCAGGGATGAGCAGGAACAAGGCAAACTGCACTGTGAAAAACACCGCATAGGTGTTACGGCGGCCAATAAAGTCGGAGCAAGAAGCCCAAAAGAAACGCCCTCCCGCGTTAAATAGGCTGATGATCGAGACCACGGCTGCCGCCGCCTGCGGAGTCTTCTGGAATAGATCTTGCATCATGGGCGACGCTTGCGAAAGGATGCCAATTCCCGCTGTCACATTGATGAACAAAATGCCCCACAACAGGAAAAATTGAACTGTCTTTAGTGCCGTGTTGCGTGACAAACTTTGTTTCGCAATCATCTTCACGTTGCGAGTCGGACCGGTCCAACCTTCTGGTTTCCAGTTTGCGGGAGGACGTCGCAGCAGCGTCGATCCCAGCAACATAATGACCAGGTATGTGACGCCCAATGAGATAACAGTGCTCGCCACACCGAGCTTTTCAATAAAGAAGACATTTAAATATCCAGCGAGAAACGCGCCTCCGCCAAACCCCATAATTGCCATGCCGGTGGCCATGCCTCGTCGGTCGGGGAAGCATTTTACAAGCGTGCTTACGGGCGCAATATAGCCCAGCCCGCAGCCAATCCCTCCAATCACGCCCATGCCGAGGAAGACCAAGAACGATTGCTTAATCTGCAGTCCTACCCCACCAATCACCAGGCCTGAGCCAAAAAATAACGCCGCGGCCGTAGCCGCTACTCGCGGGCCGCGTCTTTCAACCCACGGGCCTCCGAAAGCGGCACTGAGTCCGAGCAAAACAAGTGCCACTGTGAAGGTGATGTAAGGCGGACTGAACCACCACGGATTATTTGGAAAAAGTGCCTTAATCGGTCTGTTGAAAGTGCTCCATGCATAAACCGATCCGATGCAAATGTGAACTGCTACTGCGCCGATTGGAACAGGCCATCGTCGAAACGTCGTCGTTGTTGCTGTTACATCTTGGTGAACAGTCATAGTGGCCATCACTATATCGCACTTTTGACAGTTTCCTAATCCGATCAGGTATGCTGCAAATGGATGACCAGTAAGGTAATTGTGTTTGGGGGCGGCGGCCAATTGGGGGTTGAACTCTGCCGCGAATTTGAAAGGCGTGAATGGTCGGTAGTTCGTTTTGACCGTCAGGAACTAGACGTTTCGGATCCCGGCAAAGTGGAGGAAGCCGTAGCGAAAACAGATCCTCAAGTGGTGGTTAACGCTGCCGCATACAACCAAGTGGATATTGCCGAAAAGGAAGCCCTGTTAGCGTTTCAAACGAATGCTTTGGCGGTTCGCAATTTGGCGATGGCTTGCCGTCAGAACGACGCGCGCCTGGTCCATTACTCGACTGATTATGTTTTCGACGGGACCAAGGGCTCGCCCTACGTTGAGACCGACCAGACTCATCCCTTGGGTGCTTACGCGGTCTCAAAGCTTGCGGGCGAATTGTACGCACAGGCCTATCTGGTTGAACCGCTTATCATCCGCACATCTGGCGTCTTCGGTCCTGGTGGTATGTTCACTCCACGCGGCAACTTTGTTGAAGTTATGCTGCGCATGGCGAAGGCGAACCACCCTATTCGCGTTGTGCACGATCACGTAGCATCTCCCACTTACGCTCCTATCATGGCTGCTCGCACTGTTGACATGGTAGAACGCAAAATGAGTGGCGTGTACCACCTCGGGGGCGGGGAACCGATCTCTTGGTTCGATTACGCCAAGCTGATTTTCGAGATCGCCGGGCTATCGCCATCCTTGCAGCCAACCGACGAACGCGAATACCGCACTGCTGCCCGGCGTCCAAAGTATTCCGCGCTCTCAAACAGCAAGCTCGAAGCTGCGGGCATAAAACCCATGCCTAAATTTCGCGATGCGGTGCGCTTCTACCTGGAAGCACGTAACCATGCTATTGCGCATCGTTCTTCGTAGCGTAATAGCCAGCACGCGCTTGCACGCGGTAATCGGAATTATCCACCTTGATCTCAATGCGCCTGAAGCTACCATCGCGCACCGCATTTGATGGCGTGTAGCCAATGGAATATTGGTTGCGCAACTCTTCCTGGATTTCCTTGAACACTTCGTTCAATGGATGTTTGTTGCTGACTGTGAATACATGCCCGCCAGTTTCATCCGACAGCTTCTTCAATGCGCCTTCGTTGCCGCCGCCCCCAAATGACAATCCCCCGCCGCTATAGAACGCGCGGTCCACATAGAAAATACTGAAGACAATCGCGTCAGATTTCTGGGCATATTCAATGGCTTGTTTCAGCGTGTAGTCGCTGCCCTGGTCTTCGCCATCCGTGATCAGAATCAGCGCCTTTCGGCCCACTTCGTTCTTCAGCTTTTCGGTGGCAGCCAAGTACACGGCGTCGTACAGTAAAGTTCCTTTAGGTGTGCCCGCTGTTGGCACGGGCCCCGTATTCACCGGAATCGGACTGCGTCCAATACGCGGGCTCTGGCCGTCGCCTCGCAGGTCTTTCAATCCGGCGATGAGTTGCCGGGGCGAATTCGTAAAATCCTGCAACAGTTCCGTATCCTTGCCAAACGAGATGAGAAACGCTTGATCTTTCTTACGAATCACGCTTGAGAAGAATTGCGACGCCGCCTCGCGCTCAATTTCGATTAGCCTTTCTTGGCTGGCGCTAATGTCGATCAGCAGGCCAAGAGTAATTGGCAGATCCGTCTCACGTGAGAAACGGGAAATCGTTTGCTCTTTGCCATCTTCTTTCAGGCTGAAGTTATTCTTCTCAAGATTCGGAATCAGTTCGCCCTTCTTGGTCTTCACCGTGAAGAGAATATTAACCAGATCCACATCCACCTTGATCACTGGTTCCTGTGGCTCTTGTGACGGGGCGGGCGGTTGCTGGGCTGAAGCGAACAGGGCGGCCGCCGCTAAGTAGGTTGGAAGTAATCTGCGCATCTCGTTATGATTATCTTTCAAATGAAAGCTGCTGTAGCCCACTTACGAAGAGCCGACCCGGTTATGGCTAAAATTGTCGAGCGCGTGGGCGCGTGCAAGTTGGGTCTGCTGGAGCCAAATTTCGAGACGCTTGCCAGATCTATTACGTTCCAGCAGCTTCATGGCAGGGCTGCGTCCACCATCTTCGCCCGCTTGAAAGAAGCCGTAGGAAAGAATTTCACCGCTACCGCCTTCCTAAAAAGTGAGCCTGAGACGTTGCGCGCATGCGGGCTATCCCGCCAGAAGCTAGCCGCCCTCACCGACCTAGCCGTACACGTAGTCAGCCGCAAAATCAATTTCAAACGACTGCCCGATCTTGCTGACCACGAAGTGCTGGAGGTTCTCACCCAGGTGCGCGGCGTTGGTGTCTGGACCGCCCAAATCTTTCTGATGTTTTCCCTAAAGCGCCTCGACGTCCTGCCCGTCGGCGATTTCGGTATCCGCAACGCAGTCCGTCAAGCCTATGGTTTGAAAGAAATGCCAAGGCCCGCCGAATTGGAAAAAATCGCCGAGCCGTGGCACCCCTACTGTACTATCGCCAGTTGGTATCTTTGGCGCAGTCTGGATGGCTCTGCGAATTTGGACTGAGACCAGAGCTGCTAATTCGTGGCACGCTCTCTCTGCATGTAAATCCGATCTAAATCCGTATCCCGGTTTATCTGGAAAATCATGATGGTGAGCATCATCTCCTCCCAGCTTTGGTCGCCCCAGTGCACTTCCGCTTTAGGGTCCGGGTTGAAAGCATTATTTGGTGAATTGTCCCAAGCTGCGGTTGTCGAGAGTTTCGTACCCACTGGCAAAACTTTCGGCGTTTCGAACGTGTACATCTGCTGCCAGCTGAAGCTGTAATTCGGTACATTGAACAACACTTCCGATTTTCCGGTTGGGTACACTGCGCTCAAGCTCATAGCTTTGCCTCGCAAATGCATGTGCGGCCCCGCACTGAGCAGGTTCACTTGGGTTCCTAGCGTCACGTCCACGTGCGATTGGTAATTAGGATCTCCCGGCGGAATCGCAAAATCTCCACGCGCAATCGTTGCAGTGTAGGCACGCTTCGCGGGCGGCGTCTTGCAAAACACCAACCCAATGCGCGTCAGATCTTCAGTTTCTTTTCCGTTCGCCGTGTAGTGAATCTGCAAAACGAACTCCGATCCCGCTTTCACGAGAAAACCGGTATCCGGCGGTGCGACAAACGGTCTTTGGCCCGGAACGTAAGTCGCAAGCCACTCATCTGCCAGCGAACCTTCACTCGTTCGATCTCCGTCACTTGATCGTCCATCGGTCCCAGGTCGCGGTGCAGGCACGAACGGTTTCCCAAGCGGATAGCCCGCCAACCACTTCGAACCGGGTGTCCGAATGAACAAAATCGAGTGGTGCATCACGGCGCGGTTGCTCGGTCGGACTTCCGCCGCCTTCACCCAGGTATCGCGGCTGAAATGTGTCGGCAGAATAATGTAAGTGTATTCCACGGTTCCCTGAGCGGGTATCCGGTAAGGCTTTGGCATTTCCACAATCATGTCCGGCTTGCCAATATTCCATCCGTCCGGAAAGCTGCGCGCAGGCGGCGCGTCTTTTACATCACCTTCCGATGCACCCGCGTCTACCCACCTGCGAATTGTTTGAATCTCGGCTGCGCTCAGCGACTTATCATTCTGGTAATGCTGGTGTGCATTCGGATCGGCATACCAAGGCGGCATCTTACGCAGTGCGACATTCTCCTTAATCGCCTTCGCCCACTTCCGCGCGTCGTCGTACGTGAGAAGCGACATAGGCCCGATATCGCCGGGATGATGGCAGGTCTGGCAGCGATCCTGCAGTAGTGGCTCCACGTCTTTGTGAAAGGTCGGCGCAGGGTTTTCCGCAAATAGTAAACTGGTCGAGACCACAAGGGCAAGAAT
>Ga0182012_10006865_pt1 | contig 11508 bp, 6 predicted proteins | sample 612S2SmetaG_FD_120486 | JGI IMG/M metagenome (GOLD analysis project Ga0182012, IMG submission 120486) | Permafrost microbial communities from Stordalen Mire, Sweden - 612S2S metaG | ecosystem: Environmental > Terrestrial > Soil > Wetlands > Permafrost | place: Sweden: Stordalen | collected...
GCACTTCAAAGCCCACCATATCCCCAAGAAATCCGACGAGTTCGCGCCCAAAGAAGAAACCGCCGAAACCTACGACCCCAAATACATCATGGAAGAAAATCCCAAAAGCCCCACCGGCCTGTTTGTCCTCCTCCGCGTCACCGGCACCCCCGAACTCGACGCCAAATTCGGCCGCAAAACCTACCACAAAGGCGACCCCTACCCGTAATTCTGTATTCTGTCTTCTGTATTCTGTCTTCTTCTTAATTAGCGATATAATCACGGAAACACATGCCCAACCTCGTCGTCTTGTGTCTGGCGCTCGCTGGCATTGCCAGTGCTGCCGAAAAAATCGATTTCGTGCGCGACGTCCAACCCATCTTCACCCGTTCCTGCGTCGCTTGCCACGGCCCCAACACGCAAATGGCCGGCCTGCGCCTCGACGCCAAACAAGCCGTCCTCGCCAAAGTTGTCGTTCCCGGCAATCCCTCCGCCAGCGCCCTCTATAAACGCGTCGCCGGTATCGGCGATATCGTCCGCATGCCCATGGGTGGCCGCCTCGCCGACGAACAAATTGCCACTCTCAAAGCCTGGATCGAACAAGGCGCACCCTGGCCCGATGAAATCGGCGTCAAAGTCACAGCCACCAAGACTCATTGGGCCTTCACCCCTCCCGAGCGTCCTCTTTTGCCCTCCGTCCACAACGCCGCCTGGGTAAAAACTCCCATCGATCGTTTCATCCTCGCCCGCCTCGAGAAAGAAGGTCTTTCTCCTTCACCTGAAGCCGACCGCATCACCCTCCTCCGCCGCCTCAGTCTCGATCTCATCGGTCTCCCGCCCACTGTCGAAGAGGTCGATTCCTTCGTCCGCGACAAAAGCAAAAAGGCTTACGAAAAACAGGTTGATCGTCTCCTCGCCTCGCCTCATTACGGTGAAATGTGGGGCCGTCACTGGCTCGACGCCGCCCACTATGCCGATTCCGACGGCTACGAGAAAGACAAACCTCGCGAGGTCTGGTTCTATCGCGATTGGGTGATCAACGCACTGAACCATAACCTCCCGTACGACCGCTTCATCGTCGATCAAATCGCTGGCGACCTTCTCCCCAATCACACGCAAGATGAGGTAGTTGCCACCGGCTTCCTCCGTAACTCCCAAGTCAATGAAGAAGGCGGCATCGATCCCGAACAGTTCCGCATGGAGGCCATGTTTGATCGCATGAACACCGTCGGCAGCGCTGTTTTAGGCCTCACCATTCGCTGCGCTCAGTGTCACGATCATAAATATGATCCGCTGAAGCAGGAAGAGTATTACAAGATGATGGCTTTCTTGAATAACACGCACGAAGCCAACATCGCCGTCTATACACCTGCCGAAGAAATGAAGCGCACGGAAATTCTCCGCCGCACTCGCGAAATCGAGGGCGCTATGCAGCGTCAAAACAAAGATTGGCGCGCGCAAATGGCCACCTGGGAGGAAAGCGTCAAGAACAATCAGCCCGAGTGGACTTTAGTTCGCCCCGAAGTCGATGACATCTCCACCGGCGGTCAAAAATACAATCCACAGAAAGACGGCTCATTCCTCGCGCAAGGCTACGCGCCCACCAAACACACCGTCAAACTCACCGTCAAAACCGATCTGCAGGACATCCGCGCCTTCCGTTTGGAATTGCTGACTGACCCCAATCTCCCCCTCGGCGGTCCCGGCCGTTCCACCAACGGCACTTGCATCCTGAGTGACTTTAAAGTGGAAGCCGCTCCCGCCAACGCACCCGACAAGAAAACAGTCGTCAAGCTGGTCAAGGCCACGGCCGACGTAAACCCTCCCGAAACCGAACTCGGCGGCAATTTCGACGATAAAAGCAAAACGCGCCGTGTCATTGGCGGAATCGAACTTGCCATCGACGGCAAAGAAGAAACCGGCTGGAGTATCGATGCCGGCCCCGGCCTCCGCAACCAACCTCGCAAAGCTGTCTTCAACGTCGATGCGCCCATCACCAACCCCAGCGGCACCATTCTCACCTTCTATCTCAAGCAAAATCACGGCGGCTGGAACAGCGACGACAACCAAAACAACAACCTCGGCCGTTTCCGCCTCTCCATCACCTCCACCGAAAACGCCGTCGCCGACCCCTTACCTCAGAATGTCCGCCAAATACTAGCGATTCCATCCGCCGACCGCACCGCAGAGCAGGTGCAGACCGTTTTCTCCTACTGGCGCACCGTCGCCCCCTGCTCCACCCAACAGAACCGCGACCGTGAGGGAGCAGGCTCAGCTTGCCCTCCACCCGCTTGGCAGACCTACAACTCCCAAATCGTCCAACTCTGGTCCTCTTATCCCGAAGGTTCCTCCCAACTCGTTCTCGCCCAGCGCGACGATCCCCGCCCCACTCACATCCTCACTCGTGGCGATTTCCTCAAACCCGCCAAACTCGTCGAGGCCGGTACTCCCGCGTACCTCAATCCCCTCCCACCCGGTCCCGCCGACCGCCTCACATTCGCCAAATGGCTCGTCGCCCGCGACTCTCCCACCACCGCTCGCGCTTTTGTAAATCGTGTCTGGCAGACCTATTTCGGCGTTGGCATCGTCGCCACTCCCGAAGACCTCGGCACTCAATCCGAGTCTCCCTCCCATCCCGAACTCCTCGATTGGCTCGCCGTGGAATTTATGGAGAGCAATTGGAACATAAAAGCCCTCCAGAAGCTTATAGTCACCTCCGCTGCCTATCGTCAATCCTCCAACTCTACTCCCGAGCTCACCGAACGCGATCCCTATAACAGGCTCGTCGCCCACGGTCCGCGTTTTCGTGTCGAGGGTGAAGTCGTGCGCGACATCACTCTCGCCGCCAGCGGCTTGCTCAATCCCGCTATCGGAGGTCCTAGTGTCTATCCACCCGCTCCCGCCTTCCTCTTTCAACCTCCCGCCAGTTACAGCCCCAAGAACTGGTTCGAATCCCAAGGTCCCGACCGTTACCGCCGCGCTCTCTACACCTTCCGCTATCGCTCCCTTCCCTACCCCATGCTCGACACCTTCGACACTCCCAACGGCGATAGCTCCTGTGTTCGCCGCTCCCGCTCCGACACACCGCTCCAAGCTCTCACTGCTCTGAACGAACCGGTCTCCGTCGAAACCGCTCGCGCCCTGGCCTGGAAAACCATCCGCGAAGGCGGCAAAACCGACCAAGAACGAGTCACCTATGCCTTCCGCCGCTGCGTCTCTCGCAAGCCCGATCAGAAAGAAGAAGCCGCCCTCGAAGCCCTCTTAAAGAAGGAGGAATCGCGCTATGCCGATGGCAACCGCAACCCTTGGGAGTTAGCCGCCGAAGATCCGGCCAAACCACCGGCCTTACCTGCGGGAGTCACTCCGGAAATGGCCGCCGCCTGGACCGTGGTCTCCCGCGTCATGTTGAATTTAGACGAAACAATTACCAAGCAGTAATGAGGATCATATGAACTGTCAGGATAATTTTTGGCGCGGTCAAGACCCGAAACAAGTAAGCCGCCGCTGGTTCTTCGAACAGTGCGGTGTCGGGGTGGGCGCCATGGCGCTAGCCAACTTGTTGGCAGAATCTGGCTTGGCCGATACTCCCCGCACAGACCCGCTCGCTCCCAAAAAGCCGCCGCTCCCCGCTAAAGCGAAGAACGTCATTTTCTTATTCATGGCCGGCGCACCCAGCCACTTGGAACTCTTCGACTATAAGCCTCAACTGGCCAAATACGATGGCGCTCTGCCCCCGCAGGAACTCCTCAAGGGCTATCGCGCGGCTTTCATCAATCCCAATTCAAAGTTGCTCGGACCTAAATTCAAATTCGAGAAATATGGTCAAAGCGGCGCGGAGGTCTCCGAACTCCTGCCGCATTTCTCCAAAATAGTTGATGATGTCGCCATTGTGAAATCCATGGTCACCGACGCCTTCAACCATGCGCCCGGCCAACTGCTCATGAATACCGGTACTCAGCAATTCGGCCGCCCCAGCGTGGGCGCATGGGTCACTTATGGCTTAGGTAACGAATCCAAAGACCTGCCAGCGTTCATCGTTTTCAGTTCCGGCAAAAAGGGTCCTAGCGGCGGCAATTCCTGTTGGGGCAGCGGCTTCCTGCCCACTGTCTATCAAGGCGTGCAATTTCGCGGCAGTGGCGATCCGGTTCTTTATCTCTCGAACCCGCGCGGCATCGATGCCGACGTGCAGCGCGACTCACTCGATACCATCCGCAGCTTGAACGAAATGCGCCAACCCATCACCGGCGATCCCGAAATAGCCACCCGCATCAATTCCTACGAAATGGCGTACCGCATGCAAACGAGCGCGCCCGAACTGATGGATGTCTCCAAAGAACCGCGGCACATTCTCGATATGTACGGCGTTGAACCCGGCAAACCCTCTTTCGCCGCCGATTGTCTCCTTGCCCGCCGCATGGTTGAACGGGGCGTGCGCTTTGTCCAGCTTTATCACGAAGCCTGGGACCAGCACGACAATTTAACCAAAGACCTCAAAATCAATTGCCATGATACCGACCAGCCCTGCGCTGCCCTCGTGCAGGACCTAAAACAACGTGGCATGCTCGACGATACGCTCGTCATTTGGGGCGGCGAATTTGGCCGCACGCCCATGGTGCAAGGCGGTTCCGACGGCCGCGATCATCATCCCAACGCCTTCACCATGTGGCTCGCCGGCGGCGGCATCAAGCCCGGGGTTACCATTGGTGAGAGTGACGAGCTGGGCTTCAATGTGGTGAGTGACAAGGTTCATGTACATGACTTGCACGCCACCATTTTGAGGTTGTTGGGTTTTGAGCACACGCACTTTACTTATAAGTTTCAAGGACGGAATTTCCGATTGACGGACGTAGCGGGGAACGTCGTGGATAAGATCTGCGCATAAATTATGAAAACTGACAAGACTTACGATGTGGTGATTGTTGGGTCCGGGGCCGGCGGAGGAATCGCCGCGCATGTTCTCTCGCTGGCGGGCGCCAAGATCTGCATGCTGGAAGCCGGCGATTGGTTCGATGGCACCAAGCAATCGCACATGTTCGAGTGGCCGTATCAAGCGCCGCATCGCGCGGCCTCTTCCAAGGCCAAGCCCTTCGGCTATTTCGACGCTACGCTCAAAGGTGGCTGGGAAGTTCCCGGCGAACCTTATACCAGCGCGCCTGGAAGCGATTGGCGCTGGTGGCGCGGCCGCATGCTCGGCGGCCGCACCAATCACTATGGCCGCATTTCGCTGCGCATGGGTCCTTACGATTTCAAACCGTACAGCCGTGACGGTAAAGGTTTCGATTGGCCTATCAGCTACGACGATCTCGCGCCCTACTACGACAAAGCCGAAGAACTGATTGGCGTTTTCGGCACCGCCGAAGGCAAAGAGAACACGCCCGACGGCAAGTTTTTGCCCGCTCCAGCGCCGCGCGCCAACGAAAAAATTATCAAGCTGGCGTGTGACCGTATCGGCATCCCTTGCATCCCTTCGCGTTTGGCCATTCTTACGAAATCCATTCATGGCCGTGCGGCCTGTCACTACTGCGCGCAATGTGGCCGCGCCTGCGGCGTCAACGCCAATTTCAACTCGCCCGGCGTGCATATTATTCCTGCCATGAAAACCGGCAACCTGGAAGTTCGCACTGGCGCTATGGCGCGCGAAGTTTTGGTAGGCAAGGATGGCATGGCTCGCGGCATTTCCTATGTGGACACCAAAACCCGTCAGGAAGTGCAAGTCATGGGACGCATTGTCGTCTTAGCCGCCAGTTGTTGCGAGACCGCCCGTTTGTTACTTAATTCTAAGAACAGCCAGTTTCCGAACGGCGTCGCCAACTCCACCGGCCTGGTGGGCAAATATATTATGGATACCGTCGGTTCTGGTGTCTCCGGCTATCTGCCAATCTTGGAGGACATGCCCCCGCACAATGAAGACGGTGTCGGCGGCATGCACATGTATATGCCGTGGTGGCTCTATGGTCAGCAGAAGCAAGGCAAAATGCCCTTTGCCCGCGGCTATCATATTGAATTCGGCGGCGGCCGCAGCCAGCCCGATAATGGCACCTTCGACGGCTTCGAAGACCTCAACGGCGGCGGCTATGGCCTCGGACTGAAGCAGCAATTGCGCAAGATGTATGGCGCGAACGTTGGCTTCGCCGGCCGCGGCGAGATGATCCCCAACGAAGATAGCTATTGTGAGATCGATCCTAGCGTAGTTGATCAGTGGGGCATCCCTGTCTTGCGTTTCCACTTTAAGTGGAGCCAGGATGAAATCTTACAGGCGAAGCACATGCAGGATACTTTCAAGGAAATCATTGAAGCGGCGGGCGGCAAGGTCACTTCAAGCGATGACGAAAAGACCAACTGGGGCATCAGCCGCGGCGGCGAAATTATTCACGAAGTCGGCGCGACTCGCATGGGAGACGACCCCAAAACCTCCGTTCTCAACCAGCATTGCCAAGCCTGGGATTGCAAGAACCTCTTTGTCACTGACGCCGCCCCCTTCGTCAGCAACGCCGATAAGAACCCAACGCTAACCATCACTGCCCTCGGATGGCGCACCTCGGATTACATTGTCGATCAAGTGAAGAAGTTCAATGTGAAGGTGTAGGAGACGATGTAGCCGGCAACCCGAACGCATACACATTCGACTCGTGATCCACCACGTAGACTTGCCCATTCGCCACGGCGAGGCCGCTGAAGTGGACCCACGATGAAATGGCATCTTTGCTAGTAAACAGTTCTTTACCGTTGGTCGCATCCAGCGCGCGCAGAACCGCTGGATGAGTGTTGGAAAGACGCTTTTTCTCGCCGCCCTTCTGAACGGCGTTTTCGCCCGTCGATAAGGCGAAAACGACGCCGTTGGCAATTACCGGCGGATCGGGAATGTCGAAGTCTCCTGAGATCCAGGCGGCTTCCAACATCGGGTTTTGCGTCTTGGGATCGTTGACAACCTTGAACGCCATGATGCTGCCATGCGGCGTGTCTCCATTGGTGTATGGGAATGTAGGTGCCGTAGCAGCCGGCGGACCTCCCATCGGCACAAAGAGCCAGGTTTGCCCTTGTAGGTCGCGTGCCGTTGAAAGGCCGCCCCAGATGCCGAGCCCTTCGCAACAGATACCTTTCTCGTTGCCCAGCTGCGGTGTGCTGAACAAAGGCGTCTGATGATCCGCCAAGCCCAGCGCGTTGGCATCAAGCAGACTGACCACCGTCTCCTTGGTGCCGGTAGCGATGAGGCGTCGGCTCTTCCAACCGAAGTAGACAGGACTGGCCGAGCCTAGATCGAGGTCTTTCTTTCGCAGATAGTCCCAGTTGAGGGGCAGATAGTAATCGACTAAGTCGAGATTGGGCAGGGACGCCGCCACCACGGTGTTCGAGTAGTCGCCCGCCGAGGGGTCGAAAATGCCATCGGCCGTGGAGCCATAGATGCGGTTGTTATCACCGATAATAGGCCCTCCCCTGCCCCAGATGCCGGCAGTATCGGTATTAGAAAGGAGTAATTGACGCACCAAAGGATGATGCCGGTCATGCACGTCAATGCTGTAGAAACCGGAGAGTCCGCCGCCGCAGCCCTGCGAGAGCGTTGTATAAATCACGCCGTTAGCCAAGCTCAAGCTCCACGCCTTGGCATAAGAGGCCACGAACTGAACTGGCCCATAGCGAATCGCGCCGCTGCCCAGATCGAGTCCATAGAGCGCGCCGTCCGCCGCGACGACGTAGAGTGTCTGTGTCGACTTATCGATCACCGGCGTCGCCGTTATGCCATTGGGACAAAGGAACGTGCCCTGATAGCCGCCTTTGCCTGGCTGTATGCGGTATTTGAAAGTGCGCGTCCAAAGCTGATCGCCCGTCTCCGCATCAAGCGCAAAGACTGTGCCGCCGATTCCGGCAACATAGACCGCCGTCCGGACACCACGAGTGGTGGATACATCGGATGCTACAACGGGCGCGGTCAAGGCCGAGAGACTGTACGCTTCGTTGGGCAGTTTGGCTTTCCACTTCAGAACGAGTGTCGATACGTTATCGCGATTGATCTTCATTTCTTCAGACGCCCAACCGCTGCGCTGCGGATCGTGGCCAAAGGTAGTCCAATCGGCCGGCAGCAACAAGGCAGAAGCGGAAAGAACAAGGATCAGGAGTCGCATCGCTGATTAGTATATACAGAGAAGATTATGAGACACATTTACTTAATGGCGGCCTTGGCCGTTTGCGCAACCGCCGCCGATTTACGCGTAGACCACGTCACCTTCGCCGGACGCGATTTGCAGGCGATGCGCGCCCAGTTTGCCGCTATGGGCATTCGCACCGAGTGCGGTGGCAAACTTACCAACGGCCTAACCGAGATGGCATTGGCCAGTTTCGCGGACGGTTCCTATCTCGAGTTGATCGCTGCCATAGACCCACAGGCTGGTGCGCCCAAGCACTATTGGGGCAAGTTCATTGACAATAATGCCGGGCCGTGCGCTTGGGCGATTCGCGCAGACCAAGTAGACGGCGCTGAGAGCGGACGCAAGCGGCCCGATGGCGTTGAACTGAAATGGCGCAGCGCGTCGATTGGGCTGGAGCCGCAGGGGACTTTCTTTCCTTTCAAGATTCAAGACCTGACCGACAGAGCTTTGCGAGCTTATCCCAGCGGCAAACCGACCATGCCCGAATGGCGCGGCATCGAAACCGTTTACATCGCCGTCAAAAACCTGGATGACGCCGTTCAGCGTTATCGCGACACATTCCAGTTACCCAAGCCGCGCAAAACTTACAACAAGACGGTCCACGCGGAGACCGCTGCGTTTGCAAACACTCCCGTGGTGCTGGCATCGGCGGCAAAGGGATGGCTCGCTGAACGAGTCGCCCAATTCGGCGAAGCGCCCTGTGCGTTTGTGATTGCTACCTCACATGGTCATCACACAGTTGTTGGCATAGCGAGTAACGGAAAGTAATGCGCGTAGAGACGATAGTTCAAATAAAAAACGTTGGGGAACCCGGTGCCGGTCGCCAGCGATTCGGGCCAGGCGCCGTCGGCGCTTTGGTTTTCGATAAGCCAAGTCACTCCGCGCGCATCGCTTTGTCCCGCCGCGCGCAGACCCAGCAGCGCCCAAGCTGTTTGCGAGGGAGTACTAGGAGCAGCTTCGAAACGGTGAGTGTCATAACTCAAGCAACTCTCACCCCAACCGCCATCGGGATTCTGAGTGGCGCGCAAGAACTCAGCGGCCTTTTCCAAAGCGGCTTGGGCATTGGGAGAACCGGAGGCGCGCAGGCCGCGCATAGCCAGGAAAGTGCCGTAAATATAGTTGACGCCCCAGCGGCCATACCAACTGCCGTCGGCCTTTTGATGAGTCAACAGATACGCTACGCCGCGTCCTATAGCTTCGTCTTTGTAAGTCATGCCGCGGCGGCAGAGTGCCTCCATAACTCGGCCCGTGATATCCGGACAAGTTGGATCGAGCATAGCGTTATGATCGGCGAACGGCACTTTGTTCAGCACGTGCCAGTTGTTGTCGGCATCGAAGGCCGCCCAGCCGCCATCGGATGATTGCATGCCGATCAGCCATTTGATAGCTCGCAGCTCAACGCGTGCCTGCCGTTCGGGATCGGACGCTTTCGCATGCTCCAAGGCGAGCAGGACCATGGCCGTGTCGTCAATATCCGGATAGCTTTCGTTGGCAAACTCGAAGGCCCAGCCGCCGGGATGCAGATCAGGGCGTTTCACCGCCCAGTCGCCTTTGCGGCGCACTTCGCGGTCGAGCAGCCAATCGGCGGCGCGGCGCCCTTCATCGCGCGGCAAGGCGTCCGCTTGGCCAAGAGCGAAGAGGGCAAGCGCCGTGTCCCAGACGGGCGAAACGCAAGGTTGAAACTCGAGCCGATCGTTCGTTTCGAGTTGCAGTCCGTTGAAGTGCCGGACCGCTTCGACAAAGTCGGGCTGATCCCGTTCGTAGCCCAGAACATCCATCGCCATGATGGAATACATCATCGACGGATAGATGGCTCCGAGGCCGTCCGCGCCGCGCATGCGCTCAAGCATCCACTTCTCGGCCTCGCGAATGGCTTTGGCGCGAATGTCCTTCATGCCGCGGCGTTCCCAAAGTTTGAGGATGCGGTCGGCTTGATTGAAGATGGCCGATAGGCGGTCTTTGCGAGGCAAAACGAGCTTCTTGCCGGGGATGAGCAGTTCATCAAGAGTCACTCCATTCGGCGTCGGCCGCTGCACATTGCTCGCTTGAATGATGGAGAGAGGAACGATGATGGCGCGCGTCCAGGAAGACATCTCGTAAATGAGATTGCCGGGAATGAGCAGGAGTTCGGGCGGAACGCTGGGCGCAAACTCTCGCGGAAAGAGTCCGAAGAGGCTCAGGTTAATTTTGGTGTAGCTGTTCACCGCTTGCAAGCCGCCGAGCGCGATGATCCGCTCGCGGGCGTTCTTCAAAGGCGCACTATTGAGGTCGTGTCCGCAGATCTTCAACGCCGTGTAGGCGCGCACGGTAGCGTTCAGTTCGGAGGGTCCGGCGGCGTAAATGTTCCAGCCACCGTCCGGTAATTGCCGGTCAAGAACCGTCGCCATCGCTTTGTCAAGTTTGCGTTGGTCGGGCGGATGCCAACCGTCAGCGGTGGGCGGGTAAAGCCAGAGATTGAGCAGGACATAATCGGCTTCAAGCGTGGTGTCCGCCGTAAGGTCGCCCCGCCAGAACCCGGCTTGATCCTGCAAAGCAAGCAGGCTGCGGGCGGCGGCCGAAGCGGCGGTCTGCGCGCGCGGTTGTAGATGTGGATAATCGAGAACTGGCGGCATCACCGGCGGTGGTATTGGAGTTGAAGTCACGATTTCAGGCATGTTATTGATCAATCCTAGATATTCAAAGAGAGCAAGCGCTTCGGTCGCGAGCCATTTCGATGTAGCAACAGCCGGATCGGCGGCGGACAAGGAGATGTTGGATTGCAAGTCGCGAAAAGCGGCGCGCAGTGGTTCAAGTTTGGCCGGGTCGATGGTGTAAGCAGCCAGCAAAGCAGCAAATAGATCGTGCGCCCGTTCGGCAGGCGGTAGCCGCAGCCCGGACACGGCGCGTTCCACTAGGGCATCGACAAGTTGCTCTTTGTTAGCAAAATGATAGAGCAATCCGCCTTTGCTCAGACCGGCTTCGGCGGCAATTCGATCCAAAGTAATAGAAGCGCCGCCCTCGCGTTCGAGGAGGGTGAGGGTAGTGTCCAGGATTAGTTCCTTGGTTGTGGCAGCCATCCGACAACCCGAGTATACCGTCCAGTCGGTACAGTTGCAAGAGAAAAAATTACTTTCCTCCAGCAACCGGCACGTCCACCGACCCCACCGCTCCGTTCACGGCATCGCGCACCAAAATCCGCACACTCGAAGCCTCTGGCAGGATATTGATAGTTCGCTGAAACTCGATAGCCTTGCTTTGACTCTCCAAGTAGGTATCGCGATCCAGCAGCACCTGGCTGCGCTCGCCGCCAATGCGCCGGCCATCCGCCGATTGTTGCGTAAGAAGCAGATCGAAATCGGTGCGCCACCCACGGCCTCTTTCCACAAAGTTCAAATCTTGCGGGGCC
>Ga0182012_10006866_pt1 | contig 11508 bp, 9 predicted proteins | sample 612S2SmetaG_FD_120486 | JGI IMG/M metagenome (GOLD analysis project Ga0182012, IMG submission 120486) | Permafrost microbial communities from Stordalen Mire, Sweden - 612S2S metaG | ecosystem: Environmental > Terrestrial > Soil > Wetlands > Permafrost | place: Sweden: Stordalen | collected...
AAAACATCCTGCGCAATCTCTTCGGCCAGGCCGCGGTCGCCGGTCATGCGAAAAGCCAGCGAGAAGATCATCGACTGGTGCTCGTCAACGAGTTTTTCGAAGTCCGGCTGCCAGTCATGGCTCATAAATCGCTGCTATCTCCTAATCCGCAAAGCGCGGACGTTTGGGATGCAGAAGTTTACGTTTTGAGGGATGGAAAAGTTCATGGTGTGCGTTAGAGATCAGAGAAAAGAGATCAGAGATCAGGAGCCTTCCTTATCGCCGACGGCTGATCTGGCCTAAACTGTTGCTATGAAGCGACATGGATTGTGGCTGGCGCTGATGCTGATTGCCTGCGGCGCAGCGCACGCGCAGTGGCAGATTTTGAACTCGAATACTACGGCTGATTTGCGCGGCATCGATAACGTGGGCGGCGGCGTGGCGTGGGCGAGCGGGGCGAATGGGACCGTGCTGCGGACTGAAGATGGAGGCTATCTTTGGCAGCCGTGTACCGTGCCGCCTGGCGCCGAGAAACTGGATTTTCGCGGGATTCAGGCGTTCGATGCGAACACGGCGATCGTGATGTCGAGCGGGACGGGGGATTTGTCGCGGCTGTATAAGACTACGGATGGATGCCAGACTTGGAAGCTGGTGTTTACTAATCCGGATAAGGATGGGTTTTGGGATGCGATTGTCCTCAACCGTTTCGACAAGGACGGATATCTGCTCGGCGACCCCGTGGGCGGAAGCTTCCGCTTTTGGACAACAGACGACAAAGGCGCAACGTGGCAAAGCGATTGGCAGGGCGATAACGGGAAGCGATCTGCTTGGAAAGGCCTCGGCGCGCTGTCGGGGGAGGGCGCGTTTGCGGCAAGCAATTCTGCATTACTGGTGGATGAACGCTACGCAATCGGCTTTGTGACGGGAGGGCCTGCGGGCGGACGTCTTTTGCTTGGCGATGATGATAATGATGGGTCGCGATTTCACGCGGTTAATTTGCCGTTACGCGCCGGCTCGGCGGCCAGCGGCGCCTTTTCGATCGTGTCGCGTGACTATGATGGCCTCGTCGTTGTCGGCGGTGATTACCTGAAGCCGAATGATTCTCAAGGAACGGCCGCATATTCACGCGATGGTGGTGAACATTGGACCGTGGCACAAACTCCGCCGCATGGGTATCGGTCGGCGGTGGCATACGACGAGGCGACGAAGACCTGGATCACGGTTGGGCCTAATGGGACGGATGTTTCTTTTGACGACGGGCGGAACTGGAAGGCGGTTCATCCTGATGCTTCGCTGCACGAGGCGGCTGACGCCGACCGCAACTGGAATGCGTTGTCGCTGCCTTATGTTGTGGGGCCGAAGGGGCGGATTGGCAAGCTCGATCGTGTGCAGAAGTGAGTGCGCACCGATGTAAGGAAGGGATGCGTTGATGATCGGTATCCTGTATTGAATCAGCGGCTTGCAAGATGACTGCTGCCATGCATGCAGAAACTGCATTTTGTGTCATTTATGCTCCAAAAGTGCCTTTTTTGCACATAAATTAGTGCAAAATCAAGGTGTTCCACGAATGAATGTAACAGCGTTTTTGTTACATTGTTGGGTGCTATCCAACTTATTTGCAATCAGTTGATCCATCCCAGCCCCTATTTACCTTTGAGGCACCCGAGGGGTGGGGAGGGGTGTGTTTTTTCTCGAATTCCGGCTTGGACAAAGGCGCACGGGCTCCACTTTCGCGGCTTGAAGGATTATCCCTGGAAGGCGATATTCGACAACCGGGAGAGTTGCCCCACCCTGGCTGAGGAGGGAGAGCCAGGGTGGGTGCTCTGCGTGGTCGCCGCCAAACGCCACGCGAGCAATGGTTATTCGGGTTCGCGGCCGCCGATACCGACGTGGATGCCGGCGTCTGCTGATTCGGTCGCATTGGGGTTGTCTGCGTCGTCCTCGACTTTTTGCAAGTCGAAGCCGGGTCCGAAAATATCAGACAAGATGACGCCGACCTCGGTTTGGTGCTCGACCTTGCCGGGACTGGACTTGAGTTTCGCCAGCCCGTCAAAGAGCACCTTGGCGCCGGCAGGGTTGCCCAGATCGATGATTTTCATCAAGCCTTCAATGATCTTAGGAAAATGCTCGGCAACGGCTCGTTGCAAGCTTTCGTAATAATCAAAGTTTGACTCTTCCGATTTGCCTTGCGCCCCGACCGAATTCAGGGCCACTTCTTCCCGGGGTTTTTCTTTTGTCTCGGACGCAACGGTCACAGGTTCTTGCGCCTTCTCCGTTTCCTTTTTTCGTACAGTCATGTTGTACTTTGCTGTTGACCTGTCAGTTCGGTTGCTCTCTTTCGCCGCAATTGCATTGGCCATCTCTTCCGCCATTCCCGGCCACCGCTCCGCGGAGGGCGCGGGGGACAAGGACCTGCGGGCCGGCTTCCGATTGAAGCTGGCGCCAGGAGGCTGTCGAGAGTTGATTTGTTCTCCGATTGGTGTGTGCCTAAGTTGCCGCTCCTACTTTCTTTTTGCCGCGCGAATCCGCGGGTGATGGCCGCAATAAGATCGGCGAGCCGCTCGGGGCTCGCCGTTATTCATGTTTCGTATTGCTGTATGACTGAATTGAGAGTAGCGGAAAGCTGGGGAATTGCATGCAAGGGAAATGGTGATGGTGGTCACGGGTGTTTGTTTGTGGGGTTGCGGTTCGTGCTTGGTTGGGATGGGGTGGGGTGGGGTTCGTGCTATCCCAGGTCCCCAAGTGCGAGGGACCGGGGGCACCCCTCTTCGTGCTGGGTTGAGATGGGTGAGCTGAGGTTCGTGCTATCCCAGGTCTGAAAATCCAGACCTGGGACAGCCCAGTTCGTGCGTTACGGTTGAATCCCCAGATCGGCCAGGACCTTGGGCTTGGCTTCTTCTACGGCTAACAGGTTGTGGCAGACTGTGCAGTCCTGGGGGATGCTGGTGCCGTCTTTGGCGGCGTGGCTGCCGTCGTGGCAGCGGAAACAGCCCGGATAGTCCATGTGGCCGATGTGGTTGGGGTGGGTTCCCCAGGTGACCTTCATCCACGGGAAGACATTCTCGTCGTAGAGAGTGGCGAGCTCGTCTGCGGCGGCTTTGACCAGGGCCGGCTTTTGGGCCAGCACGGCGGGATAGCTGGCCTGGTAGTACGACGTCAGCTCCTGGCGAATCTTGGTGTCGGCTTCGTCCTGGCTTAAATACTCGGCCTTGAGAAGCTCGAGGCCTTTTTTATGCACGAAGGGCAGGTCGGTGCTGATGACGCCGCCTGCCATGGCGCGATTGATGGCTTCTTCGGCAGTGACGAAGGTGTGGGCGGCGCGATTGTGGCAATCGATGCAATCCATCACGCGGCGCTGGCCCGCGGGCGGCGCGGCTTTTGGATCGGCGGTTGAATAGACAGTCTCGGTGCCGTCGGCATTGCGGCGCTGCACCCATGGAATGGTGGTGCGGGTCTCGTCAGTGGTGACGTATTCAATGTGGCCGAGGTGTACGCCGTGGATTCCGGTGAGATGGGAGAGCGAGTCAACGCCGCCCAGGTGCAGAATGAGCACAGTCTGGGTTTCGGAGTTGGTTGCGTCGTCGGCAAACTCTGACTTGACCAGTAATTTGTCGCCGTCGAAGCGCGTGGGGGTATGGCAGCTCTCGCAGATGGCTCGGGCCGGGCGCAGGCTGGTGACGGGCGACGGAATCGGCGTGGGATAGTCGGGAATGATTTTGGGCGCGTAATGCGCGATGGGGTGCAGGGTGACTTCGACGAGCTGCCTGGTGCCGTTGACCTTGGCTTCAAAGTAGCTTTGTGCGCCGCTGCCGATGTGGCACTCGACACAGGGAACGTGGGAGTGCGGCGAGATCTGGTAGGCCGTGTACTCGGGATGCATGACGTGGCACGACTGGCCGCAGAACTGGGGCGAATCCATGTAGGCCGCGCCGCGGTAGGTGGCGACGGAGACCACCAGCAGGTTAACGATGGTGGCTACCAGCACGATGTCGAGGCCGTGGCGGAAGATGCGATCGTTGAGATCGATCTGCGGATACTGGGCCGGAATCGCGCCTTCTTTTTGGAGGCGCTTGCGGCGCGCGAAGATGCCGATGGGAATGAGAGCCAGGCCGCCCATGAACAGCGCCGGCAGGATGAGGAAGAAGATGATGCCGAGGTAGGGGATCTCAAACGCATGACCGAAGATCTCGGTCATCCAGTAGATGATCATGGTGACGCCGGAAGCGGTGGTAACGGCGCCGCCGGCGAGGCTGAGGGGATTGTTGCCGAAGAACAGCGCCGGCCTCATCCAGTGTTCGCGAAATCGTTGAAAGAGTGGCACGGCGAATCTCCGGGGGGTGTCGGTGGACAGTGGTCAGTGGTCAGTGGACGAGTGAATTAGTGAACGAGTGAATCTTGCTGCCCCACCTGGCTGCGCTTACGATGGGCGCAGCCACGGCGGGGCACTTGCTCGTTCAAGAATAGCTGCTGATGACCTCGAGCTTACTTGAGGGTCTTGAAGAACGCCGCTACTGCGCTGACGTCTGTGTCGCTGAGGCCGGCGATCGGCTTCATTTTGCCTTTGCCATTTTTTACAGCGGCCTCAACCTGGGCGACGGTGAGACCCGACATGGCGGGATCGGAAACGGGCTTGATGCCCATCATCTTGCCCATTGCGGGGCTGGGGGTGCCGGCAGCGCCGTGGCACATCTGGCACTTGGACTTGTAGAGGGCCGCGCCATCCTGGGCGAAGCACATGGAGCTGGCGACAGCAACGACGGCAGCCAGCACAAACTGGGAACGGATCATATTTTTCATGGTTAGACTCCTCAAATTACCAGCTTGAACGCACTCAAGCGCGTGCCGGTCGGTTTCAATTGTGCCCGGCCGGCGGCCAGTACTTGTGGTCGCCGAATCCGTAATCAAGATGGCTGATTCCTTGGGGGAGGGCCATCTCAGTTTAGCGGCGCGGCCGGGTGATTGCTCAATCCGGCCGCGCCGATCTTGCTTACTTCGCAAACGTGCGGAAGTACTCGACAGAACCCTTGATCTCGTCGTCGCTCAGCTTGCCTTTGAACGACGGCATTTTGTTTTTGCCGTTGGTGGTGGTCGCAATCATCTCATCTTCAGAATGCGCTTTGACCGATGCATCGGAGGCCGGCTTAACGCCCATCATCTTGGCAATGCCAGGATTCGGGTTGCCGTCGGCTCCGTGACAGCTTTGACACTTGGCCTTGTAGGTTGCCTGGCCCGCCTGGGCAAAGCCCATTACGCCGGTCATAAGAACCACTGCGGCCAGCGCTGCATAATTGCGAATTGTCTTGCTCATGGTGTTACTCCTCGCTCTTGCTGTGGCGGCCGGCTTCTGGTCCCCGGCCGCCGTATGTGCTTATTACAAGGCGATGACCATGGGCTGGAGGGTACTGATCCTTTGTAACCACGGGCCAGAAGAACATCGCCTGTCTTTAAAACTCATAGTGGACCCCCATTGATACGTTGTTGGCGTGGAAGTTGCGGGGAGCAGTGAATCCATAAGCAGGCCCATTGATCGCGGTGTTCGGCAGAGAACTGCATGCCTCAACCGGCGCCGCGGCAGTGGGTGACGGGAGCGTGCTTGAGGTGCTGCAATACTGCGCACCGGAAGGCCCACCCTCGCCGTAACCGAAGTAGTTGTATTCGCCCTTCCAGGTAAGGTCTTTGTGAACCGTCCATGCAACATTCACAAAGGGCGTCTGGTAGGTGGACACAAGCGTGCCGTTGACGTCGCGCGGATCGTTGAAGAACCGTGTGCCGTTGGTGGAGTTGACGCGGTATCCGATGTTGGCGTGAATTTTGTCAACCGGCGACAAAGTGAGAGCCACCGATCCAGACTGCGTCGGAGCGTCTTCGAAGTCCTTCACGGGCCCGAAGGTGTACGACGATCCGGCGCTGCGTGGAGCCGGAGTGGGGCAAGCCGCACCGGTCGGCGTAGCGGCGCCAGGCACAGTAGCGCTGCCTGAACCCAGGAAGCAGATGTTGGTTGACGAATACACATCGCCGTAGCTGTAGCTGAAGTCGAACCCATAATGCTCGTTACGCGCAAGGTCCGCGTTCAGAGCCACGGTGCGGCTGTGGTCAACGTGGCCGAGCGGGCCGTCAGCCGGCGTGGCTCCCATGTTGTTGGTGTTGTTGTGGCGTTCGAGGTCGTTGTACGCGCCCGAGATTGTGGCCCAGGTTTTCGGCCGGAACAGGGTGTGAATCCTGTAGTGCTGAAGCTGCCGGGGCGCGATCGGCGTGAAAACATTGTCGGCATACAGGAGCTCGACCGAGCCGTTGACTTGCCAGTTAGCGGCAGGCCGCAGGGCCACGGTGAAGATGGCGCCGTTTTGGTTGATGGTGACTGTGCCGTCAGTGGTTGCGCCTGCGGCCAGTGGCACATTGCCTGGATTGCCGCCGGGATCTTCGGGTGCGGTTTTGGAAGCGGCGCTGTAGACGTTCTCCGCGATGACGTGCTGGCGATGGCGGTAGGTGAGCGAGACCGTGGCGCGCGACGCCACATCCCAGCCGACGGTGGCGTCGTTGGTGAGGAATCGCTGGCCGAAGTATGCCGGCGTAGGCGTGCCGATGGCGGGGCTGCCTTCAAAGGGCGCGCCACCTGTGGTCACAGTCGTCGAGGTCAGATTGGTGTTATTGATGGTCTCGGCGCCCGTGGTGGTGGGCACGGTGACAGTGGTTCCGCTGGTGAATTCAGCCGATCCCGGCTGATGGACGTCGGAAAAGTCGACCTGGTCTTCAAGGTTGACTTTCTTTGTCGCCTGCCACACGATGCCGTAATCGGCGGCAAACACCTGCCGCCTGGCGCTGGCGACGGCGGTATAGGCCAGCTCCCGGTTTGCTCCTGCCAGGCCCTGGAAGCTGTCGTAGTAGTTCGGCAGGCTCATGTTGCTGCTGGTGTAGCGCGCATCGCCGTTCATCGAGACATTCGTGATGCTCGAGCTTTGCAGCCGGAAGATCTCGGTGGGATAGATGATGCGTGTGGGCTGCGAGCGGAAGTAGCTGGTGATGACGTTGCACGCCGGATCGATGATCGGCGCTCCGCCACTGGGGTTGGGATAAAGAACCGTGGACGAGTTGGCGATACTGCCGTTGCAGACGCCGCTGGGGGCAAATGCGCCGGTTTTACTGCTGACGCCATAGGGCACAAAGCTGTCATAGTCCACCAGCGGCGCGACCCTGGTCCCGTCCGCTTCCTGGAAGAGATAGGACTGGGGCGCGAGGCTGAAGTATGAGTCGCCCTTGTAGTGGTCGATTTGCTCTTCAAAGGTGAACTTGGTGCCTTTGAAGGGCTTCCAGTCGACGCCTCCGGTGAAGTCGTCGGTGCTGTTGCGCTGGTACTCCTGTAGCAGCACGTCGTAGGAGCCGCCAACCTGATAGCCGCTCGGGGTCAGGCTCGGCCCCTCAAAGATATTCTGCGAGTATGCGAAGCGGAACGTGACCGTTGACAGGGGCAGCAGGGTAAGGTTGGTATCGGTCATGCGGCGCACGGAGTTGTTCATGAACGGCGACTGCATGACCTGCGACCAGGCGTAGGAGCTGCTGGGAGAGGTTGAGGACCCGATCGGGATGGACTGGCCGCCGGGGATGTTGGGATTGCCGAGGAGATCGTAGTCGAAGTACTGGCGATCGCGGCGGAACATTCCTGAGAATTCGTAAAGCTTGCCTTTAGAGAAATCTAATTTGGCAAAGTTGTACGGATCGCCGCCGAAGCCGGTGCCCACTGCGGACAGATTGTCGACCAGCGGATGCTTGTTGGTTGTGAGCGCGTGCATTTCAAAGGTCTCGCCGGTCATGCGCGGTCCCGATTGAAGGTTGACGAGAGTGTCGTACATGGCTCCGCTGCCGGCTACGCCGGAGATGCGGCCACCCACATCGACAGTGTGATGAGCGGCGTAACCATCGGGAGTTGACATGTGTGTTTCCGGTGCTGGCGCCGCTGAATTTGGCACGACCGGATTTTGACCCAGGACTGCTGCGGTGGCGCTCATGACAAGAGCTGCCAACCCCGCACCCCGGACCACGCGAGCGGCCGCCGAAGCGACCCGCCCAGATGAGAATCGGAATTCAAAGTTTGTCTGCGTCATAAGTGCCCCTATCTGAGAAACGCCGCGTTGATGTTGGAACCGTGGATATAGGTGTGGCAGCTGGTGCACGGGACGGTCTCAGAGGAGCCCGCGTTTATTCCGTGAACCGTGTCCGCAGCCACGCCGCTATGGCACTGGTTGCACGTGGTGTTAATGCTGGGCATGTTCAACAGCCGCGCATTTTGCGAACCGTGCGGCGTGTGGCATCCCAGGCATCCCTCGGCCTTGACAGGTGCGTGCTCGTAGACATAGGGCCCGCGTGTTTCGGTGTGGCACTTTGTGCAGATAAGATTCTGGTCGGCAGTGGACCTCAGGTTGTTGTTCCCGAAGGTTCCATGCACGTCGTGGCAATCGCTGCAACTCACCGCGCCCTCATTCACCTTGTGGTGGAAGGGCATGTCGAATTGCGGCTTGACGTCGCTGTGGCACGTAAAGCAGAGCTTGGGCTGAGCGGTCTTGAGCAGCTGGGCCGGCTCCTGGCTCTGGTGAACGCTGTGGCAGCTGATGCAGCTGACTCCAGCCTTGGCGTGGGGCGAGCGATCGAAGTTGGGATGCGCGCCGGCGTGGCAGCCGAGGCACTTCTCATCTACTTCTTTGGGTGTGGCCTTGGCGGGATTGAAGATTTTGGTAATGTCGCCGCCGCCCTCGACGTGGGCTTTGCCCGGACCGTGGCAGCTCTCGCACGTCGATCCGTTGGAGCCGTGCATGAGCACCATTTTTGTGTGTGGATTGGAGGCGAACCCCTTGGCTACCTCATCGTGGCAGGTGGCACAGGTGTCAGAACCGACATAGCCTGAAGCAGCTGCCGCATCCTGCTGAGTACCGCCGGCAGGAGCCTTTCCGTTTGCTGGTAGCGCGGCCTGGGCCGCCACCGAGAGAATGCCGGCGCCTAGCATCACGAGGCAGGCCGCGATCCGTATTTGGAATCTGGCCGAAAACCCGTGAGCCGGGCAACGTTTTTTAAGCTCATCATTGCGCATGTAATAACCGCCTTTTTGTCTTCTGCCCTGGGTGCAACCTGAAACAGACACGCCGGGCGAACGCGTCACTTGCCATGGAGCAATTCGGGCTCCACGCGTGGACTAATCGCCGGTTTGCCTGCTTCCGAGCCGCTGCGCTTGTGCGGAGCATCACTCTCTGCCCTGAAGATTACGTCGATCACTTTGGGGCGTGCGGTGATGTTCGTCACATGGAAAGTGGTAGAGGCGGCAACCCGGAGCCTTCTTAATCACAGTCACTTGCAGGCAGCAGATCATGAAAGAGGTCGCGAGTCTGTCACAAATTGGACACTTCGGATTTTGGGGGTGCGTACCAGTAATGGGAAGAAATCCTGTTTTGGGAAGAGCCTTTACCCTGTGAGGCCCATCACATCCGGCGAAGTTGCGGATTTGCAACAATTCACGCAAGCCTTTTTCCCGGAGAATCCAGGGCTCTCACTCTCGTTGGAGCGGGCAGCCGTGTTATCGAGAGGGTGAGAAAGACTCAGAGAGCAAGGCGCCGAGTCAGGATCGGAATGGGGAAGCCATGGCGGACTTAGTAATACCGGCGGAAGTGCAGGTACGGCAGAGGCACTTGCCGCGCCAGATTCCTGCGGGTTGCGCAGCATGCTCGAACCGGCGCCCGGGATGGTTTTGCTCGCTGGGCAGCGCGGTTCTGGCCGATCTGGAGCTGGCGACCAGCACCATCAGCCTACCGGCGCAGGCCTCGCTGTTTACGCAGGGCGAAGACGCGCGATGCCTTTATCTCATCTGCAGCGGATACCTTAAACTGACGGCGGGGCGCGCCGACGACCGGCAGATGATTGTTCGCGTGGCGGGTCCGGGGTCGATGCTCGGGCTCTATGCTGTTCTATCCCATGGGGTTTACGAGGTATCAGCCGAATCGCTCACCACGGCGCAGCTCAGGCCGGTGGAGCGCGACCGGTTCCTCAGCTTTTTGCGCAGCCACAAGGAAGCGCAAATGCGCGCCGTGCAGTGCATTTGCCAGGAGTATCGCTTTGCCTTGCAGGACGCCTGCCGCATCGCGCTTTCAGAGACCGTGGCGACGCGTTTGGGCCGCCTGCTGCTGGAGCTGGCTCACCAGATTGGCGAACATCTGCCCGGCGGCGAGTTTCGTTTCCCGCTGCTGCTGACCCACGAAGAGATGGCCTCGATGACCTGCACCACCCGCGAAACCGTCACCCGCACGCTGGGCCAGTTCCGGAAAGCGAGCTGGATTTCGATCGAGGACTCGATGGTCACGGTGCACCAGCCGGAAAAGCTGCAGGTACTGATGTAGAGGCAGTCAGCAGCATGCTGGGCCGGGTCCCGGTACGTTAAAACTTTGCACACACTCCACGGCCAATTGCGTTGCGTATAGCTCAAGGTTTGAAGCTTGCCCAACTGCATCGGCAAACTGATGAGACACAGAAGAATTCTCGTGCCGACCCTCCGGGACGGCAGGTTGCGTTGGTGCATGAACCCACGGTTCCGTCTTCGTTCGCTGATGCGAACCAAGCCTCCACCGTGGGCTATTATCGTTCGGCCCCCTACGGGGCCGGTGGCAGCAGCGCGCTGACCCATTGCCGGCGGCTCTCCTCGACTGTCTCCCCCAGTCAAACGAGCTATGATCTTCATAGCCGACCCTTTCATTGACCAGGGAGCTTTACGTTTTATGATTCGTAATTTCTTTTCGACTGCCGCACTCCTTCTTTCCTGCTGTGCTGTTTTTGCCCAGGCGCCGAGCACGGGCCAGGCCGATCCGCAAACTGCCCCCCAGGCCGCGGCTCCGGCGGTGCCGGGCGTGGCCACCACCGAGGGCGCCGCGGTAAGCCAGTTCCAGAAGATTGAGGACGCGTGGAGCGACGCGGAGAACCGCAAAGACCAGTACGCGCTTGAGCTGGTTCTTTCGCCGCTGCTGGTGGACGTATCGGCCCAGGGCGACATTACCACCCGCAACCAGCAGCTGGCAGCGCTGATGACCAACGACGACAAGACGCTGACCCTTGATCAGAAGGTGATTACGGTGCGGTTGCTGGGAGATACCGCGGTGGCCAACGGCACCTACACGCTGCGGCACAAGGTGAACGGCGCCCTGGTGGAAGAGAAGGGTGTTTTCACCCACGTGTTTGAGCGCGTGCGGAACGGCTGGCTGTGCACCAACTCGCAGCGGACCGTGCTGCGCACCGAGTCCAACGTCAAGGCCAAGAAGCCATCCACGGCCGAAGAGCCCTTCCACATTCCATTCTTTTCAAGGGGCGAAAAGAGCACCACGACGACCACTCAGACCACCACTCCGCCGCAACAGTAGGCGGTGGACGGTGTGCGGTGGTCCAGTTCCGAACTGCTGATCACATTACACGGCTCACTGTTCACGGTTCACCGTTCTCGCATTCCATCCCCACTCAAGTAGACAGCCTCGCAGCCGATAACAACCGCATCGGGCGCGGTGG
>Ga0182012_10006868_pt1 | contig 11505 bp, 9 predicted proteins | sample 612S2SmetaG_FD_120486 | JGI IMG/M metagenome (GOLD analysis project Ga0182012, IMG submission 120486) | Permafrost microbial communities from Stordalen Mire, Sweden - 612S2S metaG | ecosystem: Environmental > Terrestrial > Soil > Wetlands > Permafrost | place: Sweden: Stordalen | collected...
TCGCCGGTGAGGATCTTCATAAACGTGGACTTCCCGGCTCCGTTCGGTCCGGTCAATCCGTAGCGCCGGCCGGGCGTGAAGGTCACGCTGACATCTTCAAAGAGCACCTTGGAGCCGTAGCGCATAGTTACATTGCTGACACTGATCATGGATTCCTGGTTCCTGCCGTATTTAGGTCCTGCGTGCGCCGTGTTTGTCGGCGGCCAGTCTTGAGTTGCACACAACGATGCCAGCCCGCCGGGCTTTTGCATTTGGGTTTTTCAGTCGATTCGGGCGTGCCTGCCGGGCTGCCCAGCAAGAAAGTCTGCTCTCTCAGTTTCTCACAACTCAAGTAAATTCGCTGCGCTCTCTTGATTTGTCGCCTCTGTGCGGCATAAAAGCACGAGGAAAGCCAGTTCGATGGCACAAAAAACTCCCGCGGCCAAATTTGCAGCAGACACGGTCCGCTGTTACCGTCAAAGTGTGTTGACGCGTCGCAGCCTCCTCAAACTGGGTAGTCTGGCAGCCGCCTCCGCCGTTGTGCCGAGGCCCGCGCGGAGTCTTGACAAAGCGGATTACTCGCTGGAAATCGCCCCCTACACTCTCGAGATCTCCGCCAGGCATTCCATCAAGACAACCGCCTACAACGGCCAGGTCCCGGGTCCTCTGCTGCGGCTCCGGGAAGGGAAGCCGGTCACCATCGACGTAACCAACCACTCGGAAAACGAGGAGCTGGTGCACTGGCATGGACTGTTTCTACCGCCGAATGTGGATGGCGCGATGGAAGAGGGTACGGCCATGATTCCGCCCGGCGGCCACGCCCGCTACACGTTTACGCCGGCTCCGTCCGGCTTTCGCTGGTACCACACGCATACCTTCGCCGGAGAAGACCTGAAAAAGTCGACCTACACCGGCCAGCATGGGTTTCTGATGATCGATTCTGCTGCAAATCCTGGCCAATACGATCAGGAGTTCTTCCTCGCCCTGCATGACTGGGAAGGCGAGATGACCGGTTCCGGCGATGGCTCGATGAATCCGGAATATCGTTTCGCGACCATCAACGGCAAAACGCTCGGCTTCGGCGAACCGCTGCGGGTTCAGGCCGGCCAGCGCATTCTACTGCATATTCTCAACTCAAGTGCCACGGAGCAGCACTGGCTCGCGCTCACTGGCCATCAATTCCGCGTCATCGCCCTCGATGGCAACCCGGTGCCGAACCCGCAGCTTGTTTCCATGCTGCGCCTGGCCCCGGCAGAACGCATCTGCGCGGTCGTCGAAATGAACAACCCCGGCGTCTGGGTACTTGGCGAAGTCCGCAAGCATGTGCAGGCAACGGGGATGGGTATCGTGGTCGAATACGCCAACCGCAACGGAAAGGCCGCCTGGCAGCAGCCGGAAAAGCTGATGTGGAATTACGGCCAGTTCGCGGCAACCACCGCGCCGTCCGCGGCACCATCTGCCGCAAAGCCGGTGATCGAGTTCCCCATGGTATTTGAATCCAGGTTCGCCGGCCACGGCGCGCCGGATCACTGGACCATCAACGGCAAATCCTGGCCAAACGTCGAGAGTCCACTGTTGCAGACCGGCCAGCGCTACCGGCTGATCTTCAAGAATCCCAGCACCGACGACCACCCGGTTCACCTGCACCGCCACACTTTTGAGTTGCGCAGCCTGCCCGGCAAGCCCAATACGCACGGCATTCTCAAAGACGTAGTGCTGGTCGAGGCGAACGCGGAAGTCCACGTCGAATTCACCGCCGACCACCCCGGACCAACCCTCTTCCATTGCCACCAGCAAAACCATATGGATGAAGGTTTCATGTTGCTTTTTCATTACGCTTGACGTCTCAAATTTCAAGGTCAATATGCGACGAATTCTTTTTCTTCTATGCCTTTTTACGCTCTTCTCCGAGCACGCCCTGCACGCCCAGGGAAACTACGAAATTCAGGTCTATGGCGCCGACACCGAGCCGCCCAAGAGCCTGATGGTCGAAATCCATTCGAACTTTACTCCGGATGGCCAAAAGAAACTCATCGGCGGCGTCTACCCCACTAACCATCAGGAGCACGAAACTCTGGAACTGACAGAGGGCCTCACCAGTTGGTCTGAAGTCGGTTTCTACGTCTTTACCAGCGAGCAGGACGGCCACGGCGTGCAGTGGGTGGGCGACCACATCCGCCCGCGGATACGCGTTCCGGATTCCTGGCACTGGCCAGTCGGCGTGAGCCTTTCGTCTGAAATCGGCTACCAGCGCGCGCCTTACTCGCCCGATACCTGGACCTGGGAGATTCGCCCCATCGTCGATAAGGCCGTGGGCCGTTGGTACTTCGCCGTCAATCCGGCTCTGGAGCGCACGCTGCACGGCCCGGACGTGAAGCAGGGAATTGGCTTTGCGCCCGGAGCGAAAATCGGCTACGACTTCACCAAAGTCGTGAGCGGCGGTCTGGAGTATTACGCGGATTACGGCCGCCTGGGCGACTTCTACTCGCTCCACGACCAGCAGCAGCAAATCTTTCTGGTTACCGATCTGAACGTCTCGCCCAAGTGGGAGATCAACGTCGGCGTCGGCATCGGTCCAACAGCCGCAACCGATCACTGGATCGTCAAAGGCATCCTCGGCCGTCATTTCTCATGGGGAAAGCAGTCGCAGACCGATTGAGGCTGGCTCAAGTCCGTATGCTATCGTTCTCGTGGCCGGATTTATCGTCAACTGGCCACCTAAATACTTCGATAGCTACGGACATCCACCATGCCTGCAAAATCAATCGCCCTGACCTTTGCCGTTTGCTCGGTACTCATCGCCGGCCGTCTTGTCGCGCAGGCTCCGCATCTGGAGCAGCGCGGCGCCGCGACCCAGTTGATCGTAGACGGCCAACCATTCCTGATGCTCTCAGGTGAATTGAGCAATTCCAGTTCCTCGAACCTGGCCTATATGCAGCCGATCTGGCCAAAGCTGGCTGCGGCCGGGCTGAATACTGTCGTCACGCCGCTCTCCTGGGAGCTGATTGAGCCGTCGGAAGGGAAATTCGACTTCACGCTGGTGGATGGACTCCTCGCCCAGGCGCGCGAACAGCATCTCAAGGTAGTTTTCCTATGGCTGGCTTCGTGGAAGAACGGCATGTCCAGTTACCCGCCGGTATGGGTGAAGCGGGATACGAAGCGCTTTCCCCGTGTGGTTCTCAACGGCAAGAAAGTCGACGTGCTTTCGCCACAGGGGAAAGAGACGCGCGAAGCCGATGGCCGCGCCTTTGCCGCGCTCATGGCTCACATCAAGTCCGTTGATGGCAGTCAGCACACCGTGCTCGCCATGCAGGTCGAAAATGAGGTCGGCATCCTCGGCGACGCCCGCGACCACTCGCTGGAGGCTGATGCTGCCTTTGCCGGGCCAGTTCCCGCCCAGCTAACCGCGTACCTCACCGCGCACAAAGCCAACCTCTATCCGGAATTGCTCTCACTTTGGGAAGAACAAGGCGCAAAGACTGCCGGAACCTGGGCCGAAGTTTTTGGACCCGGTCCACGCTCCGACGAAATCTTAATGGCGTGGCAATACTCTAACTTCGTTCAGGCCGTGGCGGCAGCAGGCAAGGCCGCGTACGATATTCCGATGTTTGTGAACTGCTGGCTGGGAGGGGAAGATTCAAAGCCCGGCAACTACCCCAGCGGAGGCCCGCAGCCGCGCGTCGTCGATATTTGGAAAGCGGCTGCGCCAGCCACCGGACCCAAAATCGATATCTACGCCCCTGACCTTTACGCTGCCGACTTCGAAGGCTGGTCCAAGCGCTACCACCGCGATGGCAATCCGCTCTTCATGCCGGAAACCAACAGCGGCGCCAACGGCGCGGCCAACGTCTTCTACGCGGTAGGTGAGCACGCGGCCATCTGTTTCTCTCCCTTCGCCATCGAACGCGCACTCGTGCGCGAAAGCGCGCCGGACGCAGCGCCGCGCTCGCCGGGGCCGAGAGTGCCAACGCCGGAATTGAGCGCCAGCTACGCCGTGATCGCGCAGCTTTGGCCTGCGCTCGCTGCTGCCCAGGCCAAGGGCGAGTCACATGGATTCCTCCTGGATAAGGATCATCCAACCGCCGATTTCCCAATGAACGGCTATCTCGTTCACGTCAGCCTGGATCAGATCTTTGGCTTCCATGCTGAAAAAGGCTACGGGCTTATCTTTGCCGCAGGGCCGGACACGTTTTACGGCGCAGGCGCTGGCTTTCGCGTCAGCTTTTCTCTGCCTGACGGCAAGATGCAGGCCGGCATCGGAACCGTCGACGAAGGCGTCTTCGAAAACGGCAAATGGATCGCTGGCCGCAGGCTGAATGGCGACGAAAGCGACCAGGGCAACTACTGGCGCATCGACCAGTTCCAGGCCAAGATCGAAAAGGTTACTGTCTACAAGTTTCAATAGCCGAAAGCGAATCGGGGCGCGCTTCGCTATCCGGCTCTCGCAGACGACACAGTCGCGTCTATACTGGGGTCATGTTGCGCCGCGCCATCGCCGCTGTTCTGGTTGTTACCTTGGCTGTGCTGGTGCTTCCATGCTCGTTTGCAGCAACTGCGCTACATGCACCCCACGCCTGCTGCGCCACTTCGTTGATTTCTCATTCGTCGGATTGCTGCAATTCGGCTGCGCCGCATCCAGCCGCGCCCGCGCCGGAGCGGAACACTCAAGCTAGCAGCGAAAGCGCAAGAACGAATCTGCCGCACATCGCCTACGTCTGTAGCGCCAGTTTCCCTATCCTGACGCAGCTGCAGCCTGCCAAGCGAATTCCTGCCACCATCCTTCGCACCTGATACCCCCTCCCGCGCATCGATCCGTCGTTCTGCCGTTCTTAGGCAGACCTTTATCCCGGTCGAGCAACCAGGCGTCCCCGCGCCGGAGTATCTTCGTGCATCGCTATCTCTTTCCCCTGTTTTTTGCCGTTGCCACACCTCTCGTGGCGCAAATGAATATGCCTATGCCGCAGAACCAGAGGACTGGCATGAATATGGGTGGACCCGCTGCGTCACTCACCGAAAACGTCATGCGCCACGACACATCCGGCACCGACGTCGAGCCAGACTCAGCCGCCCCGCCCATGCTGATGCAGATCCATGGCAACTGGATGCTCATGCTCCACGGCCAGGCCTCCATTGTCGAGCAGCAACAGACCGGCCCTCGCGGCCATGACAAGTCATTCTCCGCCAACTGGATCATGCCCATGGCCCAGCGCGACTTTGGCCGCAGCCAGTTGACCATGCGCACCATGCTCAGCCTGGAGCCGGCAACCATCTCAGGTCGCTACTATCCCGAACTCTTTCAGCAGGGTGAAACCGCCTTCGGCAAGCCGATCGTCGACGGCCAGCACCCGCACAATCTGTTCATGGAGATCGCCGCCTTGTACGACCTCAAGCTCGGCGAAAATGCCCTGCTCTCGCTCTACGCAGCTCCGGTAGGCGACCCGGCTCTAGGCCCGGTCGCGTTTCCTCACCGCGCCTCAGCTTCCGAAAACCCGCTCGCTCCGCTCGGCCATCACCTCGAGGATTCCACCCACATTGCCTATGAAGTGCTCACCGTCGGAGAGGCACTGGGCCCCGTTCGCCTCGAAGCCTCCGGCTTTCACGGCCGAGAGCCCGGCGAAAACCGCTGGACGATCGCCGTCGGCGGCCTCGATTCCTGGTCTGCGCGCTTCACCGCAGCTCCATTCAGGGACTGGGAAGCGCAGTATTCCATCGGCCATCTGCATTCCCCTGAAGCGGAGCGCCCCGACGAAGATGTGCTGCGCCAGACGGCATCCATCAGCTACCATAACGCCTGGCAGGCCGCGACCCTCGACGCTCTCGCTCTGTGGGGACGCAATCACTCCATCGATTCGCCCACCAACTGGAACGGCTATCTCTTTGAAGCGACCTCGCACATCCATGACCGCCATTCCATCTGGATGCGCATTGAAAACGTTGACCGCACCACCGACTTGCTGGGCGTAGCAGCCCCGGCAGAGGAGACCGTGATCGGCCGCGTCCAGGCATACACCTGCGCCTACGCCCACCGCATTTTCAGCAATCGTTGGAGCGTCTACGAGCTTGGCGCGCAGCCCACTCTCTACAACACGCCCGCGCCACTGCGCAGTCTCTACGGTGTTCATCCCGTAGGCGTAGTCGCAGTGCTCAATATCCATCTGGGTAAATAGCTGGCTTGGCAGCCAAGGAGCTTCATCAGCGAGGCTCCTCAGCATGCCGACTTCCTCATCTTCATTTCTGCTGCGCCAGCACAACCTCCGCCGAAGTCGCAAACAAATCCTGCCCAAACTCCGAAGGATGGTGAATATCCCAGAAGAAGGTGTGGTCAGGATCGCTGCATACCGTAGTTGTCAAGCAGGGAGTGGTGATGTTCGTGAATCCGTAATGCGTGGGATCCGTCTCCAAAGTCTGGATCAGGCTGAAGACATCCAATCGAATAATTCGAATCCCCTCGAGCCAGTCTTCCAGCGCGAGTAGTTCGTTCAGGTATTTGTTGGCAGCCACCACCGCGGCCAGGTCAAACGTGGCGTTCGCCTGCCCCGCGGGTATCACTCCCACATTGAAGAGATTTGGGATGAGGAAGTGCTTTGCCCCCGCCTGCCGCAGCAGCAACTCGCTCCCGGCAAGCGCCGCGGCGATCTTGAACCCCAGCGCGTCCGCCGACCCGCCGGTTGCGTCGAGAATGTCGTTTCCGCCACCCTCGATCACGTACAGCGCATTTGGATCGGCCTTCCCCTTATGCTCGCTCAGGTAAAGCCCAACCTGATCCGTTACGCTGGGGATGCCGTCCACAGTAGCAGTCGCAAAGGCTCCGCCAAACGCATAATCCGTGCCTCCTGCCAGAGCCGGCAACATCGGTAGATGCATTCCGCCAGCCACGTGTTCAATCCAGATTGGTCCATTGGAGAAGCGTCCGTTGTAATACGGAGGCGAAAGCGGCTCCGCGCCGCCCGTGGCGATGTAGTCATTGCCCACATCGCAATAGCTGTCGCCAAAGACATAGATGGCGTCATACGTTGGAGTCGCGGCGCGCGCCAGTGCCGGCGCACCCAGGGCAAGGCTGAGAAGAGTGATGAGCGTAGATTTCAATCGCATCGCTGGAAGATCCTCCCAATTCGCCGGGGGAATCCAAGCGTCTCCCAGCGCGAGAGAATCCTAGCGTTCCAGCGCCTGCTTGTAAATGAAGTTATGCGAAAAATCGAACGGAATTCCCGGCAAGCTAGCCCCAGAGCGCCGTAACCACCAGGTTGGTCACAAACGCCGCCCCGTAAGCCAGCGCCAGCATGTAGACAAACTGCACCGCCGGCCACTTCCAGCTGTTGGTTTCGCGCCGCACCACCGCAATCGTCGAGGTGCATTGCAGCGCAAAGGCAAAGAACACCATCAGCGCAATCGCCCCGCCCAGCGGCAGATCGTGGTGCAGTGCCGTTTGCAAACTCAGCGACTGCGTCTCCGGGTCTGCTCCGTAAAGCGTGCCCATGGTGCCGACCATCACCTCGCGCGCCATCACGCTGGTCAGCAAGCCGATGCCGATCTTCCAGTTGAACCCTAGAGGCGCAATCGCCGGCTCGATGAAGTGCCCCAACCGCCCAATCACGCTCTCGCCCAGCTCCGGCGGATGCCCGGCATGCACCGGAACATTGGCCAGCACCCAAAGCCCAAGCGTCACGCAGAGAATCACCGTCCCCGCCTGCTTCATAAAGACGCCGCCGCGGTCATACAGCCGCAATCCCAGCGAACGCAGCGTGGGCATCCGGTACTGCGGCAGCTCCAGAATGAACGGCGTCTCGCTCGATTTCAAAATCGAGCTCTTCAGCACGCGCGCCGTCACCAGCGCCGCCAGAAATCCAATCGTATACAGCCCCAGCATCACCAGCGTCTTCAGGCTGATCAGGCCGCCCACAAACGCCACATTCGGCACAAACGCAGCAATAAACAGCAGATACACCGGCAGCCGCGCCGAGCAGGTCATAAACGGCGTCACCAGGATCGTCGCCAGCCGATCGCGCTTGTTCTCGATCGTCCGCGTCGCCATAATCGCCGGCACCGCGCAGGCGTAGGCCGAGAGCAGCGGAATAAACGCCTTGCCGTTCAGCCCGATCGACCGCATCACCCGGTCGGCAATCAACGCCGCACGCGCCAGGTAGCCCGTATCTTCAAGAATTCCAATAAACAAAAACAGCAGCAGAATCTGCGGCAGGAACACAAGCACGCTGGTCACGCCATTCCACCCGCCATCCAGCACTAGGGAGCGAATCCACCCCGCCGGCAAGAATCCCGTGGCCCATTTGCCAAAATGCGCAAGAATATCCTGCAACCCGTTGCTCACCGGCAGCCCCACCGAAAACACGACCTGAAAGACCGCAAACACCACTACCAGGAACAGCAGCGGACCCAAGATCGGATGCAGCAGCACCGCATCCACGCGCCGCGTCATCTTGGCCGAAAGCGGCGCGCGATACCCCGTCCGCGTACTCACCTGCGCTGCCCAGCGATGCGTGCTCATGGCGTTACCCAGCACAGGAAGCATCAGCGGCGGCGTGTCCAGCTTGGAGTCGTTGCGGTTCAGGAACATCTGGACGGATTCGATCCCCGTCCCTTTCGTCGCGCTCACTAGCGCTACGGGCGCGCCCAGCTCCCGCGCCAGCTTGAGCGGATCGATTGCGCCGCCGCGCGCGTCCATCAGGTCGCTCATATTGAGCAGCACCATGGTCGGCAGGCCCAGCGCCAGCACCGGAGCCGCCAGCATCAACTGCCGCGTCAGGTGCAAGGAGTCGAGCACCAGCAGCACCGCATCCGGCTTGGGAGTGCCCGGCATGTGCCCTTCGAGCACATCGATCGATACCCGCGCATCTTCTGAATACGGGTCCAGCGAATAAATTCCCGGCAGATCGATCAGCACCAGGTCGTCGCGTCCAACGCCAGACATCCGGCCCATGCGTTGCTCGACGGTGACGCCAGGATAGTTGGCCACTTTCTGCCGCAAACCCGTCAACCGATTGAAAAGTGTCGACTTCCCGGAATTGGGCGGTCCGATCAGCGCGATCGTATGCAGTTCGCCTGCAGTTTTCGCGCCCGGCTGGCGCACAGGAGGGACAAAGGCAACCGGCTCGCAGCACTCACTCATAGCGCGGCCTCAGTCAGTTCTTCGGCCGGCTCGGCAGGCTCTGGCACATCCAGCAAGTCCTCTTTGGTGATCGACTTCGCCGCGACCCAGATGGCCCGCGAAGTCTCATGCCGCAGAGCAATTTCAATCCCATCCACCGAGTAAACCGTTGGATCGCCCGCCGGCGCCTTATGTAGCACGCGCACCCGCGCATCGGGCACGAACCCCATATACATCAGGTGGTTCTGCACGCCCGGCGGCAGGTCCAACGCCACCAGCACACCGCTTTCGCCTACCACGAGACTGCTCAGCACTCGCAACCGCTGCGCTCCAGAATTTATCTCCAGCTTTTCCGGCTCCGCCGGAATTCCAGAGAGGATGCCTTACAACCACAAAAATGGATAGAACTACGACCACTTCAGTCGGATTTTAGTATACGACCGATTAGGTCTGGATTGCAACGCGACCTCCACAATCCCGTTCACCGACCTTAAAGTGACCTTAGCGAACATCCAACCGCTTTACCTGTGTCGAGGATCACACCTATCCTAGGCTTGCTTCCGGAGTGCGCCAATTCCCCGTGGGTGCGGCTCTCTAACACCAAAGCTGCGTCGCCTTCCAACCGGATAGATCCCCCCAGACCACTCCCAGGGTGTTTTACAATTTCGCAGAGGAATGACGCCATGAATGTAGCTGATTTTGAAGCCACCGTCGTCATCGATCAGCCTCCTGCTGGATTAACTGCGCCAGTCGAAGCGCTCTGGTGGGACTTGAAAGGTGACTGGACGCGTGCGCACAACCTGGTCGACGAACTGGAAACGCCAGAAGGGATGGCCGTCCACGCCTATCTGCACCGCAAAGAAGGGGAGCAATGGAACGCCGACTACTGGTACGCCAAAGCCGGCCGCACCTATCACCGGGCTAACCTCTCCGATGAATGGACCGCACTGGTTGAAGGCCTTTTGAATATTGGCGCTTCCACGCGATCCAGCTAACTCGCTAACCCGCTGCAAGCGAAGCTGCCAACTCGCTAAAAGCTACCCCAGCTGCACCAACTCCCGAGCCACTTCCCTCGGCCCCAGGATCGACATTCGCGGTATCTTCCCGCGCACCATCGCTACCTCATCGCAGCGATGCAGCCGCGGGCAGTTCTGGCAATCCTTGAAGACCTTGTCCGGCAAGTCGGACTTATCCTCGACCACCCGAAATCCATACTTGAAAAAGAAATCCGGAATGCGCGTAAACAAGCATACGGAGTGAATCCCATGCTCCTCCGCCTCGTCAACCAGCGCCCTCAGTACGCGTCCGCCCGCGCCTTTGCCCTTAGCGCCCGGCGACATCACAATCGAACGCACCTCAGCCAGATGCGGCCCGTACAGATGCAGCGCACCGCAGCCCAGAAACACGCCCGTGTCGGACTCCGCCACCGTGAAGTCGCGAATGTTCTCGCAGATCTCCGCAAAATTGCGCTTGAGCAGTGTGCCATCGCCGCTGAGACTGTTCACCAGTTCAAAGACGTGAGTAGCATCCTGAAGGCGCGCCTTACGCACCAGCATGAACGGCCTCCTGCGCGCTTGTCAGTTCGAGAACGGCCCGAATGCGCTGCTCGGCAACCGCCAACGCTTCGCGCACCTGCGCCCGTGCCGTCCCGCCGATGACGTCGTGGCAGTCCAGCGTAGCTTCGAGAGTTAACGCATCGTAAAAGTCCGGCCCAAACTCCTCGCCAAACTCACGTAGCTCATCCAGCGCAAGCGCGTTCAACTCCACGCCTTTTCCCAATGCAAACCGCACAGCATTCCCAATCTTTTCGTGCGCCTTGCGGAAGGGAACTCCCTTGTGCACCAAATACGTCGCCGCGGCCATCGCATTCAGATAGCCGTTTTCCGCAGCCTCATGCATGCGCTCTTTGCTGAACTCAAGCGCAGCTGTGAATCGCGCCAAAAGGTCGATCATCTGCGCCGTCCCGCGTACCGCAAATGTCGGCTCCTGCGTTTCTTGCATGTCTTTATTGTAGGACAAAGGCAATCCCTTGACCTGCAGAGTAACCGCCGCGGCAGCCCCATAGATGCGGCCCACCTGGGCGCGCACCAATTCGGTCAAGTCGGGATTCTTCTTCTGCGGCATCGCACTCGAACCGGTGGAAAATGCCTCCGGCAATTGCACAAAACCAAATTCAGCAGTAGCAAATAACGTGATCTCTTCTGCAAACCGGCTCGCATGCAGGCCGACAAACGTAAGCGCCTGCAAATACTCCAGCACAAAGTCGCGATCGCTCGTAGCGTCCATGCTGTTCGCCGTAGGAGCAGTGAAGCCCAGCTCCCGCGCGGCAATCCAGCGATCCAGCTTCAGCGTTGCGCCGGCCACAGCACCTGATCCCAGCGGACAATAGTTCAACCGCGCAGCGCAGTCCTGCAACCGGCCAA
>Ga0182012_10006869_pt1 | contig 11505 bp, 8 predicted proteins | sample 612S2SmetaG_FD_120486 | JGI IMG/M metagenome (GOLD analysis project Ga0182012, IMG submission 120486) | Permafrost microbial communities from Stordalen Mire, Sweden - 612S2S metaG | ecosystem: Environmental > Terrestrial > Soil > Wetlands > Permafrost | place: Sweden: Stordalen | collected...
GATTCCGCCCGTGATGGAGGAGATGAAGGCCGCTGCGCGCCGCGCCGGGCTGTGGAACCTGTGGCTGCCGCAGAGCGACCACGGCGCCGGGCTGACGAACCGGGAGTACGCGCCGCTCTGCGAGACGATGGGCCGCTCGGCGATCGCGCCGGAAGTGTTCAACTGCAACGCGCCCGACACCGGAAACATGGAAGTGCTCGTGCGCTACGGCTCCGCCGAGCAGCAGCACCGCTGGCTCGACCCGCTGCTAGCAGGTGAGATTCGGTCCGCGTTCGCGATGACCGAGCCCGGCGTCGCGTCGTCGGACGCCACCAACATCGAGGCGGCGATCCGGCGCGACGGCGACGAGTACGTCGTGAGCGGCCGCAAGTGGTGGACGACCGGCGCGCTCGATCCGCGCTGCAAGATCCTGATCGTGATGGGCAAGACGGACCCGTCGGCCAAGCGCTACCGCCAACAGTCCATGATCCTCGTGCCGATGGATGCGCCCGGCGTCAACGTCGTGCGCGCCCTGACCGTCTTCGGCTACGACGACGCGCCGCACGGCCACGCCGAGATCGACTTCGCCGACGTGCGCGTTCCGGTCGCGAACATCATCCACGGCGAGGGAGCCGGTTTCGAAATCGCTCAAGGCCGGCTTGGCCCGGGACGCATCCATCACTGCATGCGGCTGATCGGCCTCGCGGAGCGTTCGCTCGAAGCGATGTGCAGCCGCGTGCGCGGGCGCGTGACCTTCGGGAAGCCGCTCGCGGAGCAAGGCGTCGTCATGCAGTGGATCGCGGACTCGCGCATCGAGATCGACCAGGCGCGGCTGTTGACGCTCGCCGCCGCCGAGAAGATGGACCGCCACGGGAACAAGTCCGCGCGCACGGAGATCGCGATGATCAAGGTCGTCGCGCCCAACGTCGCGCAGCGCGTCGTCGACCGCGCGATTCAGGCGCACGGCGGCGCGGGCGTGACCGACGACTTCGGCCTCGCGCATGCCTGGGCGGCGGCGCGCACGCTGCGGATCGCCGACGGCCCCGACGAAGTGCACCGCGCCGCCATCGCCAAGGACGAGTTGGCGCGCCAAGCGACGCTCGGCGAGGCCTAACCTGAGCGTCGCAGAGCAGGCCGCCGCGCTCGCGCGCGAGATCGAGCGCTTCATCTCCGAGCCCGCCGGGGCTGCCGCGACGGTCAGCGATCTGCGCATGCTTGCGGGTGGCGCCTCGCAGGAGGCGTGGCTCGTCGACGTCGCGCTCGCCGGCGCGCCCGATCCGCTGCGGCTCGTGATGCGCCGCGACATGGGCGGCGCGCTCACGACGATGGCCCTCGACCGCGCCACGGAGTTCGCCGTGCTGCAGGTGGCGTACGCGGGCGGCGTGCCCGCCCCGCGACCCTACTTTGCGCCGGCCACGATCGCCGGAAAGGCCGCGTTCTTCATGGAGCGCGTCGAGGGCGAGACCGTCGGCCGCAAGATCGTCACCGAGCCGTCGCTCGCCGAGGCGCGCGCGGCGCTCCCCGTTCAACTCGCGCGCGCGCTCGCAGCGATCCACGCACTCGATGCCGGCGCGCCGGAGATCGCCGGCCGGCTGCAGCGGCCCGCCGCCGGCCAGAGCGCGATCGGCGTGGAGTTGGCGCGGCTCTATGCGGAACTCGACGCGGTCGGGGAGCCGCATCCGGCGCTAGAGTATGCGCTGCGCCGGCTCGCGCTCGCGCAGCCGCCCGGCGTCGAGCCGTCGTTCGTGCACGGCGATTTTCGCATCGGCAACGTCGTCGTCGACGGTCGCGGTCTGCGCGCAGTGCTCGACTGGGAGTTCGCGCACGCGGGCGACCCCTACGAGGACCTCGCTTGGCCGTGCGTGCGCGCGTGGCGGTTCGGCAACGACGCGCTCGCGATGGGCGGCATCGCGGATCGCGAGGCGTGGCTGCTGGCCTACGAAGGCGCGAGCGGCCGCCCCGTCGATCGCGATCGCGTCGCGTATCACGAAATTCTCGGCAACGTGAAGTGGGCCGTCGGCGCGTTGATGCAGGCGCGGCGCCACCTGACCGGCGAGGAGCGCAGCATCGAACTCGCGAGCCTCGGCCGCATCGCCGCCGAGATGGAACTCGAGGCGCTCGCCCTGCTCGCGGCGCGCGACGGGCACGCCGCGTCGCCCGACGGCGCGGCGCCGGCGCCAGAGCCGGCCGAGAGCATCGGCGACCGCCCGTCGGCAGGCGAACTCATCGCCGCCGTGCGCGAGTATCTGCAGGCGGAGGTCGTGCCGCAGCTCGACGACCGCAGGGCGCGGTTTCGCGCGCTGATCGCCCAGAACGTGCTCGCCGTCGTGGAGCGCGAGCTTGCGACGCAGCCCGGCGACGTGCGCGCCGAGCACGCGCGCCTGGACGCGCTGGGCCTCAAGGGCGCCGGTCTGTTGGCGCGCCGGCAGGATCTCGCCGGGCGCATCCGCCGCGGCGAGTACGACGCGCCGGGACCTGCAGCCGCGGTCGCCGCATATGCGCGGCGCAGCGTCGTCGCAAAGCTGCGCGTCGCGAACCCGCGCTACCTCGAGCGGTTCGCCCGAAGTTAGTCGGCGACGGTGAGGTGGAAGCGGACGGTTTTGCCCACCGCATTGGTGCCCGGCGCCAGGTACTCCAGGAGCAGGACCCCGCTGCCGGGCTTGCGGGCCTGGTAGACGAAGATCTCCTCGCCGGGAGCGCCCATCATGCCCGTCCGTACGGCGCGGTATGCGCTGCCCTTGTAGGCGACGATCGCCGCGTCGGACGGGCTGGAGGCCTTCCAGCGATAGCCGGTCGACGGGTTCGCCGCCAGCGCCACCAAGAACAACTGCCCGGCCTTGACGTTGATGCCGTCTTCGGGCTCCGTGAACACCCGATCGGCGACCGTCGGCGCCGTCGTAGCGGAGCGCGCGGGAGCCTGCCCGGAGAAAAGGAGCGTCGCCGTTGCGAGCACCGCGGCAGCCGCGGCACCCCGGCGAAGGTGGAGTGCGTTCATGTGGGGCGCTTCACGCCCCGGCGCCCGGCGCCCTCGCAGGGGCCCGCGAGGCGCGCGCTCGAACGCGGACCTGCACTCACGGCGGAGGTAGCGGTTGGCGGAGTCACCTGCTCCCCAGGTCATCGGCGTACGCATCCCTGCGCAACGGCGTCTGCCCGGCTTTCACATGCTCGCGAAGCCGACCGGCGCCACGTGCAATCTCGACTGCTCGTACTGTTTTTTTCTGTCGAAGGAGATGCTCTATCCGGGCAGCCGCTTCAGGATGGCCGACGACCTGCTCGAGAGCTACATCCGCCAACTGATCGAGGCTCACACGACGCCCGAGGTCGTCATCGCGTGGCAGGGCGGCGAGCCGACGCTCATGGGGCTGCCGTTCTTCGAGCGCTCGATCGAATATGCCGAGAAGTATCGCAAGCCGGGGCAGCGGATCGACTACACGATTCAGACCAACGGCACGAAGATCGACGGGAACTGGGCGTCGTTCTTCAAGCGCCATGACTTCCTCGTGGGCATCAGCATCGACGGGCCGCGCGAGATGCACGATGCGTATCGCGTGGACAAGGGCGGTAAGCCGACCTTCGACAAGGTCATGCGCGGGCTGCGCTACCTGCAGGAGCACGGCGTCGAGTATAACGTGCTGACGACGCTCCACGCCGCCAACGCAGATCGCCCGGTGGAGGTGTACCGCTTCCTGCGCGACGGCTGCGGGGCGCGCTACCTGCAGTTCATCCCCATCATCGAGCGCTTCACCGGTGAGGCGCACGAGTGGTCGTCGTGGCAGGACCGTCCGCTCTACGTTCAGGAGGGCGCCAACGTCACCCACCGGTCGGTGACGCCGCAGCAGTTCGGCGCTTTCAATATCGGGATGTTCGACGAGTGGGTGCGGCGCGACGTCGGGACCGTCTTCGTGCAACTCTTCGACGTGACGCTCGAGAACTTCTACGGCGAGCCCGGCTCCCTGTGCGTGCACCGGGCCACTTGCGGCGGCTCGCTCGCGATGGAGCACAACGGCGACGTCTACTCGTGCGACCATTTCGTCGAGCCGAAACACAAGCTCGGCAACATCGCGCAGACGCCGCTGGTCGATCTCGTCAATTCGCCCAAGCAGTTCTGGTTCGGCCAGGAGAAGCAGAGTTCGCTGCCGCGCTACTGCCGCGAGTGCGACGTGCGCTTCGCGTGCCACGGCGGCTGCCCCAAGGACCGCTTTCTGAAGACACCCGACGGCGAGGGGGGCCTGAACTACCTGTGCGAGGGCTACAAGGCGTTCTTCCACCACGTCGCCGAGCCGATGCGCGCCATGTGCGACCTGCTGCGCGCGGGCCGCGCGCCGGCGGAGATCGTGCGGCGGTATCGGAGCGTCCCCGGAGCGTGACGGCTCCACTCGCCCGGGCCGGCGTGCTTGTTCCGTTCGCGAGGTTTCTCGACGAAGCGGGCGTCCCGTCGTGGAAGGTCCTCGAGGCGGCGCGGCTGCCGCCCGAACCCCAAACGCGCCCGGCCGACTTCGTGCCGCTCGTCGCCGTTCTTCGGTTCGGCCAGATCGCGGCTCGCGCCGCCGGCGTGGAAGACATCGGCGCCGTCGTCGGGCTGCGCACGCCCGTCGCCGCGCTCGGCGAACTCGGCGCGGCGGTGCGCGCGGCCCCGACGCTGCGAGGCGCGCTGCGTACCCTGAGCGCCGCGGTCGCGCTGTACAACTCGGGCGAGATCGTCTGGGTCCAGCGAAAGAATGCGCGCGCGCTGCTCTGCCACGACTTTCGCAGCGCCGATCTGCCCGCGAGGACGCACGGTGACACGTTTACGCTGGGCCAGTTCGTCGACGTCATCCGGCTCGCCGCCGGGCCGCGCTGGACGCCGCGCGCCGTCTACGTGCGCCCCGAGGACCTCCAGGCGGGGCGACGCTACGAGCAACTGTACGAGGCGCCGGTCGTGAGCGGCGCGGGGGTCTGGGCGGTCGAGTTCGACGCGAAGCTGCTCGACGCACCGCTGCGCGGCGCTCCTGGGCTGGGAGCCGCCGTCGGCCCGCTGCAGAGCCTGGCTGCCACGGCGCCTCCGACGACCTTCGCCGGCTCGGTCGGGCAGGTCGTCGCAAGCCTGCTCCGCGGAGGGAACGTCGACGTAGCTTGCGTGGCGGAGTACGCGGGCTTCAGCGTCCGGACGCTGCAGCGCCACCTCGGCGACGAGGGCCGCAGTTACTCGCAGATCGTGGATGAGGTGCGGTTTGATCTCGCACGCCGCCTCTTGCGTCGTCCCGACCTGAAGCTCATCGACGTGGCGCTCGAATCCGGTTACCAGGATCCGGCGAATTTCACCCGGGCGTTCAGGCGCTGGGCGGGGGTCTCCCCGACCGACTATCGCCGGAAGGCGGGTGGCGCGAGATGACAGGAACTGCCGTCTTGGCGGCTGCTACGATAGGGGGTAAACCGAGAAATCGCTTGCGCCTGCGTCGATGTCTTTCGTTGCCGCCGCAGCCCTTTCTGCCGGCTTAACTACGCCGTCCACATGAGGAAGAATGCGTGAAACGTAAGACCGCACTTGGGCTCGCCGGGGTGGCCGTCGCAGGGGGAGTCGTTGGCGCAGGCGGCGTGGCGCTCAGCCAGGGCGTCGGGTTCCAAACGATCATGTCGTCGCTCACCGCGACCCGCACGGTGGCCGACAGCGACGTGATTCCCGCCCCCGCGCCGACGTTCGGCGGCAAAATCGACAAGGACGTCAGCAAGTCGACGGCGTGGTGGCCGCCGGCAGTAGTGCCGAAGCCCGGATCGCCCAACGTCCTCTTGGTCCTGATCGACGACGAGGGTTTCGGTGCGAACAGCACGTTCGGCGGCCTGATTCCCACGCCGGTCTCGGACCAGCTTGCTAGCGAAGGCTTACGGTACACGAATTTCCACACGACGGCGCTCTGCTCGCCGACGCGCGCGGCGCTGATTACGGGGCGCAACCACGGCGCGGTCGGCTTCGAGATGATCGCCGAACTGGCGACCGGTTTCCCCGGCTACAACGGCCAGATCGGCGACGAGAACGCGACCGTCGCGCGCATCCTGCAGGCCAACGGGTATGCGACCGCGTGGTTCGGCAAGGATCACAACGTCCCGACGGACTGGGCGACCGACGCCGGGCCGAAGTCGCAGTGGCCGACCGGCGAGGGCTTCGACTACTTCTACGGGTTCCTCGGCGGCGACATGGACCAGTGGCACCCGACGATCTACGAAAACACGAACCAGATCTTCCCCGACGTCGGACACCCCGGTTACAATCTCAACGTCGATCTGGCCGACAAGGCCGTCGCATGGGTCCATCGCATGACGGACCTGAAGCCGCAGCAGCCGCTGTTCCTGTACTATGCGCCGGGCGCGACCCACGCGCCGCACCAGCCCACGCCCGACTGGATCGCCAAGATGAAGGGCAAATTCGACATGGGCTGGGACGCGTATCGCGAGTACGCATTCAAGCGGCAACAGCAGTTGGGCATCGTCCCAAAGGCTGCGCAGTTAACGAAGTGGCCGGACAACACGACCGACGAGTACAACGGCGTGCAATTGCCGCATTGGAACACGCTGACCCCGTACGAGAAGGCGGCCTACTCGCACATGATGGAGGTCTACGCGGCCTACCTCGCCCAAACCGACTACGAGATTGGCCGCGTCGTGCAATCGCTCAAGGACACGGGCCGCTACAATAACACGCTGATCTTCTACATCCACGGCGACAACGGCGCCAGCGCCGAGGGCGGCTTGCAGGGCACGCCGAGCGAGGTTTGGGCGTTCAACGGCGTCTTCCCGAAGGTCGACAAGTTCTGGCCCAAGTTCGGCCCCCTGTGGGGTAGCGAGTACACCGACCCGCACTTCCCCGTCCCGTGGGCGTGGGCGCTCGACACGCCGTTCAAGTGGACCAAGCAGGTCGCGTCCTACTTCGGCGGCACCAAGAACGGCATGATCGTGGTGTGGCCCGGCCACATCACCGACCGCGGCGGCATCCGCACGCAGTTCCATCACGTCATCGACGTCGCGCCGACCATCCTCGACGCGGCCGGCATCAAGCAGCCGACGATGGTGGACGGCGTCAAGCAGAATCCGATCGAGGGCGTCAGCATGAACTACTCGTTCGCCAATGCCGAAGCGCCGTCGACGCACCACACGCAGTACTTCGAGATTCTCGGCGCGTGGGCGCTCTACCACGACGGCTGGATCGCGACGGTCGATCCGTCGAACGCGCCGTGGCTCGTGCTCTCGAATAAGTTCATCCCCGACCGCTGGGAGACGGCCAAGTGGCATCTCTACCACGTCGAGCCGGGCGCCGACTGGACCGAGAATACCGACGTTTCGGCGCAGTATCCCGACAAGCTCAAGGAACTGCAGGCACTGTTCGTATCGGAGGGCGAGAAGAACAACGTCTTCCCGATCAACAACGCTCCGTCGTTCTTCGACCCGCGTCCGAGCCTGATCGGCGACCGGTCGACGGTCACCTATCATCCGGGCATCGTCGCGCTCAACCAGGCGGATACGCCGAACATCCTCAACCGCGACTACGCGATCACGGGTGAGGTGATCGTGCCGCAGGGCGGAGCCAATGGCGTCATCGTCGCCGACGGCGGCCGGTTCGGCGGCTACGCGCTGTTCCTGCGCAACGGTAAGGCCGCGTTCTCGTACAACTTCCTCGAGATCGATACGGTCCGTTGGCAGGGTGCCACGGCGGTAGGTCCGGGCCGCCACTCCATCACGTTCGAGTTCGCCTACGCGGGCCCGGGTTTCGGCAAGGGCGGTACGGGGACGCTGATGGTCGACGGCAAGACGGTCGCCACCAACAAGATGGCGCACTCGATTCCGTTCACGATGCCCTGGTTCGAGGGGCTCGACGTCGGCGCCGACTACTCGACGCCGGTCGATTCTAACTACACGGTCCCGAACAAGTTCACCGGCACGGTCGTGTCGGTGACGTTCAAGACCAGCCCGATGCAGATCTCGCGCTCGCAGATGCCGGCCTACATGGCGGGGCTCTTCAACGCGGGGATGGGCATCCAGTAACTCAACGCAACCCTTGCAGCGGCGGCGTCGCACTTTGGTGCGGCCCGCCGCTGCGGTTTCACGAGAGGTGAAGATGACACTGACCGGTATGGCGCTTCGGGCTCTTGCTCCCGCGGCGCTGCTTTCGACCGTTGCCTTGGCGCCGGTGGCCGCTTCGGCCGCGTCGCCGCTCGCCGGCCACGTGTTGACGTACGCGACCAGGAACGTCAACGTATCCGTGCAGATGGGTCGCTTCCGCTCCCAGCACGCGACGGAAAACTGGACCCTCTCGCTCGCCGGCGCCTGAGCGGGAGCCGAGCGGCACCAATCCATCCGCCGGCGGGTTCCTGAGTGCACCCCGCCGAGGGAAGCGGAGCGGGGCAGCGAATTATCCAAAGAATAACTTTGGAACTAAGGGGAGAGCCATGGCCCGGATTTACGAGAACATCGCCGACACGTTCGGAAATACGCCGCTCGTCAAGATTCCCCGATTGAACAAGGGCATCGGCGGCACGGTGCTGGTCAAGATGGAGTCGTTCAATCCGGCCGGTAGCGTGAAGGACCGCATCGGCGTTGCGATGATCGAGGCCGCAGAGCGCGAGGGTCGCCTGCGGCCGGGCACGGTCATCATCGAGCCGACCAGCGGCAACACGGGCATCGCGCTGGCGTTCGTCGCGGCGGCGAAAGGCTACCCGATCATCCTGACGATGCCCGACACGATGACGATCGAGCGCCGCAACCTGCTCAAGGCGTACGGCGCGCAGCTCGTGCTGACGCCCGGCGCGGAGGGCATGCCCGGCGCGATTCGCAAGGCCAAGGAGATTCACGACTCGGATCCTGCCAAGTACTTCATGCCGCAGCAGTTCGAGAATCCGGCTAACCCCGAGATCCATCGCCGCACGACCGCCGAAGAGATCTGGCGCGACACCGACGGCAACGTCGACGTCTTCGTGGCAGCCGTCGGCACGGGCGGCACGATCACCGGCGTCGCCGAGGTGCTCAAGGAGCGCAAGCCGTCGTTCGTCGCGATCGCGGTCGAGCCCGACGCTTCGCCCGTGCTGTCGGGCGGCAAGCCCGGCCCCCACAAGATCCAAGGGACCGGCGCCGGTTTCGTGCCGCCGATCCTGAACACGCAGTCGTACTCCGAGGTCATCCGGGTGACGAACGAAGACGCGATCGCGATGGCGCGGCGCGCCGCGCGCGAGGAAGGGATGCTCGTCGGCATCTCGGCCGGCGGCAACATCTGGGCCGCGCTGCAGGTCGCCGCGCGGCCGGAGATGGCCGGCAAGACCATCGTCACGATCGGGTGCGATACGGGCGAGCGGTACCTCTCGAACCCCGTGTTTGCAGAGCAAGAAGAGCGGGTCGTCGAGCAGGCGCTGGTGCCGGCCTAGCCGGACGAGGGCACCCGGGCCTCAGCACGAAGCCGCCCAGGTGTCCATCGCATTACCGAGCGGACCGCCTTTCGTCGCGGTGACGAGAGGCGGTCTCGTTGAATCCGTCCACGCCGTCGCTGCCTGCGCTGCGGGCGCCGCCGACGGCGACGTCCGGCTCGCCGTTGGGGACGTCGACGTCCCCCTCTTTCTGCGATCGTCGGCGAAGCCGTTCATCGCGGCGGCGATCGTCGCCGGCGGGGCGGCCGACCGCTTCGGCTTCGACCAGCGCGAACTCGCGATCATCACGGCGTCGCATAACGGGGAGCCCGAGCACGTCGAGTGTGTCCGCGGCATCCTGCGCAAGATCGGCCGCACCGAGGCCGATTTGTTGTGCGGCGCGCACGCGCCGTACGAGCCTGCCGCCGCGGAACTGCTCAAGCGCGGCGAAGTACCGACCGCGATTCACAACAACTGCTCGGGCAAGCATTCCGGCATCCTCGCGCTGTGCGCGATGCTCGGCGCGGACCACGCGACCTACCTCGAGGCCTCGAATCCCGCGCAACAACGCATCCTCGCGTTCTGCGCGCGCATGACGGGCGACGATCCCCAGACCTGGCCGATCGGCGTCGACGGCTGCGGTATTCCCGTGTTCGCGACGTCGCTGCGGCGCGCGGCGCGCGCGTTCGCACGGCTGGCGACGCTCGACGGGATCGCCGACGACGACGCGCGCGCGCTCGAACGCGTGCGCGCCGCCATGCAGGCCGAACCGTTTTACGTCGCCGGGACGGGCCGCTTCGACACGGCGCTCATGGAGGCGACGCAGGGCGCGGTCGTCGCCAAGGGCGGGGCGGAAGGCTTCCAAGGTGCGGCCAGCCTGCCGCTCGGCGCCGGACTCGTCGTGAAAGTCGTCGACGGCAGCCGGCGCGCGTCGTGCCCGGCAACCATGGCCTTGCTCGAACGCTTGGGGGCGCTCGATGCGACGGCGTCCGCCGCGCTGGCATCGTTTGCGCGGACGCCGGTCCGCAACGTCGCCGGCCGGCTCGTCGGCGAGATCGAGGTGTTGCCGGTCGCCGGCGGTGACACCAATACGCGAGGCCAAGCGTCATTGGTGGAGAGCCCGCGAGGCTCCACCGCTCGCTGAGGCACGGTTTTTGACGAAATTTTTCCTCCGACGCCCCATTTTTGCCGCCGTTTGTTCGCTGGTCGTGCTGCTGGCGGGCTTGATCGTGCTGCCCTCGCTGCCGATCGCGCAGTATCCGCGCATCGCGCCGCCCGTGGTGACGGTGACCGCGACCTACTTGGGTGCGAGCGCGCAGGAGGTGGAGTCGTCCGTCACCGTGCCGCTCGAGACCGCGATCAACGGCGTCGAGGGCCTGCGCTATATTTCGTCGACGTCGACGAACAACGGCCTCAGCACCATCACCTGCACGTTCGATCTCTCGCGCGACCTCGACCGCGCGACCGCCGACGTCCAGAACGCCGTCCAAGGCGCCACCGGCCTGCTGCCCGCGTCGGTCAATCAGATCGGCGTCCAGGTCGCCAAGAACTCGGGCTCGTTCGTGCTTGCGATGGGCCTTGTCTCCGACAACCCGCAGATCGATCAGATCAAACTGTCGAACTACGCCAACGTCTACATCAAGGACGTGCTCAAGCGCATTCCCGGCGTCAGCGACGTGCGCATCTTCGGCGAGCGCCGCTACGCGATGCGGGTGTGGGTGGATCCGAAGAAGCTGGCCGATAACAGCCTCGCCGCCTCGGACGTCGTGAACGCTCTGCTCGCGCAGAACGTCGAGATTCCGGCCGGCGCGATCGGCCAGCCGCCGAACGCCCCGAACCAGCCGTATCAGATTTCGATCCACGCGCTCGGCACGCTGAGCACGCCCGAGGGGTTCGGGAACATCGTCGTCAAGGCCACGGCCGACGGCGGGCACGTGCGATTGCGCGACGTCGCCCGGATCGACCTCGGTGCCGAGGACTACTCGAGCTTCCTCGGCTTCAACGGCAACCGGCGAGCGGTCGGGCTCGGCGTCCTGCAGCTGCCCACAGCCAACGCGCTGAGCGTCGCGCAAGCGGTCAACGCCAAGATGACGGAACTGTCGCGCGCGTTTCCCGCCGGTGTCAGATACCAGACCGCCTTCGACACGACGACCTTCGTCCA
>Ga0182012_10006870_pt1 | contig 11505 bp, 9 predicted proteins | sample 612S2SmetaG_FD_120486 | JGI IMG/M metagenome (GOLD analysis project Ga0182012, IMG submission 120486) | Permafrost microbial communities from Stordalen Mire, Sweden - 612S2S metaG | ecosystem: Environmental > Terrestrial > Soil > Wetlands > Permafrost | place: Sweden: Stordalen | collected...
ATTCGAGCGAAGAAATCTCGCGCGAGGCCACCATCGCCGCCATTTTGCGGGCACTGCGACTAATCACGCTCTCAATCTAGCAGCGTTCCCCCGAAGTCACTCGATGGTGACGCTGCCCGAGTCGGCCTGCACTTTCACTAAGGGGCCGCCACCACTCACTTTCCCTTCCACATGGTGATGCGAGAACTCGTTGCGCGCCGTCATCTGAGGAACGGAGATGCCTCCGCTATCAGTCTGCGCACTGATGTCGTAGCCCGCGCCCCGTGCCAGTCTCACACTGACTCCGCCCGATTCAACCTTGGCGTGAATCTCGGCGGCCACCGTTTGCTCGAGCCTTACGCGGCCTGAGTCGCTTTGCGCGTCGATGCTGCCCGCAATACCGGTTGCTTCAATCCCGCCCGAATCCACATGTGCATACAGCGCACCTTTGACGTTCCTTATGTGGATGCCGCCTGAATCCGCCGCCGCATGCACCGCCGCCGAGACATCGTTTATTTCGATCCCGCCCGAATCCGTTTTGCAATCGACCGGGCCCTGCACGCCTGCCACGCGGATTCCGCCCGAATCGGCATGCGCGTGCAACTCGGTGCTGGCCGGCGTTTCAATCTCAAGCCGCATCGAAATGCCGCGCAACAGGCGGTTTTCCGCATAGCCCACCCGGACGCGGTTGCCACTCTGCTCGACCGGCGGATGCTGCTCCAATTCGCGTATACGGCTTTGCACGTCGCCATCAGCCGTTCCGAACCAGCCGTGTTCGGCCTTCAAAATGGCATGGATGCGGACCGTCCCCGCCGCCCCCTGCGTGATGGTGATTCCTCCCGAGTCGGTTTTCACATCCAGGTCAACCATGCCGGAAACCGGCAAAGATTTTTCAAACGAGCCGTCTTCGGCGGCCAGGAGTCCTCCGGCCAAGACGAAAAACATAATCGGCGCCAGCGAATTCATCGAGTTCTTCCTTTCCAGACACTGCTGAAGGAGGTACGCAAGGCGGCGAACAATGTTCCCCTAAAATTTTCACCGGCCTCCATGGATCTCGGCTGGCTTCTAAGGCGTCCAGCTTCCCGACGTCACCCAACCCACGCTCGTGCCGTTCTTATCCGTGGCATATACATACAAATTCACTGCCGCGGTTTCCTTAAACGTTAGATTTACCGTCAACGTTGCCGTGTTCCCCGAAACGTTGTAGGATGATCCTGTCCCCGCCAACGTACACTGGCTGTTTGACACGGTGGCAGTCGACCCTGGCGTTACTCCCGCCGAAATCACCGTCCCGGTATTGTCCTTCAGATAGAGCAAGTTCGCGAAAGAGTAGTATTCCACATAACAGCCATTCGCCTTCGTCAAAGAAGTGTTCGCCAACAGGAACACCGAACTCACGTTGGAGCCGCCATTGGGATCGGAGATCGTGGTAGCGAATGCCTGCGTAGCGCCAGTGCCCGTGTCCGGCGAAACAGAAACTACTGCCGGCGGTAGCGTCGAACCCCAAGTCCCCTTTTGCACCCAGCCGGTGTTCGTCCCGTTTTTCTCCGCCGCATACAGATAGCTATTTGTTGGCGCGTAGCCGCTGAAGGTGATCGGCAGCGTCAATATCGCAGTGTCCCCAGAAACGCTGTAAGCCGCGCCCGCCGCCGACACCGAACACTGGCTGTTGGCGAGCGTCGTCGCCGAACCTAGGGCCGCGCCGGTTGAAGGCGTAGCGTAGCCCGTTCCCGCGTCATTTTTCAAAAACAACAATCCCGAGACCGCATAATATTCCGCGTAGCAACCCGCGCTTGGCTTGATGGAAGTATTGAATAACAAATAGGCGGCAACCAGTCCGCTGGCCCCGTTTGGATCGAAGTATGCCGCGGCGAATGCCTGTGCTTTCCCTTCGCCGGAATTTGGCGTCACCGCAATCGCGGTAATTGCGGTGAGCGCGGTGACGCTGAAGCTTTGCGAAACCGGAGCCGCCGGCGCAAAGGTGCTGTTGCCTGCTTGGGAGGCTACGATGGTGCACTCGCCCGGCGTCAAGGTAAGCGCCTCGCTGCCCGCGACTGTGCAGACAGCAGCCGTTAGGCTAGCATAACTCACGGCGAGCCCGGAACTCGCCGTTGCGTTTAGCGTGGCGGGTGTGCCGGCCGTGTGTGCCGCAATGGGAGGAAAGGAAATCGTCTGCGGCTGCACCTTCAAGCCATAAACCGTCACCGAGCCGGCGCTGTAGTTACTCAAGCTAGCCGAGTTGGCAATGTAGACTTTCCCATTTACCACCACCGGAGGCACAAACTTCGCGAGCGTGCCCATATTGTCGGATGCCATCTGGTTGCTGTTCCACAATTCTATGCTCGGATTGGCCGCGTTGTAGGCGTGCAGAATTCCTGGATAACCCACCACGTTCGCCTCGCTCTTTACATTCATCACCGGCGCCCACAAAATTCCATTAGTGCTGCCATTCGCCGAGATCGCCAGCGCGGTAGATGGCTGCCCCGGCAGTTTGAAGGTTCCGGCATAGGTATTCGTGAAAGCCGATGTCGCGGTGTTTAGCGAGTAAGCGTGCAAAGCGTCCTGCCCCGGCCACACGTAGAGCGTCCCGCCATTTCCTTGCTGCCAGTAAGCCATCCCGACAATGCGGTCGCTATCGCTCACCACGACATCAATCGGAGCGCCTACATGGAAAAACTGCACTAACTGTGGATCGTTCGCCATCAGCTTACCCAAATTGCCGGTGTTCAAAACGAAGACATCTCCTGTCTTACTGCCAAACGTGACCAGGTCCGTACCAGGAATCAGCACCGGTCCATTGCAACTTAAATCCAAATCGTATTCGTCCAGATAAGTGTAGTTCTCGGTGTTGTTGTCGCTCCCGGCTAATGAATCCGGCGTGTACCAGTTCGCTAAGTTCAGGCCGCTGGAAAAATTGAACTGCAAAAGCGACTGGGGCAAATCGTAACCGGCAGTATATGTGCCGCCGTTGGCAGTCAGGTAAAAAACGTTTCCGCTTGCATCCACCGCAGGCCCGCTGCCGCTTTGCCAAAAGCTATTACCGCTCGTGCGGGAACTGACGAATACCCCGCTTTGGGCGAGCGTGTTGGCGTTGTAGGTCAGCAACCAGCCCTGCCAGGGCTTCAAATAGTCGCCCGTTGGACGCGAACCTAAACCTACCCAAACCTGCCCACTCACTAGTTCCAGAGCAGGACGCTGTCCATACATGGCCGGGACGAAGGTTTGCGCCGTTAGAGATCCAACCGCCGGCACCGACGCCGTAATATCCGTCGAGGCATTGAGCGCCCCGGTCAGAATGTTTACGCTGCGCAAGCGGAAATGCTCAACGCGGCTCTCTAGCGTATGAGTTACAAAAAACATACGGTTGTTTGGTAAGTCGATCACAGGCGTTCCGAGGATGCCGAAGGTATCGGCCACTGAGGCATCCGAGGAAGGGTTCGCTCCAATGTGGATGGGTGCGGGCGCAACTGTGGCACTCCGAAAGTCGAGCGTCCACAGTGGACTTGAACCAATCTTGTCCGCGTCGAAGGCATACATCACATCGTGCATTGTTCCGACGAACAAAACATTATGGGTGACGCCATTGATCGTCAGCCCTTGAACATAAAGAGGTTGCGCATAGATCACGCCATCTACCGCGTACGTGCCCAATTTGCCAAAGGTTGTGGTGTTGACGTTCGCGGGCGTTAGGGTCGTCTCGTTTAAGTTGGCCGCGGTGCGCGACTGGTTGTAGCGATTGGTCAGAACGTTGACTTGCGCGGATAGGCTTAACAACGAGCAATTTGCCGAAATCGCAACGCTGAGAAGACGCGCAAAAAGGATCTGCTTACCCATGAAAGAGAAACCCTATTTGACTCTCAAGCCTAACAGCTAAATGACGATAGGGTCAATTCTGCACAAGGCTAGAATAGTTGCATGAGCACGGCGGCTCTTATCTCAGTAGAAGACTACCTTCGCCTTTCGGAGAAACCTATCTCCGAATATCGCGATGGCGTTCTTTATCCGAAGGCGATGCCAACCAAACTCCACGCTGCCATCGAGTTCCAACTCGTGACCATGCTGCGTCACCTGGGACTTGATTCCTTTGCGGAGTTAACGGTCCGTTTGTCGCACACTAAATATTTGGTGCCGGACGTCGTCGCCGCGCCTGTCCTGCAAAGCCCCTACCCGACCGAGCCGGTTCTTCTGTGCTGCGAGATCTTATCCCCTGAAGACCGCCTCGGCACAATGCTCGCCAAGTGTGAGGAATATCATGTTTGGGGCGTTCCCTTCTGCTGGGTCATCGACCCGGTCAAACGCACCGCCTGGGAATATTTGTCCACCGCCGAACCCGAACGCGCCACTGTTGCATTGCGGGCGGGTGAATACTCGATCAGCCTGCAAGAACTGTTCGCAGTTTTGGATGCCGCTCGCTAAGCGCGATTGTCCGGCGCTAGACTCAAGAAAGGGCTCATGCCTACTCCGCTGACCGCCACCCTCGCGATCCCACCGCCTGCCGTCCCTCCGCGCAAACGCTGGACTCGCTGCGAGTGCGCCGGTTTGGCTGCCTCCGGTCTTTTCGAAAAAGAGCGCCTCGAATTGGTGGACGGAGAATTGATCAGCAAAATGGGCAAGAATCGGCCGCATGTTAATTCGTGGAAATTAATGCTGATTTGGCTCTTAGAAGCGTTCGGCCGCCAATTTGTTGATGCCGAAGCGCCCATTGATGTCGCTTCGTCCGACAATGAGCTGAACGAGCCGGTGCCTGACCTCATGGTGCTCCGCCAGGAGACCGCCAGCTTCACCTCGGGCAACCCCCAGCCTCAAGACATCAGTCTTCTCGTCGAAATCGCCGACCGTTCGCTCAATTTTGATCGCACCGTCAAAGCGGCACTCTACGCCCGCGCCGGGATCATTGAATATTGGGTGCTGGATGTCAACGGTCGGCGCCTATTCTGCCATCGTGATCCCGACGCTGGCCGCTACCAGTCGGTTGTCGTGTACGGCGAGCAAGAATCCCTTGCGCCGCTCGCCGCGCCGGACAAAGAATTCCGCCCGGCACAAGCGTTGCCCGTAGCCTGACGGCCCGCTCCATAGACGACTTGCGCCTCTGAGGGGCGCGTAAACGATTGAAAAGAATCCTTGGAGGAGACCATAGTTCGGGCTTCGTGAAAAAACTCATCGATCTGCACTATTTCCGGCACGCATAAATGCTTGTTATACTTGAGCTTTCTTTCTATGCCTACCGCTGATACCCTCATCGATATCGAGACGCCTGCCAAACCCCAGTCGAGTCGTGGCGAAAAGAAGATTTTACTGCTGAAACCGCGCGGTTTTTGCGCCGGGGTGGTCCGGGCCATCGACGTGGTCAAGATCGCCCTCGATCTCTATGGCGCACCGATCTATGTCCGCAAGGAAATCGTGCATAACCGGCACGTGGTCGACGAATTGCGGCAAGCGGGGGCGATTTTCGTGGAAGAATTGGCGGAAGTGCCCGAAGGTGCGCGGGTTATTTTTAGCGCGCACGGGGTTTCTCCGGCGGTGCGTGAGGAAGCGAAAGAACGCAAACTTTTGGTGATTGACGCGACCTGTCCGCTAGTCACGAAAGTCCATCTGGAAGCGGTCAAGCTCGCCAAGCAGGATTTCACCATTATTCTGATCGGCCATCGGGACCATGACGAGGTGATCGGCACCCTTGGTGAAGCGCCGGAAAGCACTATCCTGGTTTCCGATGTTGAAGATGTCGACAGGCTGGTACTGAAGAATCCGGACCGGGTTTCGTATCTGACGCAAACCACTCTATCGTTGGATGAAACCAAAGACATCGTCACACGGCTTATGGAGCGTTTTCCCAAAATCGTAGGCCCCAAAACGCAGGACATCTGTTATGCCACCGAGAACCGGCAACTCGCCGTCAAAGCGGTAGCTCCTCTTTGCGACACGTTGTTGGTGGTGGGCTCGCAGAACAGCTCCAACTCACGGCGTTTGGTGGAGGTGTGCGAAAAAGCCGGCATACCGGCCTATTTGCTGGATGATTGCGGAGAAGTGGAAGCGCGCATGCTCTCCGGAGTCAACACCGTAGCCGTGACCGCTGGCGCATCGGCGCCGGAGCATCTGGTGGAAGAATTGATCGCGCACTTGCGGGCCAACGGCTTTGAAAACCTGGAGGAAGTGGAAATTAAGGAAGAAGACGTGCGGTTTACCCTGCCGTCCGATCTGGAGAAGTTCACACCGCGTCTTCATCCGGTGCGCGTCTGAAACAGTTCGCCATGAGTTCCAGCCTGCAAATTTCAGAAGCTCTAGGACTCGCCACCAGCGAAGCCATTCGCAAAGCCAGCGCCTCGCTGCTCAAAAAGCAGACTCCGGAAGGCTTTTGGTGGGCCGATTTACGCGCTGATAGCACGCTAGAATCCGATTATATTCTGATGGAGTTGTGGCTGCATCCGCCGGTTGATGGCGTGTGGCATCCACCCACACGACCGCAGGTTGACCGCGCCGCGGCATCCATCCTAGCGCGCCAATTGGAAGATGGCGGCTTCAATATTTATCTAAAAGGGCCGTCGGAAATCAACGCCTCCATCAAAGCTTATTTCGCTTTGAAGGTAGCTGGCCTTTCGCCGGAAGACGAGCGCATGTGCCGGCTGCGCGATCGGATTATTGAATTGGGCGGTCTGCAATCGGCCAACAGCTATGTGCGGGTGAATCTAAGTCTGTTTGGCCTTTTCCCGCGCGACGCCTGCCCCGCCATTCCGCCCGAAATCATCCTGCTGCCGTTCAAATTTATTTATCAGATGTCGTCCTGGACACGGGCCATCGTAATTCCGCTTTCGATTCTGCACGCGGCAAACGTGAAGCGGCCCGTCCCCACCGGCTTCACGGTAGACGAGCTGTATCTGCCGGGCGCGCCGATGCACCCGGAGCAGGATCCGCGTTTGATCAGCTGGCGCAATTGTTTTCTGGCGGTCGACTGGTTCCTCAAATTTTGGGAGAAGGTCAGCCCTGGTATTATCCGCCGCCACGCGATTAAGAAATGCGCCGCCTGGATGATTCGGCACTTCGAACATTCCGACGGCTTGGGCGCGATTTATCCTTCGATGCAGTACGCCGTGATGGCGCTGGATGTTTTGGGCTACCCGGCGGATCATCCGTTGCGTATCCAGGCAGAAGCGGAATTCAAGAAGTTGATGGTGGACAACGACGCGCGCGGTTTTTATATGCAGCCCTGTTTTTCGCCCATTTGGGATACGGCGATTGCCGCGCATGCGTTGGGGGAGACCGCTGATCCGCCGCTCGAGGATTTGCGCCGTTCGGCCGATTGGATGATCTCAAAAGAAGTGCGGCGGAAAGGTGATTGGTCGGTAAAGCGGCCCAATGTAGAACCTTCGGGTTGGGCATTCGAATTCAACAACGAGTTTTATCCGGATGTGGACGATACCGCCATGGTGTTGCTGGCATTCGAAAAGAGCCGCGCCAGCGACCAAACCAAGCAAACTGCTTGCGAAAAGCGCGCATTGGATTGGCTGCTCGCCATGCAGGGCAAAGATGGCGGCTGGGCCGCCTTCGACGTGGATAACAACTGGAAAGTTTTGAGCCATGTCCCCTTCGCCGATCACAATGCGATGCTCGATCCTTCCTGTCCGGATATTACCGGACGCGTTTTGGAAGCGCTGGCAAAGAGCGGTCTCCAGGCAAATCATCCGGCTATCCGCAAAGGCATCGACTATCTGCTGCGTGTGCAGGAACAAGACGGCAGTTGGTACGGCCGCTGGGGAGTGAACTACATTTATGGCACGTTCCTCGCGCTGCGCGGCCTGCGCGCCGCGGGCTTGAGCGAGAACGAGCCGCAAATCCAGCGCGCGCTCGAATTCATTCGCGCCTATCAGAACCGCGACGGAGGTTGGGGCGAGAGTTGCTCCAGTTACGACGAGAACTGTTTCGTGCCCGGTGCGAGCACGCCTTCGCAAACTGCTTGGGCTTTGCTGGCGCTGCTCGCGGGCAACGATTTGCGCAGCTCGAGTCTGTTCAACGGCGTTGATTACCTGGTGCGCACGCAGTTGCCCGAGGGCCACTGGGATGAGCAGTATTGTACCGGCACGGGCTTTCCACGGGTGTTCTATCTCGCCTACACGGATTACCGCAACACTTTCCCCTTGCTCGCTCTTTCAACGTTCGTGAAGGCAATTGCCTAAGGGCAGCCTCCCGTGTCTCTCACACTTGTAACCGGCGCGAGCGGTTTTCTAGGTTGGCATGTCGCTAAACTCCTCACCGAGCAAGGTCATCCCGTGCGTGCACTCTGCCGGCCCAGCAGTCAGCTTCGCGAACTGCATGTGGAACGGGTCACCGGCGACTTGCGCGATCTGGAGTCACTCGCCCGTGCGGTGGATGGCTGCCGGCGTGTGTATCACGTGGCCGCCGATTACCGGTTGTGGTCGAAAAATCCCGCCGATCTTTATGCGGCGAATGTGGACGGCACGCGCAACCTACTGGCGGCGGCGGAGCGCGCGGGCGTGGAGCGGATTGTTTACACCAGCACGGTTGGTTGTATTAATATACCGGGCGACGAACATACTCCGGTTTCGATTGACGACATGACCGGCCACTACAAGCGGTCGAAGTTTCTGGCCGAGCAAGTCGCTCTCGAGGAAGCACGCGCCGGCTTGCCCGTCGTTATCGTAAATCCAACCGCACCGGTGGGTGACCGCGATTGGAAACCAACACCAACCGGGAAGATCATAGTCGATTTTCTGCACAACCGTTTGCCCGCTTTCGTAGATACCGGCTTGAATCTGGTGGATGCGCGCGACGTGGCACAAGGGCACATTCTGGCCGCCGATAGAGGCAAACCCGGCGAACGCTATATTCTCGGTTGCGAAAACCTGACGCTGCAGCAAATTCTGCAAAGGCTGGCAAAACTCACCAACAAACCCGCCCCCAAGGTGAAGTTGCCTTATGCCGTCGCTTATGCGGCCGGGATCTTTTCCAGCGGGCTCGCGCATCTCACTGGCAAAGAACCGATGGTTCCGCTGGAAGGCGTTCGGATGGCGAAAAAGAAAATGTTTGTGAGCCATGCCAAAGCGGCGCGAGAGCTAGGCTACGCACCGGGTTCAGTGGACGCAGCCTTGCAACGCGCGATTGAATGGTTTCAAGAAAGCGGGCGTTATTAATTTATGTCCATCCTTTTCGTCGCCTCTGAAGCAGCGGAACTTGAGCCTTTGGCCGAGCGTCTGGAGAATTTGCGGAAATTGAGTTGGCCGATCGACTACGCCTACGAAGGCATTGCGAACAGCCGCCGCTTTATTTTGGTTGCCAATGGAGCAGGGCCTAAGCTGGCCTCGCAAGCGGCCGAAGTTGCCATTCGCGCGGTGAAAGGTGCCGAATTGTCGTCGTCCCAACTCGAAGCAGTAGTCAGTACCGGGTATGGTGGCGGTCTCGATCCGGTGCTGCAAGTTGGCGAAATCGTGGTTGCCGCGACAGTTCTCGACGCGGCGAGCCAGGAACGGTTCCCTTGCGGCCCTTTAGAAGGAATTTCCGCACTGGGAATAGTACTTTCGCAGGATCGGATCGCGATTGATGCTGTGGAAAAAAAAAGATTATTTGAGCAAACAGGCTGTCTCGCGGTGGAAATGGAGTCGGCTGGGGTTGCAACGCGCGCAAAACGCGCCGGATTGCCTTTTTACTGCATCAAAGTTATTTCGGACACGGCCACCGAGTCGTTTGCCCTGGACTTGAACCGGATGAGGACCGCGGAAGGCAGGGTGGCGCGTGGGAAAATCATAATGCACGCCTTAGCGCGTCCAAATTTGGTGCCGGGACTGCTTCGCTTGAAGCGCCGCACCGAAGACGCCGCCAGGGTTTTGGGAGAGTTTCTTGTCAGTTGCCGAATCGGTTCGGACATTCACATCCCCGGCGAGTGAACGCATTCCGCTAGAAATGCAAGCCGCCGTGTATTTGGGCAAGGGCCATGTAGCAGTGCAAACTGTGGCTACGCCGCCCATTGGGCGGGACGAAATTTTGGTGCGCGTCGAAGCCTGCGGCGTCTGCCATACAGACCTGAAGAAGATCGAGTACGATTTGCTGGCTCCGCCCAGGATTTACGGGCACGAAACGGCCGGCGTCGTGGCTGCGGTTGGCGAACACGTGACCAAGTATGCCGTGGGTGATAAGGTGATAGCGTTTCACCATATCCCGTGCGGGCAGTGTTTCTATTGTGAGCGACGTCTCTACGCGCAATGCCCGACGTATAAGAAGGTGGGGATCACGGCGGGCTTTGAACCGGCCGGCGGCGGCTTTTCGCAATACGTTCGCGTGATGAATTGGATTGTGGAGCGCGGTGTGGAAAAAATTCCAGCGGGCGTTTCGTTCGACCAGGCATGCTGGGTAGAACCCGTCAATACGTGCCTGAAAGGCGTGGAGCAGTTGACGCCGCGCGCGGACGACGTGATTGCGGTATTGGGACAAGGGCCGATTGGATTAATCTTCACCATGTTGTTGCGAGCTCGCGGAGTGAACGTTTTGGCCACGGATACCATCGAATTCCGCCGCGAGCTTTCGTCGAAATTCGGCGCATTCGCCTCCGACCCGCGCGACACTTCGTTTGAAAACACGGTGAAGACCAGCAGCCACGGGCGCGGCGCGGATGCGGTGATTTTAGCCACCAACGTCAAGGGCTTAGTGGAACAAGCGTTGCGCATTTCGCGCCCCGGAGCGAAGATCCTGCTTTTTGCGCAAACATCGGCCACCGAACGGATCGAAATCTCGGGCGCGGACGTCTGCGTGGGAGAGCGCGTGTTGTTTGGGTCATACAGCGCGGACGTGGATTTGCAGGCTGAGTCGGCCCGCTTGGTTTTCTCGGGCGAACTGCCACTCGAATCACTGGTTTCCGACTGCGTCCCGCTTGCGGAAATCCAGCGCGGAATAGCGATTGCCCAGCGCCCCGGGAAACGCTCATTAAAAGTGGTAGTCCATCCGCAGGAGCGGATCTCATGCCAGTAGCGATTGACAATATGCAGGCCGCCGTGCTTTATGGGAAAGAGGACGTCCGGCTGGAATCCGTGCCGGTGCCGGCCATCGGGCCAGGCGAGATGCTCGTCCGTGTAAGAACCGCCCTGACCTGCGGGACCGATGTAAAAGTGTTCCGCCGTGGTTACCACGCTAAGATGATCCGGCCGCCCGCCTTGTTTGGGCATGAAATGGCGGGCGATGTCGTCGCGGTGGGCGAAGGTGTCTTCCATTTTCGCGCCGGACAGCGCATTGTGGCCGCGAACTCCGCGCCTTGCGACCATTGCTACTTTTGCCGCCACGGACAGCAAAATCTCTGCCAGGATTTGCTGTTCAATAATGGCGCTTATGCCGAATACATTCGGCTCCCAGCGCGCATTGTGCAGAAGAATACCTATTTGATTCCGGAAAGCTTGGCTTATAAAGATGCGGCTTTGGTTGAGCCGCTTGCTTGTGCCGTTCGCGGTTTGGATGAAAGCAACCTGCATCCGGGCGACACCATTGCCGTGATGGGACTTGGCCCAATCGGCCTGATGTTTGTGCGGCTGG
>Ga0182012_10006871_pt1 | contig 11505 bp, 15 predicted proteins | sample 612S2SmetaG_FD_120486 | JGI IMG/M metagenome (GOLD analysis project Ga0182012, IMG submission 120486) | Permafrost microbial communities from Stordalen Mire, Sweden - 612S2S metaG | ecosystem: Environmental > Terrestrial > Soil > Wetlands > Permafrost | place: Sweden: Stordalen | collected...
CGCACCATCCTCCAGGATGCGATCGGTGAGTTGGTCAAGCGCGCCAAGAGAAGTGGCGATCTGCGCACAGATCTGGATGCGTACGACCTGCTTCGAGCGCTGATCGGCGCCTCCCATGTGGGCTCCAGCACGGATTGGCCGGAGAGCGCCAAGAGACTAGTAGACATCCTCATCGCAGGCTCACGCCCGCTCAAATAAACCGCGTCCCGCAGCACACGACCTCCGCGTGCATTCGTTCAACACCGCACAGCAAAATTCAAGCGGCCTGACGCTTTCGATTCGTTAACAGGCCAATACACTTATCGACATGGGGCGGAAGGCTGAGATTTGTCCTGACAAACAAGCTTATTCATCCGTGATAAAAGGGGAAGGCTGCCGTGTTCGATTCCGGGAATGCATCTGGTGTGGGGGAGGAAGCGCACCTATTAGAATTAGGATGTGGCACCCCGCTACTGATGTGGAATGCCGTGCTGTTTAATAGCAGCTTCACACTTGAGAGTCACTTCGTTGAACATCGTGAGGTGAGTGGAGAGTCCAGAATGCCAACTCCGAAATACGCTGCCTATAAGGCAGCCGATCCCTACTTCAGTTTGGTCCGACGTGCATTGGGTGAGCTTGTGGAGGGCGAGCACTTCTTTGACACCGTCAGCGACGACACCATCTACGAGGTCTTATATGATCTCGGCTGGCCACGCGTCATTCGCGGACGAACCGACTTGATGAATGCCTTCAAGGGTTACGTCGGCATCATCCACCTGCATTCCGCAGATAATTTGGTTGTGCACTCAACGGACGCAGGCCGTGTCATTGTCATCGAATATGAAGTCCATGGAACAGTCCTGGCGACGGGAGGAGAGTACAACAATCGGTTTTGCTCAATCATTCATCTCGAAAACCGGAAGATCTCGCATTGGAGAGACTATATGGACTCACACGCAGCGTGGAATGCATTGACGCCGCCCATTCACTGAGGGCAGATCACAATGAAAAGAATCCTGATTGTTGCAGCTCAGGTTCCCAAATCGTAATTGGGTCCCCATAAACGATAGGACTCTATCTTGACTGCCAAACGCGCATTCCTCTATGCGTTTGTGACTAGCTGGCCGATTCATGATTCCCGGACGCTGGCCGACTAGTCAGGACCAACCTACTGTCGATGGGCGCATTTGAGATCATGCGTCAAATGAGGGAACCGTTCGAATCCTGTTCACTATGCGATCCGCTCGCCTGATCGGAATTTGAACTTAATCCATCCTCAATGCATTGACAGGATTGATGGATGCGGCGCGCCGCGCGGGAATGATCGCGGAAAAAAGTGCGGCAAAGGCCAGAACCGCGACGGAGATTGACATCGCACTCAGATCAACGCTGGCGATCTCATACAATTGCGACTTGACGAACCGTACACACAGAACTGCAACCGGGATGCCGATGAGCAGGCCGAGAATGGTTTGGATGATTGCGCCGCGCAGGACCATGGCCAAGACGCTCGAGCGGTTAGCTCCGAGAGCCATGCGAATTCCGATTTCAGGAGTCCGCCGCATCACTGAGTAGGCGGTCACGCCATACAGCCCGATTGCAGCGAGCAACAGTGCCAGCGCGCCAAACAGCATGGTGAGGCGTGATATCAAGCGTTCCTGGCCGAAACAGGCTGCGATTTGATCGCTGAAGGTCTGGAATCTCACAACAGTCAGATTTGGGTTGATGCCGGCGAGGGTGGTCTGGGCCAGCGATTCCATGTTGTCCATGGGACGGTCGGTGGAGAGGACAATTGCGCCGGCGAAGAGGGAGTCATCCTCTTCGATTGGCTGCTTCGTTCCGGCGGGCCGTTGCATGGTAGGTACAAAGAACATGAGATGGTCCTTCATCTTCACGCTTTCGTAGACCGTGTCCTCTACCACGCCGACGATCTCCCAGGCTGTGTTCGTGTCCGGGCCTTGGAATCCGAAATGCTGACCGATCGGTTTCTCGCCGGGCTTGAACATCTTGTTCACGAACGTTTGATTGACGACTGCTACGCGGGGTGCGTTGGGGCCATCGTGTGCATCGATACCGCGGCCAAGCAGAACTTTGGTGCCCACTGAATCGAAGTACTCGCTGTTGGCACGAACGATCGAGGAGATGGCCCATGTCTCTGGGTGCTGGTGGACCTGAATTCCCCAGCCATTGTTGTTGTCTTCCATCGGTGTATACGAGGCGATGCCGACTTTCGTCACGCCGGGCATAGCATGAAACCGAACCTCCATCGTGTGGTAGAGCGCGTCAAGTTGTGTCTGGACGTATCCTGCAGCCTGCGGATTGATGTGCACAATGTAGCGATTCGTCGCATTGAGCTTAAGGTCCGTACCCTCGAGCTTGCCGAGGCTTTCGAGGAATAGGCATGCGCCTACAAGTAATACAAGCGACAGAGCTACCTGCAAAACAACCAGACTGCGCTGCAACAGCGACGCTCCCGAGACAGTCGTGCGGGAACCGCTGCGGAGCGCGTCGGCGGGCCTTGCCTTCGAGGCTAACCACGCCGGCGCGACGCCGAAGAGAACGCCGGTAACAAGCGAGAGTGCGCAGGCAAAGCAGATGACCGCGAGAGAGGGGCTGGCGGGTATCGGAACGCTTTGCGATCCGGGAAACGCCAGTGCCAGCAGCATGCGTGTTCCCGCATAGGCGACGACGAGGCCGGCGATTCCACCCATGGCGGCGAGGAGTACGCTTTCGGTGAGAAGCTGGCTGATGATGCGGCTGCGCCTGGCGCCGAGAGCGGTGCGAATGGACATCTCCGCATTGCGCCCGATGCCGCGGACCAGCAGAAGATTGGCGATATTGGCGCACGCAATCAGGAGAACCATGCCAGCGATGCCCATAAGCAGATGAAGTTGGTCTCCATACTGCTTCTGCATGGACTGGATACCGGCGCCGCCGGGTGTAAGCACCACATGGATCTTCGCCAATTTCTCCTTGTCACTCTGAGGGGACAGCCGACCTGCGGCAACAAGCTCATTGCGGAGTAGTGCGCCGATTTTTTGTTGCAGGGGTCCGAGGTCGGTGCCGGGCTTTACGCGGCCGATGATATAGAGCCAGTTCTGCCCCGGATCGTGTACATAGGGCACATTGGCAAGCAGAGGCATGGTCTCGATTGGCAAGTAATAATCGGGCGGATTGCTGATGAGGCGGTCCCCGAAAAACTTGCGCGGCGCAATCCCCACGATTGTCACGGGCTTGGTATTGACGCGAAAGGTGCTGCCAACGATCGCGGGATCACCGGCAAATTGCTGCTGCCACGTCTCGTAACTCATGACCGCGGTTGCGGGAGCTCCCTGAATATCGTCGGCATCGGTGAACAGGCGGCCGGCCTGGGGTTGAAGTCCGAAGGTGCGAAAGTAGTTACCAGAGACGAATTCTCCCATGACGGAGCGCGCGGCCTCCTGGGTTCCATCGCGGCGCGCGATGACCGGACGGTAGGCAAATCCAGCCTGCATCGCGGCAAGCTCTTCGAATTCTGGAATGTTCTTTTTGAACTGCTGATAGGCATCGGTCGAGAAGTACGAGTAGGAATCACGTATACCTGAGCCCACGCAACAATCGTTGTTTTCGCCAAAGCGGATGAGCGTGGTGGGGTCGGTGACAGGGAGATCTTTCTGGAGCACGGCATTGACCAGCGTGAAGATGGCGGAGTTGGCTCCAATGCCGAGGGCGAGGGTGAGCAGCACAGTGATCGTAAATCCCGGCGTGCGCCGCAGTTGGCGGAAAGCAAAGTTGATATCTCGACCAAGGGTTTCAAGCAGTGAGAAGCCGCGTGATTCACGGCAGTCTTCCTTCACCTGGCTGAGGCCGCCGAATTCAAGCTGCGTCGCCCGCGTTGCTTCTTCTCGCGTAAGGCCTGCGCGCATGTGCTTCTCAACCTGCCGATCGAAATGAAAGTGTAACTCGTCGTTCAATTCGCTTTCGACCGCTCTCGGCCGGAAAAGTGCGCGCAAACGAAAGGACAGATCGCTGTACAATCCATTGAGCATGTTGAGCCTCCTACGCCGTTCCAAGTACCTGGGCCACTGCTGCGGTGAGTTTCGCCCAGGCTTCCTTCTCCACTTCCAGTTGCGCTCGCCCTCTTTTAGAGAGTTCGTAGTACTTCGCGCGGCGGTTGTTCTCCGTTGTTCCCCAATTCGCCTTGATCAAACCACGGCGCTCGAGGCGATGAAGGGCCGGATAGAGAGAGCCCTGCTGGATCCGCAGCGCCTCGCTCGACAACTGCTGCACGCGCTCGGAGATCGCCCATCCATGCAGCGGGCCGAGGGACACGGTTCGAAGGATTAGAAGATCGAGCGTGCCTTGGGGTAGTTCTAAATGAGGTGCAGTCATGGTTCCCCTTCCACTCCTACAGAAGGTACAACACTTCTTGTAGAAGTGCAAGGGGAGAAGACTCCCTGGGCAGCATTCCGCCGGATCCGAGAGTTAGATGGCGGTAACAGTGCGCTCGTCGAGACCGGTATGCCAGGGATTGCGCGGATTACTCCCCTGAAACGCCCTTTGCGACTCCGATCTCAAATGACGCTTGGATCTTGCGGATTCCATTCGCAAAGCCAACCTGCCGTTACCAATCCAGCATTGATGGTTCAACGGCGATCATTGGCTCGAAAAGGTTATGTATTCGTGAACTCCAATCATCCCTTGTTAAGCGCGCACCCCGTACCCAAATTGCCACTTTCTTCCCACTGCTATCGAACCATGAATGAGCGAAGTTCATTTTCGACCTGTACTTAATTGTTCCTCCACCCCTACGAGCACGTCAAAGTCATGCAGGTCAGGATTTTCCGCCCGGATCACAGCAACGACCAGCCCCTCTACTCCGGACTCTACGCCCAAGCTATCGCCCTTCTGGTACGTGTCTGGTGTTCTGGCGAAGCTTTCGCCCGCAGCACGCAGAATGTTATCTGAGTCTTTTGCGAAATATCCGTAGTGAAACCAGCCCGGAGTGGTTTTGCGTTTTTGTTTTGGCGGGTTCTCTTCATCGACATGGAGTATCAGGTACTCCACAAGTTCAGCGAACATTACCCACGATAAAGTTCCTTATCGTTGCCTATTTCGAGCCCGCCTGCACGCCCGTGCGGCCCAACAAAGAGCCCATGCTTATCCTTATATAGGGCGCTCATAGACCGAGCCCGTCGTTGACTGAAACTGCGATCTCCTGCCGGCTGCCAAGATAGGTTTCTGTTGTTTGTAGAGATGCATGGCCAAGCAGGAGTTGAATCTGCTCGAGGGCTCCACCTTTTTGCCGGCACAGACGGGCGCATGTGCGACGAACATCGTGAGCGCCGAAATCCCTGATTCCGATTGCTCGCGCAGAGGTGACAACTACACTCCATATGGCCCATCCGCTCAATGCGCCGGGAAGCACGAGGCCGCCCTTCGAAAGCCTGCGGAACAGGAATCCGGAAGTGATGGCCGCCGCGGAGGTCCATTCGTCGATCGCGGATTTGGCGCTCACGGGTAGTGGCACCGTGCGGATGCGACCGCGCTTGCCGACAAGATCTGCAATCACCCAGCGGCCCTCGCGTTGCTGGATTCTTGCCACATCGAGCGCCAACTCAGACCGGCGCAAGCCGCAGTTTGCAAGTACGGACAAAATCGCAAAATCTCGTTTGCCTTTGAGACGCGCGCGGTCAGGGACCGCGAGCAGTTCCTTGGTTTGCTCCGAAGTCAGTCAGTGTCCAAGGCGGACGCCTTGCTCGGGGACTCCTGACACGCTGATGATCCGCTCGGCCTCGACGGGATCGATCAGGAAGTTGTCGCGGGCCTCTTTCAGAAGTTTTCGGATTGCGGAGAGACGGACATTGATCGTCGACATGCCGAGGCCCTGATCGATCATCTGCGAGCGGTATTCCATCAGCATCGCGCGGCAGACGGGCCGACCGTTTGCCGCTGCGAGCGCGATGAAATCATCAAAGGCTTTGGCGTATGCGCGCTGCGTGTGTCGCGAGACGACCGAGTTGCACAGCAGGTTACGGAGCGAGGAAAACGAATTAATGTTGACGGCGCGGACAATGACGGGCAGTGAAGAAGACATACGTTCTCCTGGATGATGTGGAAGGTTTGAAGATTGTTGCGTGCTAGTTGGTTCGTACTTCGGTCCATCAAGATAATGACAATCAATTCCTCCGGCATATCGCTTTCCCTCCTGGCGGCAAGAAAGCGCTCGCTAAACTGGACCACTATCCGCCTGCCCAGTTGCGAGGCGACCTGGATGAGAAGCCGGTGGCAGATTCGCAACCAAACTCCTCTGCTTTGAGCCAATGCGGTCGAGTGCTGCCTTGTGCAGCCTGGCGCAGGAAACGCCGAGCTGTTTTGGTAGGATTTCTGGAAGATGGAATGATGCATCTGTGCTGAATCCGGCGCGCTTCGATTGATCGGAGATAGCGGCCAAGCGTCTGGCGATAGTCGCCGGCCGGAGCCGGGTCGATAGTTCGGCCAGGTAGAGCGCAATTACCGGCGTCGAAGGAGGCATCGCGGGCAGCCCGTGTGTCCTTCAAAACAATTCATAATCGGCGATATCTCGCTTGAACTCGGACCGCGTGGCGGCGCTGCGGGAATTCTCCATCAGAAGAACGCCCTCTGGACCAGCAGGTCAAGGCCGGCTGCTGACGCGGGAATGTTCAGTTCGTTGGTGTGCATGCAAGGGTCTCCTTTCGAGACAGGAACTTCGGGAAGGTAAACAAGGGAACCAATCAAATAGGACGCGGAGCACCGGTCCAGCCAACCGGCGGTGTCGGCCACCTTGTGGTCGCTCCCGGATTATCTCGACGCTACGGCGCTCCGCGTGCGTTGCGGATGCCGGGTACTGTGCGGGAGTGCGAATGGACAGGGAGAGGACGATGGTACGGGGCAGGAAAAATTTTTCCTGCGAATTTCCCGTCGTGGCAATTTTCCCTCGGCTCGTACCTGATTAGAGTCACTCCTGCGGGCTCAAAAGAGCGTCGCGAAAGGGGACCCATGACAGTACTCATTTTGATTTTTTGCAAAATCCTATTCACCCGCGAGGAGGCGGCCGAGAGCCTGGGCATCAGCGTGCGCAAGCTTGACCAACTCGCCGCTCGCGGCGATATCAAACCTCGCCAGATCGACGACTCTGTTCGCTCCTTCATCGGCGAGCTCGTGCGTTTCGCCAACCTGAACACTGCTGAGGTCAAGCAAGGCGGCAACGCCTCGGAGGCTAAGAATGATCACGCAGCTTAAAATTCCCACGCCTTTGCCTGCGCCGATTCAGCGCTTGAATCTAGTTAGGCTCGCTCCACCGCTCTTCCCGGCGGAGCAGTATTGCGGCTTTTATCGCACCCACGAAGGAGAGTCCCTAGTCTGCGGCATCATCCACCCGTACCGGTCCGCACACTTGTACGCCGCGGCATTTGCACCATTGCTCCCTCTCCTCCAGGCAGAGATATGGCCTGGCAAGCAGATCTCGGAAATCACCTGGGCCGACGTCGCGTACACGAGTCCGGACGGCTCGCGTCCGCTGCTGCTGGTCCGCACTGCGCGAATCGAGAACGCCACGGCCGAGATCGTGTGGCACGACCGCGATTTGAATTATGCACGAACCTGGGAGCCGCGCGTTCGGTCAATCATCGGTCTGCTGGAACTGATTAAGGCCTGATTGACGGGGCCGGGCACGCACCTAGGCGTCAGCTCTGCGAACGCGGCCAGTAGCCGAACTGGGGGTTTCATGAACGACGGAATCAATTTAGACTTGCTTGGCCGTACCGAAAAAACCGGACGGCCGAGTAATTTGGCGTTTTACCGCGAGTACTGGTACCCGACCGAAAGCATCAACCCCCTGCTGGTTGCGAAGGTGAACTGCGCCGAATGGTTCCAGCTCTATGGGGGCTACATTTTCCGCACGTTCAGCACCGCAGAGACCACTGAGTTTTTCGATATTCCGGATCCGATGCGCACCCATATCAAGGATCGTCTTGAGCGGATCTCGACGAGCCTTGAAGTGTGTAAAGGCAACTCGAAATGCAGTCCGGCTGATGCCCGGCTGCCGCGCTGCTTTGAACCGCCCGAGAATCCGAACCTAGCGCTGCATGTCCCACCGCTTCATCTCTCCTGTGATCAATGGGAGCGGGCTGTCTTGCTGGCGAGGAAGTTGATGTATGTGGCCCGGCGCCGGCCTTGCCTGGTGCGCAGCGCTGTGCTGGGCTACTGCCTTGCCGCCACCACCCATCGTTACGTGATCACGACAGATGCAATGAATGCCGAGTACGGAAAAACACTCTTCGAGCTCATGAAGGAACTCCACCTCGGCGAGCCGGCTATCCGCTACGTGGGATTCCGGGCGGGTTCCGATCAGACCGATGTGAAAGCCCTGAGAAAGCGTCTGCGCCTTCCTCCCGCGGAAGCAGACTATGAGACAACCAACAACCTCGACGGCCCGGCCCGCCTGAACCACATCGGGATCAGGGTGTGCTGGGGTGATTCGCACCGCGCCAGCCCCGAGTGGCATCAGGTCGCCGTTTTGGCCGCGGTCACAGAGTTGTGGCGCTGCGTCAGCCGTACCGATGGTCTCCACCGGTTCCTGTAGCGGCCACACGCCGGAGCGTGGATTTCCCTTGGCGGCAAGAAGGCGCTCGCAGAATTGTTCCACCATCCGCCTGCCAAGCTGCGAGAGCACTCCGATGAGAAGCCGGTGGCAGATACGCAACCAAACTCCTCCACTTCGAGCCAATGCGGTCGCGTGCTGCCTTGTGCAGCCCGGCGCAGGAAACGGCGAACGGTGTTTGGTGGGATTTCTGGACCATTGAATCGGGAGAAGTGCCCCCGTGTATTAGTCGTCATCTTGACAGTTTTGGCAATGGCATCGGGACCGCAACAGCCATCCGAGGAGCACAAGCGGCCAGATGAAGATACAAAGCAACAAAACCGGGGTAAGGAAGATTGCCACGAGCAATCGCTTTATTGGGTGCCAACTCCAATAACCAGACTTGGTTTTCGGAATGAGAATTGCAGCGGCCAAAAGCGCAAGGAATGCAAAGAAAATGAGTGAATTGACGGCTTGTGCGACGTAGGGCTGCAATTCAATCGCAAGTGATTCGGTCATCTGATGTTCTCTTTTCTTGTCAGGTGTTGCGAGGGTTTTTCGGAAAAAGGCGAGCGGGTTTGGATCGTGAACGGTTCGGTCGCAGAAGTTCACAACTGTTCCAAGCCGTGGAGTCTTGCAGTGTAAAGAAACTGCGAGGCCATGCAAGGTGGCAAAGGTCTGCCAACCTGGGTCACAGCCGTTTGGAGTGAACCCCGCTGCTGAGACAAACTGCAATTGGCACACCGCTGTAAACACAATTTGCGAGAGGGCAAACTTCTGCTGACGCAGATCATTAAGTTCCTGCCAAGACTCCGCGGCACCAATCCTTTGAGGTCCTTACCGGGATCAGGCATCTTCTCGGCCGCGGCTCTTGATGCAGTGAGCCACGGCAATTGTTGAGATGTCGGTCCAATTTTCCTCCGTGTCCACCCTCGGTGGAAAGGCGAACGGGGCCAGGTCAAGACAGGAGATCGTCATGTTCTTGAGAAGTCGAGTCAATACTGACTGTTCGGTTGCGTCCTGCGCGGCGAGATAAGCGTCTTCGGTAACCCAAAACTCGGTCGAGAGGTATGCAGATTCCAGGATTTGGCTGCGGAGCAAGTTGATCGCGATCAGGCCGGGCTGAAGGTGCCTGGTCAGTTCTCGATACAATCCACCTTCACCGAGCATGGCTTGAAAAGCGGGATCCTTTTCGGGTGAAACAACATAGAAACGGACGGCGTGAATCATCGTAATTCTCCTTCAGGAGTTTGTGAGGGAACGTGAAAATGGCAGAGGGAACTGCGCGGGATCAGGCTCGAAGAGCCCCCGGCGGTTAATGGGGAATTGGGCGTGGTCTCAGGAACTCTCATGAATCGGTCCGCGGAATCAGATGAGGGCCGAACAAATCCGAAGGACCGTACGACGGAATCTACGAAGGCACCGGCGAAGGCCGCCGTATCCGCTGAACCGGGGACTGGGAGCCTGGATGGGCGGGAACCGAGCAATCGACCAGGATCAGCGGGTAAGAGAAGTACCGGGAACCGAGCTAATCATCGCAATCCTGCCCTTCGCAGCAACAACCTGCGGTCATTCACCTGAATTGCAGGACAGTCCGCAAAAGCAGCTCGAGCAAGATGCGGTCGACCGGGAGCCATGAATTGAAACCCTGTCGGAACGGAGACTAGATGACAATCAAATCGAGCAAAGCGGCGAACAGGATGAATTGAGCCGCACTCAACGTGATCCCCCAAATCGGCGAATTGAGCAGGTCGGGATCGAGAGAGCAGGGAGCATGGCAGGGTATTTAAGCAATGAGAATCTCATTGCGCGCGAATGGTTGTTAACTGGACCTTTTCGAGGAAAGCGCAATGGCGGAGACGATATCTGCGCCGTTGCGCTTTGTTGGAAGAGCGCACTCAATCTATCTAATTGATCGGATCGCCGACATTCATTGATGAAGGGCGCTCGGTGATTTAAACGAAGGTGAGATTTATACGCGTTGACCTACAGGGCGAGAATTACATGATGTATTCATTTTCGAAGATTAGCTCCATCTCCGGCAATCCTTCCTCCTCCTCCGAATCATCACTTTCGTCGCGCTCAAACATCCACGGGCTTTCGTCAAAGACAACCGCATCAATATCCACCACCGCGCTTGTCTCTTTAAGCATCGAATTGAACTCTTCGGTGATTTCATCGTCTGTGAGCTTCACTTCGTCGGAGTCACATTCCTCGCTTTCATCCAAGTCCGATCCTTCAGTTAGTTCCTTCCTATTCATGCATTTCACCTCTGGTCACCGCCATTGCTACAGCGGATGATTGATCGATGATCGCATAGAGTTGGGAGCGTGGAATCCAATTGTTACCAAAGGTGTGTGCGCCATCCGGCACCCAATCACGGGTCATAGACCGGACATCGAGAGAAGGTGCACCTAGACTCTGGAAGGCGACCTCGGTGGCGCAGTGTGGGCGCGCAGGATGATTTTGTCGACACCCAGAAGAAGAAGGGCATGCAGTAGGAGTTCAACACGAGGCACAATGTGTCCTCTCTCGATTCTGGAAACGAAAGTTCGGTGGGTTGCCAGGTGGCGGGCCAGGACGGCTTGCGTTATTCCGCTCTTCACGCGCAGCGAGCGAATGATATCTCCGAGAAATCGACCGTTCGAAGGACGATCGAAACATCTGCTAGCGCGATCATTATGTGCAAACTGGAACTCACAATAGGTTATGCCGAGCGGCTGACCGCAACGGCGACAAGCAAGGTCGGCAGTTACGAACTGCCTCAGGCGGCAAGTGGGGCAGTCGACAGTGTCGTGCAAAGGCGTTTGGCAGAATTGCAATTTTAGATCTCCTAAATGAAGTCCATCGAGATCGCAGCAACAAAGTGCGGTGATCTGTGGACTCGGGACTTGTCATGTTGGCAAATTGAAAAATGGAGTGATGGCGGGTTCGATTCGGGATTA
>Ga0182012_10006874_pt1 | contig 11499 bp, 4 predicted proteins | sample 612S2SmetaG_FD_120486 | JGI IMG/M metagenome (GOLD analysis project Ga0182012, IMG submission 120486) | Permafrost microbial communities from Stordalen Mire, Sweden - 612S2S metaG | ecosystem: Environmental > Terrestrial > Soil > Wetlands > Permafrost | place: Sweden: Stordalen | collected...
CAAGAACAACGAGAACGATTCGCAGCGCACCATGCATGTGGTTGACCACATTCGTTCGCTGATCGAGAACGGAACCCTGCAGCCGGGCGACAAAATCCCCCCGGAGCGCGAGTTTGCCCGTTCGCTCAAGATCAGCCGCGCCAGCTTGCGCACCGGTATCGGCTACCTGGCAGCGATGGGCATCATGAACGTGCGCCACGGCGTCGGCACATTTGTAGCCGACGGGCCGCCGGAGTTTGGCAAGTCCTCGCTCTCACTCATCGGCGCGCTGCATGGCTTTCAGGACTGGCAGATGTTCGAGGCCCGCATCATCCTGGAAAGCCAGGTGGCGGCGCTGGCCGCCGAGCGCGGCAAAGAGGAGCATCATGCGGCGCTTTCCGAGCAGGTAGCCGAGATGTTCGCCTCCATTGAAGCGCCGGCCCAATACCTGATCCACGATGTCCTCTTTCATCGCACCATCTCCCAGGCCTCCGGCAACCCGATCCTGGCCGCGGTGATTGAGACCATCACCTCCGCCATCTACGAGAGCCGCCGCAAGACCGTGGAGAACACCACCAACCTCCGCGAGTCCGCCGAGATGCATCGCGAGATTTACCGCGCCATCCGGGTCCATCATCCGGTCGAAGCGCGTTCGCTCATGGAGCAACACTTGCGCCAGGCCCGCGATGCCCAGATGCTGGAACGTAAATCGGGCCGCAAGTCTAGCCGGAATTCCGATCGGAAGTCCAATCACAAGTCCGATAGAAAACTGGATCGACAAACAAGCAGAAAGCAGCTTTTGAGCAGTGCCAAGCAACCGCACACTCCGGTTGCAGCTATTCCTGCGTAAGGGCACACTGCAACAGCCAACCGCCTCACGTCCTCCGCTTCGCCAATGTTTTGTGCCATTTGTGTACAGAGCGTTCCAGGGTAATTACCGCTGAGTCGTTTGGCAGGCACCCCTATTGACAACTCAACAGTGGTTATATAACACTTAATCCGCATCAGAATGTGGTCAGACCACGGATTGAACCATCGGCCCATGGAACCCAACGGCAAGTCCGGTCATGACCACAGTTCGTTCAAGCATTTCGCGGAGGCAATTCAATGATCAGTATTTCATCCACATTCAGTCGCATGGCGGCCAGGGGCTTACAAAGCCTGCTCGGACTGTCGGTACTTGCAGCGCTCGCAATTCTCTTCACCGCAGCTCCGCTCAACGCGCAGCTCACCGGCAAGGGAACCATCACCGGCACAGTGGCCGATTCAACTGGCGCCGTGATTCCCAACGCGACTGTCACCGCCACCAACACAGCCAACGGCATCGCATCGTCCACGCTATCAACGGGCACGGGCGACTTTACTCTCTCCAACCTCGATCCGGGCAACTTCACGGTTTCTACGACTGCGGCGGGTTTTGAGAAACTCACCCAGGAGAATGTCCATGTCAACGCCACAGAAACGGTAACTTATAAAGCCGTGCTGCAGGTAGGTTCCCAAAGCCAGGAAGTTACGGTGACAGCCGAGCCGCCGCAGATTGAAACCTCCAATGCGACGCTGGGCGCGACCATGGAGCAGGAGACCTACTCCGAGTTGCCCGTCGAGATGGGCGCCTACGGCCAAGCCGACCAGCGCCGAGCCACGGACTTCGTTTACTTGATGCCCGGTGTGCAGGGTAATGAGACCAACGGCAACGCCACCACCAACACCGGTGTAATCAACGGCTCAGGTAGCCGCGGCGCGGCCTCCGACGTGTACATCGACGGCGTTCCTTTCGTTCGCGCCGGCGGCAATGGCGACCCGCGATTTGTGTGGACAGCTCTTTCGGTCGATTCCATCGACCAGTTCCAGGTGCAGACCAACGGCTACTCGGCGGTGTATGAGGGCCAGGGTGTCATGAACTACTCGGTCAAGCAGGGCGGTATCAAACTGCACGGCGCTGTCTATGAATTTTTCCGCAATACCGCCCTCGATACATGGGGATTCCTTGGCCCGGCGCCGAATCCGGCCACCGGGCTTCCGGTTAAGCCCATAGAACACAGCAACGAGTACGGCATCAACTTGGGCGGCCCGCTTATTCCTGTGGGCAGTTGGGCGAAGAAAGTATTCTTCTTCGGCAACTACAACGGCTTCCGCTACACCAGCGCGACACCGACGCCGATGACCTTCCCGACGGCTGCTGAGCAATCAGGCGATTTCAGCGCGTACCTGGCTCTTTCGACGCCAGTCAAGATCTACGATCCATACTCGCAGGCGGCCTGCACAGCCAAAAGCACGAATGGCTTTTGCCGGTACCAGTACGGATATGGTCCGGGCGCAACCGCTGGTACAAACGGCAATCCCGTGTTGACTGGGACTGCAAACGTGATCCCGGCAGCCGAGATTACGACGATTGCCAAGGCCATGCAGAGCTTCCTGCCCAAGTCGGGAATCAGCACCGCGCTTCAGAACAACTACATCGCTCCCAACGCCACCGGGCTGGTGAACTGGTCCATGACGGACCGCATCGACTATCTGGTTGGCCCTAAAGATACGCTCAGCTTTGTCGCAGCCATCGGTCGTCAAGCCAGTTCCGTACCTGTCGGGCAGGCAACGGCTGGACGTAACGTTGGGCCGGTGCCGTACAACTACGGCCAGGCCTATGCGCCCAAGACGGCGGTTGGCATAATCGAAGAGACGCACACCTTCACGCCCAACCTTCTCAACCAGGTCAAGTGGGGCTACGCTCGCTATAACGGGCCCACCTTCAATCCCAACCAGAATGCCAAGTATTCAGCGACCAGCCTGGGCCTCTCTGGCCTGCCGGTTGGCCAGGCTCAGCAAACTTTCCCAATTGTGACGTTTGCCGGTTCTAACCCTCCCACCAACTGGGGCGGCACCACGGCGAACGTGACGCTGGCATCCAACTACACAATTCTCGATAACCTGCAATGGAATACCGGCAAACACTCCTTCACATTTGGATTGGAATATGCATGGATGCAGTACAACACCATCAGCGCTACCGGCGGCACGACGCCTCTCACCTTGGCTGCATCCAACACGGAGACAGGCGGCATCAGCGGCGGTTCCTACACAATCGCTTCGAACACAGGCGTGGCCTATGCCAGCTTCCTGGTGGGCCAGGTCGACAAGGGCAGCTTGACCGATTATTCGCTGCATCCGGGGTATGGCGCGCGCTTCCGCCCTTTCTCTCCCTACATCCAGGACAACTGGAAGGTAAGCAAGAATCTCACGCTCGATGTCGGCCTGCGGTACGATTTCTATCCTACCGTCACTGAAGATCACAGCATCGAGAGCTTTTTCAACCCTTACCTCACCAATCCCGCCACCAACCTGTCCGGCGCGCTTCAATTCACGGGCTTTGGCACCAACACATGCAGCTGCGAGACTCCGGTCCAGAACTACAAGAGCAACTGGGGACCTCGCCTGGGCGCAGCTTACCAACTCGGCTCCAAAACGGTGGTTCGCGGCAGCTACGGCGTCATGTTCTCGCACGGTGACGCCGTGGGCGGCCTGGCAACGAGCCTGGGAACGCTCGGCTTCTCCACTGCGCCGTCCTTCGCGTCAACCAACGATGTGACCACGATGCCCGGCCTGGCGGATGGCGGCAACGGTGCGCTCCCAACCTATGCTAACGCCACTGGCGTGTCCTCTGGTCCGGCTTTTGGTACCGGCTACCTTCAGACCGCCTCTGTATCCGGTACAACAACAAGCACGCCGTCCGGGTTTAACTACGACGATCCTTACCTGGGCAGCCGCGCTCCGGAGTACATCAACTGGAGCCTTGGCCTCCAGCGGCAGCTCACCAGCAAGATTGCGGCGACAGTCGCTTACGTCGGATCGCAGGGCCACTTCCTGCAGTCGGACAGCCTGACAGGCCGCGGCTACTGGTCCGATCAGATGGATCCCAAGTATCTGGTTTCCGTTGGCAGCCATCTTGCCGATACGGGAAAGACAGCAACAACAGTGACCCAGGACTGCACTACCTACAATCTGACCTGCACCGGACTGAGCATCTTCAACACCTCGCAGGCGCTGTCTACCTTGCTTAAGCCATTTCCGTTCCAGTCGGTGAGCGACTCGTTTGGCTATGTAGGAAATTCCAATTACAACGCGGTGCAGGCAACGGTGAGTTTGCGTAACTGGAATGGGGTGACTGCCAGCGCGAACTACACGTACTCGAAAGCTATCGACGATGCCGGATATTACCGTACCGGCTACGCGATTCCATCCGGAGCCTTGTATCAGTCGACAGCATCTTATCCGGCGGATCGCATTGAGCGGGGCGTATCCACCAGCAACCAGCCCAGCCACTTTGTGACTACGGTTGTTTGGAAGGCGCCTTTCGGCAAGACAATCCTGGCCGACAGTGCCTTGGAGCGCGATGTATTGGGCGGCTTCTCGTTCTCCGGAATCTTCCAGTACTACTCCGGCTCGCCGATTGTGTTGACCATGTCAACCTGCCAGAGCCTTCCGGCTGCACCCAGTTCCAGCTTCTGCCCTCCGTCGTACAACACCGCCTTCACTGGTCCGGCGCGTCAGAATGGCAAGTATGGCCAGGGGGTCACGTACCTGAACTACAACACTCAGGCTTTGTCCTACATCAACTCGAACGCGTTTGTGACCACTCCGTCCTACTTCCTTGGCAATACGGCGCGTACCGCGGCGGACGGACTGTATGGCCCAGACAACTACCAGCTCGATCTGGGTATGAATCGCAGTTTCCCTCTGCACCTGACCGAGACCACCAAGCTCGACTTCAGGGCCGAGTGGTACAACGTGACCAACCATACGACGTGGTCGGTTGCCAGCGCTGCCCTGGGAGCATCCACCTTTGGAACGGTTACGCCGAGCGCGACGTACAACCGCAAGGCCGCTCAGTTCACGGCACGTCTCAACTTCTAATCCATTTCACCTCCAACTGAACGAGGCTGCCCGAATGGGCAGCCTCGTTCAGTTCCACTCTTACTGCTGTGGTGTCTCAAAAGTTCGCGTTTGAAATAACTTGTCATCCTGAGCGGAGTTTGACGCGCTTTTGCGGCAAATGTAGTCGAAGGACCTGCGGTTGCACTTCGGAACTTTTGCTAAGCACTTTAGAGCCGGACATTAGCGATCCATAGCTTCAGCCACGGGCCCGAGGCACCATGCCAGCCAATCCCCAACTCCTAACCAGATCCGGCGGAATACGCGTCCTGTTATTGCTGCTGCTATTCCTCTTGATCGATGAGCGGCCAGCAAGCGCTTCGGTCGTCGGCACAAATCTGCCGGCGCAATCCCTCACTGCCGAACGCGTCGCACAGCTTCCCGCCTCTCAACGAGCCGCATGGCTTGCGTATCTGCGCCGGTCTCAAACTCAGCGACAGGCAGATAAGGCTGCATTTCAGGCTGAGCTCAAGAACGCTGGGCTCGCAACGCCTATTGAACCGCCGCACGGCAACTCCACCCGCGGCATTCCGCTGAATCGCGATGCCGGCTGGTACGCAAGCGCAGAAGCCCGAAACATCGCCGATATCATCGTGTCGTTTCAAACTCCAGCGGGCGGCTGGGGAAAGAACCTTGACATGAGCAAGCACTCCCGCCAGCCAGGCGAGAGATACGGCCCCGACAACTTATCCCACTATCTTGCCGGCGGAGATTTTGATGCTCCCGCCGAGCCCGACTGGAACTACATCGGCACTATCGACAACGATGCCACTACTACGCAGCTCAACTTTCTAGCGCGAGTCATTACTGCGGAGGGCACCACGCCGACGGCCGCATGGCGCGCATCCTTTCTTCGCGGCATCGACTATCTGCTTGCCGCGCAGTATCCCAACGGCGGCTGGCCGCAGGTGTGGCCTCTTGAAGGCGGCTATCACGACGCCATCACCTACAACGACGACGCCATGACGCAGGTAATGGAACTGATGCACAACATCTTCCAGGGCCAGGGCAATTTCGCGTTCGTACCCGCCGACCTTCGCCCACGCGCCGCACAGAGTTTTGCGCGCGGCCTCGGATGTGTTTTCAAAACGCAGTTATCGAACAACGGCAAACGCACCATCTGGGCGCAGCAGTACGACCCGCTCACCCTCGAGCCCACATCGGCACGCAACTACGAGCCACCCGATCCCTGTCCCGCCGAAAGCACGGCAATCCTGCTGCTGTTGATGAATGATCTGCCCAAACCAAGCGCTGATGTTCGGCAAGCAATAAAATCGGGTATTGGATGGTTGCGCAAGACCGCGATCTACGGCCAGAGTTGGGGGCCGGCCGCGAATGGCCGCAACTTGACCGCACACGCAGACGCTGGGCCTCTCTGGGCTCGCTATTATCTAGCTGGAGCAGACACCCCGATCTTCGGCGATCGCGACAAAAGCATCCACGACGATGTGAACGAAATCTCTGCAGAACGCAGAAACGGCTACGGCTGGTACACAACCGATCCCAAAGAGGCGCTGGATCGATTCGATGCCTGGCAGAAAGAGCACCCGGAGGCAAAATGAAACGCATGCGCAAATTGTATTTCGCAGCGGCGCTGCTAGCTGCTCTTGCCCCCTTCACGATGCGCAGCCAGCAACAGCCGTGGTCCGTCCGCGCCGCCAACGCTGCCATGGCTCGCTGGCCCAATGGTCGCTTCGCAGCCCCAACTGCGCCGTGGAAATGGAATTACGAGTTGGGCACGCTGCTCGAAGGTATGGACGGCGTATGGCGCAGCACTTCCGATCCGCGATATATGCGCTACATTCAGGCATCCGTCGATCAGTTTGTGACCGCCGATGGATTGATCCCGACACGGAAGCTCGAGGATTACGAGCTCGACAATATTTTGCTCGGCCGCCAGCTTTTGTTTCTCTACGCCAACAGGAAAGATCAGCGCTACGCAAAGGCCGCGGCAGTGCTCTACGACCAGTTGCAGCATCAACCGCGCAACGCCTCCGGCGGCTTCTGGCACAAGCAGCGCTACCCCAACCAGATGTGGCTTGATGGGGTCTACATGGCCGAGCCGTTTTATGCCGAGTACGCAAAGACCTTTCATCGCCCGGAAGCCTTCGCCGACATCGTTCATCAATTTGAATTGATAGACATGCACGCGCGCGATGCGAAGACAGGCCTCTTATACCACGGATGGGACGAGTCGAAGAAAGAGCGCTGGGCCGATGCGCAGACAGGGCTGTCGTCGCAGTTCTGGGCACGGGCCATGGGCTGGTACATGATGGCGCTCGTCGACACGCTCGACTATCTTCCTGCGAACGATCCTGGGCGCAAGGTTCTGATTGCCCAACTGAGTCGCTATGCCGTCGCCGTGGTTCGTTATCAGGACCGCTCGACCGCCCTATGGTGGCAGGTGATGGACAAGCCCGGCGCCAACGGAAACTTCCTCGAGTCCTCCGCGTCGTGCATGTTCGTCTACGCGCTGCAGAAGGGTGTGCGGCTCGGCTACCTGCCTGCGCGCTATCAGACGGAAGCGCAGCGCGGCTACAAAGGAATCCTGAGTCAGTTCATTCACGCAGGCCCCGGCGACGACGTGTCGCTTTCAGGAACGGTTGGCTCGGCCGGACTCGGGGGCGACCCCTATCGCAGCGGAACGTACGAATATTATGTCGGTGAAAAAGTTGTCACCAACGACGCCAAAGGCATCGGCGCATTTCTTCTGGCTGCCAATGAGATCGAAGCCGGAGAAAAGACCGGAGCCCGCCAGAAGTTGAAGTAGGGTACATCAGTTTGCAGGCTTCGCTGTCAACGCGGTGGCTTGGCCCTTGATGTCCGGACCCAGTTCGGGGCTAACGCTCGCCAGGGCATCCGCCACCATGCGCCCGAACACTTCCGCCCCGTGTGCATTGATGTGCGTGCGGTCCAGTGTGCTGCCGTCCGCATCCGGATGCTGCACGGCGTCGAACTGGTCAGCCTGTTCCTGCGTCATGGTACGCAGGAGGTGCGTGCTGCTCGCATTCAGATCGATGACCGGAACCGCTTCTTCCTCGGCAACGCGTTTTGCAGCAGCGGCGTAAGCGTTGAGATCCTCCACCAGTTTGCCGTCCTTGTAGCTCCGCCGCGAAAGGGAAGTGACGATGATTGGATGTGCACCTGCAGCGCGAGCCTCCGCAACATAGCGCCGCATGTTGGCCGCGTATGTGGTGTCGGGATCGGTCTCGCGCTCCGGACCCTTGCCGGGCATGTCATTATGACCAAACTGGATAAGGATGTAGTCGCCATGTTGCGCGATCACGTCCTTCCACAATCCTTCGTCGTAAAAGCTCTTTGAACTGCGCCCGTTCCTGGCCAGGTTGATGCATTCAACATTCGGTGTCAGCAGTGCGCAGAATCCGGGCCCCCATCCGCCTCCAATATTCACCGTCGAGTCGCCCGCCAGCACAATCCGCACCGGCGCGCCATGCAGAATCGCCACGCTGCGCACCCCTTCCGGCGGCAGCGGTGTTGAAACAGGTCGCACATAGGCCGCGAGTGTGGGAACCGACTTCGCCAGATCGGCGGCAACAATGCGTCCAAAGACAAATGAGCCGGCATAATTGAGATGGGTTTTGTCGGGAATGGTATTGCCCTGCGCATCTTTTTTGGTCAGGCCCAGGTCGTTGCCCTGTTTTTCGGGGATGGTGTCGAGGTAGGCAATGCTGTCTGACTGCAAGTCGATCAGCGGCACATGCTCTTCCGCAGCCACCTTTTTCATCGCAGCGGTGTGGGCGAGCAGGTCGGAGTGAATTTTGCCATCGTCTCCGTAGTAGCGGCGGGAAAGGGGAGTCACGAGCACTGGCTTGATGCCATGTCCTCGGGCTTCCGCGATATATCGCTTGAGATTTCGCGGATATTCGGTTGCAAGGTTGGTTTCCCTCGCCAGATGCTGCTCGCTTTGCTCATCATTGTGGCCAAACTGGATGAGCATATAGTCGGGCTTGTCGGCTAGCGCTTTCGTCCAGTAGCCCTCGTCGTAATAGGTCTTGGTGCTTGCGCCGCCCTTCGCGTCATTGATGCAGATCGCATTCTCAGTGAGATTGGCGCAGAAGCCCAATCCATACCCTGCGTTGCGCGTTAGGGTCGAGTCGCCTACCAGGGCGATCTTTACCTTTGGCAGAGGGCGCACCGGGGCCGGGTTTGAAGTTTGAGCTGCGGCCATAAGAACCGCAAGAGCCAGATGTGAAGATGAGATCAGGCGCACAATATACCTCCAGAAACGACTGAGAACGAGAACGATTGTACGTCTTCAATGGTCAGACCAGCAACCGTCCTCTCATCCGCAATGCCATCGAGCGTCCGGCCCGAACAGTCATTGCTATGACCTTCTCGACGCATAAAGGTACTTGACGAACGGCTCTTAAGGGAATCAACTTGAAAGAGTCGTAGTGGTCAGTCCTCTTGGCTTTCCTGTCCACAAGCCTAACTCGGTTCACGGCGGCCATTCTCGGAGAATTCCCATGCATCGCGCATCACTTCCTGTTTTTTTCGCCACCGTTCTCATCCTTGCTGCCTCAGTTTTACTGGCGCAAGACACACGCTCCGTATCTGAGCCGCATATCCCCGCAACCTGCACGACCCTCACGGCCGCAATCTCAGCGCCGAAGGGTGTGATCGCTGCCAGCGATGAGCGCAAGCTCGACACGGTGCGCATCCAGCAAGCGCTCGACCACTGCGATACGGGCAAGGCGGTAGTCTTGCGTTCCAGCGGGGCCAAGAATATTTTTCTTACCGGTCCGCTCACGCTCCGCTCCAACGTCACGCTGGTCGTTGATAACGATACGGCGCTGGTTGCATCGCGCGATCCCCGCGTCTACGATCTGACGCCCGGCAGTTGCGGTAAACTCCTGGACCGCGGCCACGAGTGCAAGCCGCTCATCACCGGGGACGGCGCAGTGAACAGCAGCATCATGGGCGACGGATCAATCGACGGTCGCGGCGGCGCCATGCTGCTTGGGCAGCAAACGACATGGTGGGACCTGGCGCACCAGGCCAAGGTGCTGGATAAATCGCAGAGCGTGTTTTCGCTCATCTGGCTGAGCCATGCCGACAACTTCACGCTGTATCGCATTACGCTGCGCAACTCGCCCAACTACCATGTGAACATCAGCGAAACCGACGGCTTTACGGCCTGGGGCGTGAAGATCATGACGCCAAGGACGGCGCGAAACACGGACGGTATCGATCCCAACTCATCCCGCAACGTTTCCATCATCGATTGCAATATCCACACAGGCGACGACGATGTGGCGGTGAAGTCGGGCAAGGCCGGCCCATCCTCCAACATATCGATTCTTCACAATCACTTCTATAGCGGACATGGCATGTCGATCGGCAGCGGCACTGACGGCGGCGTCGATCATATGCTGGTGGACGACCTGACCATCGACGGCGCAGACAACGGCATTCGCATCAAGAGCGACCGAAGCCGCGGCGGGCTGGTGCACGATATTGTGTATCGCAACGTTTGCATCCGCAACTCGCCCAACCCTCTCGTCTTCACGCCGCTCTACACAATCTTCAGCGGGACTCTGCTGCCCATCTACCGCGACATCACGCTCGAAAATGTCCACGTGCTCACTCCCGGAGCGTACACGTTTCTCGGTCTCGATGCTCAACACAAGTTGCAATTGAAATTCGACAACGTGGTTGCCAACGATCAGCAGCGCTCGCTCTTCTACAACAAAGACGCGGAGATCTCAATAGGACCTCATCGAGGAAATCTCGCGCCGTCCGGCGAGGACGTTACTTCCGCTTCCGCATCCGATGCCGTTGACGTCAAGCCGCTGGCCTGCGATGCGCGCTTTGTGCCGTTTCCCAGTCTCCCCAATGCGCCGGAGATGGCAGGAAAAATCCCGCCTGAGGATCATACGCTTTACGTTGCCGCTGACGGTACCGGCGATTTCTACTCGATTCAACGAGCCCTTGACGCAGCGCCCAAAGAGGGCGGCGCGCTGGTCATGGTTGCTCCCGGCACCTATCGCGAAGTGCTGACGATCGACAAGCCCAACATCAGAATGCGCAGCTCCGATCCCGATGCATCGAAGACTGTGGTGGTCAATGACCGCAATGCTGGCGAAAACGGCGGCACGCTGCACTCGGCCACAGTAAACGTAACCGCCGATAACTTCTTCGCCGAAAACATCACTTTTGAAAATGACTTCAATCGGACGCACCCGCAACTGTCGATTGGTTCGCAGGCGCTGGCGCTGCTGGTCACCGGCGACCGCGCCATCTTTCACAACGTGCGCCTGCTTGGCAATCAGGACACGGTCTACACCGGTACGCGCAACTGCGCGCCAGACGGTGAAAACTGCATCGTAACGCGCCAGTACTTTTCCGATTGCTACGTATCCGGCAATGTGGATTTTCTCTTTGGAGACAGCAAGGCGGTCTACGATCACTGCGAGATTCACTCGACGGCACACCAGGGGGGCTACATCACTGCGCAGGCCAAGCACTATTCAGATCAGGATTCGGGTTTTGTGATCACACACAGCAGGCTCACCACAGACCCGGACCTGAAAGGCACGGTCTATCTGGGCCGCCCCTGGCGGCCTTATGCCA
>Ga0182012_10006878_pt1 | contig 11493 bp, 8 predicted proteins | sample 612S2SmetaG_FD_120486 | JGI IMG/M metagenome (GOLD analysis project Ga0182012, IMG submission 120486) | Permafrost microbial communities from Stordalen Mire, Sweden - 612S2S metaG | ecosystem: Environmental > Terrestrial > Soil > Wetlands > Permafrost | place: Sweden: Stordalen | collected...
TATTTCGTCGCGGGGACCTTGCCGCCGGCGTCGTTGCAGTGTCACGCCTGAACGGACGCAAGCGGCCCGGTCCGTTCCCTGTACCGAAACTCCCCGATTAGCGAAACGGCCCGCGACAACTACAGCGGTCGCGATACGATCCCCGCGTAGGCGCCCACGCGACGACAAGCGGTGGAGAGCAAGACAGCGATGTCATTTCTGGTAGCAGCCCCCGAGACCCTGGTGGGAGCGTCAGCAGATGTGGCCAGCATCGGCTGGGCGCTGAGCGCAGCAAATGCTGCGGCGGCTCGGGCGACGACGGGTTTAGTGGCTGCCGCCGGTGATGAGGTGTCTGCGGCGATTGCGTCGCTGTTTTCTGGCCACGCGCAGCAGTATCAATTGCTGAGTGCCCAGGCAGCGGCGTTTCATGACCAGTTTGTGCAGGCGCTGAGCGGCGCGGGGGGCTCGTATGCGGCCGCGGAGGCGGCGATCGCATCTCGGCTGCAGACCCTCGAGCAAGACGTGCTCGATGTCATCAATGCGCCCACCGAGCTGCTATTGGGGCGCCCGTTGATCGGCTCCGGCACCAACGGAGCGCAGGGGACCGGGCAAAACGGCGGGGCCGGAGGGATTTTGTGGGGTAATGGCGGAAACGGCGGGTCGGGGGCGCCGGGGCAGGCCGGGGGTGCTGGTGGAGCAGCGGGGTTGTTCGGCGGTAATGGCGGGGCTGGCGGGGCTGGTGGGGCCGGGGTGGCGGGCACTGTCGGTCAAGCCGGCACCGCGGGTGCCACTGGTGGTCAGGGCGGCGTCGGTGGCAACGGTGGTCAGGGTGGAGCTGGCGGTCGCGGTGGGCTTTTCTACGGCAATGGCGGGGCCGGTGGCGCCGGTGCCACCGGCGGGGCCGGCGGGGCCGGTGGTGCCGGCGGCACGGGTGTAGCGACTGACGTGGCCGGCGGCAGCGGCGGTAACGGCGGCACTGGTGGTGCCGGTGGCGCCGCTGGCGCGGGCGGGCGCGCGGGAATCTTCGGGTCCGCAGGCCCCGCGGGTAGCGCGGGTACAGGGGGCAGCGGCGGTATCGGCGGCGCCGGCGGCCAGGGGGGCGCCGGCACCAGCGACCCAAGCTCGCCCACCGCCGGCTTGCCGGGCGGTTTGGGCGGCGCGGGCGGCGCCGGCGGAGCCGGTGGCGACGCCGGCGGCGGCGACGCGGGCAATGGCGGCCAGGGTGGGTTCGGGGGCAGCGGCGGGAACGGCGGTGTCGGCGGCAACAACACTGGCACCAGCCTTGACGTAATCCCGGGTGGCAACGGCGGCGCGGGCGGTCACGGCGGGGCGGCGGGCGCGGGCGGCGCCGCGGGCAGCGGCGGCGGCGGCACGGGCGGCGGCGGTGGCATAGGCGGCACTGGCGGCGACGGTGGCACCGGCGGCAGCGGAACCATCAACGCGGGAATCTCCGGCGTAGGCGGCGACGCCGGCGACGGCGGAGCCGGCGGAGCCGGCGGAGCCGCCGGTGCCGGCCAAACCAACGGCTCAGGCGGCGCGGGCGGCTCCGGTGGTAACGGCGGCGGCGGCGGCGCCGAAACAACCCACGCTACCGGCAGCGGCGCGGGCGGCGGTGGGGGCGGCGGTGCCGGCGGCGACGGCGGCTCCGCCGGTTCCGGTGGTAGCGGCGGTTCCGGTGGTAGCGGCGGTTCCGGTGGTAGCGGCGGTACCGGCGGCACTATCACCGCCACGAGCGGAGGAGCCACTTCCGCAGTCGGAGCAGGCGGGGGCGGCGGCGGCGGCGGTGCTGGCGCGGCCGCCTCTGGCGGCGGCGGCGGCACCGGCGGCGGGGGCGGCGGCGGCGGCGCGGGCGGCGCCATCTACGATGGCGCATCCGGCGGCGGCGGCGGCGGTGGCGGTGCAGGCGGCGGCTCCAGCGCTTCCGCCGGTTCAGGCGGCGACGGCGGAGGCGCAACCAGCACAGCCGGCCCGTTTAACGGTGGCACTGGTGGAACAGGCGGCGACAACGGCGTCGGTGGTGGTGGCGGCGGCGGTGCCAGCTCCGGCTACCTCAACTACGGCAGCGGCGACGGTGGCGCCGGCGCCAGTGGTGCAGACGGCGGGGGAGGCGGCAACGGCGGCACCGGCGTCAGCGATTCGAACGGTGCTAACGGCGGCTTGCCGGCCGGCGGGGGCGGGGGCGGCGCCTCCGGCCCTCTGGTGAACCAATCCGGTAGCCCCGGCCACGCCGCCGGCCAGATCCCCGTCGGCAGCAACCCATTCGCGGTGGCGGTCAGCCCCACCGGTCCCGAGGCTGGCGACGTCTACGTCGCCAACAGTGTCAGCGGCACGGTGTCGGTGATCAACCCCGCGACCAATACCGTCACCGCCACCATCAACGTCGGCAGCACTCCGTACGGGGTGGCGGTCAGCCCCACCGGTCCCGAGGCTGGCGACGTCTACGTCTCCAACGCTGGCAGCGGCACGGTGTCGGTGATCAATCCTGCGACCAATACCGTCACCGCCACCATCAACGTCGGCAGCACTCCGTACGGGTTGGCGGTCAGTCCCACCGGTCCCGAGGCCGGCGACGTCTACGTCGCCAACGGTGGCAGCGGCACGGTGTCGGTGATCAACCCCGCCACCAATACCGTCACCGCCACCATCACCGTCGGAAGCAAACCGGCGTGGGTGGCGGTCAGTCCCACCGGCCCCGAAGCCGGCGACGTCTACGTCGCCAACTCGGCCTCTGGCAGCAACACGGTCTCGGTCATCAACCCCGCCACCAATGCCGTCACCGCCACCATCACCGTCGGCGACGGGCCGGCCGGGATTGCGGTCAGCCCGACCGGACCCGAAGCCGGCGATGTCTTCGTCGCCAACGGTGGCGACTCGGTGTCGGTGATCAACCCCGCCACCAATGCCGTCACCGCCACCATCGGCGTCGGCAACGATCCGTACGGGGTGGCGGTCAGCCCGACCGGCCCCGAAGCCGGAGATGTCTTCGTCGCCAACTTGAACGACGACACTGTGTCGGTCATCAACCCCGCCACCGACACCGTCAGCACCATCCCCGTCGGCAGCGAGCCGACCGGGGTGGCGGCCAGCCCCACCGGCCCCGAGGCCGGCACCATCTACGTCACCAACTACGGAAGCGGCACGGTGTCAGTGATCGGCTAAGGGGCCACGGTCGCGGTTCAGGCGCCTGGCCTCCTCCATGCGTCGTCGGATAACACGGCTGACCGCAGGCATACCCGCAGCTCAGGTAACCATGTGTGCAGAGCATTAATCACTTGCGTAACACGGAATTAACAGCGGTTGCATAGTCTGCGCTTCATGGATCGACAGAAGGAATTCGTCCTCCGCACGCTGGAGGAACGGGACATCCGCTTCGTGCGGCTCTGGTTCACCGACGTCCTCGGATTCCTCAAGTCGGTCGCCATCGCCCCAGCCGAACTCGAGGGCGCCTTCGAGGAAGGCATCGGCTTCGACGGCTCTTCGATCGAGGGTTTTGCGCGGGTCTCGGAGTCCGACACGGTGGCGAACCCGGATCCGTCGACTTTCCAGGTGCTGCCCTGGGCCACCAGCTCCGGTCATCACCACTCGGCGCGGATGTTCTGCGACATCACCATGCCGGATGGCTCGCCGTCGTGGGCGGACCCGCGGCACGTGCTGCGCCGCCAGCTGCAGAAGGCCAACGATCTCGGTTTCTCCTGTTACGTACATCCCGAAATCGAATTCTTCCTGCTCAAGTCCGGCCCCGACGATGGGTCGGTGCCTGTCCCGGTGGACAACGCCGGCTATTTCGACCAAGCGGTGCACGATTCGGCCTCGAACTTTCGCCGGCATGCGATCGAGTCCCTGGAATTCATGGGCATCTCGGTGGAGTTCAGCCATCACGAAGGTGCGCCCGGCCAGCAGGAGATCGACTTGCGCTTCGCCGACGCGCTGTCGATGGCCGACAATGTGATGACCTTCCGTTACGTGATCAAGGAAGTCGCGCTCGAAAACGGCGCGCGGGCGTCGTTCATGCCAAAGCCGTTCGGTGAGCACCCCGGCTCGGCTATGCACACCCACATGAGCCTGTTCGAAGGCGACGTCAACGCCTTCCACAGCGCCGACGATCCACTGCAGCTCTCCGACGTCGGAAAGTCTTTTATCGCCGGGATCCTGGAGCACTCCGCTGAAATCAGCTTGGTCACAAATCAGTGGGTCAACTCCTACAAGCGACTGGTACAGGGCGGTGAGGCGCCGACCACCGCGTCGTGGGGCGCGGCGAACCGGTCGGCCCTGGTGCGGGTGCCGATGTACACGCCACACAAGACATCGTCGCGCCGGATAGAGGTACGCAGCCCCGACTCGGCGTGCAACCCCTACCTGGCGTTCGCCGTGCTGCTGGCCGCCGGATTGCGTGGGGTGGAGAAGGGCTACGTGCTGGGGCCGCAGGCCGAGGACAACCTTTGGGAGCTCACGCCCGACGAACGCCGCACGATGGGCTATCGCGAGCTGCCGACCAGCCTCGACAGCGCGCTTCGGGCTATGGAGTCCTCTGAGCTTGTCGCGCAAGCCTTGGGGGAGCATGTTTTTGACTTCTTTTTGCGCAACAAGCGCGCGGAGTGGGCTAATTACCGCAGTCGCGTGACGCCGTATGAACTGAGCACCTACCTGTCTTTATAAATAGCTCGCTAGCGGGCATCCGCTGTCTGCTGGTCGGAGAGATCGGCGCATTGCGCTACCGTCTTGGTCGTGACAAAACCGGCGATCGAACGTCGCAAGCCGAGCATCGGCCGCCTCGGTTTGATCGACCCTCCTGCCGGAGAGCGCCTGGCGCAGCTTGGTTGGACCGACCACGACGACCGGGCACACGTCGACCTGTTGTGGGCGTTGTCCCGCGCACCGGACCCCGACACCGCGCTGCGGGCCTTGGTTCAGCTCTCCGAGAACCCGGACACCGGATGGGATGAGCTCGACGCCGCCCTGCTCACCGAACACAGCCTTCGCGGGCGGCTGTTTGCTGTGCTGGGCTCGTCGCTGACTCTGGGGGACCACCTGGCCGTCCACCCGCAGTCCTGGAAGCTGCTGCGCGGCAAGGTCAAACTGCCCTCTCCGGATCAGCTGCACCAGGCGTTCAACGCCTGTGTCGAGGAAGTGTTGGCTGATTCGGCCGGGCTCGGTTCGGCGGTGTTCAAGCTGCAGACCGTGTACCGCGACCACTTGCTGGTGCTGGCCGCACTCGATGTGGCCGCGACCGTCGAGGACGAGCCCGTGTTGCCGTTCACCCAGGTCGCCGCCCATCTGGCCGATATGGCGGATGCCGCGTTGGCCGCCGCGCTACGGGTGGCTGAGGTAACGGTGTGCGGTGACCGCTCGCCACCGCGGCTGGCGGTCATCGCAATGGGCAAATGCGGCGCGCGCGAGCTGAACTACGTCAGCGACGTCGACGTCATCTTCGTCGCCGAGCGCGCCGACCCGCTCAGCGCCCGACTGGCCAGTGAGATGATGCGGGTGGCGTCGGCGGCGTTCTTCGCGGTGGATGCCGGGCTGCGGCCGGAGGGTCGCAGCGGTGAGCTGGTCCGAACGGTGGAGTCGCACATCGCCTACTACCAGCGCTGGGCGAAGACTTGGGAGTTCCAGGCTTTGCTGAAAGCCCGTGCGGCAGTGGGCGACGCGGAACTCGGTGAGCGCTATCTGGCCGCATTGATGCCGATGGTGTGGGTCGCCTGCGAGCGTGAAGACTTCGTGGTCGAGGTGCAGGCCATGCGGCGGCGAGTGGAGCAACTGGTGCCCGCCGAAGTCCGCGCCCGTGAGATCAAACTCGGCACCGGCGGGTTGCGTGACGTGGAGTTCGCGGTGCAGCTGCTGCAGTTGGTGCACGGCCGCAGCGACGAGTCGTTGCACGTGGCCTCCACGGTGGACGCGCTGGCGGCGTTGAGCGAAGGCGGCTACATCGGTCGCGAGGACGCGGCGAACCTGACTGCCTCCTACGAGTTCCTCCGGCTGCTCGAGCACCGGCTACAGCTGCAGCGGCTCAAGCGCACCCACCTGCTGCCCGAGGTCGACGACAACGAGGCGGTGCGCTGGCTGGCGCGCGCTGCCCATATGCGGCCGGACGGCGCGCACGATGCGGCAGGGGTGCTGCGCCGGGAGATCAGGCACCACCACCTGAGGGTGTCCGAGCTGCACGCCAAACTCTTCTACCAGCCGCTGCTGGAGTCGGTCGGGCCCGCCAGCCTGGAAATCGCTCAAGGTATGACGTCGAAGGCCGCCGAGCGGCAGCTGGCAGCACTGGGCTACGAGGGTCCGCAGACGGCGTTGAAGCACATGTCGGCGCTGGTCAACCAGAGCGGTCGGCGCGGGCGGGTGCAGTCGGTGCTGCTACCCAGTCTGCTGAACTGGATGTCGTATGCCCCCGACCCCGACGGCGGGCTGTTGGCCTACCGCCGACTCAGTGAGGCGCTGGCCGCGGAAAGCTGGTATCTGGCCACGCTGCGCGACAAACCTTCGGTGGCCAAGCGGCTCATGCATGTGCTGGGTACTTCGGCCTATGTGCCGGAGCTGTTGATGCGCGCGCCCCGGGTCATTCAGAGTTACGGCGACGGGCCGGCCGGCCCGAAACTGCTCGAGACCGAACCGGCCGCGGTGGCGCGGGGGCTGATCACCTCGGCTGCCCGCCACCGCGACCCGGTGCGGGCGATCGCCGGTGCGCGTGCGCTGCGCCGTCGTGAGCTCGCCCGCATCGGTTCCGCGGACCTGCTTGGCATGCTCGAAGTCAGAGATGTGTGCACGGCGCTCACGTCGGTGTGGGTGGCTGTGCTGCAGGCCGCATTGGACGCGATGATCAGGGCCAACGTTCCCGAACGCGGCAAAGCTCCGGCGGCCATCGCGGTCATCGGTATGGGCAGGCTGGGCGGCGACGAGCTGGGCTACGGGTCCGACGCCGACGTGATGTTCGTCTGCGAGCCGGCCAGTGGTGTCGACGAATCCGAAGCGATGCGCTGGTCGACGTTGATCGCCGAGCACGTTCGGGCACTGCTGGGCATTCCAAGCGTCGACCCGCCGCTCCAAATCGACGCTAATCTGCGGCCCGAGGGCCGCAACGGTCCGCTGGTCCGGACGTTGGGGGCCTATAGCGCCTACTACGCGCAGTGGGCACTGCCGTGGGAAATCCAGGCTCTGCTGCGGGCACACGCCGTTGCCGGGGACGTGGATCTGGGCCAACGGTTCCTGCTGATGGCCGACCAGACGCGCTACCCTCCGGATGGCGTGTCCGCCGACGCGGTGCGCGAGATTCGCCGCATCAAAGCCCGCGTCGAGGCCGAGCGGTTGCCGCGCGGCGCCGATCCCAACACGCACACCAAATTGGGTCGCGGGGGACTGGCCGACATCGAATGGACCGTGCAGCTGCTGCAATTGCGGCACGCGCACGAGATCCCGGCTCTGCACAACACCTCGACGCTGGAATCACTGGACGTTATCGCCGCGGCCGGCCTGGTTTCCGAGGAGGAGGTGGACCTGCTGCGCCAGGCCTGGCTGACGGCGACACGTGCCCGCAACGCGCTGGTGCTGGTTCGCGGCAAGGCCACCGACCAGCTGCCCGGACCCGGGCGGCAGCTCAATGCCGTCGCGGTCGCCGCAGGCTGGCCAAGTGACGACGGCAGCGAGTTCCTGGATAACTATCTGCGGGTGACACGGCGCGCAAAAGCCGTCGTGCGCAAAGTGTTCGGGAACTAGGTCAGGAAGCGGGCGAAGCCGAATGAAGTTCTACGTCAGCAGCGCATTCCTGAATACCCGCGAGATCATCGAGATCGCCAAGGCCGCTGACGAACTGGGCTACGACGGCATCGGGATCCCGGACCACGTCGTCAACCTGGAGAACCTCGACACCCCTTACCCCTACACCAAAGACGGGCAACGGCGCTGGCAACCGTTCACCGACTGGCCCGATCCATGGGTTCTGGTAGGGGCCCTTGCGCAGGTCACGTCACGGCTGCGGTTCGTCAATACCGTCTACATCCCCGCGATGCGCAACCCCTATTCAGCGGCCAAAGCCATTGGCACCGCTGCAGTTTTGGCGTCCGGCCGGGTGGAGCTGGGCATCGGCGTCGGCTGGTGCCGAGAGGAATTCGCCTTGATGGGTGAAGAATTCGCCGGGCGCGGCAAACGTACCGACGAGATCATCGCCCTGATGCGGGCCCTGTGGCAACCGGGCTGGACCGAGTTCGACGGCGAGTTCTACCGGACACCGAGCCTGGAGATGCAACCAACCCCGCCGCCGATACCGGTCTATGTCGGCGGACTCAGCGACGCCGCACTACGGCGCGCCGCCCGCAACGACGGCTGGATCGGCGACCTGATCAAGACCGATCGGGCCATCGATGCGGTTGGTCGACTTCGGGAACTGAGGATCGAAAACGGACTGCCACTGGATGATTTCACCATCCTGACGCCGCTGACCGACGCCTTCACCACCGCCGATTATCAGCGCGCCGCGGATGCCGGTATCACCGGCATCATCACCATGCCGTGGATGTTCTACGCCGGGCCGGACGCCACTTTGGCCGACAAGATCGACGGCATGCAGCGCTTCCGGAAGGACCTTGGGCTCGACGGCTAGGCGGTGGGATACTCGTCAACTTGTTGTTGTGGGATCGGCTTGCCCGCCATAATCCACGCATGGCTTTTACGGTGGTTTTCAGCAACGGCGAATCGCGGGACTACGAGGCATCCGACAGCTTCGAGGTCACCAACGCGGGCGTGTTGATCATCCAGATGAAGCGCGTAGACCTCAGCCGCCACTATGTCGCTCCGGGCGCGTGGCTCGAGGTTGTCGAGATGGCTGAGGGCCACCCCGTCAAAATGTCACGGGGGATCGTCGGTCATCGACCCAAACGCTGAGGGATCGGTTGCCGGTTCGCCTGCACCGCAAGGTCTTTGCGATCATAGAGGAGAAGGCGGGGCGTTCGAGTAAAGTAGTTCCGATGGCTGTCTCCCCGTCGAATGAGCGGATGATTGCCGGGGTCGCGGCCGCGTCCGTCGCGCTCGGGGTAGTCCAGCTGGTGGACATCCCATTCGGTGCGCGGGCCGATGCGCGTGCTGCTATCGGCTCAGCGGTCGTCGACCTGACGCCGGGGCCCGTCAAAGAGTGGGCGATTCAGACCCTGGGCTCGCTGGACAAACTCTTCGTGGCCGTCGCCGTACTCGTGGTGATCGCTGCGATGGCTGCAATCGCCGGGACGCTCGAGACTCGGCGTCGCCCGCTCGGCAGCGCCGTGATCGCCGCGGCGGGCGTCCTCGGATGCATCGCAGTGCTGTCGCTGCAGGGTGCGACGGCGCTCGACACGATCCCCACCGTCGTGGGCGCCGTTTGCGGCGTGGCGACCCTACGCCTGCTCACCCGTCGGCTCCAGCCCAGCCCCGGAGACCCCGGAGACCCCGGAGACAGGTCCGGCCACGACCAGCCGGACGCCGGCAGGCGCATGTTGGTCATGTTCGGATTGCTCGGATTCGGGGTCGTCAGCGGCGTAGCGGGTGCGGTCATCACGCGGTTGGTGCATTCGGTGGCCGGCGACCGCAACAGCTTCACCCTGCCCCGACCGCGCACATCGGCGCCGCCAATACCTGCCGATGTGCAACCGAACGGCGTTGCGCTACCGAGCTTTGTGACCCCCAGCGCCGAATTTTACCGGGTGGACACCGCACTCAGCGTTCCCCAACTCAGCCACGGCGACTGGCGGCTGCGCATCCACGGCATGGTGGACCACGAAGCCAGTTACAGCTTCGACGACTTGGCCGGATTCGACGTCATCGAAATGGTGACGACGTTAACCTGTGTGTCGAATCCCGTTGGAGGAAAACTGATTTCGACGGGTATCTGGACGGGCTACCGGGTGGCTGATCTGCTGGCGGTGGCCGGTGTGCATGCGGATTCCGACATGATGCTCTCAACGTCGGTCGACGGGTTCACCGCCGGCACGCCAGTGGAGGCGCTCACCGATGGCCGCAACGCGCTCCTGGCAGTCGGCCTCAACGGTCAGCCGCTGCCGATCGAGCATGGCTACCCGGCCCGGCTGGTGATACCCGGGCTCTACGGGTACGTGTCGGCCACCAAGTGGATCGTCGACATGGAGCTGACCCGATTCGACAGGGCAGAGGCGTACTGGACGCAGCAGGGCTGGGCACCGCGTGGGCCCATCAAGACTGAGTCGCGGATCGACGTGCCGAAAGGTGGTCAGAGGGTGCCGATGGGGCCGGTGGTGTTCGGCGGTGTCGCGTGGGCACAGAATCGTGGCGTGCGGGCCGTGGAGGTCCGCATCGACGGTGAGGTGTGGCGCCCCGCAGAACTGGGCGCGAGCTATTCCAACCAGACGTGGCGGTTGTGGAGCTTACCTTGGCAGGCGAAAACCCCTGGCAAACATACCATCACCGTGCGCGCGACCGACAACACCGGAGCTACCCAAACTGCAGATCAGGTCGGTGCAGTCCCCGACGGCGCCACCGGCTGGCATACCGTGGACTTCATCGTGGCGGAGACATGAGCACTATTTCGAGGCGAGTTTCCGCCAACTGAATAGTGCAATCACGACGCCGATCAGCGCCGTGATCGGACCGATGATGGACCAGGTCGTGGTGTTGCTCATGGGGCTACCACCAAGCACGCCGAATCCCTGCAGCGCCCAGATCAGACCGAACAGCGCGAGGATGACACCGACCGCGAATGTAGCGACGAAAGCCCTGCTCATATAGGGGAGCCTACGCGCCGGAGAGGGGTGTGGCGCCTCGCGTTTGCAGACATCAACGTCAGATCAAGTTGGGTTAGGTGAAGCTGGCCAGATCCTCGGCATCGAACATGGCCGCTTCCTCACTGGTGAAGCCGCGCCAGTAGATGTACTCCGGCACGCGACCCATCCGCATCTTCCGGGCCACCAGCACGACGTGCTGTTCTTCGTGAAGGATGCGGAGTTCGAGCTCGCCGCTGACCTTGCGCCAGTGCACCGACAGCCCCTTGTTTTGATCCTGCACTCGTTCCCATTCCGACATGGGCTATCTATAGTCTTCCGACCGCATACGGCGCCAGTAGCGAAAGGTGAATTATCAGCCCCAGCCCTCTGAGCGGACAGTCGTGGAGGTACAGCCCCCGAACCGCTCCCAAGCTGTGCATGGCGGCAACCGAGCAGGTTCGGGCCGTGAATGATGCCGTGCCATCACTAGTAGTTGAGGGTTGTCGGCAGCAGACCGAGTTTGTTGATGCAGTAATTCGATATGGCCGAGCCGATGATTAGCGCGGACTGATGCATCGTGACGCCAGCCGAAATGTTGTCGTTGTGGACCGCCCCGACCAGCGGATCGAAACCCACCGCGGAGATCCGGTCGCACAGTCCCCGGCCATACGCGGTTGCCGTCGCGGGACTGTTGGCAGGGACGCCCACCGATTGAATAGCAACCAGATACGCGCTGTCGTCGTCGTCAGCCTGGGCCAGCGGTGCAACACTCACGGCCAGCACACACCCGACCATAAGCAAAGCCAGTTTCACACCA
>Ga0182012_10006880_pt1 | contig 11489 bp, 10 predicted proteins | sample 612S2SmetaG_FD_120486 | JGI IMG/M metagenome (GOLD analysis project Ga0182012, IMG submission 120486) | Permafrost microbial communities from Stordalen Mire, Sweden - 612S2S metaG | ecosystem: Environmental > Terrestrial > Soil > Wetlands > Permafrost | place: Sweden: Stordalen | collected...
TCTCCCCAGATCACCGAGAACGACGCCGCCCTCGCCGTCTCCCCCGACGGCAACTGGTTGCTCAGCCTCCCTGACGCCGGCCTGATCAACGTCTACTCCCTCAACACCTCCACCGGAGCCGCCGGCGCATCGACAGCCTCTTCCTACTCCCTGTCCGCCGCAACCACCGGCACCCTCAGCCCCGTCGGCCTCGCCATCGCACCCGGCGGCTTATATGTTGCCGCGGCCCTCGAGACCGGCGGCGCCAACGTCTTTTCCTTCAACACCTCTACCGGTGCCCCGCCCTCAGGACAATCCGGGGTCCTCATCAGCCCCGGCGCAAGCACCAACGGCATCTACGCCCTAGCTTTCGACAGCAACAACTACCTCTACTGCGCCACCACCAACGGCCTCCAGGTCTTCTCCGTAGCCTCCGGTCCCACCGCCACCGCCGTCGGTTCCGCCTACACCCTCGGCACCGCCCCCCGCTCCATCGCCATCGCCAACACCACCACCAACTCCGTCACCTCCCCCGCCTACGTCTACGTAGGCAACGAGGGCGACAGCACCATCTCGGCCTTCTCCATCGGCACCAGCGGAGCCCTCACGGCCATCTCCGGCTCGCCCTTCCCCGGCCCCAACGCCGTCAACTCCGTCGCCATCGACAGCACCGGCAAATACCTCATCGCCTCCGGCTACGACACCACCGCCGGCACCGCCACCGGCATCCAGCTCTTCACCATCGGCACCGGCGGCGTCCTAACCTCCGCCGCCACCGGCGATACCGGCACCTCCAACAACATCCCCGGAGCCATCGCCGTCACCCACTAACCCCCTCAACGCCGCCACCTGGTCCTAACCACCGAACCGCGTCTTGACGCAATACATCCGTCTCCTTCGCCTTTGCCTCTGAGATAGGTCCGGGCTGGTAGCCCTGGCCTTTAGCCCAGGGTTTCGAGGACAATCACAACCTCCCCATATCCCAGGGGCTTTAGCCCCTGGGATATCTCCGCTAAAATCCCTACAACCCCATGCCCCGCCGCACTCTCACCCACGTCCTCCTCCTGGGCCTCATCGGTGGCCTTCTCATCGCCATTCTCCGCTACTCCGAATACCAATTCCTCGTCATCCAGCACTCCTTCGAAATCTACGCCGCCCTCATCGCCGCGATCTTCGCGACCTTCGGCATCTGGCTAGGCCTCAAGCTAACCAAACCCCGCGAAAAAATCATCCTGCAAGAAGTCCATCTCCCCGCCGCCCCCGCCACCAACTTCACCCTCAACCAGCCCCAGCTAGACGCCCTGGGCATCACCCGCCGAGAGCTGGAAATCCTCTCTCTGATAGCCCAAGGCCTAAGCAACCGGGAGATCGCGACCCGCCTCTTCGTCAGCGAAAACACCGTAAAAACCCACTGCAGCCGAGCCTTCGACAAGCTAGGAGCCCGCCGCCGCACCCAGGCCGTCCAGCGAAGCAAGCAACTAGGCCTTATTCCCTGAAGTCCGAGCTAGAATCGTGCCATGATCCTGAGATTGATTGCGGCCGCACTATTGTGTATCGGCACGGCAGGACTCCTCCTAATCGCTGTCACGAAAAGTGGTCTAGGGTCCTGCGGTCCCTACGGCCCCTTCGGCTTCATGACAATCCTGGGACCGCTGCTGATCATCTCCGGAACAATAATCCTCGTAGCGCAGTTTGCCGTGCGTCTTTTCAGGGTGCGTAAACCCTAATCGAGCCTGTGGGCCCCTCACCCCAAAGCATGATTCCTCCCACCACCCCCCAAAATCACCCAAAAGCATGACGACAACGCAGGCCCCCACCCCGCAAAGTGTCTCGAAGTAATCCCCAGGAAACACCCCAGCACCCCCCAGGAGCCCGCAATGAAAAAAACCATCCTAACCTTCGGCCTTATCTCCGGCGTCCTCGCCTCGGTCCTCATGATCGCGACCCTCCCCTTCCTCGACGCCCTCGAGCATGGCAACAAGGGCCTCATCGTCGGCTACACCTCCATCGTCCTCGTCGCGCTGCTCATCTACTTCGGCATCCGCTCCTACCGCGACAACCTCGCCAACGGCACCGTCACCTTTGGCCGAGCCTTCCTCATCGGCCTCAGCATCACCCTCATTTCGTGCAGCATCTACGTCCTCGCCTGGGAGATCATCTACTTCAACTTCATGCCCCACATGATGGACAACTACTGGGCCACCCAGATCCAGCACATCCAATCCGGCCCCGGAACCCCGGCCGCCATCCAGGCGAAAGTAGCGGCCCTCCGCCAGCAACAGATCTCCTACCAGAACCCCCTCATCAACTCCCTCTACACCTTCATCGAACCCTTCCCGGTAGACCTCCTCATCACCCTCATCTCAGCCACAATCCTCCGCCGCAAACCCCAATCCCAACCCACCCACCAACCAGCAACCGCCTAAACGCCTTCGCCACAGCTGTATTTCTTGCTGTTGCCGTTGTCTTCGCCGTTGCCGTTGCCTCTGAGAGAGGTCCGGGCGTCAGGCCCGGGGATACCCTCCTCCCATGCGGCAACACCTACAGACCTATGCCCTCACGGCGGTCACGCGTAACCGCCGCCGCCTTTTCCAACGCACCGAGATCGCGGAGCGTTTCATCGCCACGCTCTTCCGTTAGTGCGACGGCAACCGCTTCCAACTCCACGGCTTCGTCGTCAGGAGTCTGCCCCGGCTCCGTTCTGACGATCGCGGGTGTTTACGTTTTTTCGCGATGCTTCGATAGGTTCATCGAGTGATTGTGAACGCTGCCTGGAGCGCGGAAGAGCCATTGAAGTTCGGTTGCGAAGCCGCGAGCACCGAAGCTTGTCTGTGCCTGCTCACATGATTCTGATCCCCGGAGAGATTGCGGCTTGAGCGTGTCCCAGTAAGGGACAGTTGAAGCCTGCGCCGCAAGCAGGCAGCAGGCGCAATGGGTTTGGCGGGTTCGCGGTCAAACGCCGGTTTTCTTCTTCTCTGTCGCAGAAACGGGCAGCAGATACGACAGCAATCGGAGCGAATTCAAGCGGGCATTCGTGTATGCAGCAGGCGATTGCCAGCACCCGGAAGACGGCTCTGGCGGTCGCTAAAGTTGCTCTAACCGGCGCCGATAGGTTCCTCACGCAGCGGTATTGCTACATCGCGGTGAGGGCGAATCATGGCATCTGTCAATTCTGGAAATGTGGAAGCGCCGAAGCCGTACCAGCGACCGCGTCTTTACTCGGTCATGGCGAGCCTGTTTCCAGTTTCCCTTCCACTTGCGAAGGACAACCACCAGCCGCTTGCGAAGGACAATCACACAGCTCAGACGTTTTCGTGCGAACCAGCGACTCGGGCGTCGGAGACGGTTGAGATCGATCGCCGCGACCCTCTTTCTAGCGAGGTGGCGCCGAATCTAGCATCCTCCACGGCGATTCGGCGAGGTGAACGTCAAGGTGTCCTCATCATTGGCACAGGTGCGGCGGCGCGGGATGTTCGCAACTATCTCACTTCACTGACACGTGCGCACTATGAGTTTCGGGGGTTCGCGGCGACACCGCGGCAGATATTTCGGACTCGCGCGACCGATGCTGAACAGATTGCCAATGCACAGGACATCATCGCTTTAGCCCGCTCCAGGTTTGTGGACGAGGTGATTTTTACGGAACGACCTTCATCAGGACTCGAAGCGGATTTACTCAGCGAAGCGGCGCCGCACAGCATCAACATACGCTTCATCCCGGACGTATCGGAGACTCTTCGCGCACCGAAAACCATCCGTTACATTGGGGATCTGCCCACGATACTGCTGCACAGGCCTGCGCCGCGCAGGATTGAGCTCCTGCTGAAACGCAGCCTGGATGTCCTGTTCAGCTTTGCCGGCCTCGCTGTGCTGAGCCCGCTGATGCTGCTCATCGCGATCGTCGTTCGAATCGACTCCGCCGGCCCCATCTTCTACACGAGTCCTCGCGTTGGGAAGAAGGGCCGAGTGATTTACTGCCACAAGTTTCGCACCATGGTGCCCCAGGCGGCGGCCTTGCTCGCATCGGTTGCCCATCTGAACGATCGCGATTCGGTTCTTTTCAAGATCAAGAAGGACCCTCGCCTTACCCGCATCGGAGGGTTCCTCAGAAAGTATTCGCTGGACGAACTGCCTCAGCTCTGGAATGTTCTGCGCGGAGACATGAGCCTTGTCGGCCCGCGCCCCTGCATCGCGTCAGAGGTCGCGCAATACAAGACGCCCCACTATCGCCGCCTGGACGTTGCGCCGGGCTTGACAGGGCTTTGGCAGGTGGAAGCGCGCTGTGATCCGTCGTTCGACAACTACATCCAGCTCGACAGCAAATATGCCAACGAGTGGTCCGTGTGGCTGGACCTGAAGTTGATCGCACGCACGTTTGTGGTGGTCGTGATGGGAACCGGAGTTTAGCAAGGCAATTTCAAGGAGAGCACGATGGCCTTACCAGCACTTACAGAAAGCCAGGCTCAATATCCGCTGCCTCAGAGTGTTTTACCGCTACCGACGAAGCGCGCCACCGTATCACGCGTGCATCTGGGCAACCTGGGCATTGATACCTACACTCGGGCTGGGCTGCTGACCGAGATATTGGATCACGCGCTGCACGGCACGCGTACACGGCAGATTGTGACGGCTAACGCCCAGTTCTATGTACTGGCCGACAAGAACGTTCGCTTTCGTGGCGTTGTGGAGGAAAGCGAGTATATCTGCGCCGACGGGATGCCGCTGGTCTGGGCCTGCGACCGCTTGATGCATACGAAGGTGCCGCGCATCGCTGGCATCGACCTCATCGACGATCTGTGCAGAGAGGGCGCGGCGAAAGGTCTGCGAGTGTTCTTCTTGGGTGGACGGCCGGGGACGGCGCGAGCGACGGCATCGATTCTCGCGACGAAATATCCGGGGATGGTGGTGGCTGGTGTGAGCTGCCCAAATTACGGCTTTGAGTTGAAACCGGAGACCTTGACGGCGGCCCTCGACGAGATAGGCGCGGCAAAGCCGCAGGTGTTGTTTCTAGCGCTGGGAGCGCCGAAACAGGAGTTCTTTATTGGTCAACATATTCGGCCGCTTGGTATTCCGCTGGCCATTGGAATTGGCGGGAGCTTTGAGTTGCTCGCCGGAGATTTGCATCGCGCTCCGCGGTGGATGCAAGACGCCGGACTGGAGTGGGCCTTTCGCCTGGCCCAGGAGCCGAGAAGGCTTTGGAAGCGCTATCTCATCGGCAACCTTGAGTTTGTGTGGAGCCTGACGAAGTGGAGTGTTTCGCGGAATTTCAAGATGCGGGGGCTGGATCAGGCATGAAACGACGCATCCTGTTTTTGCATCTCGGGAACGACTTCGGCGGGATCGAAGTCTACATGTCCAACCTTGCGACCTTGCTGCGCGAAGATGCTGAGATCGTCGCCCTGTGCTCGCATCCAAAGCTCATCGAACTTTTGAAGGCGCAGGCTGTGCATGTTGTGCGTCTTCCTCTCATAGAAGGCCCCCTACGGGCGGTACGTTTTCTGCTGGCAGCCGTGCTTCTGCCGTTCATCGTATGGAAGCACGGGATCGACACCGTTCACATTAATGGACACTGGGAGTCGATGTTGCTCGGTCCCGCGCGTTTGCTTGGTTGCCGAGCCATCACGACACGCCATCAGACGTGGGACATCCCTCTGCGCCACTGGTGGCATGCTCCCAAACGCAGTCTTGCTTCTGTAATCTATAACTTCAACGCGCGCTTTGCCAACCTCGTTATCTGCGTGTCGGAAGCGGTAGCGTCCGAGGTCCGCTGCGTCGTTGCCGCCGACAAGATCGTCGTGATCCCGAACTGGATCTCCTGCTCGTCGTACTTCGTGCACCGCTTGAAACACGGAGGCAAGACGCGGCTGCTATTTATCGGTCGTATGGTCATCTTCAAGGGGCTTCAACTTCTGCTGGAGGCGATGCGAGGCATACCTGAAGTATCGCTGACGGTGGTGGGAGACGGCGCGATGTTAACGGAGTTCCAGAAGCAGGCTGCGGGTCTCAATGTAATTTTCGCGGGGTTTCACCAGGATGTTCGGCCCTTTTACGATGCTGCAGAGATCTTCGTGATGCCTTCGATCGGTCTCGAAGGACTTCCGCTGGTCTCGCTGGAAGCAATGGGCAACGGACTTCCCTGCCTCTTCAGCGATCTGCCGGTACACCACGAGATCACCGATGGCGGCCGCACCGCGGGGCTGTTCCGCACGGGTGACGCGGCCGACCTCAAGCAACAACTTTGCTCGCTCATCGGCGATCAAACGCAGCGCGACAAAATAGCGCGCGCGGCCTATGAGCGGGTCCAGGCGCTCTACACCGCGGACGCCGCACATGGCAACTACCTCAAGGCCTTCGATCTTGTACCGGCCGCGATCTTCAACGCGCGACCTGAGCTGCTGCCCGGTGCGGCGAGGGGCTGATGCGTTCTGTCCTGATCTACCGCGACGATCTGCTGCCACCGAGCGAAACGTTCATTCGTGCGCAGGCGATGGGTTTGCGCCGTTATGAGCCGGTGTTCGTTGGTCTGCGCGACACGGATTCAAGCCTGGTGTCGGGGGACGCGCGTATTGTTGCTGAATCTCTGAGCGTTGTTCCCCGCGCGCTGCGACGACATGCCCATGGTTTCTTTGGCGCGCATCCCGGACTGCACAAGCGGTGGTTTGTCGAACAGATCCGCTCAGCGCAACCCGCTTTGATCCATGCGCATTTCGCTCCGGATGGGGTCCATGCCCTTCCCCTGGTGGCGGAATTGAATGTACCCCTGGTCGTCACGCTGCATGGCTATGACGTCACGGCGCGGGACAGTGGCCGAAATCCGCTGCGCAAGATGCTCAGACAGCGCGGGCTCGAAAAGCTGCGATCGAGCGCGACCTTGTTTCTCTGCGTCTCTGAGTTCATACGCGAGAAGGCGATTGGTGCCGGCTTCCCTGCCGACAAGCTCCTGGTCCACCATATAGGAGTTGACTTGTCGACATTCCAGCCATCGCCTCGGGCCGGATCAAGTATGAATGTCCTGTTTGTCGGCAGGCTGACGGAGAAGAAAGGCTGCGACTCGTTGATTCGGGCGATGCTGCAAGTGAAACAGCATGTTCCCACAGCGCAGCTCATTGTTGCCGGAGAGGGACGGCTACGCTCGTCGCTCGAGCAGCTTGCGCGGAGCCTAGGAGTGGCGGTCCACTTCACAGGCCTGCTTAGCCACGACAGTGTTCGGAACTATATGGAGAGCGCGCGTGTGTTCGCCTTCCCCAGTGTTACAGCGAGGGACGGCGACAGCGAAGGTTTGGGAATGGTCATGCTGGAGGCTCAGGCGATGGGTATCCCTGTCGTGGCGACCCGCCATGGCGGCATTCCTGAAGGGATTCTCGACGGTGAGCATGGTCTGCTGTGCGACGAGTTGGACGTCGCGGGGCTCGCTCGCCACATCACTGATTTGCTCACAAACCAGCAGCTTTGGGACGACCACCATCAACGTGGGCCCGCGATTGTTCGAGAGCGCTTCAACCTCGTTCCGCAGACCGCGCTTTTGGAAGATATCTACGACTCTGTCCTCTAGAGTCTTTCTAGGCAAGCGTCCGGCGTAAGGCATCTGCAACTGCATGGAACGCCGGCTTGCGGTTCATCTCTGAATCGATAAGGCCAGGCCGATGTAGTCTGCCGTCGGCGCGATCGAAAGCAGTGCCATGCACGGTGTCCAGCCAGTCTGACCCGTCCCATGGTGTCCAGAAAATTACCTGCTCGGTTCCGGTGCGCGGGACCATTCTCAGCAAATAGTCCGAGTAGGCGCGCGCCACCGCGTCGTCCCGCTTATCGAAGCTTCCCGTAACCCTGGTGTCATTGATATCCAGCTCGGTGATGAGAATCTTCAGGCCCAGCGACCGGACCGCCTGGATGAATCGGTCCTCGGATTCGTTCTCCATTGGATCGGTTGCATTCAGATGGGACTCCAAACCGATCGCTTGAACCGGCACTTTGCGCTGCATGAGGCCTTGCAGAAGTGTCAAGGCCTCTTGCCGGGCCGAAACACCCCAGGTCGATTGCTCCAGGCCATCAAAATTCAGCACGCGCAGAGCGTGCGGGTCTGCCTCGGCGGCCGCGTGGAAGGCAATGTCCAGGTAAGTGGGGCCGATGAGGTCGATCCAGGGTCGCGGCGGCTGACCGGTCTGCGCGTTTCGCCACGTTCCCAGCGGCTCATTCACCACATCCCACGAGTCGACTTTGCCTGCATATCTCTTCACCACCGTTTTGATGTGGTCGATGAGATAGTGGGCCGCATTCGCTCGCGTCAGCGTGCTGTTGACCCACGAAGGCAGCCAGTGGTTCCAGCACAGATTGTGGCCGTGGAAGTGCATGCCGTGTCGCTGGGCGAACTCGACCATCGAGTCGGCGCGGGTGAAGTTGTACGAGGTTGGAGTTGGGCGCAGGTAGGAGCTCCACTTCAACTCCTGTCCGGCCGTAAGCGTGTTGAAGTTTTCGACGACGAACGCTACGAACGAAGGCTCCTGGAGATCGGCCCAGGTGGCCTGGGCCCCAATTCGTACGCCGGACCGGACCAAACTCTTGAGGGACCGTCCTGCGGGTTGCGCATACAGGCGGCCCATGGAAAGTGCTGCCGCGGCGGTGGCCGCGTTGCGTAGGAACATTCGTCGATTCATAGACCGTCTCTCTTAAATGAGGGTTGCCGGCACCAGCAGATGGGCTTCGTTGTGCCTCTTCGTGAGGGTCAACAGTACGGCCCAGCTGAGCATGCCGAGGCCGCCGTCCGTGAGCAGGCTTGCAAAGGCCGCGCCACGCCACGAGAAATGCGGGATCAGGTAGAGGTTCGCCCCAAGGTTGAACGCTACCGCAGCGGCCTGTGCACCCAGGCGATAGCGCTGGTATCCGGCGCCTGCCAGCGCGTCTCCAGCACTGAGATGAAAGCAGCGAAACAAGGGGATGAGGCAGAGCCAGCGCATCGCATCCACACTTTGAGCGAACGCATGACCTAACAGGTAGGGGGCCACGGGGGCGAGCAGGAACATCCCGGCCGCAGCGGCAAGGCCGAAGAGCAGCGTCTTGTTGAGGATGCGTCGCGCATAACGCTCCGTCGCGCCGACTCCCTCTGCGCCGCAGCGAAAGAACCTGGGGAACGCAGCTGCGTGGATGGAGCGGATAGGAATGTACGCGATGTCAACGACGCGGTAAGCCATGGTATAGATGCCGTTGGCCGTGCTCATGCCGTAGTGACCAAGCATCGCCTTGTCGAGGTCGTTGTAGGCTGATGTCGTCGATCCCGAGACTGCGAAGACAAAGCCTTCGCCCAGCCGCGCACGCAGCAAGGACAGGTCAAATCGCGGCATGCCGACGTGGACCAGCACGAGCATGACCGCGCTCAACGCCGCTATGCTGGAGATGGAGACTGAGACATAACCCCATTGCCATGCGGCCGCATGATGCATCGTGATCAACAGGACGGCGGCCATTATCATGCGCAGGAAGTTGATCGAGAGGTTCAGCGTTGCGGTCATGCTCATGCGCTCATAGGTTTGAAAGACCTGTCCGCAGCAGGACGTCAACTGGCTGCAGAGACATTCTCCTGCGGCCAGGCAGACAAGCAGGGAGACAGGCGTGGAGCGAAGCAGCCAAGGGGCCGCGAGATATAGCCCAGCGACGATGATGCTCCCGACTACTGCAGTCACAAGCAGCATGTTGCCCCAGTAGACTTGAAAGCGTTGCCGGTCTTGCCCAACGTAACGCAGAAAGACGTAGCCGAATCCCAGAGAGCCGTATTGCCCCACCAGGGTGACCACCGCTCCCGCGCCCACCAGCACCCCGTACTGAGTAAGGCCAAGTAGGCGTGCGAGTAACAGAAAGTAAATTCCCTGGTTGAGGGTCGAGAGGCCCTGTCCGACGAACATCCATCCGGCATTTCTCGCCAGCAGGCTGTGGCGGAACTTCGAAAACAGGCGATCAAGCATGGCTTGCATACTCCGGCGAGTGGTTGAGCGTGCGATCAACAATCGCCAGGTAGTTATCCACCACCATGGGCCATCGGAAATGGCCGACGAAGGAGAGGAGAGACTCTCGTGCGAGCTTCATCCGTAGAGTGGGATCAAAGACCAACCGCTCGATCGCGCTGGCCAGCTCGTCCACCGAACCGCGTTCCACCAACAGGCCGCCGCCATAGGCCAGCGCCTCGGGAATGCCGCCGCTGCGCGTTGCCAGGATCGGCAGGCCGGTCGCCATCGCCTCGAGCGGCGCCAGCGGGAAGGGGTCGTCCCATGTCGATGGCAGGCAGAAGATGTCCGCTTCGCGCAGCAGGTCGGCAAGTTGTTTGCCGGAGCAGTAAGGGTGGAAATGAAGGTTTTTGGGCGCGCTGAGAATGAGCTCGCGGACAAACGCGGTTGGCTCGCAGGAACCGAACTGCGCTCCGCCTACGATCAGGCCCTCGACTGGCACACCGCGCATTTGCAGGCGGCGGAGAGCTTCGGCCAACACGTCGGGGCCCTTCTCCTGCACCACTCGACTGGCGAAGACCACCGTAATGGGGCGACTCTCGTTTAGCCGCTTAGTGTCCGCGGGAAAGAAGATTTGGTCATCGGCTCCGTTATAGAGCACCGTGGCGTCCAGGAAACCTGCATACTTTCCACACGTCTCATCTTTCAGATAGCGGCTGACAAAAACGGACGCATCCAGGTGCAAGTCGCAAATGATTTTTGGGTTGGCGTACAGCAGATGAGAGTTGTGCATGTGGAGTACCAACCGTGCTCCGGCGCGATGAACAGCGTATTCCAAAGCCGCTGCAAACTCCGGACGGTTGTGAACCCAAACCACGTCGTCCGGTTTTAGAAGCATCGTCAGCTTCTTGAAGATCGCCTTCAAATGCAACTTGCGAAGCATCCAGGGTGTTCTCTGTCGGGTACTGCGTTGCCAGCGGCGGTAGGTTTGAAAACCGGGCAGTGCGACGATTCGCTGGGGATCGAATCCCCAACTGGCATCGCTGCCGCATGCGGCGACCACTCCGGCCACATCGTCGCGCAACACATTGGCCACCCAGCGTGAGATAGCACCGCCATCAAACTCTGAAAATATCTCCGATTCGGGAAGCAGATGATAGACCTTAGGCATGTGATGCCGCCTCGACCTCGGTCCGGACAGCCCTGGCCGTAGCAGGCATTCCGTCACGTATTTGCGCGCGCGCCATTGCCAAGCCGCCGCAGGTCATCACGAAGAGGACCGATACCAGCGAGTGCGGAAACAGCATTGTGCCTTCATCGATGTTGTAGAGCAACGTCAGGAAGACCAGGCCTACCAACCAGTCAATGCCTGCGCTGGGCTGGCTACGAACACAAACGAACGCGTTCGCGGCAGCCTGGAACAACATGAGCGCAACGGCCGCGACGCCGAAGATGCCGAGCTGAAGCAGGACCTCAAGGAAGCCATTGTGCGCGTAAGTGAAGTACCAGCGAATGGTCATGTAGACCATTCCAGACTCTCCCGTCAAGCCCGTCCAAAAGGCAGAGTACCCGTAACCA
>Ga0182012_10006883_pt1 | contig 11485 bp, 10 predicted proteins | sample 612S2SmetaG_FD_120486 | JGI IMG/M metagenome (GOLD analysis project Ga0182012, IMG submission 120486) | Permafrost microbial communities from Stordalen Mire, Sweden - 612S2S metaG | ecosystem: Environmental > Terrestrial > Soil > Wetlands > Permafrost | place: Sweden: Stordalen | collected...
AAATGCGATAGACGCGCAGCGAATACTCAGCCATCCGCAGCGGCAGCGATGGATCGTTTGTACTTTGCAACTCCATGGCGATCAACCGTCGCTCTTTGTCTTCTGTCCCGACAGTCTCAAACAGCAAATCAACACGCGTTTGCGTCACATCCGGCAGTTCAACGTTGAGCCACCGGCCCTCCCGCGCGCCCGTGATTTGCTCAAAAATCGAATTCTCTGAACCCGTTAACAGGGACTTGAGAACCGTATCGTAATCGTGCACTTGCGTTCTCAGTCTCCCACGTTATCCGTCCGTGCAGGATTTGAAGTTGTCCTTGCCTAACAAAAAACGTTGTCCCTCTTGAAACGAAAAGCACGCTTACTTCACTAGATAGATGCGACTCACGTCCCATCCCTAGAGGAGTTCTATATGCCTTACGATCCAATTACCGCGGCCAAAAACGCCAACTTCGTTCAATTCACTTACAACATGTTCAAGGCCGCTCCCACTAACCTTAGGCCGCCCGTCGACCCCGGCCTCGCTGCGGCTGGCTATGAGTTGCTCTACTATCTCAGCGCGCACGACTTCCAGGAGGTTCGCTTCTACGGTTATCTTGCCGCTTCAACCGCGTCTCCCGGCAATGTCGTCCTCGCCGTCCGAGGCACTCAGACTGTGCCTGAATGGATCCTGGACTTCGATGCGCTGCCGCTTCCCTATCTAGGCAAAGGCTTCGTCGTCGCCGGCTTCCGCAATATTGCCGAGTCTTTTCAATTTACCGACCCGACCGGCGTAACGGTCGGCAATCTGACTGCCGCTTTGGCCGCCCGCAATGCTAAGGTTCCCATTTCTAACGTTACCGTTCTCGGACACAGTTTAGGTGCAGCGCTAGCCACTCTCGCGGCCGCACAAATTAAGTTTTCGGGCAATGGAATCGGCGGTGCCCTTTCTCTCTTTACCTATGCGTCGCCTCGCGTCGGCCTGCTCGATTTCATGACAGCCTTCAACCACGCCGTTCCCGACACTTTTCGGGTGTGGAACACTCTCGACATCGTGCCCCAAGTGCCCACAATCCCTTACGTCCACGTCGGCCAAAGCAAAGAGTTGAAGCAACAGCAATCTCAGATCCAAAAGCTGCAAGTGAATCCCTCATGTGAGCACAGTCTGCAGTCTTATCAATGGCTGTTAGACCCAGGCGGCTTCTCAATCGGCACTGGCTGCGCGGTTGCCGCTCCCGCCAAGATGGAGGGAGGAGTTGAGAGTATCGGCGGTGCCGCTGTCGTCCCTGTCAACGAGTCGGCTTTGGGTGCGGCAGCCTTGGCGCGCGGCCTCCAGCAAGAAATGTAATTTCCCAAGGGAGGTCATCGCCAAGCGCGAAGGCGGGAGCCTTCTAGCTTGCCGCAATGATCTCCCGATTTTGGTTCGGCCAGACCGCTCGTAACTTATGCACGACTTGCGTGTACCGCAACGTAAACTAGAACGATCGCGGCAATAATGACAAACCCAAACAGCAGCGCCTTTAAGCCTGAACGTATTGGACTTCCCGCCGGCCTGGAGATATGACGGTTAAACATCTCCCGTAGCATAACCACTTCTTCTGCTCGAAAGGCGCGTTTAGGGATGATGTAAAAAATCCGCGATTGCACGTAGAGGACAAAGACCTCCTTGGCCTCCGTGTAGCGAATAAATGCACTCCAATTGAGTTTGCCCTCCCCCCTCGAATTTGTGATTATCAGGCCATCGTCGGAGACGACGACATTCGTTTCAAGTTGGAGTGAGGGTTCCTTCTTAAAAGTACGGCGAACCAAAATGCTCCTTCCAAAAGTAAGGAAACCGCCCAATAAAAATCCGATAAATGCCTGTAAGTAGTCAGGCGTAGATAACGCTGACAGCGCCGACAACATCAAAAGGACACCGAAGATCTGGAGAATCCGGCCCTTCCAACCCCAATGTTGATTCTGGGCGCCCTCAAAATCTTGTATCGTCGGCGTATAGACCGTTTGCAATGACATTGAAGTGGATACCTCCGGGCAATTATATCCGCCGTCGCGGACTCGGTGACGAAGGCGCGTAGGCGCCTTATCCTTAATCGAATTTCATCCCATATGGGCCGGCGCCGGACTTCTTCCGTCCCAAACCAAGACATCTTCAAACTTCCGCCTTAACCACTCAGTGGACATGCTTGCGGAGCAAGCTCCAACCGGTCGACCGAAACCAGAGCGGTCCCTACCCTTCGCGCTCCCGACTCACGAGCACCCCCTGTGTTTTCACGGTCACGGCGCCACTCAAATTTATATTCTCCTTCTCCTCAACACTTTACCGGCAAATCCCGCGCCACCGCGCACGCCCTCATCCGAAACTCGTATCGAAAAGGATTTCTCTAAATGTCAAACCAAAACGCCGCTGTCCACCACGGCACCTCTCAAAACTTAGTCGTCGCCGACGAGCGACTCGAAGACTTCATTCAATTAACCGACACCCTCATTCAACATTTCAAACCCTCAAACCCGGAAGAGCAACATCTCGTTGAAGACCTCGCTCACGGCCGTTGGATGCTCTGGCGCCGTCAACGCGCTCAACGTGCCATCGAAGCCGACGTTCACGCCTCCCAGCCCGATCCCGCCAAATGGACCGAGACCGAATTCAAACGCCTTGCCTTATCCGATCGTTATCTCACCCAAGCAACTCGCGCTTATAACCGCGCGCTCAAAAACGTCGAATCCTTCGCCAAAGAACGTGCCAGGGCTATCCGCTGGGACGCCATGCACGACTTAGCCCTCCAACGCCTTCATCTCCAACAATCCAAACATGAATTCTCCATGGCCCAGGCCATCAACCGCGAAGAAGAAGCCCTCTTCCGTTCCGCAAAATGCGCCGATTCTTCGCCTTTTGCTGGGTCCAATCCAACCGGCGCGCCCACGCCCTACACCCAATTTCCGCCCTTCCTCACCACTGAACAACGGAGAAAAATGAACAAAGCGGCCTAAATTCATAACCATGCCGCCAAGCCTAAACTCGAACCACGCCTGCTCGCGCCGATGGTGTGTCCTCCCATCGCTCTCCGGTATTCTGGGGTTTATGGTCAAGAACCTTGCTTGGTTTTTCACAACTGTGGCACTGGCCTGTGCTGCCGATCTCTCCAACATCCATCAGCTCACTAACGGCGGTGAGAATGCCGAAGCGTATTGGTCGCCCGACGGCAAACGCCTCATATTTCAATCCACCCGTGGCGACCTGAAGTGCGATCAGATCTTCATCATGAATGCCGACGGCTCAGATCAACACATGGTCTCAAATGGTAAAGGCCGCACCACTTGTGGCTATTTCCTCCCAGACAACCAACATATTCTCTACGCCTCCACTCACCTCGCAGGAGATGCTTGTCCGCCCGCAGCCGATCGCAGCAAAGGTTACGTTTGGGCTGTTTACCCGAGCTATGACATCTTCACCGCGAAAGACGATGGCTCCGATTTGAAGCGCCTCACCGATGCCGAAGGCTACGACGCCGAAGCTACTATCAACTGGAAAACAAAAAGCATCATCTACACTTCGCTCGCCTCGGGCGATCTCGACTTGTGGACCATGAAACTCGACGGTTCACATAAGAAGCGTCTCACTGAAAGTTATGGCTACGATGGCGGCGCGGTCTTCTCCCGCGATGGCAAACAAATTGTCTGGCGCGCTAACCATCCCAACACCGAAGAAACCAAACAAAAGTATGCAACGCTATTAAAAGATAACCTCACTAGCCCGATGAAGATGGAGCTGTTCATATCCGACTCCAACGGCAAAAATGTGAAACAACTGACGAACTTTAACTGCGCCTCCTTTGCCCCCACTTTCACGCCCGACGGCAAACAGATATTGTTCTCTTCGAACAAGCATGATTGCGATGGACGTAAGTTCGAACTCTATATCATCAACACCGATGGCACAGGCCTAAAACAAGTCACTGACTTCGAAGGCTTCACCTCATTTCCCGAGTTCTCTCCCGATGGAAAGAAACTTGTTTTTGTCTCCGACTGGAAGGCGCCGGCGCGCTACGAATTCAACGTCTTCACCGCAGATTGGAGTAATTGATGCGGTCTCTTGCAGTTTTCGCACTGCTGTCCGTCTCCGCCTTTGGAGCGGCAGATCTCAAGCCTGATAAATATCTCGCTCACATCAAGTATCTTGCCTCCCCTGAATTGAAGGGTCGACTTACTGGCTCGCCTGAGTTAGAGAAAGCTGCCGCTTACATCGCTAAGCATTTCAAGGCTGCTGGCTTAAAGCCCATTAACGGCAGTTATCTCCAGGAATTTGGCATAACCGCCCACACCGCCCTCGGCACCGACAATAAACTCACTCTGGTCATCGCGCAACGCGTCAAATCCCTGGCCGATGAACAAGACTTCGTTCCCTTAAATCTCAGCACTAACGGCGAAACCATGGGCCCAATTGTGTTCGCAGGCTACGGCATTACCGCCCCTGAATATCATTACGACGACTATGCCAAGATCGACGCTCGTGGCAAGATTGTCATGCTGCTTCGGCACGAGCCGCAAGAGGCCGATCCGAAAAGCGTCTTTGCCGGCAAAGAACTCACCATGTATTCGGAGCTTGATAGCAAAATCGCTAACGCCAAACTCCATGGCGCAGCCGCAGTCATGTTAGTCAATGATTTACCCAATCATTCTGGAGACGAAGATACTTTAGATAAGTTCACGCCCGCCGTCGGCACCGAAGATTACGGTCTCCCTGTCGTCCAGATATCCGCCAAATATGCCAACGAATTGCTAGCCACTACGCTCGACAGCTTGCAAAGTTTAATCAAAACCATCGACAAAGATCTCAAGCCTCATTCCTTCGATTTACCCTCCGATGACGCCGCGCGTCTAACTGTTAACATCACCATCCAACGCCGCTCCGTACACAACGTCGTCGGCTACTGGCCCGGCGAAACCAACGAATACGTCATCATTGGGGCTCACTACGATCACTTAGGGCTGGGTGAACAACATTCCCTCGCCCCCTCCCAAATCGGCACCATCCATCCTGGAGCAGACGACAATGCCTCGGGTACTGCCGGCGTTATAGAGTTGGCGCGCGTCCTTGCTCATTCTGGCACTCACAAACGCGGCTTCCTCTTTCTTTGTTTTGCCGGCGAAGAAGAAGGGCTTCTCGGCTCAGCTTTCTTCGCGAGCCACCCCCTCGAACCTCTCAGAAATGCCGCCGCCATGATTAACATGGACATGATCGGCCGCATCCGAGACAACAAGATCTATGTCGGCGGTACCGGTACTGGCTCCACCTTCCAGCCCATTGTTCAAAAGGCTTCGAAGGACGCGGGCCTCCAAGACGACATCTCGGAAACTGGTGGCTATGGCTCCAGCGATCACACGTCATTTACGGTCAAAGGAATTCCCACCCTATTCTTCTTTTCTGGCTTACACAGCGACTATCACAAGCCCAGCGACACTTGGGATAAGATCAACGCCGATGATGCCGTGAAGGTCCTTCGCGAGGTCGATGAGATTGCCATCACACTTGCGGATTCCTCCGAAAGACCCACTTTCATTCGAGTCCAACCTCCCGCCCATAGTGAGGAAGTAACCAGTAGTTCTGGTAGCACCACCAGTGGTTACGGTCCCTATTTTGGCAGCATTCCTGATTTTGGTGGACCTCCGAAGGGGGTTCGTTTCTCCGATGTGCGTGATGGCTCACCCGCCGCCAAAGCCGGTTTCATGGCCGGCGATGTCATGATCGAATTCGATGGTAAGAAGATCGACAACCTCTACGATTTCACTTATGCCCTCCGCCAACGCAAGCCAGGAGATACCGTCACTGTCAAAGTTCTCCGCAACGATAAGCCCGTTGAGGCCCAGGTTCTACTCACCAAGAGGCCATAAGATAGCGTGGGATTCGCCGTCTGGATTGATTCACAAGAACGTGTGGCTTGGGCCCAAGGCACTCATGAATACCGGCCCATGGGCACAGCCGTAATTGCCGTCACCGATCAGTTCCGCCATCGTGACTTCGTCTCCGAGCGTCCCTCACCTGCACATTTGCGCAATTGCTTCGCGGGTTTTTTTGGCTCTCTCGAAACTGTGAATGAGTTCCTTCATTCGCCCCAAGCTCGGAAGCTGCGCCCCACTCCGTCTCATCTGCTTTGAACGAAGCGCAGCGCTGCCGAGTTCAAGCAATATCGCAGGCCGGTAGGCGCTGGCCCGTCGTCGAAGACGTGGCCCAAATGGGCGTCGCACTTTCGGCACAGCACTTCAATCCGTTCAATGCCAAGGCTCATATCCCTTGCTGTCGCAATGTTTTGCTCCGCGATTGGGGCATAGAAGCTCGGCCAGCCGGTGTCTGAATCGAACTTCTCCTGTGAACGGAACACTGCATTGCCGCAACAAACACAGCGATAGATACCTGGCGCATGTTTGTTCCAATACAGATTATGAAAGGGAGACTCGGTAGCAGCTTGCCGAGTCACTGAGAATTGTTCGCTACCAAGCCTCTTTCGCCACTCGGCGTCTGAGAGTATTACTTTGTGTGCTGTCTGAACTCTAAGCAGCACCCCATTATCCGAGAAGATAGCCAGTTGTACCCTGGGACCCGTACCCTCGAGCGCTGGGAGATTCGGCGTGTGTTGCAGCCAATAAAAACCTCCCACTCCCAGCAATCCCGCGATAACGATAAAAACCGCCCGGACCATCAAACCCGCAAGAACCAACCGCACTTGTAGAGCACCCAAGCCAGCAGGTACATCAACAGCACAAAACTTAGAGCCCACAGTAACGATGCATTCATAGGCGAAGCAATGGGGGCATAGAAGTGGCCGTACCACTTTCCGTGCAGTCCATACGCATCAAGAATCTCGGATAAGAACTCCGACGCCAAATACACCGCAATGGCATTCATTCCCGTAATAGTGAAGGGTTTCACTAATCTACGCGCGCCCTTTTCGTCTACTAACCACACGAACACCGCCAGCACCACAAAGTCTAAGCCCGCCATGAAGGTTGCAAAGGAGTCGGTCCAAAGCTTCTTGTTTATCGGCAGCTTCATATTCCAAATCAGACCTAGAGCCAGCAGAAATCCTCCGGCGATGAGTAGCCGGTTACGACGCGCGCCCAGTGCCATAGGCAAGCGCAGGATGTGGCCAGCCATCACTCCCAAAAGACACGTGCCAATTGCGGGCAGCGTGCTTACGATCCCTTCCGGATCCCAGGTCTTGGTCTGCGCATAGTTGTGCGTCCCGAGCACGATGCTGTCCACCCAGTGCGCAAAGTTCCCTTCCACACTCAAGTTTCCTGGGCCGTATCCGGGCACGTCAACAAAAGCCATCAACGCCCAGTAGACCGCGAATAGCGACACGATCCAAATGATCTGCGCCCGCACCCCGCAATAGAGATAGATGATCGAAGCCGCCAGGTAGCAGATGGCAATTCGCTGCAAGACACCGAGCAGCCTTTGGTGCGAGAGACTAAAATTCGGGAACGCATAAACAAGCAATCCCAACACGTAGATGATGACCGACCGCTTGAACACCGAGCCGAGCAACTTGCTTGGCGGATCGCCTGCTCCTAGTCGCTTGCCAAGCGCCAGCGTAATGGCGACTCCAGCAATCCACACAAACGATGGGAAAACCGTGTCGGTAATCGTCCATCCATTCCACGCTGAGTGTTCCAGCGGCGCATAAGACTGTGGCCCTCCGCCATTGTTTACTAACACCATCAGCAGCATCGTTAGGCCCCGGAAAGCGTCAAGTGAAATCAGGCGTGTCGATGCGTTCGGCCCGGATTGGTCAATAATATTTGCTGTGTGGCTGGTCGTCTGTGTGCTGGCCATAGAGATATCTTGTCAGATGTCAAACCGCCTTCAATTTTCTAACGATTCAGGCAGTGGCGGAATGATCATATTCTCTAGAAACTCGGCTCGGTCAAGAAATGGCGCGAGATCTTCTAGCGGTTTCGAAACGAATGAGCCGTCTGCCCGTTGAAAAGACGACATCCTCGGCGCGCGCACCTCTTCCTGAATCAAGTTGACGTCGCAAACCACCGGCCCCGTCTTCTCAAGAACCCGCCGCACGTCAGCTCGCAAATTCGTTTGGTCGCTAATGATCGCGGTAGCAATCCCGTAAGCTTCGGCCACTTTACGAACATCAGGCAATGTTTGACCGGTCTGCGGGCTACACCCCAGTCGCGGCTCGCCAAAAAACGCCGTCTGCGAAATACGGATCGATGCGTAGCCCTCGTTGTTCAAAACGAAGAACTTGATTGGCAATCCAAGACGGCGTACCGTTTCCAGTTCTTGAATATTGAACTGGAACCCACCGTCGCCGTCAACGCAAACCACGGGCCGTTTTCCACCAGCGAGTGACACGGCGATCGAAGCAGGAATCCCATAACCCATCGAACCAAGCGCTGCCGTATGGAACACTCGCTGACCAGGCTTTACTTCCAGAGTGAATAGGAACAACTCGATCCCGCTGCCCGAACTACCGGAGACTATGTAGTCGTTTTCCTTCAATTCCTCCGAAAGCACTTCAGCGAGGTTATAGACACTCACCCGTCCTTCTGGTTTGCGATGTTCAGCCGTTACAATTGGGTAACGCGCTTTCCACTGTCTACAGCGGTTCAACCAGTCGCAGCGATCGCGCTTTTCAATTTCTCCTCGCCTCGCTAACAACGCGCGGGTGAAGTCGCCGGCGTCACAACAGATTTTGTGCTGAATGGAATCACCCATTTTCGCCAACTCCGCCGGATCGATATCAACCATCACCTTTTCCGCCGCTCTGGCAAAGTTGCGCGGAGCATATCCGGTAATCGGGTTATCTAAACGCGAACCTATAGAAAGCAGAAAGTCTGAATTTTGTATGGCGAAGTTCGAGGCTCGCGAAGCTAACGAACCAGGACGACCCACAAAAAGAGGGTGATTTGACGGCACCACATCAATCGCCAGCCAAGTCGTTTCCACCGGAACTTGCAAAACATCGAGCAACTCGAAAAACTCCGCCTCTGCGTGCGCGAGACGAATCCCATTTCCAGCCAGTATCACCGGACGCTCTGCTCGATTCAGCGCCGTTATAACTCGCGTAACATCAGGCAAACTTGTCTCAGTGATAGGCGGAGTGAAGCCACGCAGTAACCTCTCGTCGACTTGCATCGCCTGTATATCTAGGGGAATGTCAATCCACACTGGACCTGGTCGGCCAGCGTGAGCAAGATAAATGGCTTTTTCTAAGTGGTAGCGAATCGATTCTGGTTCAACAACTGTAATTGCATATTTTGTGATCGGTTTCACGATCGAGACGATGTCGATTTCCTGCACTCCCATTTGTCGAACGCCTGAATAAATTCCGTCGGGAGAAACCATTCGATCCGCGCGCTTAACTTGACCAGACAGAAATAGGCATGGGATGGAATCGACCCACGCGCCCGCCAACCCGGTAATGGCGTTAGTCGAACCAGGTCCCGTGGTAACCATACAAACGCCGAAATGCTTGGTAGCTTTCGAATAGTTTTCAGCCCCGATAGCGCTGGCCTGTTCGTGCAGATTGCAAATCGGTTCAATCGACGGGCAACGGCTAAGCGCATCGTTAAGGTGCATGGCGCCACCACCCGGAACAAGAAAAACGTGTTTTACGCCTAAGTTTGCGACGAAACTAACAACGTAATCAGAAAGGCGACTACTCAATCAACTCCACGCCGGAAGAGAATATTCTGAGGCATAAATCTAAGGTATTGGCTAGTTATGTCTTTGCTGAGAGACTTCAGTCCCAGTTGATCATAGATTTGACTTAGTTTGCGGTATGGGTCTGGAACTGATGGGTCGAGTTCTATGCTGTGTCGAAGCGCGGCGATGGCGGCTTGGTTGTCGCCTTGGCTGTTCAGAGCAACTCCCAACAGATAAGCGAGACGGGCGTTGCGAGGTTCGGCAGCCAATGCTTGTTGGTAAAGACGAATAGCAACATCGGGATGTTTTTGTTCGAGCAGAATCGATCCAAGGGTGGCCAACACCGCTGGATCGCGCTGTGGCAAGTGGGAAAGAAGCTGGTAGGAGCGATAAACTTCGTCCCAATTCTTGGAACCACTCCCAACCTGAAATAGCGCCAAGCCAAAATTGCGATTCGCGAATTCGGGAGACGGTTCACGCCATGCAGTAAGTTCTCCGCCTACCGGTTGTGTAGTAGAGGGCGGCTGCGAGGAGGGAACAGTAATCCGGTGACTGGTAATCGCGGCATGAGCCACGTTGTTAGGCCTGACTTGCGGCATGTGACACGATACGCACTCTTGTTCAGGCTTATGACGCGCTGCCACAAAGAGTGTCGAATGGCAGGTTAGACAAGCTTCCTTAACTTCCTCGGTCCGATTAGTAGTACCGGAATGCGGGTTGTGGCAGGTACCGCACCACAAGCGACCTCCGCTTTCGCGAGCGCAGCGGCTGAGTGACAACTGTTCTGAATGACTGACTGCTTTGTCTCCGGCACTGGGCGGTGCGCGGACAAGATAGGTCGAGAAGACAGACTCTAACTCATTTCCGGCTTGGAAGTCCTGCCAGTGCTTACCGGTATTTAGGATCCGGGCTTCACCTTCCAGGTGGCATTGTTCACATACGCTATCACGCGCCTTGACCGGTAGCTTACTCGGATTAACAATAGAGCCGGGAACGGGCTTTTCCAGGTGAGCCTGAGTCGGCCCATGGCATCTCTCGCACGATATCGGAGAAAGGGCTGGTTGGCGGAATTGATTGTCAGTGCCTGGAACAAGATTCACCGTATTCGAGTGACAGAACACACAGCCTTCTGAGATTGGGTGAGTGAAGTCGAGCACCTTCTCAGGTTCATAACCGGGCGTTACGTCCCACACAGCGGCTTGGCTGTAGTAGGAAACGGGAGATTGGAAAAGATAGGGGGGAATGGAAATTAGGTAGCTGAAGCCAACCTTGCCTGCGCCCACTGAGTAGGCGACAGGATATTCCGCGGTCAACCCATGCGAGGTCAGGCGGTGGATCATTTTGCCGTCTGGGTTGTGGCGAATCTCTATTTCAGACGCGGAATTTGCGTGGCGCAAGTGACCATCGGGTTGCGGCGCAGCACTGTCTAGCGACCGGGACATCGCATTGCGAAAAAACGCCTTTACCTCTGCTGGATGGCACGTGGCGCATGGATTTTCAGCCCCGTAAAAGGACGCTGCCAATAGAAAACCGAGTAATACGACCGGGCGTAGCAACAACTAAAATTATCGCTGGTTTGATTGAGCGCTACTTTGGAGATCGTGCCGAAGTGATTGTGTAGGGCTCATATTTCAGGTCTGGCACGAAGGGATAGCTCGGTTTTCGGAAGCGATTCTTAGGGAGATGCTCAAGATCTTGATTGATAGCGCCGTCGGAGAGAGCCATCAAACTAGGGTTGGCGAGAGGCTTGAGTTCCGGCGAAAGGTAACCGGATTTCACCACGATGATCTTGAAACTCTTGGGTTGGAGATCCAGGGAGGTGAAATCGACAATATCGTGAAAAGGGCGACG
>Ga0182012_10006885_pt1 | contig 11484 bp, 10 predicted proteins | sample 612S2SmetaG_FD_120486 | JGI IMG/M metagenome (GOLD analysis project Ga0182012, IMG submission 120486) | Permafrost microbial communities from Stordalen Mire, Sweden - 612S2S metaG | ecosystem: Environmental > Terrestrial > Soil > Wetlands > Permafrost | place: Sweden: Stordalen | collected...
CAGTCCATGGTCTTCTCCCTCGCACTGCGCATGACCGGAGACCGCGGTCTGGCCGAAGAGATTGCGCAGGATGTCTTTCTCGAAATGGATAAGCATTTGGCCAAACTCGAATCACCGCAGCATGCCTGCTTCTGGCTGCGTCGGGTGACCATGAGTCGCTCGGCCGATGCGCTCAGGCGAAGAAGGGTACGTGGCATGGACCTGTGGGTTGAGATCGAAGAGCGGCACGGCATCCGCCTTGAAGAGCGCGCCTCTCCGCTCGGCTCCCGCCTCGAAGGCCTGCTCTCCACGCTTCCCGAGCCTCAACGCGCAGCATTGATCCTCCGCTATCAGGAGGACCTGACGCCCGACGAAATCGCTGCCACTCTCAACGCGCCCGTGGCCACCGTCAAGAGTCAGTTGCAGCGCGGACTCAAGCTGCTGCGGTCCAAGGCGGCAACGCATTTAAAGGAGTTTGTACGTGGAGCATGAACCGTTTGACGATTTTGAACTCGAACTGAAGCAAGCCCTTGAGCGTCGCCCCGCGCCGCCAAGCCTCAAGCGCCGCATCCTCGCCCAGCGCGCCGCTGCTTCGCGCCTGCCGTCCGTCCGCGGTTCTTTTGTCCTCTGGCAACGCCTCGCCGCGTCGATCGTTCTGGTTGCGGCACTCGCCGGCGGTCTTACATGGCGTCATCACGAAGACGAGCAGCGCAAAGGCGCAGAAGCCCGCCGCCAGGTGCTCACCGCGCTCCGCATCACCAGCCACGCGCTCGATCATGCACAGGCCCAACTAGCAGCCCATGATCGCGAAGAAGACAACGCACACAACGGCAGCTCACAGAACTAAACGTAGCATTTGCATTCCGGTCCGCAGTGTCCGCCCTCAAGCCCGCAGAATTGGCTTTCAAGTTTAAGGAGATGAAGCAATGAAATTCCGCAATCACCTGGCCGCATTCGCCACCACGCTTGCCCTTGCCGCCTGCGCCATCGCCATCCCACTCCACGCGCAGGACACGCAGCTCCCCTTACCCCCCGCGCTCGAAAAGCAACTGGCAGCCAAAGCCTCTGACGTCACCGAGGTCACCCTCGGCAAAAACATGCTCTCCTTCGCTTCCAAATTCATGGATGGCAAAGACAAAGACGATGCCGCCGCCAAGCAACTGATCGACGGCCTCGATGGAATCTATGTCCGTTCCTACGAGTTCGACAAAGAAGGCCAGTACTCCGCCGACGATCTGGACCAACTGCGCAAATCCTTTGAGACCTCCGAGTGGTCGCCGATCGTACGCGAACGCGAGCGCAAGTCCGGCGAGACCACCGAAATTCTCGTCAAGAACATCAACGGCGAACCCCACGGTATGTTCATCCTCACCGCCGAGCCCAAAGAGCTCACTATCGTCCTGATCCTCGGCCCCATTCGCATGGAAGATCTGGGCAAGCTCCATGGACTCGCCGGCCTCGGCGCACTTGGCAGCGTTGAGAAGATGCCCCACGTTAAAGACAAGGAAAAGAACAAAGACACCGACAAGGTCACCGAAAAATCCAAGCCGGGAGAAGACGAATGAGACACCTCTGGTTGATCCCCATTGGCTTCGTGGCTCTTGCCATTCCGGCCGCTGTCCTTGCCGGCGGTTCCGAGACTGGATTTGACGCCGTGGTCAGCTCCATTGAGAGCCGCTATCACACCCACGCCATGCGCATTCCGTTTGCCGGCCTCATCAGTCTCGTCGCCAGCCGCTCCACCCACAGAGGCGTCAGCAGCATCCACGTCGCCGACTTCGAGTCCTTTACCGAAGACGTCGATGGCCAGGATCTCAATAACCTCGTTGAGCAGCATCTCGGCCCTGGCTGGGAGCGCATGATCCGCGAGACCAGCCGCAAAGGCCACGAGCAAACTCTGATCTTCGTTCACCCCGAGGGCCAGCGCATGGGCATGTTCATCGTCGATCTCGATGGCCACGAGATGGATGTCGTCCAGGTCTCCGTCAATCCCGACCATCTCCACGAAAGCATCGGCCGCTACAGCCATCACCACTACAGCGACGAAGACGACAACAGCCAAGAAAACGACAGCGGGAAGGGAATGTCGAACTAGCCGCTATCTTTAGTCGGCCTTGAGTGTCCGGGTGCCCCATGTCCCTCGCGTTTGGGGACATCGGATGCCATGCGACGGGTGGGCCTGCGCCACGATCAGGTCTCGCCCCCGCTCCAAAGCCCCGAACCAAACTCGTCACCGAATCAAGCTCTCCATATGCGCCACTCCGCGCCCTGCCTACACTCGAGTCAGGATGGCCAGCCTCTCCCCATCGCCGGTCTCAAGTTACCGCGGCCGCCTCGCGCCCTCGCCCACTGGCTATCTCCACGTGGGCCACGCGCGCACCTTCTGGACTGCCTATCAGCGCTCCCGTGCTGCCTGCGGCGCACTCATCATGCGCATGGAAGACCTCGATCCCGACCGCAGCCGCTCAGCATACGCCGACGCCGCTCTCGAAGATCTTCGCTGGCTCGGCATTCGCTGGCACGAAGGCCCCGACAAGGGCGGCCCCTTCGCTCCCTACCAGCAGAGCCGCCGCCGCGCCATCTATCTCGCCGCCTGGCGCAAGCTCCTCCATCGCGGCTATCTCTTCCCCTGCCGCTGCTCGCGAAAGGATCTAGAGGCCGCCGTGGGCGCTCCGCATGAAAGTTCATCAGCCTTAGCCGCAGGCTCGCTCGGCAAGCTCGATCTGCAGGACGACGAGCCCATCTATCCCGGAACCTGCCGACGCAACCTCGGCCACGTTCCTCAGCTTCCCGGTCCCACCACTGTCGAACTCGAGCAGCCCGAGGGCTACAACTGGCGCTTTCGCGTAACCGACGGTGAGGTCATCGAGTTCGACGATCTCAACCTTGGCAAGCAGCGCTTCGTTGCCGGCCGCGACTTCGGCGACTTCGTCGTCTGGCGGCGTGATGGTGTCCCGAGTTATCAGTTAGCCTGCGTCGCCGACGACTCAGCCATGGGAATTACTGAGGTCGTGCGCGGAGCCGATCTGCTCAAATCCACCGCCCGGCAGATTCTGCTCAACCGCGCTCTCGGCTTTCGCGATCCCACTTGGTTCCACTGCCGGCTCGTCGTCGACCACAACGGCCGTCGACTCGCCAAGCGCCACGACGCCCTCAGCCTCCGCGCCATGCGTCAGCGCGGCCTCACACCCATGAACATCCTCTCCGCAGAGCTGCCGGTGGAAGCCTAATCGCCGAGTTCTGTTCTATCGTTTTCCGCCCGAGCGAACCAGATCGAGCCTTTCGAATAGCTCGTCAATGCGGATCTTGATCAACGTATCCGCCACCGAAAGCTCCCCACTTGGAACCCGCACCAACCCGCTGTTTGCGCCAACGTACGCGACCCGCGCGTTAGGATCGATCACCCAGACATGCTTGACACCGAACTGGAGATATTTCGCCGCCTTCTGCGAAGCGCGGCGCAAGGTGTCTTCAGGGGACAAAATCTCGACCACGATCAGCGGCGGCTGCGTGAGAATGTCTTCGGCAGGAGATCCCAGTCGGACAACACATACATCGGGAACCAGAAACTGCGTCGGCGTGATCTGAACTCGCTGTTCAGTCAGTCCATACGCGCCCCACACGTCCATGTTGTTAGTAAAGATCGTGCCGAGAAACACTTGCAGAAAAGCATGCTCGAACTCGCCCAAGTTTCGCTCCACGACCACGCCGTCATCGTACTCGCAGTCGGGCTCGTAGCCCGTGGACAGGTACTCCTCCACGGAAATCAACCGGCCGCCCGCCGGTTGCTCGCTAATGGGCTGCGTCGCCATAGCAACAGTATCCTCCCATTCCTTCACACCCGCAACGCAAGGCCGGTTCAGACCGGCCCCTTGTTAGCTGTTTGCGCGGACTTACCGATGCTGAATGAATTTCCCGCTCTGCAACTCCCGCACAGCCTGGTTCAGCTCCGCCTGCGTGTTCATCACAATCGGCCCGTACCACGCCACCGGCTCTTCCAGCGGCCTGCCTGAAACCAGCAGGAACCGAATCCCCTCCGGCCCCGCCTGCACACTGATCTCATCGCCGCGGTCAAACAGCACCAGCGAATGATTCTTCGCGTCATACACCGGCGCAGCATTCGGATCCACGCCGCTCTCCGTCAGCACGGCCTGCGGCGCCGAAGCATCCCTGAAAGTCCCCGCTCCCGCAAACACATACGCGAACGCATTTCGCGTCGTCTCCACCTGGATGCGCTTCTTCTTCCCCGGTGGCACCGAAATGTCTACATAACGCGCCGCTACCACCGAGTCCGTTGCTACGCCGTCCACCGGCCCGCGCTTGCCCCAGAAGTCGCCGCAAATCACCCGCGCCTTTGTCCCATCGTCCTCCGTCACCTCGGGTATCTCCGCCGACTGTATGTCCTGATACCGCGGATTCGTCATCTTCAGCGCCGCCGGCAGGTTCGCCCACAACTGAAACCCATGCATCCGCCCCGCCGCATCGCCCCTCGGCATCTCCTGGTGCAGAATCCCGCTGCCCGCCGTCATCCACTGCACGTCGCCCGCGCCCATTTTGCCGCGATTCCCCAGGCTGTCTCCGTGCTCCACCTCGCCGGCCAGCACGTACGTAATCGTCTCAATCCCCCTGTGCGGATGCCAGGGAAAACCCGCCAAATAGTCCGCCGGGTTATCGTTCCTGAAATCATCCAGCAGTAAGAACGGATCGAACTCCTTTGTCTTCCCAAACCCAAACGCCCGCTCCAGCTTTACCCCCGCGCCTTCCATCGTCGTCTTCGTGTTCAAAATCTCTTTCACAGGTCGCAGTGACATCGTCTCGCCTCCTCATTTGTCCTTACAAGTAATTGGATGCGCGAACCAGATATTCGTTGCAACGACTAATTGTCGCTGTTACTCGTCCCTAAAGCTCATACCAAAAAAAAGCTGTCATCCTGAGCGAAAGGGGCCCCAAACGCTTTTCAGTTTGGGGGTGGTGAGTCGAAGGACCTGCGGTTGCTTTTCGATACTTATTCCACGAACATCTGAGACACCACACTAGTATGCCCAAACGGTTACGTAGCCCCGCCAAACACCTCCACCGCCCGCAAAGCCAAACCGTGCGCAACCGACGTAAACTCATTCCCCGCCCGAATCCGATCCTCCCCAAACCGGCTCGAGAAAATCCGCCGCACCGCCGGAACAAAGGAAGTTCCTCCAGTCAAAAACACCCGATCCACCTTCCTCGCCTCCACGCCGGCCCCGCGCAAAAGCGAGTCCACGCACCTCTCAATCCTCATCAGATCCTCCGCTATCCAGCCCTCAAACTCCGCCCGCCTCACAGGGATGCGAAGGTCGATGCTGGCATGGCTGTGCGGCGTATCTCTGAAGCGGAACTCCGTTGACTCTGCCTGCGAAAGCTCGTACTTCGCCCGCTGCACACTTTGATGGAGTTGGTAGCCAAGATCCTCATCAATAATCCCGATCAGCGCCTCGATCTTTTCCGGCTCCAGCGCCCGTATCCGCGCACTCTTCAATATCTCCCTCACGTTATTGTTCCGCAAAAACGAGAGATAGTGCCACCGCTCCAGGTTGGCATAGATCCACGCGGGAACCGCGGGCAGCAGCTTGTTCAGCGACCGCGCCTCTGAGTCCGATCCCAGCGCCGGCGATACCAGCTTCCGCACGATGCGAGCGTCAAACGCATCCCCCGCCAGGCCAACCCCGCCATTGCCAAGCAGGTCCTTGCCAGTCCGTCCGCGCCGCCTCACCTCCGGCCCCGCCCGCAGCAGCGAAAAGTCGCTCGTGCCGCCGCCAAAGTCCCCAATCAGCAGCAACTCCTCGCGATCCAGCGTCGATTCATACGCTGAAGCAGCCGCTACCGGCTCCAGCTCAAACTCAATCTGCTCGAATCCACCCAGAGCGAACGCCTCGCGCAACCGCGCCTCGGCAAACTGGTTGTCTTCTTCGCTCTCCGCGCCCACAAACTGCACCGGCCGCCCCACCACCGCCCTTCGTATCGGCCGCTCAAACTGCTTCTCAGCCTGCTTGCGCAGGTCGCCAATCAGCCGCGAGAGTATCTCTTCCAGCTTGTGCCGACGCCCAAAGATCTCCGTTCCGGTCAACTGCCGGTTGGTCAGGTGTGACTTCAGGCTCTGCACCAGCCGCCCTTTTTCCTCCGCCTCAAGGTAGCGCTCAATCGCCGTCGGCCCCGTCAGCGAATGGGTCCGCATCATCCCCGCAGCTGTCTTCAACTGCTCAAAGTAGAGAACCGACCGAAACGACTCGGTCTCCGCTCCAAGAAAAGGGAACCGCGCCAGCTGAACCGCCGCGCCGCCCTCCATCAACGCCACCGAGCTGTTAGTTGTCCCAAAATCAATTCCAACAAAATCCGGCGAGCCCTTCGTTTCCTGCATCCCCCCATTAGATCGCAGAAGGCGATCGGCTGCGACCAGGCGCGACAAGTACACGCCTCTGAGTAGTTGGAATTGAGCCTGATTGATCTACTGCAGATTGCCAGTCCGGGCCTGATCGAGCTTTTCAAATAACTCGCTGATGCGGACAATAATTCCAGAATCTGGCACAGTCAGCTCTCCAGAACGCTCGAGTTCCAACCCCGAAGCGCTCCCTTTGTAAGCTACGCGGGCACTGGGATCGATCACCCACATATTCTCGACCCCGAACGCGAGATACTCGGCGGCCTTCAACGACGCACGCCGAATTGTGTCCTCGGGCGACATGATCTCAATCGCGATGAGCGGCGAGTGTGTGAGAATCCTCTCCCACGGCGCCCCAAATCTCACAACGCACACATCCGGCACCAGAAACCGCTTGGGCGCGATTTGAACCCGCTGCTCAGGAAATGTAAGGACACGCCACTCAGCCGCATGAACCGTAAACAGAGTGGTCAAGAGTGCCTGCAAGTACGCGTGCTCGATCTCTCCCCGGTTGCGATCCTCGACCACGCCGTCGTCATATTCGCAGTCGGGTTCGTAGCTCGTAGAAAGATACTCTTCCACAGAGACAAACCGGTCAAGGAAATCGCAGTCAACTTGCTCTGTAAAAGGGCCCGGCTTCAGCCGGGCCGACAACGTAAACAAAATGATTGGGCTTCAGCCCCTGCCAATCCAACCTCGCCAAAGCGCTCTGGGTGGCCATCCGTGAGCGGCGGGGATACGGCGTGCATCGAGGTCGACCGTGCCCCGTGACGCTACCGCAAGGCTATTCTCCCACTCACTCGTGTTCTCCAGAGCGACGCAGCTATCGACACCAATTCAAATAGGCTGAATGCCGACAAGCATAGAAAGACAATCGTCGGGATTGAGACAAGCATACAAACTGCCAGCAACCAGTAATTGTGGTAACGAACAGCAAGATATGCGAACACCACAACAAGTAACGCCGGCAGCAAGAAGCGGCTGCAAACAAATAGAAGCATCTTCGCGCGCCTGCTGCGCTCCCAATCGCCAAGATGGTCCCACTCGGCGGCACCCGAAAGGTATGTCTCCCCGCAGCGGCAACGATATCTTTCCCGACCAATCGGCCGCTCAACATGCGCACGACCGGCGAAGAGATGCTTCGTGATAAACCTCCCGCATTTGTCACACTCATATTCGTCGGCCCGCTCGGGGAACCGACTCGCTGGAAGGATCGTCGCATCTAGCATCTCTAAATTATGCAACATTCTCCAGGGGCTCGCACCGTCCCGCGACTCACCAATAAAACCAAACCCCCACTTCGCACCTTCGCTCCATGGGGGTTCAATCATCCTCTATCCTTTGTTAGCCGGCCGCCTACTCCACCACCGCCTCTTTCACCTGCACCTTGCTAGCCAGCGGCGTCTCCGCCGAGTTATCCCCCACCAGGATTCCAAACTCCCCACCATCCACCTTCCAGTGCTTCCCGGCCAAGTCATAGAACGCAAACGCCCTTCCATCAAGCTCCACGCTCACGTGCTTCGTCTCGCCCGCCTTCAGCGTAACCCGCTCAAAGCCCTTCAGTTCCTTTGGTGGCCGCGGCACACTCGCGTGTTTCTCCGCCACGTACACCTGCGCCACCGTCGCTCCAGCGCGCTGCCCGGTGTTGGTCACGTCGAATGAAACCTTGTAGTGCGGCCCTGCTCCACCAGCCACCGGCGCAACAGCCAGGTTCGAATACTTGAACGTCGTATACGACAGCCCATACCCAAACGGATACAGCGGCTTCACCCCGTTCTGCTCATACCCGCGATAGCCCACAAACACGCCTTCCTTGTAAGTCACCTTTATCGAGTCACCCTCAGGATAGTAGTTGTTGTAAGTCGGGTTATCTTCTATCTTCCGCTCAAACGTCGCCGGCAGATGCCCTGACGGGTTCACCGCGCCAAACAGAATCTCTCCCAGCGCCGTGCCGCCCTCCTGCCCACCGTACCACGTCTCCAGGTACGCAGGAATCTTCTCCAGCCATGCGTTCGAATCCACATTGCCACCCGAAGTCACAGCCACAACGGTGTGCGCATTCGCCGCCGAGATCTCGCGAATCATCTCGTCTTCGCCGAATGGCAGATCGAACGTCCGATCCCCGCCCTCGCCCTCGCTCGCGCCGTCATATCCCGCCGCAATCACCACCACGTCGGCCTTCGCCGCCAGCGTCTTCGCCTTTGCCGATACCAGCGTCCGCTGGTCCGCAATCGCCACGCGAATCTTCCCGCCAATAGGCCCGCTCTGGTAGTCCTCAACCACCACCTTGTGCGGCCCCGCCGCCAGTTGCAGCGTGGCATGCGGCTGAAACGCCCGCACCAGCTTCCAGTTGTCAAACACCAGCTTGTCGTCCACAAACAGCCGGTTCCCGCCGCCTTCGCCTGGACCCTCCAGCACAACCTCATACGGCCCATCCGTCGTCGCGCGATAGTATCCCGTCCAGCGCCGGCTCGTCTCATGCTTCTCGTTCGCCATAAACAGCGCCATCGCAGCTTCCGGGTCGGCCGCCAGCGTCTCCCAGCTCATCCCTAGATCGTTGATGTTTCGCACAACCCTGCTGGCTTTCGGCGTTCCCGACACATCGAGGTTGTCAAACGAATCAAGTGTCGCGCCAGGCTTCCCCCCGCTCGCTTCGGTATAAAAATGCGTCTCCCGCGCCAGCTCCGGCACCGTCGGCAAGCCGCGATCGTAAAACACCGTTACATCCGCGCCGGCAGCCTTTTGAATTCCCTCCAGATCGCTCACCAGCGTGAACGGCCTCACTCCCGCGCTGCCTCCGCCAACCGCTACCCCGGGATAAGCATTCGGCCCCACCACCAAAATCGACTTCACCTTGCTCCTGTCCAGCGGCAGCATGTGCCCTTCGTTCTTCAGCAGCACCGCGCCTTCGCGCGCAGCCTCCAGAGCAACCTCATCGTTCTTCGCGTTGTACACGCTCAGCGAGTTATCCGTCTGCTCCCGGTCGAGCCACCCAAACCGCTCCGCCAGGTTCAGAATGTGCTTGATCTTCTCGTCGATCGTCGCCTCGCTAACCCTTCCATCCTTTACCGCCGGCAGCAGGTTCTTCTGGTTCATGAATGCGCCGTTCGGCATCTCGATGTCCAGCCCGCCATTCGCCGCGCCTACCGCGTCGTAAGTGGCCACCCAGTCGCTCATCATCACGCCCTTGAAGCCCCACTCCTTGCGCACCACATCGGTATTCAAATACCCATTGGCCGTCATGTGAACGCCGTTGGTCAGGTTGTAGGAGTCCATAATGGCTCCCACCTTGGCCTTCTTCACCCCCGCCTCAAACACCGGCAGATAAATCTCCCGCATCGTCCGCTCGTCAATGATGGAGTCCGAATCGTGCCGCAGATACTCCGAGTTGTTCCCCATAAAGTGCTTGATCGTCGCGCTCACGCCCTGCTTCTGCATTCCGTCGATGTACCCCACAGCAATCGCCGCCGACAAAAACGGATCCTCGCCAAAATATTCAAAGTTCCGCCCATTCCGCGGCGAACGATAGATGTTCACCCCCGGCCCCAGCATGTAGTGCACGCCGCGCGCCCGCGCGTCCTTGCCAATCCCCGCGCCCACCTTCTCCGCCAGCGCCGGATCCCACGAGGCCGCCAGCCCAATCCCAATCGCATACGTCGTCGACGGGAATCCTGCGTTGCTCCTCACTCCATACGGTCCGTCCGACATCTCAAATGCCGGCAGCTTCAGGTTCGGCATCGCCCTCACCGCGAAACCAGTTCCGCCAATGTAGTCAATCTTCTCCTCAAGCGTCATCTTCGACACAATGCCGTCGACACGCGCGCTGCTCATCGACGCGCCCGCTGCCGCGCTTTGGGGGGTGCCTTGCGACTGAGCCACCACTGTGCAGGCGCTCAAGCATACATACGCAATACTCGCTGCAAATTTCATCGTTGTCCTCGAATCCTTCATCCTCAATCCGGCTACTGCGGCTGGCTCAATCCATCCCGCACTCTAGACACTCAAACTTCCCGTGTCCGCTTCCATGTCGATCCGAATTCTATAGCAGCACGCTCATCTCCGGCTCGGCTTTCAGCGCCGCTCTCCGCCCGCAATCGTAAACACGCAACAGGCGCGCCAGCAAACCATCTCCACCCCCTGACCAGAATCTCGCCGATACATTCCGGTGTCCCTCGGCACAAATTCACCGCGTCTCCTTTGTGTAAGAATGTTTGCGTCCTTCAGGAAACCTAAATGACCAACTTCGATTCAATCCGGAATTCCGTTCGCTCTGTCGCTGGCGTCTCATGTGCCGTGCTTTTGGTCTCGTGCTTCGTCGCTGCGCAGGCCCCGGCGCCCGCCGCCGGCGCTCAGCCTTCTGCCAGCACGCAGCTCAACGCCCTCGCCCACAAACTTCTGCTTTCCGGCGTTCAGGCAAACGGCCTCATCGGCACCGGCATCAAGCCCTCCCACATAAAAATCGATGTCCAATATCTTGATTGGGGCACCACCAAGCCACTCACCGGTTCGGTCGAGCAATGGACCATCGCCTCCGACCAGTGGCGCCGCACCTTTACCGGCCAGCCCGGCCACAATTTCTCCGAGTGGAGCGTCTCCCACTTTGAGAAATACCAGTCAAAGCCGAGTCACGATCCCTTTGATGCCCTCAGTGACTACCATCGCTTTGCCCGCGCCGTCATCGACCCTCTCGCTCAGGCAGTCAACATCCATCCCGACTACGAGATGGCTGTCAAGAGAGGAGACCTCGGGGGGATAACACTCAACTGCGTCTCCGTCGTCGACCCCCACCGCTATGCGCCGGATGATAACCCCGACGAAGTTTTTCCAACCTTCTGCTTCGACCCCGATCTTCACTTGAGAATCGTTGTCTCCGGCAAAACAACCACGCAATACGACGATATCCAAGTCTTTCAGGGCCGCGCCGTCGCCCACGATGTGAAGGTCCGTCAGGATGGAGCGCTCAATACCGAAATGAAGGTCTCGCTCCTCGAGCCGCTTGCCGACGCCAACCCTGATCGCATCAAGCCCGGCAAGGACGCCGCTGCGCAACCGTTCTTCATTGAGCCCGGGCTCCCGCATCCCGAGTCCGTCTA
>Ga0182012_10006886_pt1 | contig 11483 bp, 10 predicted proteins | sample 612S2SmetaG_FD_120486 | JGI IMG/M metagenome (GOLD analysis project Ga0182012, IMG submission 120486) | Permafrost microbial communities from Stordalen Mire, Sweden - 612S2S metaG | ecosystem: Environmental > Terrestrial > Soil > Wetlands > Permafrost | place: Sweden: Stordalen | collected...
CCATGCGCCTCATCGATGGCCTGGCGCAGAATCCATGTTCCCGCCTCAACATTGGCGCAGAAATTGTCGCGCAGAGCCACATAGGTGTCGGCCGGTGTGGCGCGCCAGTGGCTTGCGACGACCGGAACCCAGATCGTGTTGACCTGCATCGGCCCGATATCGACGGTGTTGTTGGTGTTCGGGCTGACCTGGCCCAGCGCGCCGCCTTCCACCGACAGCAGAATCAGCACGACGGCGGACGGCAGGTGATGGACCATGGCGGCCGCCTCGATACAGCTCGCCACCGTAACAGGTGCCGGAGCCGCGGCGCGGCCGAGGGCCGGCAGCAACGCCAGAGCGAGGGCCACGATGGCGCCTAGCCTCATGCTGCTTCCCCCACTTGTGCCCCCTGGTCTGGCGCGGGAGATGCGGTCCTCGGCTTCGCGCCAGACCCGCGCGAGATCATTGACCAAAAGCGTGCTGGGCTGTGCGGCCTGCTCGATCGCCTCCATCACCGAGAGCATGATCGTGGCGAAGGTGCCGGCATGGACGCCGCGCACCGTAAACCCAAGCACGGTATTCGGGTCCGCGGCGATCTCCACCCCGAGGCTCTTCCCCGTGGCCTCACGCCACACGGCGTCTCCCGCACTCAGAAACGCTGGTAGCAGGCCGGTCGGTGCGGCGGCGCTGTCGGGCGCGTAGCTAAGCGTGCGGCGAGACGCCCGGCAGTCATAGAGGATCGACCGGCCGCTTTGCTCCAGCAGGCGCTGCAATGTCCGGCTGACCAGGGTGATATCCACGATGCCGGTCATGCGTTGCGCCGCCGTTTCCAGGCCGGCACCGCCGGGCGAACCTCGCCGACCAGCAGCCGCCGGATGACCCGGATCACCGCCGGCACCGTCAGGCCGAACCAGGAAATCACGGTGAAGAAGATGATCCCGGTGATCGCGATATAGGCGGTGGTCCAGCTCCAGTAGAGCACGAAGACCAGCACGGGAATGCAGGCCCGGGCATCGAGGATGGCAACCTTCACCGGCAACGCCGTGTAGCGCCACATCAGCCAATCTCCTTGAGTTCGACCGCCGCCGTTTGCGGTGTGATCCGGCCTTCTTCCACGGCGCGGCGGATGGCGACCGGATAAGACTGTCCCTGCTCTTCGACCGCCTTGCGGGTGAGCGCTGGCCAGTCGGAGGGATTGGTTCGCAGGAAGCTGGTCCGCAGTTTCGCGTCGAACACCAGATACTCCCGCAGCGCGGTTCGGCGACCGTCGGTGGAGACCGCCAGGCGCTGGTTGATCACCAGGCGCAGCGACTGGGCAACGGCGCTGATGAGGTTGTCGCGTTCGCCCGCCGGGCAGAGGCTGGCAATGCGCTGCATGGTCAGCGGGACGTCTGGCGCATGCACGGTCGAGGTGAGCACGTGCCCGGAAATCGCGGCCTGCACGGCCGCCGTCATCGTGGCGCCGTCGCGGCACTCGCCGACGATGATATCCGTCGGCTCCCGGCGCATGCAGCCACGGATGAAAGCCTCGAAGGTTGGTAGATCACGCGGGATTTCCGTCTGGTTGATCGTGCTGCAAGGACTCTTGACGCGATCCAGCAGGAACTCGATCGGGGCGGCGCCCTCGGCGATGTTGTAGTGCCCATTCGGGTCCTCCAGCTTCGCCATGGTGAAACCGGCGATCAGCGTCGACTTGCCGGAGCCGGTCGCGCCGCTGACGATGACCATCCCCTCACGCGGTCGAAACGCATCGAGGATGCCGGGTTCGACCAGCTGCTCCGCCAGCGTCGGCGGCATGTCTGGAATGGGACGCAGCACGATGTTGGCGCCATCGCGACGGCTGGTGCGAATGGGCGTCGCGTTCAGGCGGAACCGCAAACGCTTGGTGCGCGTGCGGGCGATCTCGTAGGACACGTCGAAGTCCTGGCCACCCTGCAGGCGGGCCGTGCCATCCGCGCCATAGAGATGGTTGGCGATTTGCGCGACCTCCGTTTCGTCGAGCGAGTGCTCGGTCGCGCGGCGGTTATGGCCATGAATCCGCAGCCAGATCGGATGACCGGTCTGGAAGCCGATGCGCGAGGCGCCGAGGTCGTACGCCCAGGACAGCAGCGAGTCCAAGCCGGGCGCCGCCTTTCGGGGATCGCGGACCCAAGCCATGCCTTCGTCCGGCCACCGTTCGAACCCGTCTGGCCGCGTCACCGGCGCGATGGCGTTCATGGCCGGTCCCCGGTGTCACAAGACCCCACGCCCCGCCGGGACTCAGGCGCTTCTTGGGCAGCGGAAGTGTCGGCCTCGCCCGTCGCTCGCGCCGTCCGCAGCAGCAGTTCGGCCATTGGGTGAGACCGCTGGGGACCAGGGCCGCCGCTCACCAAGACGATCCCGCCGTAGGTGACGACATGGGCGGACGCAGCGCGAGCGCTCATTGGCAGCCATATCCACTGCCAGCATGTCGCGCCTGAAGGCCAGGCTGGTCGGTGATCCGCACCACGCGATCGCCGACATGCAGCGTGTCCCGGCCGCCCTCGGCCGCGCGGTTCTGGAAGGCGACACGTGGCGGCTCGACCAGCCCGGACCGCAGGAGCACCCGGAAGCGCGCCATGCCGGTGATGTCGCGCTGCAAGCGGCTCAGATCGGAGAGGAAGATATCGACCGCCTGCTTCTCGCCCTGTCCCCAGCCTTCGGCCACCCACTTGTTCCAGTAGGCGACCTCGGTGTCGGTGCGCGGCAGAGCGGCATCGGCCGGGCGCTGGGGCGCCGCCCAACTGCGGACCAGATATTCGCGCCAGTTCGGCGGCGCCGAGGTGAGCTGGGCCTCCCGGGTGATCTCGTAGATGCAGGCGGTCTCGCGGGCGACCTGTCCGCCGTCACCCAGGGCGAAGGCGAGCTGGGCTTGGGTGATGATTGGCGGCCGCATCAGGGTCTGCCCGTTGCCGACGGGCAGGACGAGCGAACGGAAGTCGAACGACGTATCGAGCACGGGCTCATAGCGGCGGAGCAGTTCGTTGATGGCGAAGGCGCGGCCCGCAAGGCCGCCCTGCGCGCCATAGATCATCGCCGCCTGGCGAAGCTCATCGCCGCGACCGGCTTTCAGGCCGTCGCCATGCTGATCACCCGGGCGGGTGGCCTGCAGCGCCTCGAGCGACGGGGGCGCTTCACCGCCGACGACCGTCGGGATCTCGGCCGCACCCGTGACCGGCTTGTTGATCGGATTGCCGAGCGTGCGGGCGGCCTGATCGATGTCGCCCGCTGACGGGAGCGGCGGAACTGAATACGGGTAAATGCCGTCCTGGGCGTGGCCCGCGGGGCTGAACGCGAGGGCCGACAGCACCGTGGCCGCGCCGAGCAGCGCCCGCGGCTTAAACATGGTGGACCACCTGAACCTGATGATGAAGCGGATCGACCTCGACCGTTGCGGAAGCGCCGGCCTGTGCCCCGAGTGCCTGGAATGCGCCGAGCACTTGCCCGCTAACGTTGACGGCGACCGGGATGGGTTGGGGGTTCTGTGGGGCCACCACGGAAACGGTGTAGCCGATGGTGGCGGCCAGTTTCTGGACCCCGGCGTCGAGCGGTCCGTTCCAGACGAACTGGACCGGCTTCTGCAATTCCTCCGGGACGACCGGGGTCGCTTGCGCGACGGCGGCAGTGCCAACCGGCTGCATGCCGCCGATCTGCGTCATTTCGCTGTTCACCTGATCGAGCGTGCGACGCAGCGCCAGTTCCGCGTTCGGCATCCCGGTTGCCGCAACATCGGTCGGCACGCTGGTGGTGGCGCAGCCGGCGAGAAGCCCGAGCGCGAGCAACGCCGGCACCATTTTTGTTGCCTGAGTGATCATCACACCTATCCCGCTCTGCCGGCGACAGCATGGCTGCGTTTGGCGCGAACGGCGGTGGCATCTTCTGGCAAGATGGCTACTCCGCCGCCAGCGGAACGGGTTCGCCCGCATCGCCGTCTGGATCACGCAACTTCATCCCCATGCCGTGACCGTCCGTCAGCTCGCTTGCCAGTTCGTCGATCACGCCGAGTTCCGCCCGTGTGTCGAGTTCACCGCGCGTGAGCCGGTCCTTCTTGCGGCGCTCGATTTCCTTGAGCGCCGATCCGCGCGGGAACACTTTCGAAAGCCGGCGCAGCCCCTCGCTGAAACCGACGCGATCATAGAGGCGGTTGCGCAATCCGGTGTCGCCCGGCGTCGTGCTGAGCGCCCACAGCTCGATCGGCCCGAGCGAGTTCACCAGCATCTGCTCGTATTTCTCGCCGTTGGCGGTGAGAATGGCCAGAAAGGGCGCGCCGGCCGGTCCGGGGCCGTTCAGTCCGTAACGGACAATGCCGGCACTCGCCTCCGTCAGGTTGAAACGGGTGATGATCTCCTCGGCTTCTTTCTCATCCCCCGCGCGCAGAATGAAACGGCCGGTCGCCTGCGAGGTGATCCCGTCTCCCATGTCCTGGAGGCGCTGCGATGCAAAGCCGAGCTGGATATTGTGCTTGGGGCCTTCACGCACATCGAGTTCCGCCTGGGCGCGGACCTGTGGGCTGCGCTCAGTGCGGTGCCACTCGTCGTAGTCGAGACGCTTGACGCTTTCCATGACGTCCTGGAACCGCGCCAGGTGATAGTCATGCACGGCGGCGGGAACGTACCGGGCATAGTCTGGATGCAGGAAGAAGTTCCGCGCCAGCAGGTGCCGGGCCAGCATATACATCATCTCGGTCTGCCGGTTGGCGGACGCGGACCCGGTCGGCGCGACGGCCGCCAGGTCGAGGCCAATCACCCGCGCCGGCCCGAAATCGAGCTTGGTCGGGCCGTTCAAGGTCGGGTATTTACGGATGATGTCGTAGATGTAGCGCTCGAACAGCGAGCACGAATCCTCATGCGTCGCGTCGATCTTGAGCTTGTTGAACATATCGCGGACCTGATCGGTCCGCGCCGCGCTGATGAGGTCCTGCATGATCGGCACGGCATGGCGCTGCGCCACTTCCGCCAGCCGGTAGTCACCGATCGCGATCAGCGCATTGACCACGTCGCGCCACCAAGGCTCTTCGTGCTGGAGATCGATGCGCCGGCTTTGCAGCATCGCGTCCACCTCGGGCTCGACGCCCGCACGGTATCGCTTGGGTGATCCGCCGGGCACATCGGTGCAGAGGCGGTAGGCTTCCTCCAGCACCAGCCCGATCATCTGATTGATGCCTTCGAAGGGCGTTGTGGTATCGGGGGGCAGGGTCGCCAGCGCCATGAAGTTTTGCAGAAAGGCGCGTTCCAGTGGCAGGGGATATTCGCAGCCGACCTGCAGGTCGAAGATATTGACCTCGTAGCCGCGGCCAAACTGCATGGTGACAAAAATCGCCTCATGCCGGCGGTCTGGCCCGAGCGCTTCCTGCAGCAGACGGATGAATCCCTGAACGGACGGGCCGATATCGACCTTGCCGATCAGCGGCAGCTTGGCCCCCTTGGACCCCATGACCGCGGTGCTGAGGCAGAGGCCCAGATTGATCGAGTTGGCCAGCACCGATTTTCCCGAGCGTGGTGGCGCCACGAAGATGTCGAGAACCTGCGGCCGTACCGAGCCGCCGGACGGATCGTAGGGCCAAATCGCGCCATCGGGCCGGCGGAACAGCACCGAGCCGCGCTCCCAGGGCGACGCGGTGCGGTTCCACGGCAGCATCGCAAGCGCGTCGCCGAGCAATGCCAGCGACGCCGTGCCGGTCGAGGTGAGCGCCAGGCCCGGTACGCTGCTCATGGCACCTTCCAGCGGGTCGCCGCAGATATTGGTGGCGCGGCAGTTGCCCCAGCCTTCCAGCCGCTGGCTCAGTGTCGAGGCGCGGCGGCGGAGCTTGCGGTTGTCGTCGATCGGCGCCCATGTCGCGAAGGACGCCCGAAGTTTGACGGAGATGTGGTTGTTCTGCTCACGCTCCTGGCGGAGTGCGGCGAAGGCGCGGCGCAGATCGCCGTTGCTGGGGAACATCGCGAGGAAACTGGCGCCGATTTCCTTGATTGCCATCGACGCCTTGCCGCCGCCCTCGATCACTATGGCACCGCGCCAGGGAATGCGGTCCTTGCCGAGTGCCGCCGCCAACTCGATGAACGGGCGCGGGTCTTCCGGTCCGACCGACATATCGACCGGCGCATATTCGTAGTCACCGATCCGCACCCGCTGGCCGCCTTGCGTGACGGCGTCCGCATGGAACATCTGGCTGCGAATCGATGGCCAGAGCAGATGTTCCGGCCCCGCCCTCTCGTCGTCCTCGGGACAGCGCGGCATGGCCCGATCGCCGATCAACGTCGCGCGCCAGGCCGATCCCGCTGTCTCGCGGTAGAGCGACTCCCGGGTTACCTGAAGCGCCTCATGGGCATCGAGTTCGACGGCGGCGACATCGGCGTTGCGCAGTGACGCGATCACGCGCGACACGAAAGCGGAATGGCGGGCCGCCATGATGTCGGACCGCAGATAGAAACGCTGAGCGTCGCCGACGCGGGGAAGCGCCCGCGCGAGGGCGTCCTGCTCCTCCTTCATCTGCTTGCGCTCTTCCTTGGTCAGCACCGTCCTGCGTGTCCACAGAACGTAATAGGCGGCTTCCCAGCGCATGATCCGTGGCCAGAGACGGGCGCGCTCATCGAGAATGTCGGTCAGGTCGATATTCAGCTCGCGCGCGACGGCGCGGCAGCTATCGAGGTTGAGCCGGTCGATCTCGACCGCCGACAGCTCCGGGTCGGAGGCGAACCAGCCGACAATCGCGTGGCCTCTGCCTTCGAGCGACCCCGCCAGGTCAACCCGCTGCGCCGCGGCGAAGCGCGCCACGTCCTGGCGGGTCGCCATCTTCCGCATGCCATCGACGCGGACGATCGAGAAATAGTCGCTGTGCTTCGTGACCAGCGCGTCGCCGTGCGATGTCTCCACGTCGCAGAAGCTGTAGAGCGGCTGACGCAGTGTCAGAGAAAGTGCCGCAAGAATCCTGGCGAGCGTGCCGGTCATCGGGCGCGCCTTGATGTCTGGCGGTGCGTCACGCGGGCGACCGTCGCAGGGCGGCCCAGTCGCGCAGCATGGCGGGATAGATGTCGCGGCCGGTCTGGAAGAGCCTGCCCAGCGGCAGAAGGCGAATGCCGCCGAGAAGCGTCGCCCGGCGTTCGTACTGGGATGGAGGCAATTCCAGCAATGCCGCTCCGAGCTGCCGAGGCGAGCTGGTTCCAAGCCGTATGTCGGCGGTCGCCGCCCGCTCGTGCAGCGCGCGATACGCGGCAAGCGGGGCGCTCGATCCCGGAACGGACGTCGTGTTTGCTGCTTGCCCATAGATAGGCGAGATCCCGAACGCACGGCATGTCACATGGATATGGCGCGCGAGACCGTTGACGGCTGCTTGTGCCATCTCCGGGAGCCAGATCAGCACCGCCTCGCTGTCGATCTCCAAGCGGTTGAGGTGTTGGGTCAGGTGACACAGCTTGCAGCTCAGCGCGAGGTTTGCGGGCGTGCTGTCGGCGTGGTCGTCGTTGAGGTGATAGGGCTCATCCCAGCCCGCGGTCGGCTGACCGCAGAACTGACAGATGGCGGTCACGGCGGCGTCCGCCTCCCGCTCGCCCCGCTCGGCTTCGGCGGTCCAGGCCGACGGATGGGCCGAGAGAACGAGCGGAAAGCGTGCCATGGCTTAGCCGCCGGCGCCGAAGGTGACGGTGCCGGCGGTGCTGGAGATGCTGGCGTTGCCACCGGAGGTCGAATTGGCGGCCTTGTTGATCCAGGTGCCTCCGGTGGCGAACAGGCCGGCCAGCACCAGGCCCGCCATACCCATCGCCACCCGACCGCTTTCCCGGTTCTGCGGTTGCCGCGACTGCCACAGCGCCCAGGCGCCGCCGATCATGCAGATCAGTGCCGCGCCATACATCGCCGTGGAGCCGATGAAGCCGCCGGTGGTGGAGCCTTCCTGCGCCAGCTGCTGCAACTGCGCGCCGATACCGACAGTACTCGGCGTGGCGGCCTGCGCCAAGGCCTGGCTCACCAGCGCTGCCGAAGCGAGCAGGCCGGCGACCGGCGCCTTTACGCCGACGGCTATCGCGCGGGCACTGCTGCCATGGGGACGAAAGCCGCGCGGGAGGGCCTGCGTCGGCTCGATCGAATTTGCGTCATTGCGGTTCACTGAAAGCTCTCCTTGCCGAGGGACCATCCCTCTGCACGGAGATTCACCGAAACCGGAGCGAACGAACGAAAGAATGCGCCGCTCAGGCCTGGAAAATGCCGACCAGCCAAGCCGACACCGTATAGATGTTCATCAGAATGGCGCCAAACACGAACTGGACGCCACAACCGCCCCACTGGCGATTGCCGCGGCCGCTGACCGAGGCGCGCCACGCCATCATGGCGAAGAAGCATGTCATGGCGCCGAAGACCTGGAAGAAGCCTTGGAACGCCTGCACGATGTTCAGCACGGTATCGCCGGGCGTAGTGCCGAGAATATTGGTCGTGTCGATCGCCGTATAACTGGTGAGGCCGGCAACCACCGATGTGGTGACGGTTGAACCGCCACTGACGTTGACCTTGTTGAGAATTTCGGGGAACGACGCGCACGCGCCGCTCAGAATGAGCGACAGCCAGGGAATCCACGGCCGTCCGCGGAAGGGATTGTGCGGCTGGGCCTGCTGCCACAGCCCCCAGGCCGCGAACAGAAACAGGCCGATGGCGCTGCAATACAGAAACGTCGGTAGCAGCACGGCGAGAGCGAGCGCCAATTGCTGCGCGAAGTTCACCAGCCCCTGCATGGCGGGTCTCCTACTGGATCAGGCCGTGGTCGGTCTTCACCGTCCAGGTCGTGCCCCGTTGGGAGATGCTGACCACCTTGCCCCAGCCCGGCAGCTCGTCACCTGGCGAAACCGGCAACTGCCGCTCCTCGCCGCCGGACGGGTCCAACTCGGACAGCATCGCGAGACCCGGCGACGCCGCTTGCACATGGTAGCGATGCGGCGCGGCGCTGGCCGGGGCGCCGGCAGGGGCGCCGGACCGTGCCGCAACGGGCGTAAGGACAGGAGCGGGTGATACGACGGCGCCACCCGCGGCCGACCCTGGCCGGGGTTCTACGCCCATCGCCGCGTTCACCGCGCCCCGCGCTTCGGCCAACGAAATGCGCCGGCTGAAATCCGACAGGGCGCTGTCCACACGCTCCCCGACGTTCTTCTGATCCAGCCGCAGTTGGGCGATTTCCGTGCGCTGATCGCGGACGAGGGTGCCGAGCTGGGTCACCAACTCCAGCACCTGCACCTGTTGCGGCTCGGTCATCGGTGCGGGACGCAGCGCCGCAATGACGGCCACAGCATCCGGTGGCGTTTGGGCAGGCGCCGTCGCTGGCGGCTTGATCGCTTCGGCCGTCTGCTTTGCCGGATCAGTGACGGATTCCAGAGCCGCTGCCTGCCGGGTTGCCGGCACGGCAGTGACCGCTGGCGGCGCAATGCGAGGTGCAGCTGTGGACGCGATCGCGACCGGTCGCTCTGGCGCCAGCGCCGGTGCGGCGGACGCTTGACCGCCGAGCTTGAGGAACTCCGCCATATCGTCGCCAGGCTCCGAAATGACCGGCGACCCAGTCGGCGTTCGATAGGGCAATGGCGCGCGCGTCGGCTCGGGCGCGCGGGCAAGACGGGCGGCGGGGGCGATCGGTGCCGGTGCGGCCATGCTCGACAAATTCTGTAATGCCACAGCGCGCGCGTGCGTGGCCAAACCGGTAGCGTCAGCGAGGCTGTAATGATTGTAGGGAGAAATCCAGAAGACGCCGCCGGCGACCGCCACCACGGCGATGCCGCACGCCGTGACCATGAGGGCGTTGCGACGGCGCCTTTGGCCGAGCGGCGACGCGGGTTCCGCGGCCAGGTGTTCATTGCCGGCAGGTGGGCGGAAGGCGCCAAGGCGGTCCGTGCCGGGATTGTGCAGCCTGTGGGAGACGACCTCGTCCGCGTCGTCGACTTGGATCTCGGGCCGGTCGGTGATGGTGGTGTCCATGGCGATCCCGCTTTGGTTTTTGACTCGTATCAGGATCGGGCAGACCGGCGCGAACGGCCGGACAGGAATCACTATGGCTGGCTTGTCTCCCTGACGGGCGCCAGAAACATCACGCCAACGCTGACGTTGGCGTCGAGATGCACCGTGGGGCCGCGTGGCGCCTGCTGGGCGAGCGTGTTGCCGAGCTGCTGCGCGGCAACGCCGGCGCCGACGCCCAATTGCTGCGGAAGCTTCAACTGCGTCGCGTAGCTGATTCCGCCCAGCGGGCTGAGAACGCCGACCGTGTTCGACGTGGTCGCGAGGGCCTGGCCGAGACCTTCCACGAATGCCGCCGCGGCCGGAAGCGCGAAGCGCGCCATGTAGTGCTCGTCCACACTGCTGGCGACCGTTGTCTCCATCGTCTCGGGTGCCGTGACGATCGCGTCGACACCGATGGTCTGACCACGATGCTCGATCGTGTTGACCCGCACCACCAGCCGGTCGGCCGAGCCGGCGCCATTGGATGTTGCCTTGCCGAATGTTCCGATCATCCGATCCCCAGCCAGCGGGCCGGAGTCGGCCTGCAACACGACGGGCCCGTCGGAGTCCGACGAGACCGCCAGGACAGTGTGCGCGAAGACACCACGCCCGGCCGGCATCAGCAGCCGGCCCGGACTACCGCCGCTGCTAAGACGGGCGTTCAGCGACGCCGGTTGCATTCCCCCGACGTTGCTTCCGGACTGGCCTTCCGCACTGCCGGTCGGGCCACCACCAGGAGGCTGCACGATTGTTTGCGGCGCCCGCCCGTCCCACCCGCGCAGCAATCTCTTGACCGCATCGTTGTAAGCCTGCTGCTCCTGCGGGTCGGCCGGCGTCGTCTGCGCAACGGTTTGTGTCATCGGGTCGGGACGGTATTGGATGGGTTGTGCCGCCATCGCTGGGCGGGCTGGAGCGACCATTTGTAGCGGCGCGGGCACCGTCGGCGCCGCCGGTGTGGCGCCGGGCGGTGGCGGTAACGACTGACTGGCGGCAATTGGTGGCGTGTAGGACACCCCGCTTCGCGCCGCCTGGTCGGCTTGCTCCTGGTTCGCCTGCAGCGCGAGCTTGTCCTGTTGTGGATTGCTATGCAGGCCGCCGGGCAAGGGATTGACCGGGGGAAGGTGCGCCACCTGCGATGTCAACGGACCCGTTCCGCCCGACATCGAAGCGTAAGCGATGGCCGCCGCAACGGCGGCCGCGCCGCCACCGATCATGATGAACCGGCGCGGGCCGGCATACGCTGCCCGGTTGAACACGCTGCTCACGCGCAGCCGGCTTACGAAACCCGACATCAGCGTGCGTCCTTCAGTTCAGCCGAGACAGTGCGAGAGTCAGCCGACAGCAGCACAACCGGCGTGCTCGGGATGGCATAGATCGTCGTGCCACCCTCGCCGCTTTCCGAGGCGTCCCAGGCCGGCGACATCAGCGTGTACCGCGTGCGGATGTAGGTCTCGCCACCCAGCCGCCATGCCCGGACCTCGTCCGGCGACACGCCGGTCACGTCCAACGGCACGGCGTCGGCC
>Ga0182012_10006888_pt1 | contig 11482 bp, 7 predicted proteins | sample 612S2SmetaG_FD_120486 | JGI IMG/M metagenome (GOLD analysis project Ga0182012, IMG submission 120486) | Permafrost microbial communities from Stordalen Mire, Sweden - 612S2S metaG | ecosystem: Environmental > Terrestrial > Soil > Wetlands > Permafrost | place: Sweden: Stordalen | collected...
ACATCCAGAATGCGGCGCGGATCCTTCCCCGATTTCAGCAGCTTGGTCAGCGATTCCAGCACCTCGATTTCGCCCTGCCGCAGCACGGCATTCGTCAGGTCGGCCGCTTCCTGCTGGTTTACCGGCTCCTCGTTGCGCAGCACCGCCAGTTCGGCTGCGTTGACACCGCGATACGGCACCGCATGCAGCGCCTCGCCCTCGATCATCATCTTGATGTAGTTGCAGGCGACCTCATAAGTCGAATACCAGCGCGGCCCAACAGCGATATCCAGCGCGCCGGCATAGACCACGTTGTGCGCATTGTCCCAGCCCAGCGCATGGCCCAGTTCGACGGTGGACCGGGCGCGATACGCCTTGTGCCCGGTCGTGTAGGATCGGTTATGCAACAGCCGGTCCTGCACGTCGATCAGCCCGGCGAAGCACATTTCCGCCAGCACGTCCTTGCGCTCCGCCGGGTTCTGCATCAACCCGAGGAACGTGCGATAGGCCTGCACGACCTCGCCACGGTGCACCAGGGTCATCCAGTTGTTCAGGCGCTCGCTCAACGGCCCGCTCTGCGCTATCGGCTCCTGATCCGGCCAGTAAACCACCGGCGCCGGCGGGTTCTCCTCAATCCCGAGATGGCCGCGATGCCGCGTGTAGTGACCGGGCGCCTTGTCGAGCTTCTGGTTCCAGATATCCAACCCAGTCGGAATGTACCAGATGGTCTGCGCCATCGGCAGCATCGACAAATGCGACGGCAGCATCCGGGTCAGGTTGATCGTCGCCCGCGCGCTCAGCAAACAATGGTCATTATTGACGAAATTCGGGTACCCGTCATCGATCCGCTCGTGGTACGGCACGTGGGTGTAGGGCGCGTGGATGCGCACACCCTCGGCGATGATTTCCGTCAACGGCCGGCCGGCGCGAACCAGGTCGTAATACACGTCGCTGGCGCCTTTCTGGTCCCGCATCAGGCAGCGGTCCTCCAGCCTGTCATACAGGCCCTGTACTTCGCTGCTGCTCCGCTCGCGGGCGACGTTCGTATCCATCCTTGGTTCCCTCCGACTGCTCGTCGATCTCACCGATCCTACGCTTGACAAGCAGGTGGCGACAACCATCGTGCCGGCTCAAGGGGAGAATCCGCCATGAACTCTGGTCTTTGGACAGTCAGTGTCGTCGCTGGAACCGGCGAACCGGGTTATTCCGGCGACGGATCGCCGGCGCTGAAGGCGCAGCTGAACAATCCCTTCGACCTGGCATTTTCCCCTGATGGCAGCTTGGTTTTTTCCGATACCTTCAATCATTGCATCCGCCGCATCGACGCCGGCACCGGTATCATTTCGACGATCTGCGGCACCGGAGAAAAGGGCTTTGCCGGCGATGGTGGCCCCGCCGAACGCGCACTGCTGAATGAACCGTACGGCATGGTGATCGACCGATCCGGCCGCATCTTCTTTGCCGACCGCCTGAACCGCCGCGTGCGGGTTATCGATAACATGGGCGTGATCACAACGTTGGCCGGCGACGGATCAGGCGTCACCAGCGGCGACCGCGGGCCGGCGGCTGCAGCAGGCCTGGTCGAACCAAACGGGCTCGCGATAGACCCCGAACAGACCCATCTGTTCATCGCCGACGTCGCCGGGCACCGGGTCCGCGTGATCGATCTGGCAACCGGAACAATCGAAACATTCGCCGGCACCGGCGAGGCCCGCCACGACGGCGACGGCGGCCCAGCCATCAAGGCCGGCATCTTCGCCGCACGAGCTGTCGCCGTCGCGCCCGAAGGGTCGCTTTACGTGATGGAGCGCCAGGGAAGCTGCATCCGCCGCCTCCGTGACGGGATCATCGAGACCGTCGCCGGCACCGGCGCCCGCGGCTACGCCGGCGACGGCACCGATGCGCGTCACGCCGTCTTTGCCGCGCCAAAGGAAATGGCGGTCAGCCCCGAGGGCGATATCTACGTCGTTGACACCGAAAACCACGCGATCCGCCGGATCGATGCAACAACCTGGATCGTAACGACGATCGCGTCAGGCCTGGCGCGTCCCCACGGAGCGGTGGTGGCGCCCGATGGCACCGTACTGGTCGGCGACAGCGAGCACCACCAGGTGATCAGGCTGACACCACCTCGCGCATGATCACCACCGCCTCCTCGATCATCGAGGCCGACACGTCCAGATGCGTGCAGGCCCGGCCGCGGAACCTATCGGACACCGAAACCGTGACGCCATGCGGCCGAAGCCTCGCGGCGAATTCCGCTGCGGTCAGGCCGGTGCCTTTGGTATCGAAAAATACCAGGTTCGTTTCCGGCGTTTCGACTGTGAGTCCCGGTATCTGCGCCATTCCCCGGACCAGTAGAGCAGCATTCGAATGATCCTCGGCCAGCCGATCGATGTTGTTCTCCAAAGCGTAGATACAGGCTGCCGCGTTCATGCCGCCCTGGCGCATCGATCCACCCAGCCGCTGCTTCCACCGCCAGGCCTCGCCGATAAAGTCCTTCGATCCCGCCAGCACCGCACCCAACGGTGCCCCCAGTCCCTTGGTAAAGTCCACCCAGACCGTGTCGCAATCCGCCGTCAGATCGCGCGCCGCCACGCCCAGCGCCACCGCCGCGTTCAGCACCCGAGCGCCGTCCATGTGAACGTTCATGCCGTGCTGGTGCGCAACCTCGGCGACCGCATGCAGTTCGCCGACCTTCCAGCAGGCGCCGCCGCCTTTGTTCGCGGTCTGCTCCACCTCCACCAGCGTCTGCCGCGGCGAATAGCGGGAAACCGGACGGATCGCGCTGCGCAACGTATCGGCGCTGAAGATACCCCGCGCGCCTTGCAACCCACGGATCATCACGCCGCTGATCGCGCCCGGACCACCGGCTTCGCTGGATTGGATGTGCGCGTCCTCATGCGCCAGAATCTCGTCGCCAGGCCGGCAATGCGTGGCAATCGCGACCTGATTGCACATGGTGCCCGATGGCAGGAACATCGCCGCCGGCTTGCCCAGCAGCACCGCCGTCCGGTCACACAACGCCCACACGGTCGGATCCGACCCACCCTGCTCGTCGCCCACCTCAGCCGCCATCATCGCGTCCTTCATCCCGCGCGACGGCTTCGACTGGGTGTCGGAATAGAGATTGATGCGGACAGGGATGGAAAAATCAGCCCGCTTCGGTTCATAGCTCATGGACCCTGCCATACCAGACGAGGCATTGCCTGCAAAGCCGCGCCATCGGATGCTGCCGCCTCCACGAAAGGGCGCCGGATGAGATTCTCCAACTTCCTGTTTCCCGCCAGCCTGACCGCGGCGGACGACGGCCGTGTGATCGACGAGACCCTGCAAGAGGCTCGTCTGACCGACGCGCTCGGCTTCGACACCATCTGGCTGGCGGAGCACCACTTCGACGGCATCGTCGCCTATGTCGATCCGGTCGCCTTCGCCGCCGCCCTCGCCGTCGCCACCACCCGCGCCCGAATTGGTTTTGCTGTCGCACAGATGGCGCTGCACCACCCGGTCCGCTTCGCCGAACAGGTCGCGCTGATCGACCATATCAGCAAAGGACGGCTCATCGTCGGGCTGGGCCGCGGCACCGCCTACAACATCTACGATTACCAAGGTTACGGGATCGATCATACCGAGGCGCAGGCACGCTTCGAGGAAGCCGAGGCCATCATGTTCGACGCCTGGAAAGGCAAACCCGTAGATCACCACGGCCAGTTTTTCGATATCCGCCTGCCCGAGCTCCGGCCCGGCGTGTTCACCAAGCCGCATCCCTACGTGATCCGCGCCGCCGCCACCGAACACGGCATGCTGGACATCGCTCGGCGGGGCAACCCGTTCATGATGAACGTGCAAAGCAATGCAGTCACCGCACAGCGCATGGAACTGTACCGCCAAACCCTGCGCGATCTGGGATTGGACGAACCAACGATCGCGGGAAAAGCCGATGAATGCTGGGTCTGGCGCAACGTCTTCGTCGCCGAGACCGACGCCGAAGCGGAACGAATCGCCGTCCCCGCTTTCACCGCCATGCACGAACACCGCGTAGCGATGCGCAACCGTATCTACGCCGAACAGCAGGCCTCGATTCTGCCGATGCCCGCTCCCGGCAGCACGCCTCCCGCACATGCCGCAATCGAGCACGCCCTGGTTTGCGGTTCCCCCGCGACAGTCGCAGAAAAACTGGCCCCACTGAAAGCAACCGGCGTCGGCGGACTGATCATGCAGTTCCGGCTTGGTCCGATGACCTACGATCAGACCGCGAGCAGCCTTAGCCTGTTCAACGACAAGGTCATCCCCGCGCTGTGAGCGACGACGCCGGAACTGCCCATTGGCAGCGCAACCTGTGGGTTTGCGTCTTTGGATCGCTGACCACGATCATTGCGATGACGTTGCTGCTGCCCTTCCTGCCGCTGTACGTCGAACAGCTCGGCGTCAGCGATCACGCTGCGATCGTGCAATGGTCCGGCGTCGCCTACGGGGCCACGTTCCTGACCGCCGCACTGACCGCACCGCTGTGGGGCCGGCTGGGAGATCGGTACGGCCGCAAGTTGATGCTGATCCGCGCCAGCCTCGGGATGGCGGTGGCGATGTCGCTGATCGGCCTGTCGCAGAACGTTTATCAGCTTGTGGCCCTTCGATTGCTGGCCGGACTGCTAGGCGGCTATTCGTCAGGCTCGATGGTTCTGGTCGCGACACAGACGCCGCGCGCGCAAACCGCCTGGGCGCTGGGCATGATGTCGTCGGGAATCATGGCAGGAAATCTGGCGGGGCCGCTGATCGGCGGCGTGTTGCCGCAATTGATCGGCATCCGCATGACGTTCATCGCCGCCGGCGCCATCATCTTCGTTGCGTTCCTGGCAACCACGTTCCTGATCAAGGAAGAACCCAGACCGCGCCGGTCCCGCAATGTAAAGCACCAGGCCGGATGGGCCGGCGTTACCAACAAAGGACCGGTGCTGGCGATGCTGGTCACCGGCATGCTGCTGATGCTGGCGAACATGTCGATCGAGCCGATCATCACCGTCTATGTCGCACAAATCGTTCCCGATCCGGCGCACGTCACGATCGTCGCGGGCTTCGTCATGTCGGCCGCCGCGCTTGGCAGCATCCTGTCCGCATCACGGCTGGGGAAATTGGCTGACCGAATCGGCCACTGGACCGTCATCATCGGCTGCCTGCTGGTTTGTGCCCTGCTGCTGATCCCCCAAGCCTTCGTCACCGCCGGCTGGCAACTCGTCTTCCTGCGCTTCCTGATGGGACTCTCACTCGGCGGCTTGCTGCCATGTGTCGCAACCGTGATCCGCCACAACGTCCCGGAACGAAACGCCGGCAGTATCCTCGGCTATTCAACGTCGTCGCAATATATCGGCCAGGTCACCGGGCCGTTGATCGGCGGTTTCATTGGCGGCCATTTCGGCATGCGCGCCGTGTTCCTGGGAACCTCGGTGCTGATGGCCGCCGGCGCCGCCTACGGCTGGCTATCAAAGCCCCGGCACTAAAGCGATCTCCACCTGGTTCGTGTTATACGTCGTCGCCCCGCACGGTGCCGCACGATCCGTCGTCAAAACGTTGGCACAGCCTTGCGAGTCTGTCCCATCCTGGCCAGGCGCATACCACGCCCCCTCCTTGATCGACACCACCCCGGGCGCGATACGATCGGTCACCTGGGCCGGAAGAATCGTAGCGCCAATGTCGTTAAACACCCGCACTCTCTGTCCGTCCGCAATCCCCCGCGCAGCGGCATCGGCCGGGTTTATCCATACCGCATCCGGATCAACCCTCGCCAGGTGCGGTTGGTTACCATGGATACTATGCGTCCGCGCCCGGGATTTTGGCGTGCAGAGACTCAGCGGAAAGCGCTGCAAGTCATCGTTCGGCGCAATCCAGGTCGGAATCGGCGGTATATTGCCCAACCCATACGGATTAGGATTGGCAGCAAGGACCGTGGAGTAAACCTCGATCTTCCCAGACGGCGTTTTGAACGCCTCGCCGTCGCGGATCTGCCGCGCAAAGGCAACCGCATCCGTCGGCGGCGGAAACCGTGCGACACCCTGTTCGGCAAACCGGTCGAAATCGTCGATCACGTCCGCAGTGAACTCCTTCAACCACTGCGATTCGGATTTGTCGTTGTAGCCGTTGATGCCGACACGCCTGGACAGATCATCGAAAATGTCGATGTCGTTGCGACACTCGTACATCGGTTCGATCGCCTGCCTCATGTAAATCGCATAATGCCCCGCGCCAGCCCACGGCGTATGGACGTCATTCCGCTCCCAGAAGGTGGTCGCCGGCAGCACAATATCGGCGTACCGCACGGTCGGCGTCAGGAAATGATCCTGCCCGACAATGAACTCCACCTTATCGAGCGACGCCGCGATCTTCCCGGCGTTCGGGCACTGGTTGAACAGATCGCCGCCAGCGGAATAAATCATGCGAATATCGGCCGGATATCCACCCGCCTTGCCGCGCGCCAGCAGGTCAGCCAGCAGCGGCGATGCGACCTTCGATTCGATCGGATTCTGCCCAATCGGTAGACTCTTGATCCCCGACCGCCCGGTGCTCCCATTGCTGACACCGGAGTTGCCCCCGCGAATGCCGACATTCCCAGTGATCGCAGCCAGCGCGTAAGCCGCGCGATGGAACTGCTCGCCATACATGGTGCGACCGGCGGCATAACCCGCCTGAATCGCCGCTGGCTTTGCCAGCGCAAACTCGATCGCCAACCGCCGGATCGTTTCGGCGGCGATACCGGTGATCGCAGCAGCCCATTCCGGCGTTTTCGCCCGCCCGTCGTTCAACCCCAGCAGGTACGACCGATACGACCCGCCCGGAGGCACCGTCCCTTCGTCAAACCCATGCACGAAACGATCGCAGTACACCTGATCATGCAGATTTTCGGAAACGATGACGTAGGCCATCGCGATCAGAGCAGCAGCGTCGGTGGAAGGCCGAATAAAGACGTGTTCGTCCGCAATCTGCTTGCTGGTCATCGTAACGCGCGGATCGACGCAAATAATGCGCGCACCTCGCTTTTTCGCATGCTTCAGGTACTGCATCGTGCCGGTGCCAAACGTGCCGTCACCGGGGCTCCATCCCCACATCAAAATCAGCCGGGAGTTTTCAAAATCGGTCGGTTCGCGACCGGCGGATTTGTAGTCCTTCTCCCCATAGGTGATCCGGACCGAAAAGACCTCCGCCTCCGCCGACATGTTGGACCACAAATCGGTGCAGCCGCCGAACATGTAAAGAAACCGCTGCGCCGCAACACGTCCATGCAGCATCGACTGGCTGCCGGTGCGCGAAGCATCCAGGATCGCTTCATTCCCATACCTCGATCGGATGCGCACCATTTCCCGCGCCACGGTATCCAACGCCTCGTCCCAACCGATCCGTTCGTATTGGCCCGAACCCCTGGAACCGGTCCGGCGCATCGGATATTTCAGCCGGTCCGGATGATAGGTGCGCTCGATCTGACCAACCCCGCGGGCGCAGGCCGGCAAAGGTGGATGATCGGGATTCCAGCGCCGCGCATCGGTCGAGATGTGCACGATCCGGCCGTCGCTCACATGAGCATTGACGACGCACCGCCCGCCGCAATTGTGCCCGCACGTGCTGGTGACAATCGTTTCGCCAGGCTTGGCGACCGCTCGCGGGGCCTCATAGATCGTTGCGCTCATGGCCGGTGTCCTGCCAGTTGGATGGCCTGCCAGACACGCTCAGGCGTCGCCGGCATATCGATATGACCGACACCCAACGGCGCCAACGCATCGAGTATAGCGCTGATGATGGTCTGCGGCGCAGCAATCGCACCGGCCTGGCCCGAACCTTTGACACCCAGCGGATTGGCCGATGTCGGAATGCCTGTCAGCGTGATGTTAAGGTCGGGCAGATCAACGGCGCGTGGCAACTGGTAATCGACAAACGATCCGCTCAGCATCTGGCCGGTTTCCGGATCATAGACGGTCCGTTCCGTCAAAGCCTGGCCGATGCCCTGGGCCACACCGCCCTGCACCTGTCCCACCGTCAGCAGCGGATTGATCAGCGTCCCGTAATCGTCCACCGCCGTGTAGCGGTCCAGCGTGACCCCGCCGGTCTCCGGATCGATTTCAACCTCCGCGACATGGCAGCCATTGGGAAAGGTGATGATATCCAGCAGGTTCCAGACGTACGTGTCTAGGGACGTATCACGAGCAACCGTCAGCAGATCGACCGAGCGGTCCCCAACGACGAACCGGCCACCGTCGAAAACAACCTGATCCGCACGCGCCTGCAACAATCGCGCGGCGACCGGCCTGCCTTTCCCGATGACCTCCTGCGCGGCGTGGAACAATGCAGCACCGCCCATGTGCATCGACCGCGCGCCCCCGTGCCCATTGCCCTCGGGGATTTCCGCTGTATCGGCTTGCAAATAGCGAAACTGCTCCAGCGGCAACCCCAGCAGGTCCGCGGCGATCTGCGGGTAGGATGTCTCATGCCCTTGGCCGTTGCTTTGCGTCCCCACCAGGATGGTAATGACATCGTCGGCACCAAAACGGATTTCCGCGCCCTCATTCGGCGCACCGCGCGCCGTCTCAAGAAAACAGGCGACTCCGATGCCCCGCAGCCTCCCGCGGCTTCGGCTATCAGCGCAACGAACAGCGAAACCGGCATGATCGGCCAGCACCAGCACATCATCCACGTTGGCGGCAAAACGCCCGCAATCCACGACCGCCCCCAGCGCCTTCTGATACGGGAACGACGCGATCAGATTGCGCCGGCGCAGGTCGATCCGATCGAACCCGAATTGCTGCGCAGCCTTGTCGATCAGCCGTTCGATCAGATAATTCGCCTCGGGCTTGCCAGCACCGCGATACGCGTCGATCGGCGCTGTGTTTGTGAAAGCCGCCCGCACATTCATAAAAATCGCCGGAATGACATAGCCGCCACCCATCGCCGCCGCCGGCGCATTTGTGGAACTGCCCGGCCCGCCCCCCGACATATACGCCCCCAGGCCCGCAATCGTGCTGACATCCAGGGCAAGGAAGCGACCATCAGCATCCAGACCCAGCCGCGCCCGAGAAACATTATCCCTTCCCTGCGCAGTGGAAACGAAATCCTCTGACCGGTCCTCCACCCATTTCACCGGCCGGCCCAACCGCCGGGCGCACCACAGCAGCATCACCCATTCCGGATACAAACAGTTCTTGATGCCGAACCCACCGCCGACATCGGGTGCGGAAACCCTGACCTGATCCCTGGCGCAACAGAACACGCCCACCAGTTGATCCCGGATCGCATGCACGCTGGCGGTGCTGACAAACAAGTCGAAAACCCTGCCCGTCCACTGGCCGATCGCAGCACGCGCTTCGATCGGTGCGATCACCAGGCGGTTGTTGATGACCTCAATATCTGCAACAAACGCTGCCGCCGCCAAAGCCGCCCGCACCGCCGCCTGATCGCCGCGCTGAAAGCGATACGATTCGTTGCCGGTATCCCAAATCAACGGCGCATCCGCAGCCAGCGCCGCCGCCGCCTCAACCACACACTCCAGCGGCGAGTATTCCACCACCACCCGCTCCGCCGCATCCCGCGCCGCCCATGCCGTCTCCGCAACGACAAACGCAACAGGGTCGCCGACATGGCGCACCCGCCCCCGCGCCAAGGCCGGCCGAGGCGGCACAATCATCGGCGCCACAGTCGCCACCTGAGTCGCACACGGCAGCAGACCCAGACCGGCGATGTCATCATATGTGTAGATACCCAGCACACCTGGCATCGCGCGCGCCGCCGCCGCATCGACACGCTCGATCACGGCGTGTGCATGCGGCGACCTGACCACGTAAGCCCAGGCTTGACCCGCCACGTTCACATCATCGACGAAGCGGCCGTTTCCAGTCAGGAACCGCGCATCCTCCAGGCGCCGCGTGGATTGCCCGATAAACGTCAAAGCCCGAGTTTGTCCGCTAGGCCATAGCCCTGCGCCAAGTCACGGATCTTGTTCCAGGTCGCATCCTCGATCGGCACACCGTTCTTGCGCCGGTCCTGTTCTTTCCGGTACTCGACCTCACCGGGATAGTACACTTCGGTAAAGCCTTGGGCCAGCGGAGTCGCCTTCAGATACTTTGCGAACTCGGTAACTTCCTGCTTGAACGTTGTCAGGTCGCGGAACGCCGACACCTTGAACACCGCGATGAAGCAGCCGTCATTGTGCCGCCCGCTCGGTTCCACACCGAAACCAAGCCCCGTCAGCAGGCCCGACATGATCTCGACGATCGCCGCAAGCCCGGTGCCCTTGTAGCCCTCGGCGCCTCCCAGCGGCAGCAACGCACCGCCGGATTTCAGCACCCGCGGGTCGGTCGATGGTTTTCCCTCCGCATCGATCAGCCAGCCGGTCGGCACCTGTTCACCGCGCGCCGTCGCGACATTGATCTTCCCCGCAGCCGCGGCCGACGTTGCCATGTCGAACACGAACGGCCCATCCAGGTTCGACGGAATCGCGAACGAAATCGGGTTGGTGCCCAGCCTCGCTTTGGCGCCCCCAAACGGCGCGACCGCCTTGGCGCTGCGGCCGGAATCGGCGGTGATCATCGCGATGTAGCCCTCCGCCGCGGCCAGCAGCGGGTAGCTGGCAAGGCGCCCGATGTGGCTCTGCCGGAACACCGTCGCCGCCGCAACATTCTGCGTCCTCGCCTTTTCGATCGTGTACCGCATCGCTCGGTCTGTCACCGCGTAGCCAAAACCCCAGTTCCCGTCTATCACGGTTGTGGTCGCGGTTTCCTGCGTGATCACCCACGGCGCCTGCGGAACGATATGGCCCACCTTGATGCGCTCGATATACTGCGGAATCAGAATGATGCCGTGGCTGTCATGCCCAACCAGGTTCGCCCCAATATTGTAGCGGGCGATGACCGCCGCCTCTTCCTCCGACGCGCCGGCTGCAACCAGCAGGCTCTTGGCGATCTCGATCAGTTTTTCCGCGGACACGTTGGGCATGCACTCTCTCCCGGTTTCCCTGCTCGGCAGGCTAACCCACCGCCCGCCAGTTGGCCAGAACGGCAAAACCGGCGTAGCGTAACCCCGGAGACGAACAAAGGGAGCGGATCATGGCGAGCAAGTCCAATGTCTATGCCGGCGTCGCCGGCTATGTCGGCCGAGCGGATCAGAAGGGAACGGTAGGGGTGTTCACCAGGCCAGCGGAAACCGGACGATGGGAACACGTGCTGGCCGACCATGAAGCATACACCGTCAACGTCCACCCGACCGACCCCAACGTCGTGTTCGCCGGCACCGCCGATGGCGTCTATCGCAGCACCGACCGCGGCAAGACGTTCCGGCGCACCAATTTCCCGGACAAAGTGCAGATCTGGTCGTTCCTCGTCGATGCCAACGACCGCAAACTGATCTACGCCGGCGGCTCACCGATCAGCCTGTACCGCAGCGAGGACACCGGCGAGACCTGGCACAAGCTGCCCGATCCCGGCATGCCGGACCGCGCGGTGATGCCGTTCGCCTGCCGGGTGATGCGCCT
>Ga0182012_10006889_pt1 | contig 11481 bp, 11 predicted proteins | sample 612S2SmetaG_FD_120486 | JGI IMG/M metagenome (GOLD analysis project Ga0182012, IMG submission 120486) | Permafrost microbial communities from Stordalen Mire, Sweden - 612S2S metaG | ecosystem: Environmental > Terrestrial > Soil > Wetlands > Permafrost | place: Sweden: Stordalen | collected...
CACGATCACGATCACGATCACGACCGCGGCTAAAGCTTAAGCGTTAACGGAGTTGCGTGACGCCCACGGGAGCGCTCGTGGGTCTGCGCGCGGCCCGAACGATCGCGCGGGCGGTGAGCACCACCACGACGGTCAGCACGATGGCCAGCACGGCCGAAGCGAACGGCGCGAAGATCGCGGCGATCGTGGCGAGTACGGCCAGGGCGTCTTCAACCAGGCTGACGAACGGGTTGCCGAACCCCGCCGTCGTGACCGTCGATGCGCCGCGCAACGCCGCGACGCCGCCGTGGATGCCCAGCGCATTGAGTGCGCCCGCGCCCATCAGCGCGTAGGTCACCGCATCGCCCGGACCCACGTTCGGCACCACGCTGCCCACGAGCAGCGCCGCGGCGATCGGCTTGGTGGCCACGTGCAACACGTGCAACGTGTGGTCGACGACGGGCACTTTGTCGCCGGCAAACTCGACGATCGCCAAAAGAGCGAGGACCGCGGTCGCGCCGTCGCTGCCCAAATAGGCGAACGGATGCGACGGGTGCAGATACCCGAAGTGCATCGCGAGCGAAGCCAGGGCCAACGTCAAGAACGGACGCAGACCGATGCTGGTGCTCAGGGCATAGGCAGTGGCGAAGGCCGTCGGGTCCATCGTGCCGGCTCATACCGGGCAGGCCGCCCGGAGTTTCGCCTAGCCGGTTGCGGCCAGGCGCTCGATGAGCGCGGCGTATACCCTCTCGGTGCGCTCGCGCAATTGTTCGAGCGAACCGTCGTTCTCGATGGCGAAATCCGAGCGCGAGCGCGCTTCCTCGGGATGGATCTGCGCCGCGATGCGGTGCTCGATGTCGTCGAGGTTCATGCCGCCGCGCGCGACGAGCCGCGCGACGCGCACTTCCAGCGGCGCGATGACCACCACGTTCCAATCGCAGAACGCGGCGAAACCCGACTCGTATAAGAGCGGGATCTCGTGCACCACCAATTGACCCGGCTTGCCGCCGGCCTCGCGCTCGAAGGCCAATTGGCGCACGAGCGGATGCACGATCGCATTGAGCGCCGCGCGTTCGCGATCGTCGTGGAAGACGATCTGGGCGAGCGCGGGGCGGTCGAGCGCGCCGTCGTGCACGACCGCAGGCCAATGCTCGGCGATCTTTTCGAGTCCGGCACTGCCCGGCGCGACGGCTTCTCGCGCCAACACGTCGGAGTCGACCACGAGCGCGCCGAGATCGCGCAGAATCCGCGCGACCTCGCTCTTGCCCGACCCGATTCCGCCGGTTAACCCAACGCGCAGATCGGGCTACTCCGCGATGGGTTCGAGAACGTCGCCGACCGAGCCGACTTCGCCCTCGACGCCGTATTGCGCGTACTCTTCCGGCGACACGTCGGCGACGTGCTGGATCGAGCCCGTGATGCGCCGCGTGGAGTGGTTGACGGTGAGGATCGTGACCTCGACCTCTTCGCCGGGGCTGTACTGCTTCTGCGGATCGAACTCGCCCTTGGGCACCATCGCGAGCACGCCCGGGATGATTTCGATCAGGAGATAGTTCGGCGTCACCTTGACCACTTGCGCGATCAGGCGCTGGCCTTCGACCAGTTGCTCGGCGTGCTCGACCCACGGGTCGGGCAGCGCGTGCTTGAGCGACAGCGAGACCTTCTTGGCGTCGGGGTCGAACTTCATCACCTCGACCTGCACGACGTCGCCGATCTTGACCACTTCGCTCGGGTGCTTGATGCGGGTGTACGAAAGTTCGCTGTTGTGGATCAGGCCGTCGACGCCGCCGAGGTCGACGAACGCGCCGAACTCCGCGAGCCGGACCACGACGCCTTCGCGAATCTGTCCCACGGCCAGGGTGCCGAGCAGCTCGGTCTTCTTGGCGTTGAGTTCTTCTTCGAGCACCAGGCGCTGCGAGAGCACCACGCGATGCCGCTTGTGATCGAGGTCGATCACCTTGAGGCGCAGGTGCTTGCCGACCAGTTCGTCGAGGTTGCCGACGGGCTGGCGCCGGATCTGCGAGGCGGGCACGAAGCCGCGCATGCCGAGGTCGACCAGCACGCCGCCCTTGACGACTTGGGTGACCGTAGCTTCGATCACTTCGTCGTTCTCATGCGCCTTGATGACCTTTTCCCAGGTCTTAAGGGCGCGGGCCCGACGCTCGGACAGAAACAGCGTTCCGTCCTGATCGTCGATGCGGTGGATCATGACCTCGAGCTTATCGCCGATCTTCAGTTCTTTGGGATCGATGGCAAGCGAAAGTTCGCGGAAGCTGAGGATGCCTTCAGACTTCCCGCCGATATCGACGAGCAACTCGTCCTGATACTTCGCGACGATGACGCCGGTGAGGACCTGGCCCTCGTCGAGGACCTTGAGGCTCTCTTCGTAGAGGCGCTGTTCGAGCGCGAGTTGGTCTTCGAGTTCTTCCGCTTCGGGCGGAGCGATGTCGGTGGTAGTAATGCGATTCCCCTTTACTTGATGCGCCGGATCGAATCGTCCGGTCACATCCCCGCGTCTAGCGCAGTTTGTCGGAGGAGAGGTTCTCCTCGGTCACTTAGCGTTTTTGGCAGTTCCGGCACCACCAGGTACCCCGTTGAACGAGCACCGTCCGCACGATGGGGCGGCCGCAGCGAACACATCCGCTGCCGTCGCGACCGTACACGTTCAGTTGGTTTTGGAACCCGCCCTTGAGGCCTTCGGCATCGACGTAGTCGTCGACGCTTGTGCCCCGCATCTCGACGGCACGCGCGAGCACCGTCCGGATGGCATCGTGGAGGCGGCGACGCCGCTCCCGCGACAGCGAGCCGGCTGGTTTTCGCGGGTCGATCCGCGCGTCCCAGAGCGCCTCGCAGGCGTAGATGTTGCCGATCCCCGCAACGCGGCGCTGATCCAGCAAGAACACCTTGATGGGGGTGGTCCGGCCGTCCAACAGGCCCGAGAACCGCTCGAACGTGAAATCGTCGGAGAGGGGCTCTAAGCCGACCTCGGCAGCCCACGGTTCTTCAGGCTCCACGAGGCGCATCCTGCCAAATTGCCTGACGTCCGCGAACGCGAGCCTTGCTCCGTCCGCGAACGTGAGGAGGACGTTGGTGTATGGCACCTCGTCCGCGGCACCCGCGGGCTGGACTATCAGCCGCCCGGTCATCCGGAGATGAACGACGAGCGAGCGACCAGACCCGAGCTGGGCGACCACGAACTTCCCGCGCCGGCCTACCCGTTCGACCGTATCACCCGCGAGGAGCCGCACGAAGCGACTGGGCTCGGGGGACACGACCTTGGGCAACCTCACCGTCGCCTGGGCAATGTGTTTGCCCGCGACCGCTCGCTGTAAACCTCGAGCGATCGTCTCGACTTCAGGAAGTTCCGGCACGTCCGGGCACTAGAACGCACGTTCGGTCGGGAAAGTTGCAGCCGGGGCCGAGGACGGGAGATCCGGACCTCCGTCAGTGGCCGGTCAGGCCTTCCGGAAGTCTGAGCCTGATGCCGGGGCTTATGCCGTCGCGGGCGGCTTCGCCGGCGGCGAGTTCGATCACGTAGAGGCCGTGGCCGGTGCGGCGGGCGACGGCGTCGTCGCCCGTGGTTCGCGTCGAGGCGGGGACTTTGGCTGCGACGGCGTCGACCTTGCCGTCGGGGCGCACCCAGACCATGTCGAGCGAGATCAGGGTGTTCTTCATCCAGAACTCCCACTTGTCGTCGCGCGTGAAGATGAAGATCATGCCGCTTTGCGGACGCAGATGCGTGACGCACATCAGGCCGAGTTCGCGGGTGTGCTCGTCGGCTGCGATGGCGAGGTGCAGGGTGGCGCGCGGCGCGTCGACTTGAACGACCGGCAAATCGAAGAGCTTGGGGTTGACGCAGTCGCTCACGACGCTCGCAAACGGCGCCGCATCGGCTGCGCGGGCGACCGGCGCGGTCAGAACGAGCAGCGACATGACCGGCGCGAGCGCGCGCAGAGCGCTACTCGACCTCATCGCCCACCTCGAAACTCTCGACATCGTACCAGGTGCGTCCGGCTTTCAGCGTCGCTTCGATCGGCACCGAGAGTTCGAGCGCACGTTCCATCTCGCGCTTGACCAAGGCGGCCACGTCGTCGAGTGCGTCGCGCTCGACCTCGAAGATCAGCTCGTCGTGAATCTGGAGCAGCATGCGCGCCTCCGGGCCGCGGGGATGCAAGGCGCGTTCGATGCGCACCATCGCGAGCTTCATCAAGTCGGCGGCGCTGCCTTGCATGGGCGCGTTGGTCGCCTCGCGCTCCGCCGCCGAACGCAGGCCGTAGTTGCGCGCGCGCAGATCGGAGAAATAGCGGCGCCGGCCGAGGATCGTCTCGACGTAGCCGTGCTCGCGGCCGAACTCCAAGTTGCGCTCGATCCAGGCGCGCACCGAGGGGAAGCGCGCGAAGTACGCGTCGGTCATCGCGCGCGCTTCGATGCGTTCGATCTCCAAGCGCTGGGCCAAGCCGAAATCCGACATCCCGTAGAGCAAGCCGAAGTTGACCGACTTCGCGATGCGGCGTTGGTTCGCGGTAGCCTGCTCGGCGTCGGCGAGGCCGAAGATGCCGCGCGCGGTGACGTCGTGGATGTCGTCGCCGCGCCTGAAGGCCGCGCGCATCGCTTCGTCGCCCGAGAGGTGCGCCATGATGCGCAACTCGATCTGGCTGTAGTCGGCGGCGAGCAGCACGCGGCGCTCTCCGCCCGCGACGAAGGCGCGGCGAATGCGCCGGCCGAGTTCGGTGCGCACGGGCACGTTCTGCAGATTGGGATTGGTCGAGGAGAGCCGGCCCGTCGCGGTCGACGTTTGATTGAAGACGGTGTGCAGCCGGCCGTCGGCGCCGAGCAGTTTGGGCAAGACGTCGATGTAGGTGTTCTTGAGTTTGGCGACCTCGCGGTACTCCAGTACCTTGGCCACGATCTCGTGCTCGCGCGCGAGCGGCTGCAACACCTCGATGCCCGTGGCCCAACCCGTCTTGGTGCGGCCGCCGTTGGGCAATTGCAGGCGCTCGAAGAGTACGGCGCCGAGTTGTTGCGGCGAGCCGATGTTGAACGGACCGTCTGCGGCGGCGTAAATCTCTTCTTGCAGACGCGAGACCGCCGCGTCGACTTCGACCGAAAGCTCGTTTAGCGCGGCGGGGTCGACCGCGATGCCGCGGGCTTCCATGCGCGCGAGCACGGTGGCCAACGGCAACTCCACGTCTTCGTAGAGTTTCGTTTGTTCGCGCAGGGCGAGCCGCTCGCGCAACGTGGGCGCGAGACGCAGCACCGCGTCGGCGTAGGCCGCGGGTTCCGCAGGCAGCCGCGCTTCGAGGTATTCGCTCACCGCGTCGCCCAGCGCGGCGTAGGCGCGCGCAGGGTTGAGCAGGTTTGCGCTCAGCATCACGTCGTCGACGGGCTCGACGTCGGGTTCGAGGTTGCGCGCGCGCAGCGCGGCGCGGATGCTCTTCCAATCGTGCACGGCCAGACGCTCGCCGCTTGCGGTCAGCGCTGCGAAGGCCTCGGCGACCGCGGTTTCCGCGAGCGCGCCCAGCGGGAACGAGAAGCCCTCGCCGGCCGTGGTCGATACGCCGAGTTGATCCGCCGACAACGCGAGGCCGACGGCCGGCGCGGCCGCCGCTTCGCGCACCAGGCTTGCCAGCAGCACGAATTCCGGGGGATCGACCGCGGCCGCGAAGGAGCGATACGTGCCACGCACCGGCTCGACGTCGTCGAGCGCGAAGAGCGTCTCGTCGTTCTTTTCGACGGGGAGGCGGGCGAGCAGCGTCTTGAACTCGAGGTCGCGATAGAGCGGATAGAGTTCGGCGGGTGAGGGCGGCGTGTAGCGCGCCTCTTCCCACGGCACGTCCACCGGCAAATTGCGCGAGACCACCGAGACGTCGCGACACACCTTCGCAACCGCACCGTGCTCGCGCACCAAGGCCTGCAGTTTCGGCGAACCCGCCAGCGTGGGATCGGCGAGCAACGCATCGAGGGAACCGGCCGCCTTGATCAGTTTGATCGCGGTCTTTTCGCCCACGCCGGGAATGCCGGGTAAGTTATCGGACGGGTCGCCCTTGAGGCCCCGGTAATCGGGCAGTTGGCTCGGCTCGAGATCGAAGCGTTCGCGCACGGCGGCCGGGTCGTAACGGCCCAGATCGGTGATTCCGCGGCGCGTCACGAGCACGGTCGTGCGTTCGTCGACGATCTGCAGCAGATCGAGGTCGCCCGTGACCACGTCGACGCGCTGCTGGGCTTCTTCGGCGCGTAATGCCAGCGTGGCGATCACGTCGTCGGCCTCCTCGCCCTCGATCTCGATCGCGGGAATGCGATACACCTCGAGAATGCGGCGCACGAGCGCGAATTGCGAACGCAGCTCGTCGGGCATCGCTTCACGCTGCGCTTTGTACTGTGCGTAGTGCGCCACGCGCGCCGCGGGCTTGCCCTTGTCGAAGCAGGCGATCACGTGCGTCGGCTTCTCGTCGGCGATGATCTTCGTGAGCATCTGCGTGAAGCCGTAGGCCGCGTTGATCGGTTCGCCGCGCGTGGTCGTGAGCACGGGCAACGCGAAGAAGGCGCGATACACCAAACCGTAGGTGTCGAGCAGCATGAGCACCGCGCTGCCAGGCGCCGGCGCCTCGCTCACTGGACGAAGAACGCGGCGGAGGCCGCGCCCACGTCGCCGGTTTCGGCAATGCGGAGAATCGAGAGCACGTAGCGGCCGCGCTGCTTGGGCACGGGCACGTCGAGCGCGTCACCGTCGCTGCGTTCCACGCGCCAGAGCAGCGTGCGCGGCGCGGCCGCGCCGATCGCGGGCACTTCGCTCGGCACCTGGCGCGGACGCTCGGCTGCGAAGATGTCGCTGGCCTTCGAACGCACGGGCGCCACGTAGGCGTGCCACTGCGGGCTCTCCGAGGCGGGATACTGCGAACTCGTGCCGCCCGCGGCCAGCACTGCCGGCGCATCTTCGAATAGCGCGGCGCCGCTCTCGCGCGCATCGGCGATGCGAATGACGTAGGTCGCGTTACCGCGTGCGCCGCCGTCGTGCACCGTTGCGTGAATGACGTCGCCGGCATCGTAGGTGCCGCGATCGAGGCTGAGTTCGGTCTTGCGCGGCAAGCCGGGTCCGTCGAGCACGAGGCTCGCGCCCGCAAGCGCCAGCGCGCCGTTGCGCACGAACGCGGCGCCGACCCGCACGTCGCCCTGCGGATCGCCCAGATCCAGCGTAGCCGAGGCCTGTCCGCCGCCGGTGCGCGCGAGACGCGCTTGATACGTGCGCGCACCCTCGAGCGTGAGCAAGGCGTCGCCCGCGGCACCCGGCGCGAGCGCGCGCACGGCGACGCGGTCGCCCGGCTTATAGCGCGCCTTGTCGACGCCGACGACCACGTCGGCGTCGGGTGCGGCGATCTGTCCGGCGAGCGCGCTCGGTTCCACCAGCACGGAGTTTGCGTCGAGCGCCTGTTTTCCGTCAACGCTCGCCGAGGCCAGCACCAGATTCGAGCCGAGGCTCGGCTGGTTGAAGACGACGCGGGCGCGACCCGTCGCATCCAGCGTGACGTTTTGTTCGGCGGCCGTGGTGCCGTGCGAGAGGCGCACGCGCACCGCAAGCCCGGACGCCGGCGAGTCGTCGCCGGCATCGAAGCCGCGCAGCGTAAACGACACCGGCTGCCCGACATCGACGCTGGGTAATTCCGGCTCCACTTCGAGCGCGACGCGCGCCGTCGTCACGACCACGCGCCCGGTCGCCGACGCACCCGATGTGGTGGCGCGAATGCCGTAGGTCGAATCGAGCCCGTCGGTCGGCGGAGGCAGTCGCACCTCGGCGCGGCCCGTTGCATCCGTGCGTACCCTGCCCGAATAGACGACGGTCGCCGCCCAACGCCCGGCATCTTCGGGCGCACCGGCGGGAACGACGTGCGGCGCGCGGACGATCTGCACGTGGACGTCCACGCCCGGCGCGGGAACCGCGGCGCGCGCGGCGAGGATCGGAATGCCGATGGCCGCGGACGCATCGCAGGGACAGGGATCGAGAATCGAGAGCACCGTGTCGGCTGCGGCGTCGACGTGCAGCGTCGCGCCGCCGACCGCGCCGCCGACCGTCGCGAGCAGTGCGTAATCGCCGGCCTCGGTGCCGGCCGGCACCTCGAGCGTGCCGTCGAACGCGCCGTTGCCGTCGAGCTTACTCTGCACGCTCGCAAGCGTGCGCCCGCGACCGAGCAAGGTGATGTGCGCTTCACCGCTCGCCTTACGCAACGCGCCGCCCGTACGGCGTCGCGCGAAGCCCGCGAAACGAACGGCGCCGCCCGCGCGCGCGACGGCCGATTCCAAGCGCAGCGCAACGACCGACGACGGCACCGGCGCCTGCGGCAAGAACGAGACGAACGCGCGGCCCGCGCCGGATTCGGCGAGTGCAAACGTGGGGCGCGTGCGCTCGGTCCAGACGATCACGCCGTTACCGTCGGTCTTGCGTTCGACGAAACGGAGGCCGACCAGAAAATCGACGGTCATGCCCGCGAGCGCGCGTCCGCTGTGCAGATCCACGCCCCACAAGAGCAGACCGTCCGGGCTCTCCTTCGTGACCAAACCGATGTGCGTGCGGTTGAGCCACACCTGTTGCACCGCGTCGCCGCGGCGCGCCTCGACGACGTAGAAGCCCTCCTGCGAACCGAGCGGCACGTCGACATCGTTGGCGGTGAAGTGCAGTCCGGGCGGCGGCGAGAAGCGCCAGCGCACGATCGACTTGCGATGCGAGGTATCGATCGCGCGCGGCGCGCGATTGGTGCCGGCGACGATCACGTCGGCCGGATCGACGGCGTACGCCGCAAAGTCGACCGGCGCGCCGGAGTAGGTATCGAGCCGCACGGTCGACGGCTTCCACGGCACGTTGACGTCGCGCGCGAACAGCGCGAAGTACGCATCCCACTGACCCTTGTCGAGCAACGGCCGCGCCGCGCCGGCGGGCACGATCCCGACGAGGAAGCAGATCGCCGGCACCAGTAGCGCGGCCGCGATCCGGCGTGCGCTACGTGGGATCGTAAAAGAGCGTTCCGGTGGTGTTCTGGTAGACGTTGAACACGGTGGTGAAGTCGCGCGACTCGCCCTTCTTCATCGGGCTGAAATCGTTGTTGATGTCGGCCGAGAGGTACGTGCCGCCGTCGATTGCGGCGTGACGCGTTTTCTGCGCGTCCTCGAGCACGAAATGGGTGAGCCGCGGCGTGAACGTCTCGCCGCCAAACGTATTCGTGAAGGTAAACGTGACCACGTAATACGTGTCGCCTTGCACGGAATTCTGGGTCGAGGCGTAGACCTTGACCGACTTCACCACCACGTTGTCGCCGGCGTTGACGAATTGGTTGCCGCTGCCGGAACCCTGCGCTTGGGGTTCCTTGCAGCCGGTCAGCATTGCGGCGGCCCCGAGCAGGGCGAAGATCCGACGGTTCACGAGCCTCGACTTTCGGCGGCCCGCGCAGGCATCCCCCGCGCACGCCGCGTAGCGCGACGGGGTGCGTCTTTTCTCGCGGGCTTGGCCTGCAATTCTAGCTGCCGCCCTGTGCGCCGGCGGCCCCGCCTTCGCCGCCACCGCGCCCGTGCCCGAAGCGGCCGCGCTGTACGTGCCGAAGAAGGCCGTGCACTCCTCGTTCGTCATCGAGACCAACCGCAAGGGTCAGGTGACCAAGGTTCGCGCGCGCAACAGTTCGGGCGACGCGCGTTTCGACGCGATGACGATGGGCAACGTGGTGCAGACCTTCGTGCGCAAGCCCGACGGCAGTGCGATCGCGGGCGTGTACCGCATGAGTTACGCGTTCAATCCGACGACGCAGAAAATCAAGCGCACGGTGGAGCTGCTACAAGCCGGCGGCGTGAATCCCGGAGCCGAAAGTCTGGTCGATCGGATGGCCGCGGCCAACGAACAGGCGGCCGAAGCGATCCGCAAGGCGCTCGACGCCCGCAACAAGCCGCTCGGCCCCGTCCCGCTGCCCTTCCTCTCGCCGAGTCCCGCCGCCGCCAAGACGCCGCACTGACCGCCTAGGGACGTCCCGCCGAACCCGCCAAGCACCCGGGCATGGACACGCGAACGGACGCCGCGCGGGCCGACGCGGTCGAGCTACTCGAACGCACCACGCACGCCCGCGCCTTCGGGCCGGGGCCGTTGCCCCCGATGGCCTTGCGCCGCATCGTGGAGGCCGGCCGCCTCGCGCCGTCGCTGTACAACACCCAGCCGGTGCGGTTCGTCGTCGTGCGCGATCCCGCGGGCTACGAGCGGTTGCGCGCGGCCTGCAACACCTCGCGCGATACGTTCTTCAAGGGCCGCAAGTTCTTCGCGCTGATGAATAAGCGCCTGGCCAATCCCGCGTTCGTCGAAGGCCTCGAGCGGCAGTCGACCGGCGACGTGCTGCCCGCCGGCGGCGCCGCGATCGTGACCTTGCAAGACGACGCGTTCACCGAATCGGTCGAAGCCTGCGCCTGTGCGCTGATGGCCATGCAACTCGAAGCGACGGCCTGCGGCTTGGCCAGTGCCTTTTCGAGTTGGACGCGCGGCCTCTCGTTTCAAAAAGATATGGTCGAGTTTTTGCGCGTGCCCAAGGGCTTCAAGATCTTCACGAGCCTGGTGGTGGGCAATCCGCTGACGCCGCTCGTCGCCGGGCGCAAAGCCCGCAGATCGATGGACGATGCCGTCACCTGGATTTGATCCGATGAAATGGTGGCTCGAGAGCCGCGGCGGGATCGACGATGCTGTCGATCGCGACGTGGAACGCAGTTGCGCGTCCAAGGACGGCTATCGCACCGAGGACGAAGCGCGCGCGCACGCCGCGATGAACGGCATGTCGAGCGTGCTCTTCACCTATCACTGCCGCTATTGCGACAGTTGGCACCTGACCCGCCGGCCCAACTGAGGAACGTCCCATGCGTTATGTGACCTTCGAACACGGCGGCCGCGTGCGCCCCGGCCTGCTCGACGGCGACGGCGTCTCGCCGCTGCTGGGCTGCCGCACGCTGCTGGACTTCGTGCGTCTGGCCGAGGCGGATCGTGCGGCCGTGTTGCACGAAGCGCCGCTGCCGCTCGCCGAGGTTCGTCTGCTCGCGCCGCTGCGTCCGCACAAGAACGTCTTCTGCGTAGGCCGCAACTATTTGGGCCATGCCGAGGAGATCGCGCGGGCGCGCGGCACCGAGTTGAAGCTGCCGCCCGTGCCGACGTTCTTTACCAAGGCGCCGACGGCGATCGCCGACCCCGAGCAGACCGTGCATTTCGACGGCGCACTCTCGACGCAGTACGATTGGGAAGCCGAACTCGCGGTGGTGATCGGCACGCGGTGCAAGGATGTTTCGGAAGCGGACGCGCTCGGCGTCATCTTCGGTTACACGTGCCTCAACGATTTGACCGCGCGCGACCTGCAGCAACTGCACGGGCAGTGGTTCAAGGGCAAGAGCCTCGACGAGAGCGCGCCGCTGGGTCCGTGGGTCGTGAGCGCCGACGAGATCCCCGACCCGCAAGCGCTGCAGGTGAGCTTGCGCGTCAACGGCGTCGTCAAGCAA
>Ga0182012_10006890_pt1 | contig 11477 bp, 8 predicted proteins | sample 612S2SmetaG_FD_120486 | JGI IMG/M metagenome (GOLD analysis project Ga0182012, IMG submission 120486) | Permafrost microbial communities from Stordalen Mire, Sweden - 612S2S metaG | ecosystem: Environmental > Terrestrial > Soil > Wetlands > Permafrost | place: Sweden: Stordalen | collected...
CGCCTCCTCCTCGGCCATCGGGCACGCGCCGCTGCCTGCGAGCGTGATGTTACGCAACGAGCCCCCGTCCCGCTGCTTCGAAACTACAACGGCGCCGGTCTCCCACCCCGGAGTAGATTTCCCCCGTCGTCGGAGTTCGAGGCCGGTTGTCCGGTGGGGGTCGTCTGATGGGTGCACTCGAAGGCAAGGTCGCGCTGATCACCGGAGCGGCGCGCGGGCAGGGTCGCAGCCACGCCCGCACGTTGGCGGCCGCAGGGGCCGACATCATCGCCATCGATATCTGCGCCCAACTCGACAGCGTGCCCTACCCGATGGCCACGCCTGACGACCTGGCCCAGACGGTTACCGAGGTAGAAGCGCTCGGCCGGCGCATCGTGGCGGTCCAGGCCGACGTCCGCGACGACGAGGCCATGACGAAAGCCACGGACTTCGGCGTCGTCGAACTCGGCCGGCTCGACATCGTGGTGGCCAATGCGGGCATCATCACGTCCGATTCGAATCGGATCACCCGGACGCAGGCCTTTCGCGACGTGCTCGACGTGAACCTGACCGGCGTCTTCGTGACCGTCGAGGCCGCCCGGCCCCACCTGGTCGAAGGGCGTCGGGGCGGAGCAATCGTGCTGACCAGCTCGCTCGCCGGGTTGCGGTCGTTGGGGGCGGGCCACGGCTACACCGAGTCCAAACACGGAGTCGTCGGGCTGATGCGGTCGCTGGCCATTGAACTGGCGCCCCATTACATCCGGGTCAACTCCGTACACCCCACCACGGTCAATACCCCCATGATCATGAACGAGCACGTCTACCGGCAGTTCCGGCCGGACCTCGATTCTCCGACCGCGCAAGATGCGGAGACCGCCCTCGCCACCATGAATCTGATCCCGGTCCCCTACGTGGAGGTGGCCGACATTTCAGGAGCCATCCTCTTCTTGGTCAGCGACACGGGGCGCTATATAACCGGTGTCACGCTGCCGGTCGACGCCGGGGCATTGCTCAAGTAGGCGTGGTGGTCCGGGTACCTCGCGTCAGTCCGCCGCACTGTCCCAGCCGGCCTGCATGTCCGCCCGGATCGCCGCATCCACCAGCTCGATCCTGACCCCCAACCGGTCGTTGTGGTACGTCCAGAACAGCGGATCGCTCCCCCCACTGTCGCCCATCACCTCGAGTGGGCACCCGCCTCCGTGCAGTCGCGCCCAGTCACCCCCCAGATCGTCGGACCAAAACCCGATGTGGTGAATGTTGGAGTGCGGATTGAGAACCCAGATCGATCCCGGGACCGCTTCGATCAGTTCCAGGTGCGGTGCATCGACGGAATAGACCAGGCGAAGGTCCACGGTCGCCACGGTGCCGTCGGACGTGCGCATAGCCGTCGGGGCCTCAATGACCGGCGCCCATCGCACTCCGAACAGGTCTGCGAAGTGTGCCTGTCCGTCTTCGAGACTCGGCACGACGATCCCCACGTGGTACATGTCAGTCGGTTGCACTCACAGCTCCTTTTCCAGGCGCACAACCTGCCTTTGACGAGCCGGCGACCTCCACCCGTTCCTGCCGGGCCTTCGGCGCACTGCATGCGCGAGGGGAGGTCCTCCGTTCATCTCCAGTGATCCGGACGGACCTCGAAGGCACGGGACGCTCCCAGGGGTACAGCCTCCACCATCAGCAGGCTCCCGCTCTTCGGATCCAGGTAAGCCCGGGTGACGATGCCGGGCCCGGGACCGGGCGGGGACTCGAGTACCGGGCACCCGTCGGTCCAATGCGAGGGCGCCGCCGCCAGAGGTTCGCCCGACGCGAGGGAAAAGGCGATACCTCCTCGGTGCACCACTCCGGGGTACAGGGGGAGAGCCGGGCCATCCGTCGCCGTCACCGGGCCCGCGAAGGGTCGAGCAGGCGGTGCGGCGCGGTGGAGACGATCTTGGCGCAGCGACATGCGGCGCTTCTCGGTCGGTCCGGGAAGGACACGTCCGATCTCGTCCAGCACGACGCCGTAGCTGTCAGCTGCCTCCACAGTCGTGAGGCGACCGTGCGCCACGTCATCGGCCAGCAATTCCGGGAGGCGATCGATCGGATCTCCGACGCCGCCGCCGCTGGCGCAACGGATCTCAAAGGCCTCGCCGGCCTCGACCACCACGCCGGCGGCCGCCGTCGAGACCCGTTCCCGCGGCCCGTCGCCATGACGGATCGCCAGTTCGGTGCGCGCTCCCGGCATGCCTCCGGCCGCACCTTCGAGCGGAAGGTAGGCGCGCATGGCCAGCATCTGTCCCACCAACCGCTCCGTACCATGCGGCCGGAAACTCACGTCGTTCCCGCCCCCGGCTCGGGCCATGCCAGCACCGTGAGGACCGGACCGTACGCGGCGGCGCTCGAAGAGGACCGGGTACCACGACTCGAGAATTTCGATGTCGGGGACCTGCGCCGGCTGGGGGAAACCGACCGGGCTGCCGCCCATAGCGAGACCATCCCGATCGTCGCCGGCTCCTCCGCCCACGTACGCCCCGTCCATCAACATCCACGTATCCGATGTGCCACTCAGGCCAATGGCCGACCAGGTGTTCAGGGCGATGGCCGAATTGGAGCCCCAGCCGGTCACCGGTGCGGGCATGATCCAGTCCGGAGACGCCCACATGGCCAGACGGAGGCATTGCACCATCACCTCGCTGGCCGTGAAGGCAACGTGGATGTGCCCCGCGTTCATGGGCGCCGGCGGAACCGCGTTCACAATCGATCCTTCCGGACATTCCAGCGAGATCGGTGAAAGCAGCCCCTCGGTGTAAGGCAGATCGGGGGCGACGAGGCAGGCGGCGTCCATCAGGAAGCTGCTCTTGACGATGTACGGCTGCGAATTGAAGAAGTGCGGCGCCTGCGGGGCCGCACCGGTGAGATCGAAGTGGAGAGACTCACCAGACACCGTCAAGGTGCAGGGGACCTCGAAGAGCTCGTCATCCCATTCGACCCATCCGGTCGCCCGGTACGACCCGTCAGCCAACAGGGCGATGCGGTTGCGCAGTTCGATCTCGGAGAGGCGCTGGAGGGCGCGCATGCCATCCGCCAGCGATCCGATGCCCCGCGTGCGAACCAGGTCGACCACCTTCTGATGGGCGACGTTGGCTCCGGCGACCAATCCGCGGAGATCCATCTCCACCAAGACGTCAAGACGCACATTGGTGCGGAAGATGTCCCAGACCTCCTCGACCTCAACGCCCTGGCGCAGGATACGCACGGGTGGAATGCGCAGTGCCTCCTGGAAGCACTCACTCGCCGCCGGTGCGAACGACCCCATCACCATGCCGCCCATGTCGATGAGGTGAGCCGACAGGGCCACCCAGGCGATGAGCGTGCCCTCGACGAAGATCGGTCGCTGCACGAACACATCGTTCGGATGCAGACCACCGCCGTTGTAGGGATCGTTGGCGAGGAACACGTCACCGGCGACGATGGAGTCGCCGTAGCGCTCCATCGTCGCCCGCACGGCCCGTGTTGCGGCCACCCAGTGGTAGGTGATGTAGCCGCCGCCGGCCACCAGTCCACCGTCGGCGTCGAGCAACGTGGCCGAATAGTCCTTCGACTCCGTCACCACAGGACTGATCGCAGTGCGCTCGATCGTGCCCGCCGCACCGTCGACCACGGCTTGGAGCTGTGACCGCAACAGTTCCAGACCGATGGGGTCCCGGGTCGGTGCCGCGTGGCGGGACCGCGAAGTGGCAGGGGATCCCACCGCGATGTCCACGGTATTGCTGCGAGCCAGCGTGGCCTGCGCCCCCGGGGGTACCCACACCGTCGTGTCGAGTTCGTCAATCAGCGCCGGACCATCGATCGCATGTCCCGGTCGCAGCGTTGCCCCATCGAACACCGGGACCTTGCGCCAGCCGGTCCTGCCACGTTCGACGCGCACGCGCCGTTGGCCCACCGGGCGAGGGGCCGTGCCCGCCTTGACCCCTCCGCGCCGGCCCGCGACCGTTGTCGGCGTCACGGTGGCGGCAGTGCCGAGAGCACGCAATGTCACCAGCTCGACCGGAGCCGCCAACATGGTGGAACCGGCGCCGTAGCGTCGCACGTACTCCTCGTGGAAGCGGCGTAGAAGGTCGGCGATGGCGTCAGCATCAATCCGATCGCCGATGACGGGGAGGGTGAGCTCCCAGACCTGACGTCGGAAACGCAGGTCCGCCTCCAGGCGCACCGAGGCGTCCGGGGGGTCCACGCCGTCCGCCTCGAGGTCACGACGTACCTGATCCCGCAGCTCTTCGGCGACCTTCTCGAGTGCGTCCTCACCACCGGGAAGCAGGCACGCCAGGGACCGCACCCGTTCCCTTTGCAGGTCGGCGGTTGCCGCGCCGAATGCCGAGAGCACGGACGAGAGTTCGGGTATGAGGACATGACCGATCCCGAGGCGCGTCGCCAGATCAGCCGTGAAGAGCGCCCCGCACCCTCCGTAACTGGCCAGCGAGAAATCGGCGCCGTTCAGGCCCCGGGCGTCGAGGAGGGAGCGCACCGCCGTGGCCATGCCCTCGAGTGCCAATCTCCGGATACCCCACGCGCATTCTTCGGCGTTGAGCCCGAGGGCCGATCCGAGGTGGGTGCAGGCGGCCTTGGCCGCGTCGACGTCGAGGTGCATGTCACCACCGAGGAATCGATCGGCGTCGAGAAAACCCAGCACGAGGAGAGCATCGGTGACGGTCGGGCTTTCTCCGCCCCGGCCGTAGCATGCCGGCCCGGGATCGGCACCCGCCGAATGTGGTCCGACCCGCAGCATGCCCCGGGCGTCGACCCAGGCAATCGATCCACCGCCGGCCCCGATGGACTCGGTGTCGACCATGGGAAGCGACGTCAAGAGCCCGGCCAGTTCCGAACGCGTCCGGCGGGGAACCCGCTGGTCGGTCACGACGGCAACGTCAAATGACGTGCCCCCCATGTCGCACGTGACGAGGTTCTTCTGTGCTGCCGCCTTGGCGATGGAGAGGGAGGCCGCCACACCGGCCGCAGGACCCGACCCCGCCAGGAGAATGGGGGCGTGCCGCGCCTCGGCAGCCGTCATCGCTCCCCCGGACGAATGCACGAGGAGGACGGGGACGACCAGTCCGAGCTCTTCCAGCGTCAGGGCGAGCTGGTCGATTCCCGGCACCGCAGCCACGGCATAGGCATTGAGGACCGCATAGGCGGTCCTCTCGAATTCGCGGATGGTGGGCTGGCGATCGGCGCCGGAGATCACCGGAACAGAAGGGAAGGCCTCGCGGATGGCCGCGGCGGCCCGGAATTCGTGGTCCGGATTCTTGAAGGACCACAGGAACGACACAGCCAGAGACGCCACCTGGTGGTCCTCGACGAGGTGACGAGCGGCGTCGACCGCGGCGTCCGGGTCGAGGGCGATGAGCACGTGACCGTCCCGGTCGACCCGCTCGCGCACGCCCACAATGCGTTCCCGTGGGACTATCGCCTCCGGGTAGACGGACCAGATGCCGTCACTGACACGACGCCCTTTGGCCAAGGGGAGGGAGTCCTCGAAGCCCGCCGTCGTGACCAGGCCGACACGGACACCGGTACGCGCCGTAAGGACATTGGTCACTGCGGTCGTGCCCAAGCCGAAGCGGGCGATCCGGGGAAGGAGCTCGGGCAGCGTCGACCCCGCTCGCTGCGCGAGAAGTGTCGTCGCGTCGAGAACGGACCGCCCGAGGTCGGCGGCCACGGTGGGTGACTTCGCCCGCCAGACCTTCGAACCATCCGTCAGGACGGCGTCGGTGAATGTTCCCCCGACGTCAATCCCCAGGCACAGTGCCATGAGCCGACCTCCTCGGGCACAACATACTCATGCATCCGAGATGGCCGCTCCCGGCCAGACGCCCGTCGGTCAGGAGGAGTGCGGCGGTCGGGTTGAGCGGGGTGGTGATCCCGTCCAACCCGACCGCCCCGGATCAGCTACCGGCCGGCGCCTTGACGTTCTTGAAGCACGTGTACGGCACCTTCACCTTGTACTGGACCCCCTCCACTTGCATGAGCGTGATGCCGACGGTGCCGGCGACGTGCGCCGCGGGGAACGTCTCCGCGCACGACCCGCCCGCGGCGGTCACCTTGTAGGTGAATCCGCTGTTGGCGGCCTCGGTGATGCCCGCACCGGTCAACGGCTTGCCCTTCTTCGCCGCGTTCTGCAGCATCTGGACGAGCATGTCGGCGTCGTAGTAGCCGATGGCAGCCCCCAAGCCGAGCGGTTCGGACTTGCCGATGGCCTTGAGCGCGCTCGCGATCCCCTTCACCGCCGCGCTGTTGTCCTCCGCGGCGGGAAACTCCGAGTTCACAACCTCCCCCTGTAGGGCAGCCTTGACGCTGGGCTCAGCCTGGAGGAGTCCCTCGCTGTAGCCGACCGGGCTGTAGAGGATGCCTTTGTAGCCGGCCGCGGTGAAGGCGGCGCTGAGCCCGGTCGCCGAAGCGAAGTCGAGCGACAGGAAGACGACACCCGGATTGGAGGCCTCGATCTGCTGCACGTAGGGTGTGTAGTTGATCGACGCGCCGTTGATCGGGATGATGCCCTTGTTGAAGACCACCTTGAACCCAGCGGCCTCGAACAGTCCCGCTTCGTAGGCACCCGATGCAGCCGCCGAGGGGATATCGCCGTTGACGATGGCCACCGTCGTGCCGGCCGCCTTCTTCCCGATGGACTTGAGGTACGTCGCCAGGGCACCACCGGTCGCCAGCGACACCTGGCCGTTGGTCAGGATGAGGCAGCCGTCGGCGGAGAAAGCATAGGACTCGTTGCACCAGTTGGGCGCGACCGCCCATCCGAAGAACGGCACCTTGTGCTGGGTGAGGAACGTGCTTCCCGAAGGGCTGAAGACCTCGCTGGCGATCGGCGCGACGACATCGACGTGGTCCTCTTCGACCAGCTGCTGGACGATCGACTGATCCGTCGTCGGACTTCCTCCATCGTCTTGGACGCCCAGGAACTGGATCTTGTGCCCCTCGATGCCGCCGGCCTTGTTGAACTCGGCTATCCGGGCGTTGAACCCATCGGCAATGCCCGAATAGTCCTCCAGCTGCGCGACCCCGCCGACCACGATCGGCGACTTGCTGGCGCCACTTGCTCCGGATGCGGTAGTGGTACACATCGTCAAGCCGACGATGAATGCTCCTGACAGTGCCGCGAGGGCACGAACTCGTCTCTTCACTTTCCCTCCCCATATGGGCTTTGTCGCTCTTGCACTACGCACGCGACGGTTGGTTACCTTCTGACGCGATCACCGGCGTCCTCCTGCTGCCTGCTCCCTCCTCTCGCCTCGGGCCAGAATCCGCAAGTCCAGCGAACCGGCGGTCCATCAGACCTGCGTCCCGGGAGAAGCCGTCAGCTGCTCGGGCGGCCGGGGGCCAGGCTGACGGTAGTATCACGCGCACGACCACCACAGGACCGTCCCCACCCGACCATGGCCGGATGGCACCCCCGGCCACGTCGGTGTCCGTTCGCTCACGCCCTCGGCCCCCCCGGGCGCGGTCATCGATCGGCGCTCACCCGGGTACGGCCACCGCCGTACGCGTACGCTGGGGCCCGCTCATCGGGGGCCACGGATCACGGGCGGGTACCACCGGCAAGTCCGGAGTAGTCGACCCTGTGCCCACGCGCCTCGAGTTCGGGGATGATCTTGGTGCCCAGGAGCTCGATGCTGCGCATGACCTTGTCGTGCGGCAACATGCCGAACTGCTGGTAGCTCAGCAACTGGTCGATACCCGCGCCCTCGTAGCGCAGGATCTTCTCGAGGCATTCCTCCGGCGTGCCGATGATGATCATGTCCTCGTCGGTGTACCGCTTGATGTCGACGTTGCCCTCCAGAATGTCCTTGAGCAACGGGAAGGTTGCCGCCTGCTCCTCCGGGGTCAGGTTGGGAAGCTCCCACTCGAGGATGTACTCGGCGTTGTTCTGGTACCACCAGTGCACGGAGTCCCACAACCCGTAGTGCGCAGCCTCCTCAATGTCGTCGGTGCAGTGCACCAGCGTGTAGGCGCCGACGCGGTCGTTGCGGACCCGGGTCAGTGGTTCGATCTGCGCCTCCCGGGCCTCGTCCTGGGCACCGCGGTACTTGTTGATGACGTCGGCCATGACGTCGACCGGCTGGAACAGCGCGAACGACAGCAGCCCGAGCCCGTACTTCCCCGCGTTGAGCGCGGACTTCTCGGTGGCCGCCGCCAGCCAGACCGGGGGATGGGGGTCTTGGAAGGGCTTCGGCGTCTGCATCCGCTCGGGGAAGGTGATCATCGGGCTGTCCCAGCTGAACCGTTCCTGCTCCCACATCCGGACGACCATTTCGGTCGCTTCCTGCCACTGCTGGCGCGAACGGTCGTCGATTGGCACCCCGAACGCGATCTGTTCCATCGGCGTCGAACGACCCGTGCCCCACTCGACCCGGCCGTGGCTCAGGATGTCGACGGTGGCCACCTTTTCGGCCACCCGGGCCGGGTGCTGGAACCCGGGCGGCATCAACACGACGCCGAAGCCGAGCCTGATGTTCTCCGTCACGGTGGCGAGGCCGCCCAGCACGACCTCCGACGAAGGGCAGGCCGAGCGGCCGTCGCGAAAGTGGTGCTCGACACACCAGACGGTCTGGTATCCCAGCGTGTCGGCCAGCTTGATCTGCTCGACCCCCTCGTCGTACACCGACTGTTCCGCGGCGCGCTGCCCGTACGGGTGCGGTTGCTTCCAGGGCTTCGGCTTGGGTTGGAATTCGTACAGCAGGTCGAGTTTCAGGACCCCCCCTTTTTCATATGTGAAACAAGTGTCTCCCGGAACTTACATCGCGGCAGATCGCCATGCAACGGCCGTCAGCCGAATTCGGACGAGGATCCCATCAAGGCCTCGGAAACGGCGCCGGCACTCAGCAGGAGCTGCTGACCGACGGCATCGATGTCGTCACCCGAAAGCGGTGCGCCGAAACCGAGCAGGGTCAGGGCTCCGATCACCCGGTGTGCGGCATCGAAGACCGGGGCGGCGATGAAGACCACGTGATGGTGGGCCTGGGCGCGGAGCTCGATGAGCGAGTAGTCGTCGCTGCTGGTGCCCTGCAATACGCCCAACACCTGCTCGGACCCGTCGTCACCCTCCGTGCCACCGGTGGTCGAGGAGACGGCGTCGAGGATTCTGGCGTAGACGTCCGATTGGATGCCGATGGAATAACCCCGGATCCGAATGGCCTGAGCGCTCTGGCGGTGCCGCTCCCGCTTGGCGTCGTCGGGCGGTCCGCTCTCGGCCCGTTGGATCCATTCCTCGATCTCCTCGTCGGAGGACCAGGCGATGTAGACGGCACCGACCGGCGCGACGAACGGGACCTTCTGGCCGACGTCGAGACCGAAGAAGGGCACCCTGCGGTACGACGCCGCCAGCTCCACGATGTAGCCCCCGATGGGCGCGGAAATGTTCCACTCGACGCCCAGCTCCTTGGCCAACTTCGTGACCTCGGCGCTCGCCACTCCGATGACCCGAAACCTCTCGTTGGCGGCCGCCCCGAGCCGGATGAGAGCCGGACCGACCGAGTAGCGCTTCCGGATCGGGTGCCGCGAGACGAGCCCGGACTGCTCCATGGTGTGCAGGATTCCCGAGCAGCTCGCCTTGTTGTGACCGATCGCCCGGGCGATCTCGGAGAGCGTGTACTCCGACCGCGGGTCGTCGGCGAGGAACTCCAACATCTCCGCCGCATAACGGACAGCTGGGGTCGAGCGGGCCATTGGGGCCGAGCATAGGGGTGTCGCCTCCACGGACGGACTTGACACCGAGCGTCTACGCTGCACGTGGCGCCGGCTCGCCTGACGCGGGAGCGCACACACGGGGGGTGAAGTCATGGGCACCGGCGGGACGGGTGAAGCACCGGCGGAGGCGAACGGCGCATCGAGGGTCGGCGTCATCGGTCTCGGGGCGATGGGCCGGGCCGTCGCCACCTGCCTGATTCGGGCCGGTCGCCCCCTCGCCGTCTACGACGTGCGGACGGAGGCGGCCGACGGCCTTCCGGCCGGCACCATCGTGGCGGCCACGCCGAGCGAGGTGGCGGCCGCATGTGACGTCGTCCTCGTCGTGGTCGTGGACGAGGCCCAAGTGAGGGACGTGCTCTGGGGACCCGGCGGCCTCATGGAGTCAGCGCGCCAAAGCCTCTCCGTCCTCGTCCTGAGCACCATAGGCGTCCCGGCTCTGCTCGACATCGCAGATGCGGCCCGGCGCGCGGGGGTCACTCTGCTCGATTGCGGCGTCACGGGAGGCGACGTCGCCGCCACCAAAGGGGTGGTGTCCATGGTCGGAGGCGACGACGAGGCCGTACGGCGCATCCGGCCGGTGCTCGACGATTTCTCGTCGCAGGTGTTCCACATGGGTCCGCTCGGTGCCGGCATGACCGCCAAACTCGCCCGCAACGTCATCACCTACTGCACCTGGCACGTCGTCTACGAGGCCGGGTTGCTGGCCGAACGGAGCGGGGTCGACCTGGCCTTGCTGTCCGAGGTGATCGAGACCAGCTATCAGGGTGCCGGGGGCCTGACCGTACCGTGGCGTCGGGGCACCGTGGCCCCGATGGACCCGTCGGATCCCGATTTCGACGCGGCGCAATTCGCGCGCCTGGCCGGGGCCGTGGTCCTCCTCCACAAGGATCTCCAGGCGGCCCAGGATCTGGCCGAGGCGAGCGGCGTCGATCTGTCGGTGGCGGCCCCGACCCGGGCCGACGCCGAGCTCATTTTCGGGCTCCCGACCAAAGCGGCGGAAGGCAACGGCCACAGCAACGGCACAACGAACACACGCAAGGAGGCATAGGTCATGGGAGACACGAGCGGGCAGGTGCAGTTGCTCATCGACCGGCTGGAGATCGACGATCTCCTGACGCGCTACACCATCGCGCTCGACACGCGCCAGTGGGACCTCCTGGCCACGGTGTTCACGCCGGACGCCACCATCGACTACACCTCCAGCCAGGGGATCAAGGGGCGGTACCCGGAGATCAGGGTCTGGCTCGAGAAAGCGCTCAGCGCCTTCACCGCGTCCCAACACCTTCTGGGCAATCGCCAGATTGCGCTCGACGGCGACCACGGCACCGGGCGGACGTATTTTTTCAACCCCAACACCCTGACCGATGCGGACGGCGCGGCCACCATGCTCTTCGTCGGGGGCTTCTACGTCGACAAGTTCGTGCGGACCGCCGAGGGCTGGCGCATCGCCGATCGCGACGAGCAGACCACCTGGGTGAACTCCGAGGAGCCGCTCGACTCCATCGTCGCCCGCCTCGGGAACTCTTGAGCGAGCCGGCTGCTCACCGCATGGTGATGCCGCCGTCGACCGCGATCACCTGCCCGTTTATGAAGCCGGCATCGGACGACAGCAGGTAGGCCACCGAGGCCGCGATGTCATCGGGCCGGCCGAGCCGGCCCGATGGGTTCTTGGCCAGGCGTTGTGAGAGGGCGGCGCCGAGCACGGCGTCCGCCGTCTCGGTGAGGACGAGGCCCGGCGCCACCACATTGCACCGGATCCCCTCCCG
>Ga0182012_10006891_pt1 | contig 11476 bp, 11 predicted proteins | sample 612S2SmetaG_FD_120486 | JGI IMG/M metagenome (GOLD analysis project Ga0182012, IMG submission 120486) | Permafrost microbial communities from Stordalen Mire, Sweden - 612S2S metaG | ecosystem: Environmental > Terrestrial > Soil > Wetlands > Permafrost | place: Sweden: Stordalen | collected...
GATTTCGTAGTTGGCGGTGGACGCCCGCGCCGCCTCGTAATCCAGCCCGGCCTCGGCATAGGCGCGGCGGATGTAGGTATCATTCGCCCAGCCCGCGACATCGAACTCCGCCAGCCGGCCGAGATTGTGCAGCACCTGCACGTCGCCCTGCGCCGCGGTCAGGAGCGCCGGCTTGATCGTCGGATCCACCGTCATGATCCCGCCCGGGCCGAGGAACATGTACACCACTTCCTTATCGATCCCGGTCCACGCCGCGATCTTCTCCGCCGCCCCCTGCGGGTCCGCCCGCAGCCAGGCGTTCGCATCCAGCGTCGCGCGGATATAGGCGGTCACGATCTCAGGATATTTCTGCGCGAAGTCCGTGCGCACCACCACGCCGTGCCAGGTTGGGGTGTTGGTCTGCACGCCGTCGAACACCGCCCGCGCAAACCCGCGGAACGGCAGCAGCTGCGCGAACGGCACGAAATCCGCGTGCCCGTCGATCTTCTGTTCCTGCAGGTTGGTCGACCCGACCTCGGGGCTTTGATTGACCAGCTGCAGAAAATTCGGCGGCCACCCCGCGTCCTGCAGCGCCTTCAGCACCATGCCGTGCGCGGCCGACCCAAAGGGAACGCTGACCACTTTCCCTTTCAGATCCGCCAGCGAATAGTACGGCGAAGCGACATTCACCACCACGCCATTGCCCGCGCCGGCGAGATTGTACGCGGCGACTTCGATGAGCTCGCTCTTGCTGTCCGGATTGGCCGCGAAGGTCGCGCCGTTGACCACCAGCGGATAGTCCCCCATCCCGCCGAACTGCAGCTTGCCGGCCATCATCCCGTTGGTGACCGGCGGTCCCGAGGTGAAGTTCTGCCAGTCCAGATGATACGTCGCGCCCTCGTATTTCCCGGTATGGGGAAGATACTTCTCCAGCAGGTTCAGCTGGCGGATGACGATCCCGGTCGTGACGGTATTGGTGGTCGTGTTCTGCGTGCCGATGCCGATGGTGATGTCTTCGGCGTGGGCCGCGGTGGCGATCAGCAGCAGGGCGGCGGCGAGGCTGGATATGCGCACGATCGGGACCCTCATGACGTCGGAGTGACGGGAGCGTGGCGGAGCGTATGGCGGCTGACCGTCGATTACTTGCCTTTTTCGCGCCAAATTCTGGGGGCCGCGACCGTATCCGCCTATAGTTTATGCAAACGCCTCTTGGCGGGGCTGCCTCGATCTCCGAGTCTCCGCCGGGACGCGGGACAAATCAAGGCTAAGCCGCGCAAGAGCGCGGGCGCGAAGCCGCGCGCCTTGACTTGCCCCGCGTCCCGGCAGAGGTGCATTGATCGAAGAAGCCACAGCTATGCAGCCCTATCGGCGTAGGGTGGAATAGCGAAGCGTATTCCACCTATTCGGCGCGGCAGGCGATCCGGCACTAACGCCCAGGCTCCTCCATATGCGCCTGCTCCGCCAGCAAGTCCGCCCGCAACACCACCAGATGCTTCCGCGACACCACCAAAATCCCCTGATCCGCAAACCGCCGCAGCGTCATGCTCACCCACTGCCGCGTTGACCCGACCATGTGCGCCAGATCGTCATGCGTAAAACGCGTCGCCACCACAATCCCCTCCGCCCCCGCCACCCCGTACAACTGGCACAGCCGCTGCAACACATAAGCCAGCCGCTCAACAACCGAGCGCGTGCCCAGCATCTGCGCCAGCAGCGAATAACAATTGCCCTTGAACACCAGCCCCTCGATCACCCCGATCGCCAGCGGCGGCAACGCATCCACCAGCCCCCGCAACACCGCCCCGCTCAACGCCAATACCCGCGTATCGCGCTCCGCAATCCCCGACCACACATGCACCCCAGTCCCGAACACCTCCGGCCCGCCGACGAAATTCCCCGCCATCCAATACGCCAGCGTGATCTCCCGCCCGGAAGGCGCGGTATAAAACACCCGCACCAGCCCATCCTCGATCAGATAAATCCCGTCATGCTTCTCGCCCTGGGCGAACACCGCCTGCCCCGCGGCAAACCGCCGCGACCGCCCCTTCTGCAACACCAGCGCCCGCCCTGCCGCATCCAGCCCGGCGAGCATGTCCGGTTGCGGCCGGCCGATATCCTCGGTCAGCATAAAGGCATGACGGATCTTCTCCGCCGATGGCGGCCTGGCGACAGACATCGCGCATAAGTCTCCACACCCCCGGCAGCAACAATCAGGCCAATCCGCAACTACTTGCTATCGGCCCACCGCCCACGGTTGCGACAACCACCCACCAGCAAGGAGCAAACCGCGCGATGCCCGAGCAGAACACGCCTACAACCGTCCATCTCGCCCGCGACAAACGCTCGGTCACGCTTGAATACGCCGGCGGCGAAACCGCCCGCCTCGAGGCCACAAACCTGCGCGCCGCCTGCCGCTGCGCCTGGTGCACCAAGGCCCGCATCATGGGCGAAGCCCAAAACCCCGCCGCCGATATCACCCTCGCCACCCTCGAGCCGCTCGGCAACCGCGCCATCCACATCAGCTTCAGCGACGGCCACCGCACCGGCGTCTTCCCCTGGGACTACCTGCGCAGCCTCGCTCCCGAAACCCTCCCGCGATAAAGGCCGTCACGATGACCTTCTCCCCCACCGTCACGGAATACGAGACTGACATCCTGATCATCGGCGGCGGCACCGGCGGCCCGATGGCGGCCATCCGCGCCAAGGAAGCCGACCCGAAACTCCGCGTCCTGCTGATGGAAAAAGCCAATGTGAAACGCAGCGGCGCGATCAGCATGGGCATGGACGGCCTCAACAACGCCGTCGTCCCCGGCTACGCCACACCGGAGCAGTACGTAAAGGAAATCACCGTCGCCAACGACGGCATCGTGCACCAGGCCGCCGTCATGGCCTACGCCCAGGGCAGCTATCCCATGATCCAGTACCTCGACAAGCTCGGGGTAAAATTCGAGAAGGACGGCGCCGGCTCCTACAACATGCGCAAGGTCCACCACCTCGGCACCTACGTCCTGCCGATGCCCGAGGGCCACAACGTCAAGAAGGTCCTGTACCGCCAGCTCCGCCGCCTGCAGGTCAAAATCACCAACCGCTTCATGGCGACCCGCCTGCTCACCGCGGCCGACGGACGCATCGCCGGCGCCATCGGCGTCAACACCCGCACCGGCGAATTCCTCGTCGTGCGCGCGAAGTCCGTTGTACTGGCGGCGGGTGCCGCCGGCCGCCTCGGCCTGCCCGCCTCCGGCTACCTCTTCGGCACCTACGAAAACCCCGCCAATTGCGGCGACGGCTACGCCATGGCCTATCACGCCGGCGCCGAGCTCGCGAACCTCGAATGCTACCAGATCAATCCCTTGATCAAGGACTACAACGGCCCCGCCTGCGCCTACGTCACCGGCCCGCTCGGCGGCTACACCGCCAACAACAAAGGCCAGCGCTTCATCGAATGCGACTACTGGAGCGGCCAGATGATGCTGGAATTCTGGCGCGAGCTGCAGGGCGGCAACGGCCCGGTGTACCTCAAGATGGACCACCTCGCCGAGGAAACCATCAGCACCATCGAAACCATCCTGCACACCAACGAACGCCCCTCCCGCGGCCGCTTCCACGCCCACCGCGGCACCAACTACCGCCACCGTATGGTGGAAATGCACATCAGCGAGATCGGCTTCTGCTCCGGCCACAGCGCTTCGGGCGTGTGGGTGGACGAACACGCGCGCACCACGGTGCCCGGCCTGCACGCCGCCGGCGACATGGCCAGCGTGCCGCACAACTACATGCTCGGCGCCTTCGTCAACGGCGGCATCGCCGGCGACAGCGCCGCGGAGTACTGCGCCAATACCGAATTCGCGGAGTACAACCCCGAAGCCGTCATCGCGGAACAGGCCCGCGTCCTCGCCCCCACCCACCGCGAAGACGGGCTGATGCCGAACGAAATGGAGTTCAAAACCCGCCGCCTGGTGAACGACTACCTCCAGCCGCCGAAGGTCACCGCGAAAATGCGCATCGGCCAGGAACGCCTCGCCGAAGTCCGCGACGACCTGCGCCAGCTCGTCGCCCGCGACCCGCATGAACTGATGCGCGCGCTGGAACTGCAATCCATCCTGGACTGCGCGGACATGGCCGCCGCCGCCTCCCTCTACCGCACCGAAAGCCGCTGGGGCCTGTATCACCTCCGCGCCGAATACCCCGAAGCCAACGACGCGGAGTGGTTCTGCCACACCATGCTCTACAAGGACGAAAACGGCCGCATGGCCCACCGTAAGCGCGACATCGCGCCCTACGTCGTCCCCGTCGATCAAAGCGAAATGGGCGCCTACCACGCGCTCCGCGTCCCCTCCGTCGCCGCCGAATAGGGAGAGAGAACATGCCCCTCGCCAACCACGCCTCCAGCGTCCCCGTCGTCGTCGACGAAGCGAAATGCATCGCCGAGAAAGGCTGCACCGTCTGCGTCGACGTCTGCCCGCTCGACGTGCTCGCCATCCACCCGGACCGGCAAAAGGCCTACATGAAATACGACGAATGCTGGTATTGCATGCCCTGCGAAGTCGATTGCCCCACCGGCGCGGTCAAAGTCAGTATTCCCTACCTGCTGCGATAAGGATCCCGCGATGTTCGACGACGCCGACGACGATATCGACGCCCTGGCCGAGCGCGCCGCCGACCCCGATCCCGGCATCCGCCGCGTGGCCATGCTCGCCCTCGGCGAATGCGTCGAACCCGAAGCCGAAGCCCTGCTCATCGCCGGCCTCGGCGACGCAGACGCCCAGGTCCGCGAGGCCGCCGCCCGCGCGCTCGACGAACACGACAGCCCGGCCGCCTCCGCCGCCCTCGCCGCCGCGCTCACCGATCCCACGCCGGCGGTGCGCCAGGCCGCCGCCGAAGTGCTCGCCGACCGCAAGGACGCAAGCGTGGGCCCCGCGCTGATCGCCCTCTCAACCCACGCCGACCCCTTCGTCCGCGCCGCCGCCCTCCGCGGCCTGCGCGAACTCACCCTTCCCGCCGCCCTCCCCGCCGCCCTCGCAGCACTCCGCGATACAAACGCGGACGTCCGCCAGGAAGCCGTGGGCGTGCTCGGCTACCTCCGCGACGACACCACGCTCCCCGCTCTGATGGCGCTCGCCACCGACCCCGAACCCGCCGTCCGCCACGCCACCATGGCCGCGCTGGTCTTCGTCCGCAGCGGCGGCCCCGGCGTTGCCGCCCTCCTCGCCGGCCTGCACGACCCCAACTGGCAAGTCCGCGAGGAAGCCGCCTTCGCCCTCGGCAAGGCAAAAATCACCGAAGCCGCCGAGCCCCTGTCGGCCGCGATGCAAGACGCCGCCTGGCAAGTAAGAATCAAAGCCGCCGCCGCCCTCGGTAAAATCGGCAATGCCACCGCCGTCCCCGCCCTCGGCGGCGCGCTGACTCACGAGGTCAGCAACCTCCGCAAGGAAGCCGCCGCCGCCCTCGGCGAAATCGCCGACCAATCCGGTCTCGCCTGGCTGGAACCCGCCGCCAACGACCCCGACCCGGATGTCCGCAAGTTGATTCGCTGGGCCATGGACCGCTGCCGGGCGGCGTAGGGCGGGATAAGCGAAGCGTTCCCGCCGCTCTCGTGCAGCACCTTTAGCGGCGGGAACGCTTCGCTTATCCCGCCCTACGACCTGGTACGAGGTAATTACTCGGCAGCGCGCCGCGGCGCCGTCTCCGTCCACTTCTGCTCGAAGGCATGCACCTTCGGAAAGCCCATCAGCTTGTTCATGTCGGGGAACGGGTAAAGCGGCGGTCCGCCGTTGCTCGTGCCGTTGGCGAAAAGGTGAGCGTAGGTGGCCTTCAACGCCGCCGCCGCCGCCAGGAACCCCGTCCCCGGAAACAGCGCAATCTTGAACCCCAGCGCCTCCAGCTCCGCCGTCGACAGAAACGGCGTCCGCCCGCCCTCCACCATATTCGCCAGCAGCGCCGCCCCCTTGAACGTCTCCCCCACGCGCCGCAGTTCCTCGGGGCTTTCCGGGCTCTCCACGAACAGCACGTCCGCACCGGCCTTCAGGAACTGCTCGCCGCGCCGCAGCGCGTCGTCCATGCCCTCGGAGTAGCGCGCGTCCGTCCGCGCCACGATCAGAAAATCTCGGCTCGGCCGGCTCTCCACCGCCACGCGGATCTTGCGCACCGCATCGTCAGCCGGAATCACACGCCGGAACTCCGTATGCCCGCATTTCTTCGGAAACTCCTGATCCTCGAGCTGAATCCCCGAAGCCCCGGCCGCCGCATAGGCCTGCACGGTCCGCTCCACATTCAGCAGCCCGCCATAGCCGGTATCACCATCCGCCAGGAACGGCAGGTCCGTCGCCTCCGCAATGCAGCGCACGGCGCCCAGCACCTCCGTCACACTCGCCAGCCCCGCATCCGGAATCCCAAGGCGGGAGGCCGCAACTCCGTACCCCGTCATGTACAACGCGGGAAACCCGGCCGCGGTGGCGACGCGCGCCGAAATCCCGTCAAACACCCCCGGCAAAGCCAGAATCCCCGGCTTCTCCAGCAACGCCCGCAGCGTAGGTTTCGTGCTCATATCACTGTCCCTCAATAAGGAATGTTCTTCATGCCCAGATCGGCCGCGGCCCGCGCCTGATACGCCAGCAACTCGGGCCCGACATTCTGCCCCTTCACCCCGCCGCGCACAGCACCCGTCTCGACGGATTTGTACTGATCGCGCCACTCCTCGCAGAGCGGCCCGCCCCACGGCACCGCCAGCCACAGCCGCAGCAGATGCCGCTTCTTCTCCGGTTCCTCATGGTCCACGTAATGCGTGCGCGAATGTACCAGCTTGTGGTTATTGACGAACTGCATGTCGCCCGGTTCCAGCCACATGTCGAAGCTGAACTCCGGGCTCTGCGCCAGCTCCTGAATGATATCCAGCGCGGCATGCTGCCGCTCGCTGATCCGCGGCACGTCCGGCAAAAGCTGGCCGGAGCGGATGTGATTGCGCACATACAGCGCGGCAAAATGCCCATCCCGCAGGCTGTACACCGGGGCCATATGATAGGGCGCCTCGTCCGCCGCGTGCTCGTTCTGCCGGTTGTTGGGAAACACCTGATACAGCAGCTCCACCAGCTCCGGGTCGCGCCGCAGTATCTCGTTATGGATCGCCACCGAACTCGCGACCCGGCTGAGGCCGCCGGATTGCGCGGTCTTCAGGCACAGCAGCCCCACAATGTCGCTGCCGTCCACGTGATAATCCAGCTCCGCATTGGTGTTGTAGCCGCGCCCGCCCACGCCGCGATACTGCCCGCCTGTATCGCGCACGTCCGACATCAGCTGGCTCGCCTTGCCCTGCGGCCGCGCCACGCCGAGATGCGTGCCGATCGCCCAGAACAGCAGCCGGTTCTCCTCGGCGCTGTAGCGATCGGTCGGCAGGCCGCGCAGCAGCTTGATGCCCACCCCATCGCGAAGCTCCGCGACCATCTCCTCGAGCACCGGGGCGAACGCACCCAGCGGCGCATCGGCGCGGCGAATATCCAGCATCGACTTGCCGGTCAGGCGGACATGGCGAAGCATCGTGTCCACAGCCTCGATCTCGGGCGGCGTCAGCACCCGCAGCCACCGCCCGCTCTCGCGCAAATCCCCGGGCCGCCAGTCCGCGGCGCTGATGATGGGCTGGCGCATTGTTTCCCCCCCTTCTGTCCAGGCTGACCTGACGCCACGAAAGCACCGGCCAGGCCGCCCCGCAATAGGTACGGACAAATCTAGCCTAGCGCGCCGACTTCCGGAAGGACGAACGCCCCCCCGCCTCGAACAGCGGCAGCGCGCGCACGCTGCGCCCGACCAGCACCACCCCGTCACCGGCCATCAGCGGCGTCTGCGCATCCGGGCGAGTCACCGTTTCGCTGTCGGGGTAATTGATCTGGACCACGAAGAACGCACCCGCGCCCTCCCGCTCCACCCATTCCACCGTCTGCCCGTCGGCCGGGCTTTCCGGCGCGACGGTCACCATTTCGATGCTCAGGCCCAGCGAGAGCAGCGCATTCTCGAACGCGCGCATCTTCTCCGTATCGGGGATGATCGGCGTGGCGTCCTTGTAGAGGATCATCTCCACCATCCGCTCGGCGCCGATATGCGTCGGCAGCACCACCTTGTTGGCGCCGGCCTGCAGCAGTTTGCTCTCCGTGGTCGGCACCTCGCCGCGGGCGATGATTTCCATGCCGGGGTTGAGGCTGCGCGCGCTCAGCGTGATGAACACATTAGCCGCATCGACGGACAGCACGGTCGCCAGGGTGCGCGCGCGTGTGATCCCCGCGGCTTTCAGCACCGTCTCGTCCGTCGCGTCCGCCTCGATGGCGAGATAGCCGAGCGCGCGGGCCTGCGCGACGCGGGCGCTGTCGCGCTCCAGCACCACGAATTTCGCACCCCCGGCACTCAGCCCCTGCGCCATTTCCACCCCCATCCGCCCGAAACCGCAGAGGATGACGTGGCCGTTCAGCTTGTCGATGAGACCGCTCATGCGCCTGACGCCGAATACCTGATTGAGCTGGTTGAGCGTGATGAACTGGACCAGCGCGCCGGTGAGGAAGATGACGCCGGTGCAGCCCAGCACGATCGTCGAGATGGTGATGCCGCGCAACAACGGCGTCTCGACCGGGTGCACCTCGTTGTAGCCGACGGTGTAGACCGTGATGACGACCATGTAGAGCGCATCGGCGAAACTCCAGCCCGCCGCGGTATAGGCGGCGGTGGCGAGCACCATGACCACCAGCATGTAGGCCATGCCGATCGTGAGATTGCGCGACGGCGAGCCCAGCAGGCCGGCGGACGCGGTGGCGGTGGCGGCGCGGCCCGGTTTCGGCATGATGGCGAGATGATCGGGCAGCGCGAAACGAAATTCCAGGGGGCTGGACGGGGCCACTGGCATTTCCGCCCGGCCTGCCCGATGATCCCGCCAGGATGACCCAAAAGATTGCCTTCATTGCCACCGGCGGCACGATCACCTCGATCGGCCGCGGCCCAATGGACCTGCTGGATTACGGCAGCCGCAACGAGCGGCTGAACGCCGCCGGCCTGATCGCCCGCTACCCCGAGGTCGCCGGCTTCGCGGATGTGATCGCCGTGGATTGCGGCAGCGTCCTGAGCAACGACGTTTATTTTCCGGTCTGGAAGGACCTGGCCGCCACCTGCGCGCGCCTTGTCGCAGAGCATGCGGATCTCGCGGGCATCGTGATCTGCCACGGCACGGCTTCGCTGGAGGAGACGGCGTATGTCCTGAACCTGGTGCTGAAGGTGGACGTGCCGGTGGTGCTGGTGGGGGCGCAGCGGCCGCCGAGCGCGCTCTCGTCGGACAGCGGGATGAACATCGTCAACGCAATCCGCACCGCCGCCGCGCCGGCGGCGCGCGGCATGGGCGTGATGGTGCTGTTGAACGACGAGATCCACGCGGCGCGAGAGGTGACGAAGACTTCCACGCTGCGCCTGCAGACTTTCCGCTCGCCCGATTTCGGCGCGCTGGGCCATGTGGACGGCGACAAGGTTTCCTTTTATCGCGCGCCGCTCCGGCGCCACATGCCGGGCACGCCGTTTGATATCACTACGCTCGATGCATTGCCGCGGGTGGACATCGCGTATGCGTATGCCGGCGTGGACGGCGCCGCGGTGCGCGCCTTCGTCACCGCCGGCGCGCGCGGCATTGTCTCCGCCGGCTTCGCGCCGGGCATGACCACGTCGATGGAGACCGATGCGCTCGTCGCGGCGGCGCGCGCGGGGGTGATCGTAGTACAGGCCTCCCGCGTCGGCAGCGGCCGCGTCGCGGCGATGCAGCGCCTGGCGGAGCGGGGGTTTCTGCACGCGGACAATCTCAATCCTCAGAAGGCGCGCCTGTTGCTGGCGCTGGCGCTCACCGTCACATCGGCGCCGGCGGAGATCCAGGCATTCTACGAGGAATACTGACCCTCAGGCCTGCTGCGCCATCCGCCCGACATCGCCCGCGAGTTCCCCCACCGGCTGGCTGCTGATCATCCGGTCGAACAGCGCGGTCAGCGCCTCGGTGAGTTGATCCGCGCTCCAGCTGCCGGAGTGGCGGAACCATTTCGGCACCCAGTTCAGCGCGCCCATCATCGCGAACACCACCAGCTTGGGATCGCAGCGCACCACGCTGCCGTCCGCGATCCCCTCGCGCAGCAGCCGGCGCAGCGCCTGTTCGAACCTGTCGCGCTGGATCACCAGCTCGGCGCGGTCCGCCGGTGTGAGTGCGTTCTCCTCCATCAGCACCACGCAGCAGCTGAGCTCGTCGATCATCTGCTTGAGGTAGAACCGCAGGGTCAGATGCACTTTCTCCCGCCCGTTCGCGCCTTCGCGCCGCGCGCGTTCCAGGCTGCTGAACGCGACATCCATCGCCTTGCGGAAGCAGGCCATCAGCAAGGTCTGTTTATTCGGGAAATAATGATACAGCGCCGCCTTGGTCACGCCCAGGCGCTGGGCGATGTCTTCCAGCGACGTCGCGTGAAACCCCTGGCGATTGAACGCGGAAGCGGCCTCGCGCAGCAGCGCCTCGCGCTTCGCCTCGTAGAGCTCGTCCTTGCCGGGGACGGTGTTCTTCCACGCGACCATCGCAGCGCCCGCACGCCCCTTTCTTGCCGGGGTGAAGCATATCGGCTAGGATTTCGAACCGCAAGTCGATCGATCAACCCTGCGGTCAATAAGATTTGTTGGAGGATGCGCGTGGGATTGTTCGTCGAAGACTTCACGCCGGACCAGACCTGGACCACGCGCGGGCGGACCATCGGCGAAGGCGACATCATGCTGTTCGCCGGCCTGTCCGGCGATTTCAACCCGGTGCATGTGGACGCCGCGTTCTGTGCGACCACCGAATTCGGCGAACGCATCGCGCACGGGCCGATGACCCTCGCGATGTCGATCGGCCTGATGTCCCAGCACAATTTGATCGACGGCACGGCGCTCGCGCTGCTCAACCTGCACTGGGACTTCACCGGCCCGGTGCGCATCGGCGACACGGTGCACGCGCACATCACCTGCATCAGCGCGCGCAAAAGCCGCAAACCCGACCGCGGCGTGGTGACGTTGCGGATCGAGGTGCGCAACCACCGCCGCGAAAGCATCCAGACCGGGACGCTCACGCTGTTGATGAAAACGCGAGACAGCTGAACGATGGTGGCGCGCTTCTCCGTTCCGCTGCACGGCAGCTACGAGGAGATCAGGCGGGATTTCCGCTGGGACATCCCGGCGCGTTTCAATATCGGCGTCGAGGTGTGCGACCGCCACGCCGACGGCACCGGGCGCACCGCGTTGATTCATGAGCGCGCGGACGGCACCACGCGCACCTATTCCTTCGACCAGCTGCGCACCATCAGCAACCAGATCGCCAACATGCTGCGCGCCCACGGCATCGAGCAAGGCGACCGCGTGGGGATCCTGCTGCCGCAGCGGCCGGAAACCGCGCTGGCGCATATCGCGCTCTACAAAATGGGCGCCATCGCGCTGCCGCTGTTCACCCAGTTCGGGCCGGAGGCGCTGGAGC
>Ga0182012_10006892_pt1 | contig 11475 bp, 9 predicted proteins | sample 612S2SmetaG_FD_120486 | JGI IMG/M metagenome (GOLD analysis project Ga0182012, IMG submission 120486) | Permafrost microbial communities from Stordalen Mire, Sweden - 612S2S metaG | ecosystem: Environmental > Terrestrial > Soil > Wetlands > Permafrost | place: Sweden: Stordalen | collected...
CCGATCAGGGCCAGGGGGACCGAGCCGAGGGCCATGAACGGTGCCAGCACGGCGGGCAGCCCGATCCCCTGGGCGAACACCGGACCGTGGGGTCCGGGCAGGTAGGCGTGGATGGCGAACGGTGTGGTGACGGTGGTGCCGGGGGGCCAGGCCAGGATGGCGTGGGTGGCCATGTCCCGGGTGTAGGCCGGCAGGACGTTCACCGTCAGGTGGCTGAGGGATTGGGCGGCGATCAGGTAGTGGGGTGAGTCGCCGCTGATCACGTTGCCCTGCGAACGGACGAGAAACCACACGGCCACCTGGGCCACCACCACGGCCATGGCCCAGCCCACCAGCCGGACCGGCCGGGACCACCGGGTCTTCACCGTCGGGGACTCACCCGGCACGGATGACAACCAACAGAGCGGGTATCGCGGGACCTCCGGCCACGGGGTACGGGATACGGGTACGGGGTACGGGCGGGCCGTACTGTATCTCCGCCGGCCCGGCCGTAAGGGACACGGCCCCTCCGCCGGCCCGGCCCGGGAAGAACACGGCGCCTCCGGGGGTTGTACGGGGGGAGACGACGGACCCGACGCCGGTCGGACGGCGCGGTCCCGGAAGGATGCCGATCATGGTCACAGATATCATCAAGCCGCTCTACACCGCCGAGGCCACCGCCGTCGGGGGTCGCGAGGGTCACGTGCGCAGCACCGACGGTCTGTTGGACGTGGACCTCCGGCCGCCGGTGGAGATGGGTGGTCCGGGAGGGGCCACCAATCCCGAGGAGCTGTTCGCCGCCGGGTACGCCGCCTGTTTCCAGAGCGCCCTCGGGGTGATGGCCCGTCGCAGCAAGGTCAGCGTGGAAGGATCGACGGTGGCGGCCAAGGTGACCATCGGCACCGTCGCCGGCGGCGGCTTCGGTTTGGCGGTGGCGCTGGAGGTGCACATCCCCGACGTGGACGACGCCGTGGCCCACGACCTCATCGAGGGTGCCCACGCCGTCTGTCCCTACAGCAACGCCACCCGGGGGAACATCGAAGTGACACTGACGTCGGTCTGACCAGCCGGCGGACCGCCCCCCCGGCCCGGCGGGAGTACCGTGACCACATGGCGAAGTTCGGCGTGCAGCTGCCCGCTTTCTCCGGAGTTCCCCCGGACCGTCTGTTCGAGCACGTGGCCGGTCTGGCCACCGCCGCCGAGGGGGCGGGCTTCGACTCGGTGTGGGTCATGGACCACTTCTTCCAGCTCCCCGCCCTCGGAGGTCCGGACCAGCCCATGCTGGAGGCGTACACCCTCCTCGGAGCCTTGGCGGCCCGGACCCGCCGGGTCCGGTTGGGCACCCTGGTGACCGGGGTCACCTACCGCACCCCGGGCATCGTGGCCAAGATGGTGACCACCCTGGACGTGATCTCGGGCGGGCGTGCGGTGCTCGGGATCGGCGCCGCCTGGTACGACGTCGAGCACCGGGCCCTCGGCATCGACTTCCCTCCCGACCGGGTGAGGCTGGACATGCTGGCCGAGGCGGTCCAGGTGTGCCGGGCGCTGTTCACCGGGGACGACGTCAGCTTCACCGGTACCTACTTCCAGCTCGAGCACGCCCGCAACCTGCCCCGCCCGGTGCAGCCCGGTGGACCGCCGATCATGATCGGCGGTGGGGGCGAGAAGCGCACCCTCCGCCTGGTCGCCGAGTACGCCGACCTGTGCAACGTGACCGGCGACGCCACCACCGTGGCCCACAAGATCGACGTGCTCCACCGGCACTGTGCCGATGTCGGCCGCGATCCGGCCGACATCACCGTGACCTGGCTGACGCCCCTGATCCTGACCACCTCCGACGAGAACACGGCGGAGGTGCGGGCCATGGTGGAGGCGGGCGGATCGCCGGAAGAGGTCGCCGGATTCACCATCGGACAGACCTCGGAGATCCCCGATCTGGTGGCCGGCCACCTGCGGGCCGGTGTGGACGAGGTCATCTTCAGTGTGGCCTTCGCCGATGCCGCCGCCATCGCCGCGGTGGGTGGGGCCCTCGGGCTGGCCGCCCCACCGGCGTGAACTCCCGACCCCGCACCGGGAGCGTGCCCGGCTCCCGCCGGCACCGGCCCAGCTCGGGGACGGGTGTGGCCGTCCGGCGCCAGGCGCGCCACACGCGCCAGGAGCTCCGGTCGCTGCTGTTGGAGACCGGCCGCGCCATGCTGCGCGAGGAGGGACTGGGCACCGGGGCCGAGGCCCTGACGTTCAAACGGGTCTTCCAGAGGCTGGAGACCGACACCGGCATCCGGGTCACCAACGCCTCGGTCATCCGCCGGGTCTGGGAGAACCAGGCCGAGTTCCAGGTGGACGTGCTGGTGGCCATCGCCCTCGGGGAGTACGAGGACGACATCGGCGCGGCCCTGGATGAGATTCAGCCCCTGATCACCGGGATGGACCGCAGCACGCCCGAGGCCCGGCAACGTTCCTTCCAGCAACTGTGCCGGGTGGGGGGCCGGGTCAACGCCGACGCCCTGCGCCGGTCGCAGACCCTGCCGTCGTGGATCGGCGTGTGGGCCCTGGCGGCGGCGGGTGAACCGGGCGGCCACCGGCAGAAGATCGAGAAGGCCCTCCTGGCCGGGTACGAGGACTTCACCCGGCGCATCGCCGCCCTGTACGGAGCTCTGACGGAGTTCCTCGGGTTCCGACCCCGGGAGCAGTTCACGTTGCAGCACTTTGTGGTGGCCGCCGATGCCCTGGCCCAGGGGTACTCGCTGCGGGACCGGATCGACCCGTCGATTCTGGATCCCATTCCCCGCTCCACCGGCCCGCGGGGGGAGACCGAACCATGGACCCTGTTCGCGGTGGCCTTCGAGGGGTTGGTGCACCAGTTCTTCGAGATCGATCCGGACTGGGCGCCCTAGCCTCCGCCGTGGGCGACGCCGGCCGGCACGGATCCGAGGGGGGGCGACCCCGGCCCCGGTGGCTGGCTCCGGGAGCGGCCCTGGCCGGATGGCTGGTCTTCGCCGGGTACCTGATGGTGCAGGCCCGGGCCGGGCCCGCCATCATCTGGAACGACTCCGAGGTCTACATCCACATGGCACAGAAGGGTCTGGGGAGCAGGGCCCTGTGGGCCGGCCCGAGGCCCCCGGTCCTCCCGCTCCTCATCAAGGCGGTCGGCTCCTCGGACGCTTTCCTGACCGTCCAGGCCGCGGTGGCCGCGGTGGCGTGGGGCGTTCTGGCCTGGACCGTCGCCCGGCTGATGGCTCCGGGCTGGCGCCGGGTCACGGCCGTGTGGGTCGTCCTGGCCTTCGCCGGCTCTTTCCCGCTGACCCTGTGGAACCGGTCGGTGCTGTCGGAGTCGCTGTCGCTGAGCCTGATGGCCCTGCTGCTGGCGGCACTGGTCTGGACCACACGCGCCGCCACCTGGCCCCGGATCGGTGCCACCCTGGCCGCCGGCCTGGTGTTCGCCGCCACCCGGGACGCCCAGGTCTGGACGGTGGCCATGCTGGCCCTGGCGGTCGGGGTGCGGGCCGCGGTGGTGGCGCGGGGGAGGCGACCCTGGGCGGCCCGGTTGGCTGTCCTGTCCGCCGGCCTGGCCGGAGTGGTGGTCGTCACCGGGTGGGGGACCGCCACGTCCCACCGGACCCCGCAGAACGTGGCCGACGTCCTCGACGTGCGGGTGTTCCCCTACCCGGCCCGGGTGGCGTGGTTCGCCGCCCACGGGATGCCCGAGGCGGCCCGCATCGATGCGCTGGCCCGGGCCACGGCGGTCGTCCCGGGTCAGGCTCCGGTGGTGTACACGGCGCCCTCCGACCGGACCTTCGCCCCGTTGGAGCACTGGGTGGCCACCCGGGCCACCGGTGTCTACCTGCTGTGGCTGGTGACCCACCCCGGCTATGTGATCGCCGAGCCCCTGGTCCGGCCGGAGCGCTCGTACAACTTCGCCCAGGGGAGTCTGACCGCCTACGCCTCGTCGACCGACCGGGACGCCTCACCCCTGACCGTGGTGATGTGGCCCCCCCTGATCGGTCTGCTCATACTGGCGGCCGTGGCCGGCTACTGCACGGTGCTGGCCCGGGGCTGGCGCGACCCGGTGTGGCGCACGGTGCTGGTCTTCACGGGCATCGGGATACCGGCCATGCTGGTGGCCTGGCACGGGGACGGCCAGGAGGTCACCCGCCACACCCTCGAGGGCCTGGCCCAGTTCCGGCTGGGGGTCTGGATTCTGGTCCTGCTGTGGCTCCTCGAGTCCGGGCGGCCCGGAACCCGGTCAGCCCGGGACCCCGGCACCGAGAGCCTCCCGGCGACGGCCGACGGAGGACGCCAGGGTCTCGAGCACGGCCACCGTCGTCTCCCAGCCGATGCAGGAATCGGTCACGCTCTGCCCGAAGACCAGGGGGCCGGCCCCCGCCTCCTGGCGGCCCGCGACCAGGAAGCTCTCCAGCATCAGGCCGACGATCCCCCGCTCGCCGGCAGCGATCCGCTCGCCGACCTCGGCGACCACCACCGGCTGGCGGCGATGGTCCTTCCCGCTGTTGCCGTGGCTGGCGTCGATGAAGAGACGTGGGGGTAGACCGGCCCGTCGGAGACGGGCCACCCCGTCGGCCACGCCGGGCCGGTCGTAGTTCGGCCCTGCCGATCCTCCCCGGAGGACCAGGTGGCCGTGGGGGTTGCCGCCGGTGGTGACGACCGCGGTGCGCCCGTGGTCATCGGTGCCGGGGAACACCTGGGGACGGCGGGCGGTGTCCACGGCGTCCACGGCCACCTGGACGTCCCCGCTGACCGAATTCTTGAATCCCACCGGCATGGCCAACCCGCTGGCCATCTGGCGGTGGATCGGGCTCCCGGTGGTCCGGGCGCCGATGGCGCTCCAGCTCACGGCGTCGGCCAGATACCCGGCGACGATCGGGTCGAGGAACTCACACCCCACCGGCAGCCCGAGGGTCAGGACGTCCCGGAGGAAGGAGCGGGCCATCGGGACCCCCTCGTGGATCCGGAAGGTGCCGTCCAGACCGGGGTCGGTGAGCAGACCCTTCCAGCCCACCGTGGTCCGGGGCTTTTCGAAGTAGGCCCGCATGATGATGATCAGCTCGTCGCCCAGGCGGTCCGACAGGCCGGCCAGCCGCTCGGCGTAGCCACGGCCGGCGACCGGATCGTGGATGGAGCACGGTCCCACCACGATGACCAGACGGTCGTCGTCACCGTCGAGGACGGACCGGACCGCCTCCCGTCCGCGGGTCACCACCTCCGCCTGCCCGGCGGTGAGGGGAAGTCGGCCTACGACCTCCCGCGGGGGCTCAAGCGGGCGGCTGGCCGCCTCCGGTCGATGCGGTGTCGTCGGTTCGGGGTCCACGGTGTCGGTGTCCTTCCCGCACGCCGCTCGATCCTTCGGATGACCGGCGTGCCACGGGGGTGGGGGCAAAACAAAAGGCAGAGGCTTTCGCCTCTGCCTGCAGCCGGTACTCGATAGGTGCGCGGTCAGTGCGTGGGTGCACTCCCGGGCCCCTCGAGGGCCGGCTCCCTAAACCACCAATAACAACGCACGACCTCCAGATTACCAGTTCGGTGCGGCTCTCTCCGGGGCGGGCCCCCGGTCCGCCCTGCCTCCTCCTCCGGGCCGTGGCTATCGTGTCCGCCCACCGGCCGCCACACCACGCGGGAGATGCCCCCATGACCTCTGTCCACCGACGCCGACCCCGGCGGCCCGGCCCGGCCCGGCCCGGCCCCGTGACCCGGCTGGGTCGGTGGGACCGGCCGGGGGTCGTCGCTCTCAGGGGCGGTCTTGTGGCCACGGCACTGGCCACGGCACTGGCCACGGCGGTGGCCACAGCGGTGCCCACGGGGGTGGCCGCGGCGGTGCCACCGGCCACGGCCGGGGCGCGGCCACCGGTGCCCTCGGCCACCCCGGCCGGTGGCGACGGGTCCTATGCGGTGATCGATGCGGCCGGGGCCGTCATCACCTACGGACAGGCCGGATTCCACGGGGACCTGCTGGCCGACCACCTGGACGCCCCCATCGTGGGCGCGGCCCGGTCCTCCGGCGGCGGGTACTGGATGGTCGCCTCCGATGGCGGGGTGTTCGCCTTCGGGGGTGCGTCGTTCCACGGCTCGATGGGAGGGACCCACCTGAACCGGCCGGTGGTGGGCATGGCCTCCTCACCCGACGGGAGGGGCTACTGGCTGGTGGCCTCCGACGGCGGGGTGTTCGCCTTCGGGGGTGCGTCGTTCCACGGCTCGATGGGAGGGACCCACCTCAACCGGCCGGTGGTGGGCATGGCCTCCTCCCCCGACGGGAGGGGCTACTGGCTGGTGGCCGCCGACGGCGGGGTGTTCGCCTTCGGGGACGCGGCATTCGACGGGTCGACCGGATCGCTCACCCTCAACCGGCCCATCGTCGGCATGCAGGCCGCCACCAGCGGGCACGGGTACCGCCTGGTGGCCGCCGACGGCGGGGTCTTCTCCTTCGGGAGCGTCCCCTTCGACGGATCGCTGGGCGGGCATCCCCCGGCCACGCCCATCGTCGGCCTCACCGCCACCCCGGACGGGGGCGGGTACTGGATGGTGGGCCGGAACGACTCCGTCTACGCCTTCGGTGACGCCGTCGACAACGGGGGCGCCGTCTCGCCCCTCCATCCGCCCCTCTACCCCTCCCTGCTGGCCCCGGCGCTCCCAGCGGCCGTGGCCATCGTGGCGCTGCCCCCGGGTCCGCAGGCCACCCACGCCGGTGCGGTGCGGGTGGACTTCGTCGGTGACTCGCTGGGCTGGTACGAGGGCTACGACACCTCCAACCTCTATCCCCCCTATGTGGTCGACAACGGCGCCGCCCCCGGATGCGGCATCACCAACGGCGCCCCCCTGCGGGAGTGGTCGCATCCGGGCCGGACCGTCCCGGACTTTCCGGCCTGCCCGTTGTGGGCCGCGCAGATGGCATGGGTCACCCGCCGCGACCATCCCGATGCCGTGGTGGTCCAGGTCGGCTTTTGGGAGAGCCAGATCCGGCTCTTCGGTGGTGCGATGGTCAACCTGTCCGACCCGGCGTATGCGGCCTACATCCAGGCCAACCTGGAACAGGCGGTGGACCTGGTCCACGCCGGCGGTGCAGCGGTCATCCTGGCCACCGCCCCCTATTACGGCGACGGCACGCCGGCCTGGGCGGTGGACGACTTCAATGCCATCGTGGCCGCCGTGGCCCGACGGGACGCCGCCGACGTCTCGGTCCTCGACGTCAACCGCCTACTCGATCCGACCGGCCGGTACACCACGGTCGTGAACGGCCTGACGGTCCGAACACCCGACCGGGTCCACCTCACCGCGGATGGGGTCCAACGGGTCATCGACCCGGTGCTGACGCCGATGGTCATCCGGCTCGGGGGCGCCGTCTACCGGGGCAACGCCTGACCCCACCGCCCGACGGTGGCCCCTCGGCCCGGCCCCGGTCAGGCCGGGGTGACGGCGGAGGGTGGGGGAATGGTGCCGGGGCCGGTGGTCAGGCACCCTTCCCCGGGCACCGGGTTGGCCGCGGCGGGCAGCTTCGGTGGCCTCAGGAAGTGGGGTGTGGCCCGCAGGTCGATCATGTCGAACAGGCTGGAGGCATTGGCGTCGCGGCGGGTGAGGGCCGGGAGGTTCCACTTCTCCTCCACGGTCTTCAGGATCGACGTGTGGTCGTAGACGGTGTGGGAGACGAAGTCCCTCTTGGCGTAGGGGCTCACCACCCCGGCCGGAACCCTGAACCCGTAGCGGTCGAAGCCGCCCGGGGGATCGCCGGGCTTCAGGTCGGGAGGGATGTCGTCGGGTGGGATGGCCGCCGGGGGTGGCACGTGGTCGTAGTAGCCCCCGTGCTCGTCGTAGGTCCAGATCAGCATGGTGGTCGGCCAGTTGGGGCTGGACATCACGGCGTTGACCACCCCCCCGAGGAACTGGTCGCCGAACTGGATGTCCTGGGGGTCCTCTTCCGAGGACCGGTTGTAGTCCGGTTCCACCAGGCAGTAGGCCGGGAGGTGACCGGCGGCGGCGTCGGCGTAGAACTGGTCGATCTTCGCCACCCCCTTGGAGAGGGGATTGCCCTCTTCGAGGTAGGGGAGGTACACCCCGAGGGTGGGCGCGCTCGAGTAGTAGTCCCGCCAGGTGATCCCGTGCTTGTCGAACTGCTCGTAGATGACGCCGTTGGGCGGCAGGTCGAGCGGGAAGGAGTCGTCGATGAGCCCGAGGGAGGTGCCCGAGATCAGGTACCGGCGGTTGGGGTCGGTCTGGGCGATGGCTGAGCAGAAGTAGCGGTCGGCGATGGGGAAGACCGACGCCATCCCGCAGGTGAAGGGGAGGTCGTCCCGGGTGAAGTAGCCCATGGCCTCGGCGGTCGAACTGGTGACGAAGCCCTGGTTGGTGCCGCCGTCGTAGGCCTCGTGGCCCGCGGTCCAGTCGTTGCGGACCCCGGTGGTCTGACAGTCCGTGGGCATGTGGAAGGCGTGGACGTCGTTGCCGTGTCCATCGGGGTTGGTGGCGGTCGGCCTGCCGTCCGACCCGACCGTGAACCCGTCGCCCCGCCCGATGAGTCCGAGCACGTTGTCGAACGAGTGGTTCTCCATCATCACCACCACGATGTGCTCGATCTCCGGTACCTGGTCGGTTCCGGCCGGCAGATCGGGCCGGGGCAGCGAACCGGGTTGCCGGATGGGCTTCGGGGTGGGCGCCACCGATGAGGTGGGGCCGGTGGACGACTGGCCACCGCACGCCGCCAGCACCAATGACGCGCCGGCCAGCCCTCCACCCAGGAACTGCCGTCGGTTCAGATGCATGCGACCCCCTTGTGTGGACGACCAGGCCTCCGCCTGTCTCCCGCTACTCCGCCTCCCCGGCTTCGACCACGGTGATCTCCTCTTCGAGGATGTGCAGTTCGCCGTCGTCACCCACCACGGAGATGGTCTCGTCGATGACCACGCCGCCTTCCCCGGTGGCCACGATGACGGTCTCATCCGATGCCACGATGGTGCCGTCCTTGTCCACGGCGACCACCACATCGTCGATGACGGCGGTTCCGTCGTCGTCGACACCGGCGGTCTCCACCTCGACAATCTCAAGCTCGCCGTCGGTCGGGTCGCCGGTACTGACGCTCATCGCTGGCTCCATGCTCTCGGGGATGGGAGAACCGATCATGACACGCCGGCGGGGTAGTGTTCTGGCCGGATGACCGGACAGCGCCGGTTTCGGGGCCCCGTCCACGGCCTCGACGGTCAGGTCTGCGTCCCGACGGCTGATGCTGTTGAGATGAACGGAATGGGGGCCCGGGCATGAGTGGTCATCACCAGTCGTGACTGCACCACACCGACAGGGGGTTCTTGGGGCCCATGGCTGACGTGGCCGCGCTGCGGGAGGCTCCCGACCCGCGCTTCCTGGCTTCGGGCGATGACGCGGGCACCCCCACCGGTGACCGCAAGTTCCGACCCGACGTGCAGGGGCTCCGGGCGCTGGCCATCGTGTTGGTCCTCCTGTTCCACGCCGACATCCCGGGTTTCACCGGGGGCTATGTCGGAGTGGACGTCTTCTTCGTCATCTCCGGCTTCGTGATCACCGGACTTCTCCTCCGGGAGAGCGAATTCACCGGGAAGACCTCGATCCTCTCGTTCTACGGTCGCCGGGCCCGACGGATCATCCCCGCCGCCAGCCTGGTGATCGTGGTCACCGTGGCGGCCACCTTCATCTTCGTCGGATCGGCCACGGGCCGGCAGTCCGCCGTTGACGGCCAGTGGGCGTCGGTGTTCCTCGCCAACTTCCACTTCGCCGCGTCCCAGACCAACTACCTGGCATCCCTCCAGCCGCCTTCGCCGCTGCAGAACTACTGGTCGCTGGCCGTCGAGGAGCAGTTCTACGTCATCTATCCGACCATCTTCCTGCTGGTGGCCGGGGTCTTCGTCCGGACATCGCTCCGGCTGCGGGTCGGGCTGGTGCTGGCGGCCACCGTCATCGGCTCCTTCGTGCTGTCCGTCCTGATGACGGCGTCGGATCCGGCCACCGCTTTCTTCTCCCCGTTCACCCGGGCCTGGGAACTCGCCCTGGGGGGCGTGATCGCACTGTCCCACAGCCACCTGAGGCGCCTGCCGGAAGCTGCCGCCGGAGCCCTCACCTGGCTGGGGCTCGGTGCCGTCCTCTTCGGAGCCTTCGCCTTCACCTCGGCGACGCCGTACCCCGGCTCAGCAGCCGCCATCCCCGTGGTCGGCGCCGGCCTGATCATCGCCGGCGGTTCTGCGCAGCCGGAGTGGGGTGTCGAGACCCTCCTGCGCCGACGGCCGCTCCAGCTCCTCGGCCTCATCTCCTACTCGCTCTATCTGTGGCATTGGCCGATTCTCATCATCGCCACCCAGGACCGCGGTGTTCAGCAGTTGCCGGTGGGTGACAACGTCCTGCTTCTCGCCGTGGCGCTGGTGGCGGCCATCGGGACCTATCTGATCCTCGAGAACCCGGTGCGGCATTCCGTGTTCCTCGTGGCGCGGCGCGGGGCCAGCGTCATCATGGGTCTGGTGCTGATCGTGGGCAGCCTGGCCGTGACCACCGTGGCGGTGGCGAGTACCAGGGCCCCTGCCACCGGCGGCATCGGCAACGCGGTGTCGGGATCCGACTGCCGCACGCCGCCGAGTCGACAAGTGGCCGGGTTGCGAGCCAGGTATCTGGCCGGTCGACCGTCCTCCGGTCCTGCTCCCAACGGCCGGCCCCTCCGCATGGTGGTGGTCGGGGATTCGACGGCCTGCACCATGTTGGACGGTCTGGATGCTGTGGCTCCTTCGTACAACATCCGGGTCGGCAACGGTGCGGTCATCGGATGCGGCATTGTGAGTGACACCCTGGCCCCCCAGGTCCCCCTCAACGCCTACACGCAGGCCTGCCAACAGAGAGCGGAACAGGCCGAGAGCGCGGTGATCAGACGCCAGCGCCCCGACATCATCCTGTGGGGGAGCACCGACGAAGGAAGCTCGATCGTCGATCCCCCGTCCGGCACCCGGGTGCTGAGGTCGGGGACGCCTCAGTGGGAGGCCGTCATGCTCCAACGGATCGACGCACGTGTGCACTTCTTCACCGCCACGGGGGCCAAGGTCATCCTGCTGTTGGAACCGCCCGAGGTCCATCAATCCGGATCCGGGGGTGCGAAGGCGGAGGACCGACGGTACGGCCGCCTGAACTCCCTGCTCCGACGAGCGGCCTCCCAGTATCCGACCAAGGTCGCCGTCGTTGATCTCAGCCAACTGGTGTGTCCCTCGGGACCCCCTTGCCCCTACGCGGTGGACGGTGTGGTGGTGCGACCAGACAACCTTCACTACGGTCCCAACGGGGCCCTCTGGGTGGCCGAGCGACTCATGCCACAGATCGTGGCGGCGGCGAAATCGCTGCGCTGATCGCACCCGAGGGCCACCCGTCCATCCGGTATGGCCTTGACCGGACAGACTGGTGATGTGGAGGATCAGCGTGCGGTTGTCGTGCCCTACCGGGCGTCGTGGCCGGTGGAGGCCCGCCACCTGATGGCGCGCCTCCGGCCCG